>Ga0247764_1000617_pt1 | contig 12461 bp, 11 predicted proteins | sample UWRJL051202B4_FD_179932 | JGI IMG/M metagenome (GOLD analysis project Ga0247764, IMG submission 179932) | Plant litter microbial communities from Arlington Agricultural Research Station in Wisconsin, United States - UWRJ-L051-202B-4 | ecosystem: Environmental > Terrestrial > Plant litter >...
GCGCGGGCGCACGGTGTTGCTGGTCGGTTCGGGCGAAATGGCGGAGGCAGTGGCGCGACTGTTGCGCGGCGCCGGTACCTCCTTGTTGGTGTTGGGGCGCAACCTGGAGCGCGTGACGGAGCTCGCGGCGGCGGTGGATGGCGAACCGCGCTTGTGGCACGAGCTGAAGGCCAGCTTGGTAGAGGCGGACGTCGTCATCACCAGCACCAGCGCGCCCAGCGCCGTGATCGACTACGAGCTCGCCGCCAGCGCACGCAAAGCACGCCGAGGTCGCGACCAAACCTATATCGATTTGGCCGTGCCGCGCGACGTGGATCCACGCGTTAATTCCGTGAACGGAGTATTCGTCTACAACATCGACGACTTCTCGCAGGTGGTCGCGCAGACGTTGTCGAACCGCGCGCAAGAAGCCGAGTCTGCCGAACGTATCGTCGAAGAGGAGACGCGCGGCTATGAACGTTGGGCGGACGCGGAACAAGCCACGCCCACCATCGTGCGTTTGCGCGCCAGCTTACGGCAATCCCTGCGCACTGAGCTGGATCGCAGCTTCCGGGGCAAACTCAAGCACCTTGGTCGCGAAGAGCGCGAAGCGCTGGAGAAGATGTGCGAAGCCGTGGAGAACCGCTTGCTGCACGTCCCGACCATGAAACTGCGCCAAGCCGCGATGGAGCGCGAAGCGGCCACCTTCGCTCTCGACGATCTCACCTCCGCGCTGGAAGAGCTGTTCGATTTGTCCGGCAACGCCGAGCCTGAGAGCCCGTCGGGGCCCCAGGCTTCGCCCGCGCCGTTGCTCAGCTCCTCTCCTTCAGCCGCGCACGCAACCGCAACGAACGAACGATGGGCAACCAAAGCGTAACCTTAGCAACACGGAAGAGCGCGCTCGCGCTCGCGCAGTCGCGCGCTTTCGCGGCGACGCTGATCGCGGCCAACCCGGGGCTGGCCGTGACGGAACTGCAAGTCACGACCACGGGTGACCGCGTGCAGGATCGGCTGCTCAGCGAGATTGGCGGCAAAGGCTTGTTCGTCAAAGAGATCGAAGAAGCGCTGCTCGACGGCCGCGCCGATCTCGCCGTGCATTCGCTGAAAGACGTACCTCCAGAGCTGCCGTCCGGGCTGGTCGTCGGTTGTTATCCGCGGCGCGAGGATGCTCGTGACGTCTTGATATCGAAGGACGGTCGACGCTTTGCGGAGCTACCCACAGGCGCGGTGATCGGCACCTCGTCGCTGCGTCGGCGCGTGCAGCTCGCCGCGCTGCGACCGGATCTGCGCGTGGAGGTCCTGCGCGGCAACGTCGACACGCGCCTCCGCAAGTGTCGTGAAGGCGTCGTGGATGCGATCCTGCTCGCTCGCGCCGGGCTGGTGCGTTTAGGGCTCGCCGGAGAAGTGACCGAGGTGCTCGAACCCGAGGTGATGCTGCCGGCCGGCGGTCAAGGCGCCCTAGGAATCGAGTATCGTGCGAGCGATGCGCGGGTGCGGGAGCTGTTGGCACCGCTCGAACACTCCGATACGAAAATTTCGGTGCTGACTGAGCGCGCCGTGCTCGCGGCGGTAGAGGGCAGCTGCCAGTTGCCGGTCGCGGCGTACGCGCAGCGCACCGAACAGGGCATGCGGCTGCGCGGGCTGCTCGCAGATCCGGACGGCTCGAACCTGCGCCGAGCGGAGCTCAGCCGAGCGTGGCCGACCACTGACGCCGAAGCCGAAGCGTTCGGCGCCGAGCTCGGCCGCAGCTTGCGCCCGCGCTGAGCACACTCATCGCTACGATCTGGCTCCAACACTTCAGAAATGCCACCCGCGGAGCCCGCTTTTAGTCGACACGCATCGCGATCCTCGAGGGAGGGAAGGCCAAAACCGGGATCTGGGGGTGTGGTCACCAGAACGATTGACGGGTCACAGGTCATTGGTATGGTCGCGGCCATGCAGCGCTCCCGCTTCGTACGCCTAGGTCTTCTGCTGGCCCTCAGCTTGCCCCTGTCCACGATGGTTGCCTGCGGTGGCAACCAGAAGGATCCCAACCACTCCAACGTCAAGCCGGGCGAAATGCCGGCCGGCGGCGAGTGGCAGGGCGTGTACTACAGCCAGCTCTATGGCTATCTGCACATCCTGGCAGACGGCAGCGCGGCAAACGGCGCCTGGCGCACGACCGCGGGCGACTCCTTCGGCGAGATGAACGGCGAAGTGGACGGCAACTTGCTGCGCTACACGTGGACGGAGCGTCGCATCGGCGCCGTCGGCGCGGACGCCAACCGCAAAGGCAACGGCTACTTCCGCTACACCGTCCCGAAGGAAGGCGAAGCGCACGAAATCGTCGGTGAGTGGGGTCTTGGCGACAACGACGCCGGCAATGAGTGGCGCGCGGTCAAGCAGAAGAACATGCAACCGAAGCCTGCCTCCGTGAAGCCGGACGAAATCGAGGGCCGCGTGCAGGGCGTGGACGCCTGGGACGACAGCGGCGGCGATGCGGGCGAGAGCGAAAAGAAGAAGGACGAATGACCGCAGAAGCTGATCGCGGTTTAGAGTTCCGCGAACCACCGATTTTCGAGCGCGGCAGTCCTGGTCGCAACGGCATCTCGCTCGGCGCGCTCGACGTGCCAGCGGTGGATGCTGCGGCGGAGCTCGGTCCGCTCTACCGTCAGAAGATCGCGGCCTTGCCGGAAGTGAGCGAGCCAGAAGTCGTGCGTCACTTCGTGCGGCTCAGCCGCAAGAACTTCAGCATCGACACGCAGTTTTACCCGCTGGGCTCGTGCACCATGAAGCACAACCCGAAGGTGAACGAGTGGGCGGCGCGGCTCGATGGCTTCTCGGAGCCGCATCCCGCCTTGCCGGATCGTTTGATCCAAGGCTCGCTGGAGCTGATGTTCCGACTCGAAGCCATCCTGGCCGAGATCGTCGGCATGGACGGCGTGTGTCTGCAGCCCGCCGCGGGCGCTCAGGGCGAGCTGACCGGCTTGATGATGATACGCGCGTATCATCGCGCGGAAGGTCGCTCACCCCGCAAGATCTTCATTCCGGACAGCGCTCACGGCACGAACCCGGCAAGCTGCGCTTTGAACGGCTTCGAGGCGGTGCCGTTTCAGTCCGGTCCCGCTGGCGTGGTCGAGCCAGAGACGCTGGCGCGCGCACTCGAAGGTGCCGGCGACGACGTGGCGGGTCTGATGATCACCAACCCGAACACGCTCGGTTTGTACGAGCAAGCCATGCCGCAGTTGTCGGCGTTGGTGCACGCGCGCGGCGGCCTCGTCTACGGTGACGGCGCCAATCTCAACGCCGTGCTCGGTCGCGCGCGCCCGGGTGACGCGGGCGTGGACGTCATGCAGTTCAATCTGCACAAGACCTTCACCACGCCGCACGGTGGCGGCGGCCCCGGCTCCGGTCCGGTCGCGTTCAAGCGTAAGCTGGAGCCGTTCCGTCCGATCCCCGTTGTGCAACGCGAGGGCGAGCGTTTCAGCCTGACGACGGACCGCGCGCAGAGCATCGGTCGCGTGCGCTCGTTCTTCGGTAACTTCGGGATGATGGTGCGCGCCTACGCTTACATTCGTGAGCTAGGTCCAGAGGGCTTGAAGCGCGTGAGCGAGATGGCGGTGCTGAACGCCAACTACATCTCCGCGCGTCTGCGCGACCACCTGCCGTTGGCGTACGAGACTCCGTCGCTGCACGAGGCCGTGTTCACCGACCGCAAGCTGGAAGCCAAGACTGGCGTAAAGACGTTAGATCTGGCCAAGCGCCTGATCGATTACGGCTTCCATCCGCCCACCGTGTACTTCCCGTTAGTCGTGCGCGGCGCGTTGATGGTGGAGCCGACGGAGACGGAGAGTCGCCAGACGCTCGACGCGTTCGTCGAAGCCGTGGTCTCGGTCCTGCGCGAAGCAGAAGAGACGCCGGAAGTCGTGCTGAAGGCGCCGCATAACACGCTGCTGGGGCGGTTGGATGAAGCGCGCGCGGCACGCAAACCGCGCCTGCGTTGGTCGCCGCTCGCGTGATCGGATTGACGCGCCGGCATTGGTGACAAAAACTGACACCAATGCCGCGCGCGGAACGCCTGATGGAGCTTGCGGATCGCCTGCGCGGCCGCGACACCACCAGCGTATCGGCGTTGGCCGAAGAGCTAGGCGTCAGCCGACGCACGCTGCTGCGCGACTTGGCGAGCCTGCGTGAACGCGGCTTGCCGATCACCGGCGACGCCGGTCCCGGCGGTGGGGTGCGTTTGGAAGGCGATCGCGGCGTTGCCGCGGTGCACCTGTCGATTTCGGAGGTCGTTGCGTTGTGGTTGGCAGCGCGCTTGTCGCGCAGTGCGAGCGAGTTGCCCTGGGCAGAACCTGCGAGCTCCGGCATGGCCAAGCTGCTGGCAAGCTTGCCCGCCGACAACGCGCGGAAGCTCCGCGCGTTGTGTCGCCGCGTGATCGTCGGTCAACCCGCCTCGGCCAACGTGCGAGCCGGACTCGGCAAGCCACCGCCAGAGCTGCTGCGCTTCTTCGAACGCGCCTTCTCCAGCAGGCTGGGCTTGGGCTTTCAGTACACGGACCGTGAAGGAAAACACAGCAGCCGTAGGGTGGAACCGCACGGTCTGTTGGTGGAGACGCCGGTTTGGTACGTGCTCGCTCGCGACGTCGATAAAGCCTGTGCGCGGATGTTCCGAATGGATCGCATAGCGCGGCCGCGGCTGCTCGACGACGTGCGTTTTCAACCGGACTTCGCGTTGATCCAGAGCTTGTTTCCCGACCTTTCTTGTTGGCGACCGTTGACCGGGCGCTGGACTTGAACCGACCGCCTCGGAAGCGCGTCAGTTCGGGGATGGGTACTGGCGCTCCACGAAGCACAAGCCCTCGCCGCCATTCAGGTGACCTTGCGTGCTTTGGACGTAATGGACATAGTCACGATAGTCACGCAGCGCCTCTTCGGGCGAAGCCGTCGCATCATGAGGAACGGAGCCGACGTCGAACGCCATCTGCGCCGAGACCGGCAGCGCCGAACCGTCGCAGCTACGCCAGGGTAACGCCACGCCGGCTCTGTCGGTGAACGCCGTGGGATTCACACCGACGAGGTGTTCGATGCCCAACACTGTGCCCTCCTGCTCATCGACCAGCTGCGCGGCGTACTGATCGAAGTGAAGCGCTGGCTCGTGCTCCACGTCCGAATAAAAAGGGTGATCGAGGTGCAGCGTGATCTGCGCGATGGACGCGCGGTTCGGCAGAATGGGTATCCCGCGCTGAAACTCTTCGCCTTCGAAAGCGTCGCCGTCGTTGTCTTGGTTCTGGCAATTGACTAAGCGGACCGGCGTTGAAAAACCGAGGCGAAACGGGATGTCCTGTGGAATTCGCTCGAAGTCATAGTCGCCGCGGCTAGTGCACTCCACGCCTTTGAAGCGGGCGGTGCCGATGTACACTACCGAATAGCCGAGTTGAATCATCTCATCGTAGGCTGCTCTCGCCTCCGCGTTGAGGTTCAAGTGGGTGGCGTCCGCGCTGGCGGCGACCATCTCGTAACCAAAGGCGTAACGCTCGGTTGGATCGAAGGCAGCGTTGCCGTTGCGGTTCTGTTCCGCGACGGTGGTTAATGGAATCGCGGTACCTTCGCCGGTGGCTCCAGGTTCGCTGCCGTGCTGATGCAGATCCACGGCCCAGGGACCGTCAATCTGTGCCACGAGTTTGCCGGTTCGAGATTGATCGGACGGTGACCGATCGGGATTCTCGGACAGCGTTACGTTTGCGACGGTAGTCAGCACGTGCGTGAAGTCGAGCTCCCAGCCGTCCGTGAAGGTGACCTCGCTCCCGCTCGGAAAGCGAAAGCCGTTCGTGGCCAGCTCTTCCCCGCTAATCTGGACACGCACGCTGCCGCCTTCATCAGACCGATTGCCGCTGCTCGAGTCGTCGCCGGCGCAAGCGTGACAAAAGGCTAGAAAAGACAGATAAAAATAGCGAAATGGTGACCGAAGAGACGAATTCATGGCGTTCCTTTTCTGGCTGATGGGAAATCCTGCTTCAAGGGAGACTCGCGCTACGGTTCCCAGCGCAGCGCGTACACCCCGGCGCTGCGATGCAGCCCGTTGTACAAACTCAAGCTAGGACCGGGCGTGTTCGCGTCCTCGAACGTGAACACGCCATCCGGTCCCTCTGGCAGTAGAGCGAAGTCGACCCCAGCAAACATCTTCGCGGGGTCAATCTCCAGCAGCAGGCGTCCACCACGACTCAACCTCAGGTCGACGGGAATTGGCGAGACGATGCGCTGCTTGCAAATCGGAGCCGCTCCAGGCGCGCTCGGGCGCGGCATGCCTGCGCGATTGGCGGCAATGCTCAGCGAGCCCCTAAACACCCGCAGCGTTCCCGACTTAGCTGCGACTCCGGCCACCTCCAGCACCACGGTGGGATCGTGCAGCTCATTGACGTCGCCACCGTTCAACCAAACTTCGCCGGTGACGGCGCGCTCCGTCAGCGCGGTACCCAACTGACCGAAGGGCTGCGGTTGCGCGGAGAGCAGGTCCACGACGAGCGGGGCGTTGACTTCGGCCACGTAAATGCCGGCGAGCATGCAGCTTGGATTTGCCGAGACTTGCGTGGGAACGGCTTGATTCAGGTACACGCCCGCGACGTGCAGACGCGCACGCGTCAACCTCACGTCGTGACCGAGCGCGTTGGTGAAAGTGTAGCTTTGGCCCTCGGCGCTCGGCGGACCGCTGGCGAACGCCTCGAACTCGAAGCTGTCGCCACCCGTAGTTCCGACGCAGCTGCCATTGAACAGGCCCAGCCACAGCGCCAGATATCGCGCACCCATCAGCCGCCCCCCACGTTCCAAGCCAGGGATAGCGACACACTGCGCGGCGCACCGGCCGCGAAGTGGCGCGCCGGCACCAAACTGGGCGCCGCATTGCGCTGAAACGCCGAGACGTAGTCGTACTCCGCTGCCCTGTAGCGAGCGTCGAGGAGGTTGCTCAGCTCGAGCGTCAGCTCGCAACCCACGACCTTCAAGGCCACTGATAGATCAGCCAAAAATGTAGTCTGGCTGCGTTGCCCGTACGGCAACGCGCGGCGCCCCACGTAACTGACACCCAGTGCCAGTGCCGTTCGCAGGGTCTGCCCCTGCACGCGCCACGGCAATTCTCCGGTCAGCGCGCTGTCAGAACGCACCACCAAGTCGGGGACGTAGGGCACCAACAATCCTGTTTCGTCGAACGCCGAGCGCACGAGCGTAACGTTGGCGTTCTGGTCGAAGAGCTCGTTGCCCAATCGAACCGAGCCGCTCCAGCCCGTGCGCGTGGTCCCACCTCCGAGCACGGACTGCCCTTCGGTTTCGCTGAAAACCAAATCCTTGTCGACGTGCGTCCCGAAGAAGACGGACCGCGCAGAGACGCTGATGGTCTCGAAACTTCGCGCGTAGAGCACGCCGCCCTCCAGCGCTTGGATGCTGGCGAACGGCGTCGCCACGTCCTGCGTGATGTAGTGGGGATCGATCGAGCGGACTCCGCTGCCATAGCTCAACGCGAACTGGACGTGTTCGAAGGGTCCCAAGGTCAGCGTCCCGCGCGGCATCCACTTGGTGCTCGCCGTGGACGAACGTTGATTGGCTTCGCGGTGTTCTCCGCCGCGATGTTGGTCGAGGCAGCTTCGATCCACGGTCGACTTGTCTGCCGCCGGGAGGGAGACGTCTTGCACGGCGCAGTTGTCCAGCACATCGAAGCTGAATAGATCTGCGCGCAGCCCACCGCGCAAGGTGAGCCACCTCAGCGGACGCAAAGAGACATCGACATACAAGCCGATGTTTGCGAGCTGCGAATGCAGATCCACTTCGGTCTTGTAAGGCGCCCCACTCGCGTCGGCGATACGCTGGCGCTGCGAAGTCACCGCGTCCCCACGCGCGAAATAGCCCAGCTCCAGCTCCTGAGTCTGCCCAGCGAGCAGCGCCTTCGTGCGCGCGAAGCCGCGCGCGCCGAGCGTTCGAGCGGTCACGTGAAGGTCCAGCAGGTCGCCGCGCTGCGCGTGCGGCAGTTGTATGGCCTCCTGCGTGTCCAGCAAGAACCCCGTGAAGTTTTGGCGTAAGCGTAAGCTGCGATCGATGGCGAAGAGTTGTTGGCGGAGGAGGAAGCTTCCAACACGACTCTCCAGATCGACGGCGAACTGAAAGCGCGTGCCGTCGCCACCTTGTCGCGGGTCATACGTACTAAAAAAGCCCATTCGACCTGCCCGCAGATCGTCCTCGCGCAGCAGTCCCGCGCTGTGATGGCTGCCAGCGTGAGCCGCGGCGCTCAAGCGAAAGAGCGTGCCGGCGCTGAGCTGACCTTGATACTGTCCATGCGCGGAAGCACGTCGGGCGTCCCGATTCTTGCCGAATCCCTGGGTGCGATAGAGCTCCGCCGCACCAAAGGTGTGCACGCTTGCGCCGGGAGGTCCGAACAGCACCAGCGCGCGGTCGGTAGCGAACGACCCGCGCGTGTACTTCAGCGTGAGACCTCGTTGACTCAAGCCCAGCTCATAGTCAGCGCTGCCTGCCACGGCGTAGTTGCCCTGTCGTGGATCGAAGGGGCCTTCCAGAACGCGAAGGGAGTGGACCAGCTCCGGAATCAGAAACCGAAGATCGGCGTAGCCGTTTCCGTGCGGGTTCCCAGTCTCGTTCACGGGCACGCCCCCGACGGATACCTCCAAATCTTGCCCCTCACGAGCGTCGAAACCACGGAGGTAGATGCGTTGTGCGTGCTCGTCTCCGCCTTCGCTCGTCAAAAATACGCCGGGAGCGAGCTTCAGCAGCTCCGTCGCGTTCTTACGCGGTACGCGCGACAACTCACCCACTTCCAGGCGATAGTCCGAAGCACCGCGTGGCGCCGGAACGGAGCGACCTAACACCAGTACTTCAGCAACTGTGGCGGAAGACGGCGCCTGCTCTGCTCGGGCGGCTCGAGTGAACGCGCCGCTGCAAACACCTGCGACGAAGCAGTGGCGGCAGAAGCTTACCAACGACGGGTTCATGGCAGAGCCCGACCGCCATGCGTGCCGCGTGCGGAGCCGTAACCCAGCGCCGCTGACGTACTATCAAGAGTGACAAAAGCCTGCTGATCCGAGACCATAAAACTCATCCCATCGCGCGCGAAACTCGACCAACCCGCCCTGAAGACGGACTGGTAATCATGCGGTTCACCGAAGAAGAATCAGGCGGTGGCGCGCAGGGATGGTGGCGATAGCTTTGGCGCGTACTCCAAGACCGCACGCGGGCGCACGGACACACGAGCGATGTCGATTCGTGAGCCCGGCAGTAGCTGCGTGCGTAGCTTGCCTGCAGCAAGCGCTGGCAGAAACGGGGGACGCTGCGATCCGATCGACAGTTGACAGTCGTCGTGCGTGTGAGGTGCGAACAGCGAGGTTCGGGCGTCGGCGAGGTCTCTTTGCAGCCCGCGATCCATCTCGACTACGTCGTGCTGGTGAACGAGCGCGCCGTCGTACGGGCAGGTCGAGTGCGGTTCGAGCAACAGATGTGCAGCTCGCCAAAGGTCGGACAGAACATACAACGTCAAGCAGGCCGCAACCAACGGCCATAGCCGCGTGCCTCTGGACAGAGCGCCCCGCTGGCGTCGTGATCGTGATCGTCCCTTCGACCTCAAGCGCCGGGAGTTTTGCGTCGCAAACCAGCAAACGTCAAGATAAATGCAACTGGGTTGCAGGAGGGGATTCTCCGTTGCTCTCAGAAGTCAGCATATTGCTGCGGAAATATGACATCTGAGCCGCTCTTGCCCCGGCGCGCCTGGTGCCGCGATTCACTTGGGTTGCAAGTAGAGCCCGGGAGAGGCATGCTCCCCGAATGGCCACGAGCGCGCGCGACGATCAGATCCGGGAGCTCCTGACCTCTCGGGGACTGCGGGTAACTGACCAGCGTGTGGCGCTGCTGCGGGAGCTAGCCAAGGTCAAAGTCCCAATCAGTCATCCCGAGCTGACGGAGCGCATGGAGGGCAGCGGTCTCGATCGTGCCACGGTCTATCGAAACCTCCTGACGTTGGCTGACGCTGGCGTGCTGGTGCGCGCGCAGCTCGGGGATCAGGTTTGGCGCTACGAACTGCCAAGGACGATGAGCTCGGATCACGCGCACCACCCGCATCTGGTCTGCACGGAATGCGGCAACGTTCGCTGTTTGCCTGCCGGCACCGTGAAGTTGCAGGGGGAAGCCGCCAAGAGCGAGGTGGCCGAAGTGCAACTGCGCGGCCGCTGTGCAAGTTGCGTCCACGCCTGAGCTTCAGGTTCGCCGGTGTGGCAGCTGTTCAGGCTGAGTTCGGCGCCGATCTCGGGTCAACCGGCCGAGCGGCTTGCTTTAAGCCCAAGGCGACGTATCAGTAAGGAGTGGCGAGTGCCAAGGGTCTCCAGCTTTCGGAACATGAAGTGGCGCGCATCGCGCGCGCACTGGCAGAGCCGCGACGCTTTCAAATCCTGAAACAGATTGGTTCTTCGGACGAACCGGTGGCTTGCGCCAACTTGTATGAAACACAGGGCATCACGCCGGCGACTTTGTCGCACCATCTCAAGGAATTGGCGACCGCGGGCCTGATCGATGTTCAGCGCGAGGGCAAGTTCATGAACTTGACCTTGAAACGCGAAGTGTTGCGAGCGTACCTCAAACAGCTCGGCGAAATCTGAGCCTGGCTGTTCGCGAGTCCTGCTTGTCCGCGCGATCGTCCGGCTGAGCGCGCTACTCCCGGGGTGCGACGTTGCGCGGCGCTGACGCATTCGCAACGAATCGTGAGCGCCCCGTTGACGCACGTCATTTTGACACTTAGACAATTGTCGAAACGTCGAACTGAACACGGCGTGCGCCGGCGAAACGTCGGCGAGAAGGACAAACCCATGAAAAAGCTGACGAATAAGGTTGCGGTAGTTACGGGCGCTTCCAAGGGCATCGGCGCGGCGATCGCCAAGGCGTTGGCCGCCGAGGGCGCGCAGGTCGTGGTCAACTATGCCTCCAGCCGCGAAGGCGCCGACAAGGTGGTAGCAGACATCGTCTCCAAGGACGGCAAAGCCGTGGCGGTGCACGCTGATGTTTCCAAGGCAGAGGAGGTCAAGGGTCTGTTCGAGGCGACGCGGAAGGCGTTTGGTCGCCTGGACATCTTGGTCAACAACGCAGGCGTCTTCAACTTCCACCCATTGGAGGAAGTAAACGCAACTGAGTTTCACCGACAGTTCGACATCAACGTCTTGGGGCCGCTGCTGGCCACGCAAGAAGCACTTAAGTATTTCGGCGACGAGGGCGGCAACGTGATCAACGTAAGCTCCATCGTCAGTGAAAACTATACGCCGAACAGCGCGGTCTATTCGGGGACCAAAGGCGCGCTGGACGCCATCACGCGGGTCTTGTCGCGAGAACTCGCGGCGCGCAAGATTAGAGTCAACAACATCGCTCCCGGAGGCACTGAAACTGAGGGTACACACACGGCCGGCTTCATCGGCAGCGATTTCGAAAAGGCGATCGTCGACCAGACGCCGCTCGGTCGCATCGGACAGCCCTCCGACATCGCTAAAGTCGCCGTCTTCTTGGCGTCCGATGACTCGTCCTGGCTCACCGGGGAACGCATCACGGTTTCCGGTGGCTTGAGGTAGGGATTCTGGCCGTCACATTCGCGATGTGGTTCTGACATCGAAACTGAAGTCAGCTGCTCGTGGTTTGGTCTATCTCGCAGGCAAGCTCGGGTGTAACCTCTGCCGCGTTATGGCGGGAACTAAGTTGGGGCGGAGCCTGGTTGGTTGTTGGCTGCTGGGCAGCGTCGGCTGCACCGACGCTCCGCCTCGTGAGGAAGTGCACTCGCTGGCATTGGCGGCGACATGCACCGGTAGCAACTACGAAGCAGAAACCATCACGCACTCGACGGGCGGAAGCGCCAAATCCGGATGGAACATCTGGTCCAACGGCTACATTTCGACCAGCCACACGTTTGCTGGAGGTACCGCTACCATCGTGGTTTGGGCGGCTGGTACGTCGGCTCAAAACGTGTGGCCGCACATGTTGGTTTCGGTTGGCAGTCAAATCATTGGCGAAGCTAGCGTGAATACTAGCGACTACGCCGCGTACACCTTCACGGCGGTGGTGCCGGCTGGTTCCCGAGAGATTCGCGTTCAGTTCGACAACGACTACTACGCCAACAATCAAGATCGGAATCTGCTGGTAGATCGGTTCACGATAAGTTGTGAGGATGCGGGTGGAGGCGGCAGCGGCGGCAGCACAAGCGGTGGAAAATCGGGCTCGGGAGGCGCAGGGCAAGGGGGCAACGCTCAAGGCGGCGTGACGGACGGCGGAAGCGGCGGCATCGCCGGTGGCCTCGCCGCCGGTGGTGGGAATGGCGGCGGCACCACCCCAACCACTGGCAACGGAAAGCTATCGATCACTAGCGACTGGGGTACTGGCTATTGCGCCAACGTGAACGTTTCGAATCCTGGCCAGGCGCCTGCATCGAGTTGGCGCGCACAGCTGGACACGAGGCAATCCAGGATCACCAATGCTTG
>Ga0247764_1000618_pt1 | contig 12460 bp, 12 predicted proteins | sample UWRJL051202B4_FD_179932 | JGI IMG/M metagenome (GOLD analysis project Ga0247764, IMG submission 179932) | Plant litter microbial communities from Arlington Agricultural Research Station in Wisconsin, United States - UWRJ-L051-202B-4 | ecosystem: Environmental > Terrestrial > Plant litter >...
GCTGGGCGTCAGCTCCGGCCAGCGTCGAACACGCCTCGCTGCACAGCCTCGTCGGATTGTTGGTTCGTGTGCGACATCCGAGCGCGAGCCAGCATGCCAGCCAGAGCGCGCGTGGAGGACGGCAGCCTCGGATCATGCGCGGTAGTCGTCGACTTCGATCCCGTAACGCCGCATCCAGCGGTGGATCTGCATGCGTGCCTTACCCAGTTCACGACCGACCGCCGCGACGTTACCCGCGTGCCGTTCTAAAAGCGCGCGCAAGTCTGGTTCGCTGGGGGCGGGGGAGGCAGCGTCCGCGGGCTCGCTCGGGCTGCCTTCGGTTTGCCACGCTCCGTATTCGGCGACTGATTCGCGAATCACGTCGGGCAAGCACTCCACGTCCAGCCGGCCTTCGCTGCCGAGCGCCACCGCCCGTTTGATGGCGCCCTCCAGCTCGCGCACGTTGTACGGGAAGTCATAGTGCAACAGCGCCACCATGAACTGCACGCTGAAGGCCAGATCGGGGCGCCCCGCGCGCGCAAGGAACGCGCGTGCCAGCAAGAACACGTCCTCTTTGCGCTCGTGCAGCGCCGGTAGGCGCAGCTGATACTCGTTCAGGCGCGCATACAGGTCTTCGCGGAACTTCTCCTCGCGCTGCAGGCGTCGCAGGTCGCGGTGTGTGGCGCACACGAAGCGTACGTCGACCTGCTCGGCCTGGGTCGCGCCGAGCGGCAACACCTCTCGATTCTGAATTACGCGCAGCAGCTTGGCCTGCGCTTCGAGCGGCATGTCGCCGATCTCGTCGAGCAGCAGCGTGCCGTGATGGGCGGCGCGCACGAGCCCTGGTTTGTCGCGTTCCGCTCCGGAGAAAGCGCCGCGTTTGTAACCGAACAGCTCGCTCTCCAGCAGGTTTGCGGGGATCGCCGCGCAGTTGATGGCGCAGAACGGTCCGGGCCGTTCGCTGAAGCGATGCAGCTCGCGCGCCACGACTTCCTTGCCCGTGCCGCTGGCGCCGAGCAGCATGACGGTGAGCTCCGCGCGCGCCACACGCTCGAGCGCGGCCACGATCTGGTCGATCTGATAGCCACCGATCAGCACGGTGGGTGAGCTGGCCAGGCGCCCCGCGCCCGACAGCACGCTGCCGTCGATGCGGTAACGGGCAAATGCCTCGGCTTCGTCGTCGACGAACTTGAAAATCGCATCGCCAATCCGAAGCTCGTCGTTGGGCTCCAGCACGTCCTCTTGCACGCGCCGACCGTTGACGATCACTCCGTTGCGACTGCCAAGGTCGCGCACTCGGAACTGGCCGGCGCGCACGCTGAGCTCGGCGTGCACCCTCGACACCGCGCTCACTGGTAACACGATGTCGGCGGGCGGCTCGCGACCGAGCACCACCCGCTCCTTGGTCAGCGGGTAGGCTGGCGCGAGCGCGCTGTATGTTTCGGCGTAGAGCAGCACCAGCCCAGCGATCGCGCGTTCGCGCTCGGCTTTGGGCCCGCCAAACTGCTGCATGGCGCCGGTGGTGTACGTCACGTGGTCCAGTCTACCTCGGTTCCCCGGGCACCTTCACGCTCCGTGAGCGGCGCGTTTCGCGGCGAAGCGCTATAGTCTCGAGGTGGCTGCCTCCGAACATCCCCGACTGCGCGTCGCTGCCCTCCAACTTTCGAGCCAGGCCGACCTGGCCGAAAACCTCGCCAAGGTCGAAGCCCTGGTGACTGAAGCGGCGCAGCGCGGCGCAGAGCTCGCGCTGCTGCCCGAGAACTTTGCCTACTTTGGGCCAGAAGGTGGGAAGCGCGAGTTCGCGGAGCGGTTAGGCGATCCGGAGGCGCCCGTGCAGCGCGCGTTGAAGCAGCTGGCGGCGCGGCTTCGTATCGGCATCCTGGCTGGCGGCTTCGCCGAGCGCAGCGGTGACGCCGAGCGGCCGTTCAATACCAGCCTGCTCTTGACCCGGGACGGCGAGGTCGCCGCCGTGTACCGCAAGATCCATCTGTTCGATGTCGATCTGCGGGCGCAAGGCAGCGCTTGCGAATCGCTCACCACGACGCCCGGCGGCGACGTGGTGGTGGCGCCGTTCGGCGGCTTCAACCTGGGCCTGTCGATTTGTTACGATCTACGTTTTCCGGAGCTGTACCGGAAGCTGGTCGAGCGCGGCGCCGACGTTCTCACCGTGCCCGCTGCGTTCACGCAGTACACCGGGAAGGATCACTGGCACGTGTTGCTGCGCGCGCGCGCCATCGAGGCGCAGTCGTACGTGATCGCGCCGGCGCAGTGGGGCAAACATCCGGAGAACCGCCTCACGTTCGGCCACGCGCTGATCGTGGATCCGTGGGGCACCGTGATCGCGGAAGCGTCCGATCGCGTTGGCGTCGTGATCGCTGACGTGGAGCGCAACTTCCTCGATGAAGTGCGCTCTCGCATTCCGTCTTTGCAGAACCGGCGGCTGTAACGGACGTTACAGGTGGCGCTTGGCGATTTCGGTCCAGGTGCCGGACGGCTCCAGCGCGATGTAGCTCTTCCAATACGGGCGAGCGCGCTGCGTGTCGCCGACTTGTTCGTAGGCCATCGCCAAGTTGAAGTAAGCGTCCGCAAACTTTGGATCCGCCGCGATAGCGCCGAGGAAGAGCGGGATGCTCAGATCCGCTTGACCCCGTTCGAGCATCACGTAGCCGAGGTTGTACTGCGCTTCGGGTTGGCGCGCGTCGATCTCCAGCGCCTTGCGGTACATGGCTTCGGCCGCGGACGTGTCCTGCTGACGGAAGCGGATGTTGCCGAGGTTGGTGTAGGCGATCGCCAGCCAGGGGTCGAGCTGGACAGCCTGGAAGTACAGGCGCTCCGCCTCTTCCATCGTGCGCGGATCTTCGTCTAGCTGGCTCGCTCGCAGATAAAGCTCGTAGGCCGTGCGCGCGCGTTCGCGGCCCGCAGAGGGGCGCAGCACTCGCACCACGTCTTCGCGCAGTGACTTGATCTCCAAGTCGAGCAGCATCTGACCGGTGAGCGGCTCGAACGCGCCGTCATGCGTGCGCACGACCACGCGTTGCCCATCGGAGACGATGCGCAGCTCTTGCAGCGGGCGCGTGACGCGAGGCAGCGAGCGCTTCAACGCTTGCACCGCGCGCGTGACGTCGCGCAGGCGCACCTTGCGATCCAACAGCGCCTTGGCCGTCCGCAGCGCGATCAGATCCGAGAAGGTATAGGCGCGTCGACCGCGACGGCGCCCGCTGGGCGTCACCACCCCCGCGCGGTCCAACGTGCGCAGCCGCGTCGGGGTCAAGTCCAACAGCCGAGCGATCTCACTCAACGTGAATAGATCCGTGAGCGGTTCGCGCGCCGCACCGTTGGGTTCAGAGGCGTCCGTCCGCACGGCGTCCGCTGCGCGTTGTACGCGACCACCGCCGGGTCCGAACACGACGTGGATGATCTTTTCGTCGCGCTGTTTCTTACGACCCATTGGCATCCGTCAAACGCGAGCTTCTGCGCTCGCAGACCTTCTCAATTCTTCTCTGCGAGCTTTGCTGTCAAGAGGGAGTCGCCTCGGCCCGCAAACTCAGTGGCGTTCATTGATAAAAAATACGTGAGGCAGGAAGAGCTTGCGCGAGAACCGAGCCCGTGCATTCGCTGGGCGGAGGACTTGACGGCGCGGGCAGTTGCTTCTAACGCCGCCCTCGCCGCGAACTGGGGCCGCTCGCGCGCGTGCGCGCTGCACCGCTCGTCTCCTCGGCGATTCGCGCCTCCACTTCAACGTCTATGCGCAGACCCCGCGCGTCGCGGTGCACGAACAGCTCCGCGCGAACGCGAGCCAGCGGGCCGCGCGCTCGCACCTGCGCTTCCAAACAGGCCACGCGGATGGCGCGCACTCGGGCGTGAGGATCGGTCGAGAGCAGGGCCAATAGCTCCTGCGCTTGATCGTCTGGGATGGAGCCGCCGCGCGACACGAACGGCAGCCGAACGCTGGTCGAGCCGTAGTAGACCGCGCCGTCGCCGTCTTCGCGCACCTTACCTTCGCTCATCACGTCGGCGTTTTCGAACAACTCACGGACCCGGTAGTCGCTGCTCTTCACCAGCGCGACCGCGCGACGCGACAGCAGCGGCTCTGCGTGAGTCTTGCTGAGGCCGGGGCGGCTCGTCGGTTTGCGCGTCAAGGGACACCAACAATGTAGCGTCAATGTGCCCCACACACCTACTTCCTCGACAAGATCGCGAAACTGGGCCCAGCCAAAAAAGCTGTGAGCCAAATGGGCGACGGAGGTCATTCCACATGGCAAGCGTCTATTACGGTCCAGAGCGGCGGCGCCACCGCATGTATGTAACTCGCAACACCGAGTACCACTTCCGCGACAGCGTCTGCGTGGGCGTGCGGGATCTTCACACGGGTCAGTGGCTGCCCTCGCACCTCGCGATCGGACGGCGTCTGACCGGAGCGGTTCGACTGATGCCGAACGGAACTCCGATCCCCACGGACAGAGGACCAGGCGTCGGGGAGTCGCTCTACTTCGGAGATGAGGGTCGTGATCTCATTACGAGTCGCTTGGACGCGGTGCAGCGGCCCCCGCGCGGCGCCTTGGAATGCTACGCCGATCACGAATCAGCTCATTTCTGAGGGAAAGTGGTGGTTGCCGCAAGCAGAGCTGCAGCGGGCGGGCACGCGTCAACGACACTGTGCCGAAGAATTCCATTGGTTGAACCACTTTTCCATTCAGCGCGTAAACTTATGCGCTCCGTTCCGAACCTGCGCGGTGGAGTGCGTAACCCGCTGCGCAGCCGGGACGCGTCAATTCGCTTTTTATTCGGGTTTTTGAGCTCGAACAAAGTTGGAACACTTTTCGCTTAGAGGGAGGGCCGAGGATCGCGGCGTGAGCCGTTCTCCCCACTGCTCGTCTGAGCGGTGACAGTCATCTGCCGATTCCGCGACCCCGCGGAGCGGCCCCAACAGGAAAGTCGGCCCACCGCTCCCAAGTCGGGAACGAGGGGCGGCGCATGAATCCTCATGTCGGAAACAGCTCAAATTCTTTCGTCGAACGCCCAAGACCCCCGCGCGGTGCAGATTCTGGCGAAAAACATCTACCGGGAAGTCCGCGCTGGCGGCTTCAACGAGCGTGATGTGCTCTCGCTCGCGGGTGAGCTCTTGGCCCTGGTCACCCGCGATGTCCGCGGTGAAAGCGCCGAGCGCTGAGTCCGAGGGCCCGCGGAAGCCTGCGACGAAGGTCCCCATCCGGCGACCTTCGTCGCCAGCAGCCGTTCGGGGCAAAGGCCTCCGTCGCTTAGCGCGGTCGTACTACAAAACTTGCGTCAGTTCGTTGACAGGATGCGGCCTAACTTGAAAAGCTTAGGGCTTGGGTCGCTGCGTGTTTCCTGACCATTGTTCGAGACCTCCGCAGTGCGCGGTGAGGCTCCGCGTCGCCCCGACTTTCTGCTCGAGCCGGGAGAAGTAACAGCGTCGTGGTGTCGCCTACCTCACCGATGAAAGCGCCGATGTTCGCGATCGTGATTCACGAGAAGGGGGGCGCGGAACGTAGAGAGGTCTTCGAAGGGACGGAGATCAGCGTCGGTCGCGTGCAGGGCAATGATCTGATGCTGCCCAAAGGCAACGTCTCCAAGCGACATGCACGGCTGCTTTACCGTGAGGGCCGCGTGATCGTCACGGATCTGAACAGCACGAACGGCACCTACGTCAATCGTCACCGCATCAAGCAAGCCACCATCGTGCGCGAGGGCGATCGGCTCTACATCGGGGATTTCGTGCCTCGCAGACGGACGGCTCCGTCGCCGTGCCGTTGCCGGCGGCCAGCGTTGCGGCCGCAGCCCGGCAGTCGTTGCCCAGCAACGAACCTCAGTCCGGCTCCACGGTGCGCCCGCCCACCTTGCTCGACGACGAGGACGAGGCGACACGCGGAGCGCAGCGACCGCCACATCGTTCGAATCCGGTCGCGTCGCCCCCACCGCAAGCCGCGCCCGAGGGCCGCGCGACGTTGGAGGCCGCTGGCGGCGAGTCAGCGCGCGCGCTGATCGACGCCGTTGGCTCGCTGGTGGAGCGCGTCGCCCGCGCATTCGCCGCGAACGAACTCGAAGCCGACGTTGGGCCAGAATTGGCGACGCGAGTCGAGCAAAAGCTACAAGAGGGTTGGGCAGCGCTCAGCTTGGAGCGCGCGTCGCTCGCCAGCCTGCCGGCGGAGAAGGTGCTGGGCGTGGCGCGCTCGGAGCTGCTCGAGCTCGGTCCGCTGGAGGAGCTGATCTCTGACGTGAACGTGAGCGAGATCGCGGTGCTCGGCTGCGACCGGCTCACGTTCGTGCGCTCTGGTCGAGCGAACGTCGCGGAGGTGGCGTTCTCATCGGCCTTCGCGGTGCGCTGGGCAGTCGCGCGCCTGTGCGCTCGCAGTGAAGCGCCGCTCGGGCGTGCGACGCGCGTCCAGCGGCGTCTTGCGGACGGCTCCGCACTCACCGCGGTGCTCGAGTCCAGCGGCGCGCCTTTGGTGTTCGTCACGCGTCAGAAACGCGTGGTCGCATCGCTGGATGAGTTGGTGCGGCGCGGCACGGTGTCGCGCGCCGTCTCTACCTTCCTGCAGCAGTGCCTGACAGCGCGTCTGAACGTGCTGGTCGTGGGCCCACGCGATGGCGGCGTCGAGCTGCTGACCGCGGCGCTGGCAGCGGCGGTGGGGGAGAGCGAAATCGTCGCGGCCGGTGGTACCAGCGCCGAACGCTTCGGCAGCGGCATCGCGCTGAACGGCGCTTCGGCTGAGTTTGCCGAAACGGTCGTCATGGCGGCGCGTGCGCCGCTCACGCGTCTGTTCGCAGATTTGTCGAGCGCTGCGTTGACGCAAGCCATTGTCGGAGCAGCGTGTGATGGCTGCGACGGCATCGTGGCGGCGCGCACCGCGACTTCGGCCGCGCGCGGCTTGATGCGCCTCTCGGCGGAGCTGCGGCCCCGCTACGCAGACGGCGCGATCGAAGCCATCGCCGGCGCCTTCGAGGTGGTCGTCGAAATCGCGCGGCTACGCGACGACCGACATCGCGTCCTGCGCGTGGCCGAGGTGTTGGGCGCCGACGCACGTGAGGTCACGCTGTCGGACATCTTTACGTTCACCATCGATCGCACGGCGGCCGGCGGTTTGATCGAAGGTAGCTTCATGCCGAGCAGCAACATGCCCGCGGTCGCGGACATGTTGCGCACGCGGGGCGCGCCGATCGACACCGCGCTGTTCGTTCGCCCCGCCGCGCGCTGATCTGCCGAATCAAGACCTAGCGCAGGTACGGCTTGATCGCAGCGTACCAGACGCCGGCCATGCGCGTGTAACCCGCTTCGGTGGGGTGAAAGCCATCTGACTGCTCAGTGGCTGGCAACCCGCGTTGATCCACCAAGATCACGTGCTTGTTGGCGTTGATACGCGTCGTCACCACGCTGCTCAAGTTCACGTTGAAGGTCGCAACGACGTCCGCCTTCGCGGAGATGGGGATGATTTGTGCGACTGCGACCAGCGTATTCGGTAGCGCCAGGGTGATCTCGTCGATCAAGCTCCCCACGCGGGCAGGCGCACCTACCGCGTCGGTCGCTATGTCGTTGCTCCCGACGTGCAGCAGCACGATGTTCGGGTCCCCGCTGAGCGCGGGGGAGGGAACCAGCTCACTCGTTTCGGCGATGGTGAAGCCGCTGTGGCCTTCGTGATTTCGCGGAAACGGTTGGCCCGACACCGTTTGCGGCCCGTTCAGCTGACTACCGGTGAACGTGATGTTCTTGCCGTCTTGCACGGCCGCCGCGAACAGCTGCACGCGATAACCTCCCGCTAAACCAATGCCCACGGTGATGGAATCACCCAACGGCAAGATCTTGCAGGCACCTGTGCTCGGGCACGGCTGAAAGGTGCCGCCGCCCGTGCCGCCCGCGCCCGTGGTGCCCCCGAGCGAGATCTTGCCGCCGCTGCCGGCACCGCCGGCGCTGGTGCCGCCGGCGCTCTTGCCGCCGGCGCTGGTGCCGCCGGCGCTCTTGCCGCCGGCGCTGGCTCCGCCAGCCCCGCCGCTACCGCCGTTGCTGCTCGTTGTTCCGCCGGAGCTGAAGCTGCCACCGCGCGCGCCGCCGCTGGGCATCCCGGAAGCCCCATCGCTACCGCCGTCCGTCGCGTTGCCGCCCCAGGAGGTACCCGCGTCTGCTCCGCTGGTTCCGCCGGCGTTGCTCGTTCCGCCGCGCGAGCTCGTCGCACCGCTGCCGGCATTGCCGCCAACGCCAGTGCTGCCACCGCTGCCGTTCGGCCCAGCGCCGCCCGAGCCGCCGCGCGGCGCCGTGGTGGTTCCGCCGCTGCTCCCGCCAGAGCCCGCACCACCGCCGACCTCGACACGATCGCGCGGCTCTTCCAGTCCCAAAACCACGCTACACGCCAGAGCGCTGCTCAGAGTCAGCAGCACGGCCAGGCGCAACTCAAGCTTTTCGCCGCGAAGCGTTCGCACTCAAAATTCTCCGTGGAGCCAGAGTGTCGCTTGGTTCGGGCCGGCGCTCGGCGTGAGGGTGACGCTCGGTTGGTCCTTTTCGCGCTCACCGCCGACGATGAACAACGTCACTCCAGAAGCCAACAACGCACCGCCGGCGATGAACAAGACCGTCGAGATCCTGGCATCGCTCAAAGCTTGGTTGGCCAGTGGTTTCCCAGTTTCGTCGCACACCGTGTCGTTGTCGCAGTGACCGTCTTCTTTGGACTTGTCGCTGGAGTGCTTGGCCTTCAATCCAAAGTAGCTTCCGACACCGATGCCGACGAGACCGAGCCCGCCGGCGACGAGCCCGATCGGGCGGAGCAGGGAGCCAGAGCTTTCGGAGCTATCTTCTTCTTTGGGCGAAGTGGGGGAGGGCGGAGCGGCTGCCTTTCGCGGTGGAGAGGCCTTGCTGTCGCTGGTTTCGGCTGCTTCCAGGCTGGGCACGACCAACTCCTGGAGATCGGCTTCCTTGCCCAGAACAACGCGTTGACGCCACGGCTTCTTACCCGGCGCGCTGACCTCCACGGTGTGTTCACCCGGATCGGCTGGTAGCGCGCTCCCCCAGGCGGCTGCGGCGAGGGTTTGATCGTCCCGCTTGATGATGAGACCGCTCAACGCCGCCACGTCACGCGGAACCACGATCACCAACTTCGATAGTCGCGGCTCGAGCGCTGCCGAGCGCTCGCGCGCGGCGCGTTCGCGATCGGCGCGCCCTTCTGCTCGCGCACGTGATGCCACCTGACTGTAAAGTGTCCAGGCGCTGGCCAAGCGCGCGCTCTTCTCATGACAACGAGCGAGAGCGAATAGCGCGCCGGTGCCCGGGTCCTGCGCGTAACTCTCCTGCAGTTTGGGACAGGCTCGAGCGAAGTCTCCCGCATCCATGAGCGTACGCCCCTCGCGGAACAGCGCTTCCGCCAGCGTGGCATCGCCTGCGTATGCCACCGTCGGAAACAACACGCAGCCAGGCAGGAGCGCTCCCCACACTGCCCTCCTCGCCCACGCCGCAGTCCCCGACAGCTGCTTTGGCGCGGTTCCAGTCCTCTCCAACCTCACGAACGATGAGGTAACATTGTCGACCTCGAGTTGCCAGGGCCACGTGGCGAGTGTCTCACGCTCGCGGCGAACGCTCTCAATCAGGCTGATACAGCACGCTTTGTGTACGCTCGAAGAAGTAATAACGCGCAAACGCGGGTCGACCGAACGACGCCGCGCCGAAGCCGTTGATCAATAAAGACCAGGCGAGCAGGAGCGTCCCCACACCACGCAGGCTGCGCGCGCCCACGGCGATCAGGGCAAACAACAGCGGTGCGTAGTCATTCGAGAAGCGATAGCCAAACTGAAGCCAGCCGGTGTTTTGATAGAGCAGTGAAGGCAGCGCGACTGCCGCGGCGCTCAGCGCGAGCCCGAGCGTCACCCGAGCGCGGCGCGCCGGCCAGGGAAGCAGCAGATAGAGGGGCGTCGTGAACCACAGCGCAAGGCCGTGCAGATTGATGCTGAACGGCGCGCCGCGTTCACCAGGCACGAAGGGCAGGCTCGTGAGCACCACGCCTAGGTTCCGTGCCAGGTAATGGTAGCTGAACAATCCCCAACGCTGGATGCGCGCTTGCCACGCGATATCGAGATACCGATAACCGACCTCGAAGGCGTCGCCGAAGCGCGCGAAGTTGTGCCACGCGGTCAACGCCAGCACGAGCACGATTGGCACTGCGAAGCGCACGAGCCTGCTCATCAGATCACGATTGAGTCCGCGGCTGCGGCGCACCGCCTCGATCACGAACAGCGGCGCGGCGAACAGCAACGGCGTGCGTGTTGCGAACCCCAGCGCCAACGCCACACCCGCGGCGATCGGATAGTCCGCGCGTAACGCGAAGAGCAGATACAGCGCGCACAACGCCGTGCCCACCACATGCGCGGCGAACCACACCGTACCTTGCACCGCGCTGAAGAAGTAAACTGAGCCAAACGCGAACGCCAGCGCGAGCAACAAGTTCTCCTGCGTGCTGCGCAGGCTCTCCCCGATGCGCGTCAGCTTCTCCAGCGCCAAGAACAAGCAGGCGGGTGCGACTCCCGCGAGCAGGACGAAGAACAAGCCATCGGGGGTGTGCTCGGCGGAGCCGAAGCAGCGCAGCCACGGCCAGATCAGCACAGCCGGGAACGGCGGAAACGCCACGAAGTAGCGGCCGTCGAAGCGCGCGAAGTCGTTGTTGCCCGTGTACGCGGGCGGGGCACCGCCCAGGTCCAGTTTGCCCGCGCTCCAGCCCTCGGCGAGCAGCGCGAAGTGGTTGCCCGTGGTGTGCGAGCCGAACAGTTCTCGGGGCGCGAACAGCGCCGCCACCGCGGAGACCAGCGCGAACACGGCACCTGCCCGCAACGCAGTGCGACGATTGGCCGACAGCTCCAACACCCCAACGTCTCTTAACACCAACGCGGTCGGCACCGGTCGACGTTCCGGCGCGAGGTGCTAACTTGGCGCGCGTGTCCAAGCCCACGTTTTCGATCAAGGCCGGCGACCTCGAACGCGGCCCGCGTTCCCTCAAGTGGGTCGTGCCGCAGGCTTGGTTGGCTCAAGCTTTGGCGGAGGCCGGCGCAACACCCATAGGGGATGGCACGTTGGAGGCGGAGTTCTCCAAGAACGGGAAAGAAGTGCTGGTGCGGGGCCGCGCCCACGCCCAAGTGACCGTGCCCTGTGTCGTCACGCTGGACCCCCTTCCGTTCACGCTGGAATCCGAGATTTTCCTGATGTTGTCGCCGGCGCCAGTTCCCCGCCAACCCAAGGCAACTGCGGACGGAACTCCGAAGAAAGCCGAAAAAACTAAGGAAAATCCGAAGGCTGCAAGCGGACGGCGCTCGAGCGTATGGTCGCTCGACCCTGAGTTGAGCAGCAAGGACGCCGCGAAAGACACCTTCGACGGGGAGACGGTCGCCCTCGACAACTTCCTCCGGGAGTTCCTGGTTCTCGAACTTCCGATGTTTCCGCGCCGTTCGGACTTGCCTTCAGGGGAAAGCCCCGCTATCGCTCCGCCCTCCGTGGAGGACCCGCAGGCGCCCCCCGCGATTGATCCCAGACTAATGCCGCTCGCGGCGATCGCGAATCGGCTTCGAGAGCAGAAAAAGGAGTAGACGCCGTGGCCGTTCCGAAACGACGCCTAAGCAGCAGCAAGCGCGACATGCGTCGTGCCAACCATGACAAAGTGACTGCGCCGAACATCGTGCCGTGTCCGAATTGTTCGGCACCGATGGTCCCGCATCGCATTTGCCCGGCATGTGGGCACTACGCGGGTAAGGCTGTGCTCAAGCAGCCCGAGAACAAGTAGTCCTTCGCAGAGCGCGCGCTCGCCACTCGGCTTCAACGAGTGGTTGAACCAATTTCGCCAGCATGCGAGCATCCGCTTCTCAGCGGCCGCTCGCGCGCGGGCGGCCTTGTCTTTCGACCCGGGCCGCCACGGCTCGGACGGCGCTCTAAGAACATGCATTCCGAGCCGCGTAGCCGAATTCTGGGGACAGGCGCCTACGCGCCGGAACAGGTGCTCACCAACCTCGACTTGGAGCGTTTGGTGGAGACCTCGGATCAATGGATCCGTGAGCGCACCGGCATCCGCGAGCGACGCATCGCGCGCCCCGAGGAGACGACCAGTGACATGGCGCACGTCGCCGCGCGGCGCGCCCTGGAGATGGCTGGGTTGCGCCCAGATCAGCTGGACATGATCATCGTCGGCACCATCAGCGGTGACGTGCCGATGCCCGCTTGCGCCGCTTTTCTGCAGCGGAAGTTAGGCATCACCGAGATACCCGCCTTCGACGTGTCCGCTGCCTGCGCCGGCTTCTTGTACGCGTTGTCGATCGCGGATCAGTTCATCCGCAGCGGGCTACACCGGCACATCTTGGTGGTGGGCGCGGAGTTGCTGAGCCGGGTGTTGAACTGGGAGGACCGCGCGACCTGCGTGCTGTTCGGAGACGGCGCGGGTGCGGTCGTGCTGGGGCCGGCTGCCAAGGACGGCCGTGGCGTGCTGTCGACCAAGTTACACAC
>Ga0247764_1000620_pt1 | contig 12455 bp, 11 predicted proteins | sample UWRJL051202B4_FD_179932 | JGI IMG/M metagenome (GOLD analysis project Ga0247764, IMG submission 179932) | Plant litter microbial communities from Arlington Agricultural Research Station in Wisconsin, United States - UWRJ-L051-202B-4 | ecosystem: Environmental > Terrestrial > Plant litter >...
CGATCGGGCAGTGGCTGGCGATCATCGCGCTTGGCGTCGGCCCGGTGGGCGCCGCGTTCTTTGTCTGGGACATCGGCATGAAGCGCGGCGATATCCGCGTGCTGGGTGCGGCGTCCTACGCGACGCCGTTGCTGTCGACGGCGTTTCTGATCTTCGCAGGCTTTGCGCAGGCAACAGCGACAATTGCGATTGCCGCAATCCTGATAGCGGGCGGTGGATTGATCGCGGCAAAGGATATGGTGTGGCGGAAGAACCGGTAGGGTGGGCACGCTTCGCTTTGCCCACCCTGCGAAATCACGACGGCTGCCAATCCTTTGGCGCCAGTTCGAATTTCGAAAACTCGAACGCGGGCGCCACCGTGCAGCCGACCAGCGTCCAGTCGCCGTTGCTTTCGGCGGCCTGCCAGGCATGCGGCGGCACGATCCCTTGCGGTTCTTCGCCGGCGGCGATATCCGCGCCGAGCGTCACGCTGCGTTGTCCGGTGTCGTCGGCAATGTGCAGCGTCAGCGCGGCGCCAGCGTAATAATGCCAGACCTCGACGGCGTCGATGCGATGCCAGTGCGAGCGTTCGCCACGCGCCAGCAGGAAATAAATCACGGTCGATCGCGAACGGCCGCCGGCATCCACGCTTTGGTCACGAAACGTCTCGCGATAATGCCCGCCTTCGGGATGCGGCTTCAGGTCGAGCCGCGCGATGATTGCGGCGGCTTCTTTCGAAATCGCCATCAGGATTTGTTCTTGCGTTCGCGCAGTTCGCCGAACACTTTTTCGGCGCTCGCGCCCTTCATGTGCAGCTTCGCCGCCACCGAGGGTTCGTCGGCGCGCAGGAACACGTTGGCCTGCTTCTCTTCACCCAGCAGCACCGGGATCGTGGGCTTGTTCTCCGCGCGCAGCCGCGTCACTTCCTCCGCGCGCGCTTTCAACGCGGGGTTGTCGCCATCGACGGTCAGCGCGAACTTGACGTTGGAGGCGGTATACTCATGGCCGCAATAGAGTTTGAAATCATCCGGCAGCGCGCGCAGCTTCAGCAGCGAATCCCACATCATGGGATAGGTGCCCTCGAACACCCGGCCGCAGCCGATCGAGAACAGCGTGTCGGCGGCGAACACCGCCTTTTCGGTATCGAACACATAGGAGATGTGATCGAGCGTATGGCCGGGCGTTTCCAGCACCCGCGCCAGCATGCTTCCCACCTTGATCACATCGCCATGGGCCGCGCGCAGGTCGACATTGGCAATCTTGGTGGACTTGTCGTTGGGGGCAACGACCCGGCAATTGTACTTCTGCTTCAGTTCGGCGACGCCGCCGACATGGTCATGATGGTGATGGGTGACGAGAATGTCCGTCAGCGTCCAGCCCTCGCGCTCCAGCGCCTTGATGATCGGGCCGGCTTCCGGCGCGTCGATCGATGCGGTGGCCTTGGTCGCGGGATCGTGGATCAAATAGCCGAAATTGTCGCTGAGGCAGGTGAAGGTGCGAATTTCCGCGGCCATGATAGCTCCATGATTAAGACTTTCAGCGCATTATTTCCCTAGAAATATGGCGTTAACGCTCGCGCGGCAATGCCATTTTCGGCGCGGCGCAATGAAACACGGTGTGATAGATTGCGCGCATGACCATCGACGTCATTGATCTCCGCGATTTCTATTCGCAGCGCCTCGGCATCGTGGCGCGGCTGTTGATCAACCGCGGCATCCGGGCGCGCTGGCCCGACGCGACGGGGCAACGCGTGCTCGGGCTCGGCTATCCCACGCCCTATCTCGGCCTGTTTCGCGAGGATTCCGAACGCTGCATCGCCTTCATGCCGGCGGCGCAAGGCGTCTTGAAATGGCCGACGGCGCGGCCCGCCCTGGCGACCCTGATCGACGAATTTTCAATGCCGCTGCCGGACGCCGCGGTGGACCGCATCCTGCTGGTCCATGCGCTGGAAATGTCCGACGATCCGGAACGCCTGCTGCGCGAGGTATGGCGCGTGCTGGCCCCATCGGGCCGCCTGATCGCAGTAATCCCGAACCGGCGCGGCGTGTGGACGCGCACCGACACGACGCCGTTCGGTCACGGCCGGCCTTATTCGCGCGCGCAGATCACGCAATTGCTGCGGCAGACCTGGTTCACACCGGCCTCGTGGGGCGAGGCGCTGTTCCTGCCGCCGGTCGGCAATGGCTGGTTCCTGCGCTCGGCGATGGCGTGGGAGCGTGTCGGCGCCGCGCTATCGCTGCCGTTCGCAGGCGTTCATATCGTGGAAGCGACCAAGCAGGTCTATCGCGCCATTCCCGCAGGCCGCGAGCGCACGCGGCTGATTCCATCGCTGGAGCCGGTGCTGGTGCCGTCGTCGACGGCGACGAGGAATGGAGCGTAATCTAGCGGCCGTCGCCCCTGCGAACCCAGGGGCCCATAGCCGCCGTCAGTAGTTATTTGCAAAGGTCGTCGAGCAGCGTGCCCTAAATCAAGGACACGGCGTATGGGTCCCTGCGTTCGCAGGGACGACGGCCCTGAGTGAACTACCTACTCATTCCCGGGATTGAAATCTTCGCTGGGCGCGGCCGGCGCGGCCATGCCTTCGGGACGCGGACCATGCGGCCGACGACGCCGGCGCGGAAAACGCTCACCGCCACGGCCCTCTTCAAGTCCGCCCGGGCCGCCATTCACCTGCGGCTGCGGGCCGGTGATGAAAGAGGGCAGGCGATCGACACCGCCGGTATCGGCAATCACCGGCTGCGGCTGGGGCTGCGGCTGATACTGCGGCTGGGGGCGATGCTCACGTTCGCGGTGATGTTCGCGCGGCTGCTGGTCGCGTTGGTAGGGCAAACCATCGCCGCGCTGTTCACGGGGATTGTTGTCGCGGATGAAGGGCTGCGGCTGCTGCGGGACGAAGCCCGGTTCCTGGCCGAAATGCGAGAAGTTCTCGCTGTCCTCGTCGCCGTCCTCGGTCGCCGGCTGCATTTCGGTGTCGACGCGCGGCATCGGCTGGTTCTGCCGGAACTGCTCCTGCGCGGCCGCAATCAGGCGGAAATAATGTTCGGCGTGCTGGTAATAATTCTCGGCCGCGACCGGATCGCCGGACGAGCGCGCGTCGCGCGCCAGCTGAACGTATTTTTCGGCGACGTGCGAGGCGGTGCCGCGAATCTTGATGTCGGGCCCGTTCGATTCGAACACCCGGGTCATCGGGTTTTGACCGCGCCGGTTATTGTTATTGTTGTTGCTGCTGTTGTTATTGTTGTTCCGGTTACGCATCCGCTTGTTGTTCTGACCGTTTCTCATGTCTCGCCTTTATTCCAGCCCTGAAGTTATGCAGTTGCCGTCGTAGCCTGATCGGAGCCGGCGCACGCCAAGGCGCGCCGAATCACGATGCCGTCCAAATTCATGTCGTCGATTTCGCCAACCATCGCGTTCAACAAAGACGCGTTCCCCAACCGGCGGCGTACATTCGCCGGCCGGACAAATCATTCAGCCCGCCAAAACCAGCCTAGCCGTCTTGCGTGACGGCTTCGCGTGACCAGCTGTTGCGTAAATCTTCAAGCGCAATATCAGGCTTTCGTTCGCTTTGCGGTCGAGAGCAGCACAGCTCCAGCTATTGCGCTCAATTCAACCTGCGTTTTGGAACCCTTCACCCGGCGGGCTCTCGTTTCGAGAACTCTGGCCTCACCCGCATAACCTTGCGGGGCCAGCACCCTGGACCGATGTTGTGGGCGGAACGTAGTCGCTCCGGGGGAATATTCCAAGGGGTTTTTTTGCGTTCCAATGGGACTTTATCGGGCTATTTTATGGCCTGCGACGGCCCTGGGAATCCCGGCCAAATCCGCCTTGGGGGCGTTACCAGCCATTAACCCTGCGGCTGTCATCAAGGCCTGGATCTGCGCGCTTTGGCCCTCTCCGGCTTCCACGACCAGGACGGCGTCAGGGGCGAGGAGGGCGGCCGCCTGCGGGATCAATGCGCGATAGGCGTCCAATCCGTCGGCGCCGCCATCGAGCGCCGCCGGCGGATCGTGGTCCCGCACTTCTGTCGCCAGAGCATCGATATCAGCGGTGCGGATATAGGGCGGATTCGAAACGATCAGATCGAACGGACCGGTCAGTCCGCTCGCATAATCGCATGCGAGGAACGTGGCGCGATTGGATAGTCCCGCGCGCTCCGCGTTGGACCCGGCGGTTTGCAAGGCCGCTTGCGAAATGTCGGTGCCGAATCCTTGCGCCGCCGGCAATTCGGACAGCAGCGCGAGCAGAATCGCGCCGGAGCCGGTGCCGAGATCGGCGATCCGCAGCGCGCGATCAAGCGCACCGCCGGCGCGCAACAGTTCGAGCGCCAGTTCGACCACCGTCTCGGTATCGGGCCGCGGCACCAGTGTCGCGGACGAGAGTTGCAGCGGCAAACCCCAGAATTCCTTCTCGCCGAGAATGCGGGCGACCGGCTCTCCCGCCAGCCGGCGGCAGGCAAATTGCGCGAGGCGCGCCGATTCGTCCGGGGTGAACTGGCGTTGCGCCGCCGATACCAGGCCGGTCAGGTCGAGGCCAAGGGCATGGCCCGTCAGAATTCGCGCGTCTAGTTCGGCGGATTCGATGGCGGCGGATTTGAGTCTGGCCGCGAGCGCGCGCCGCGCGGCCTCGATGGTTTGGCCGGCGAAATCCGTCATGCTGCGTTCTCGCGTAAATCCTTCCACGCGTCGTCGCTGCGAACGCAGGGACAGATACCGCGTGATCTATCGATCGGGCAAAACAGCAAACGCCTTTCGCAAAAAATCGGCCGATGGCTATGGATCCCTGCATTCGCAGGGACGACAGCGAGAATCGTCCTCACGCCGCCGCGCCCTGGGCCGCAAGCTGCGCGGCCTGATGCTCGGTCGTCAGCGCGTCGATCAATTCGCCGAGCGCTTCGCCCGCAATCACCTGCGGCAATTTGTAGAGCGTCAGGTTGATGCGGTGGTCGGTGACGCGGCCCTGCGGGAAATTATAGGTGCGGATGCGTTCGCTTCGGTCGCCGGAGCCGACCTTCTCCTTGCGCTCCGCGGAGCGCACGGCATCGACACGCTGCCGCTCGGCGTCATAGATGCGCGAACGCAGGATGTTCATCGCGGAAGCGCGGTTTTTGTGCTGTGAGCGACTGTCCTGCATCATGACCACGATGCCGGTCGGAATGTGGGTGATGCGGATCGCCGATTCGGTCTTGTTGACGTGCTGGCCGCCGGCGCCCTGCGCGCGCATGGTCTCGATCCGCAGATCGTCGGTCTTGATGTCGACGTCGACATCCTCGACCTCGGGCAGCACCGCAACCGTTGCCGCCGAAGTATGAATGCGTCCCTGCGTTTCGGTGTCCGGCACGCGCTGCACGCGATGCACGCCGGATTCGAATTTCAGTTTTGCAAACGCGCCGCGGCCCTGCACTTCGGCGACGATTTCCTTGTAGCCGCCCATGGTGCCTTCGGAGGCCGAGACCACCTCGACCTTCCAGCCCTGCAGCGCGGCAAACCGCTCATACATCCGGAACAGGTCGCCGGCGAACAGCGAGGCTTCGTCACCGCCGGTGCCGGCGCGGATTTCCAGCACGACGTTGCGGTCGTCCATGGCGTCCTTTGGCAACAGCGCGACGCGAATTTCCTGCTCCAGCTCAGCCGTGCGGGCCCGCAGCGTTTCGAGTTCGGCTTCGGCCATGTTGCGCATGTCGGGATCGTTGGCGGAATCCGCCAGCAGCTGTTCGGCGCCCGCGATCTCGGCCCGCGCCGTGCGATAGGCTTTGACCGCGTCGATCAGCGGATTGAGTTCGGCCAGCTCGCGCGTGATCTGGACGTATTTTTCGGAATTCACCTGGCCCAGCAGTTCGGCCTCCAGCGAGGCGTGGTGGGCAAGCAGGATATCGAGTTTGGCTTCGGGCAGCATGGCGTGATTCTCAAGGACCGGAAGGGAAGGCGGCGTTGTCGGGAAAGAGCCTCGCTACAACGACAGCCCCTCGGCTTCCGCGAATTCCGTCAGTTTCTTCCGGATCGAAACGCTGCCGGCCGGCGCGTCGAGCAGCGGCATCAGAACGGCCTCGGCTTTCCTGGCGTCGAGGTCCAGGATCATCGCCTTCACCGGCCCGTGGCCGGTGGCGGACAGCGACAGCGAGCGGTAGCCCAGCGCGATCAGCGCCAGCGCGCCGAGCGGCTTGGAGGCCATCTCGCCGCACAGCGACGCTGCTTTCTTCGCCGCATCGGCCTTGCGCACGATGTCGCGCAGCGCACGCATGATCGGCGCCGACATGGTGTCGAACCGTTCGGAAACCTTGGCATTGCCGCGGTCGACCGCGAACATGAACTGGAACAGGTCGTTTGATCCAACCGAAACGAAATCGACCTTCTTCAGGAGCTCGTCGAGCTGATAGAGCAGCGCCGGCACTTCCACCATGGTGCCGACGTCGATGCGTTCCGGCAGCGCGTGGCCGTGCTGGCGCAAGTATGTCAGCTCGCGCTCGACGATCGCCTTGGCCTGGTCGAATTCGGCGATATCGGAAATCATCGGAAACATGATCTTCAGCGCGCGACCGCCGCCGGCCCGCAACAGCGCGCGGATCTGGCCGCGTAACAGTCCCGGCCGGTCAAGCCCGAGCCGGATCGCCCGCCAGCCGAGCGCGGGATTTTCCTCGACCACGGTCTCCATGTACGGCAGCGCCTTGTCGCCGCCGATATCGAGGGTGCGGAACGTCACGGGCTTGGCGCCGGCGGCGTCCAGAACGGTGCGATAGAGCGCGAGCTGGTCCGCGCTGCGCGGCAGGCTCTGCCCGACCATGAACTGCAATTCGGTGCGGAACAGCCCGATGCCGGCACAGCCGGTATCGTCGATATGCGGCAGGTCGATCACGAGGCCCGCATTGATCATCAGTTCGACCGGCTGGCCGTCCTTGGTGACGCACGGCATGTCGCGCAGCGCGGCATACTGCGCCTGCCGCCGCGCCCGAAACCGCACCCGCTCGGCATAGGCCGATTCGATCTCGGCCGAGGGGCGGATATAGATCGAGCCCGACGTGCCGTCGACGATGATGGCGTCGCCGGGATCGGCGATGCCGGGCGCATTCGGCACTTCGCCGACGGCGGGAATGCCGAGCGCGCGCGCCACGATCGAGACGTGGGAGTTGGCGGTCCCTTCCTCCAGCACCAGCCCGCGCAGCCGCTTGCGGTCGTAGTCGAGCAGCGCCGCCGGTCCCATCGCGCGTGCGATCAGGATGGCGTTCTCGGGCAGCTGCTCGCGTGACGGCGCGTGATCCTGTCCTACCAATTGCCGCATCAGGCGATGGCCGAGGTCTTCCAGATCGTGCAGGCGGTCGCGCAAATAGGGGTCGGTCGAGCGCAGCATGCGCGCGCGGGTATCGGACTGCACGCGTTCGACGGCGGCTTCGGCGGTGAGGCCGGTGGCGACCGCCTCGTGCAGCTTGTGCGACCATCCGTGGTCGTTGGCGAACATGCGATAGGCTTCCAGCACCTCGCGGTGCTCGCCGCCGTCGGCGACGTCGCCGCGCTCCAGCATGCGGTCGAGGTCGGCGCGGAGCTTGGCCAGCGCAGCGTCGAGCTTCTTGATTTCCTTCGGCAGGTCTTCGGCGATGTAGTTGGTGATGACGACGCGCGGTTCGTGCAGCACGACATGGCCGAGCGCGATGCCGTCGGAGAGGATCGCGCCGGTCTTGTGCAGGGAATGCCGCGCCGCCGGTTCCGCGCCGGGCTGCGCCAGCGCCGCCAGTTCGCCGGAGGCAATCATTTCCGCCAGCACCATGGCGGTGGTCTGCAGCGCCTCGACCTCTTCCTCGACATAGGTACGCTTGGCGCGGTTCTGCACCACCAGCACGCCGAGCGTGTTACCCGCCCTCAGGATCGGCACCCCGAGGAACGAATGGTAGATTTCTTCGCCGGTTTCAGGCCGGAATGAGAACGCCGGATGGCTTTGCGCGTCCGACAGGTTGAGCGGGCTCGCCTCGCTGGACACCAGGCCGACCAGACCCTCGTGCGCGTTCAGCACCGTTCTGTGCACGGCGTCGCGGTTGAGGCCTTCGGTGGCATAGAGTTCGAGCGTGGTATCGATGCGCAGCACGTAACAGGAGCAGACTTCGGCCACCATGTTGGCCGCGATCAGCACCACGATCTTGTCGAGGCGCTCCTGGGCCGAGACCTTCTCCGCCATGGTTTCGCGGAGCCGTCTCAACAAGACGCGGGGGCCTCCCGACGTGCTCCGCATGTGCTGGTATCCTCCCCCGCGAGTCCAGCCCGGCGGACGGCCGGCAACTGGCGTGAAACACACGAAAAACTACAATTTTATTCATTCGGCGCGGCCGCAGGCACCCTATCCCGGCCAATCGGGATCGCCAAAACCGTGGCGCAGTTTGCGGCAACCCACCTCACAGGCCGTATAGCCAATCGAGGCTCGTTTTGCCAAGCAAAACGCCTGCCAGAACCAATAACGTGTGTGTCAGCGCCGATGCTGCGCCAGCGAAGCGCATGGTCCCGCCAAAACACAGCCGGCTGGCGATCGGGCCACGCGAAATCGAAAGAGAAAATCGTCCTAAGTCTGGTCGAGCCCGTAGAGGGTATGCAGCGTGCGCACGGCAAGTTCGGTGTAGGCAGCGTCGATCAGCACCGAAAACTTGATCTCGGAGGTTGTAATGGCGCGGATGTTGATATTGCGCTCGGACAACGCCTTGAACGCCTTCGCCGCGACGCCGGCATGGCTGCGCATGCCGCTGCCGATCACGGAGACCTTCGACACGTCGGTGGCGCTGTCGAGCCTGATATAGCCGATCTTGCCCTTTGACGAGGTGATGGTGTCGCGGGCGCGGTTATAGTCGGAGGCCGGGACGGTGAAGGTGAGGTCGGTGGTCTTGCCGTCCTCGGAGACGTTCTGGACGATCATGTCGACATTGATGTTGGCGTCCGCCAGCGGCCCGAAGATCGCGGCGGCGACGCCGGGCTTGTCCTCGATCTGGCGCAGCGAGATCTGGGCTTCGTCCTTGGAGAAGGCGATGCCGGTGACGACGTGGCTTTCCATGATTTCCTCCTCGCTGCAGATCAGCGTGCCCGGCGGCGTGCCGTGCGGGTCGATATCCTCGGGCTTGTCGAAGCTGGACCGGACGAACACCGGCATGTTGTGAACCATGCCGAGTTCCACCGAGCGCACCTGCAGCACCTTGGCGCCCAGCGAGGCCAGTTCCAGCATGTCCTCGAACGCGATCTTGTCGAGCCGCCGCGCCTTGGGAACCACCCGTGGATCTGTCGTGTAGACGCCGTCCACGTCGGTGTAGATATCGCAGCGGTCGGCGCGGATCGCGGCCGCGATGGCGACCGCCGAGGTGTCCGAACCGCCGCGCCCGAGCGTGGTGATTCGGTTGGTCTGCGGATTGATGCCCTGGAAGCCCGCAATGACGGCAACTTCCTTGCGATCGGCGAATCGGTTCATGATCTCGGTGCCGTCGATCTCCAGAATCCGCGCCGAGGCGTGGGCGTCGGAGGTCAGGATCGGGATCTGCCAGCCCTGCCAGGAACGGGCCTGGATGCCCATGCCCTGCAGCACGATCGCGAGCAGGCCCGAGGTCACCTGTTCACCGGATGCCACCACGGCGTCATATTCGCGCGCATCATGCAGCGGCGAGGCGTCGCGGCACCAGTCCACCAGTTCGTTGGTCTTGCCCGACATGGCGGACACGACGACGGCGACATCGTGCCCGGCGTCGACCTCGCGCTTGACGTGGCGCGCGACGTTGCGGATTCGGTCGATATTGGCGACGGACGTGCCGCCGAATTTCATCACGAGGCGGCCCATGACGACGCGTGCATTCCCTGTGAGGATAAGTTAGGTGACCCGCACGGAAAGTGGAGCGCCCGGGCCGAAAGCGGCGTATACATAGCGGCGCGGTCCGGAGCAAGCAACCAGCTTCGCTTTCGGCCCGAAAATGACGCAAATGGCTGTAGTAGCGGGTTAATTCAGGACAGGCGTATGGGCCGGTATATCGACGACATCCTGCAACCTGGCGAGAAGGTGCTGTATTCGACCAACGCGCACTGGATATTTTTCCTGCCCGCAATCATCGGCTGGATTCTGGCGGGCGTATTCCTGGTTGCCTCGGGCATGGTGCCGGCGGGCTCACCCGTACTCATCTGTCTGTCGCTGGCGGCGATTTCAGCCATCGCTGCGCTGTACAAGACGGCAACCGCCTGGTTCCATCGCTGGACCACCGAGACCGACGTCACTAATTTCCGCGTCGTCCACAAGACCGGCTTCGTCAAGCGGCAGACCTTCGAGATGAGCGTCGACAAGGTTGAGAGCGTCGACGTCAACCAGAGCATCCTCGGCCGCATCCTGAACTACGGCGACGTAACGGTGCTGGGGGTCGGCGAGGGTGGCAAGACCCTCGATATGATCGCTTCGCCACTGTCGTTTCGCAACGCCATCACCGCACGACCGGCCGGTACGTGAGCATGGCCATGCAGCAAAATTCCGCCGCCGGCGCCGGCGGCTCCACGGTCGATCCGGCTGAAGTCGCAAAGTTTTCAAAATTGTCGGACGAGTGGTGGGATCCCAACGGCAAGATGGCCCCGCTGCACAAGATCAACCCGTTGCGGCTCGCCTATATCCGCGACGCCGCATGCCGCAAGTTCGAGCGTAACGCCAGGAGCCTGAGTTGCCTGTCGGGCCTGCGCATCCTCGATATCGGCTGCGGCGCGGGGCTGTTGTGCGAGCCGTTGACGCGGCTGGGCGCGCAGGTGATCGGGATCGATCCGTCCGCGACCAATATCGCCGCCGCCAGGCTGCATGCGGACAAGGGGCATCTGTCGATCGACTACCGCTGCACCACGGTCGAGGAAATCGACGTGCGCGAGCGGTTCGACATCGTGCTGGCGATGGAAGTGATCGAGCACGTCACCGATGTCGGCGCGTTCCTCGCCCGCTGTGCGGCGATGGTCAAGCCGGGCGGGTTGATGGTGGTCTCGACGCTGAACCGCAACTGGAAAAGCTTTGCGCTCGCGATCGTCGGTGCGGAATACGTGCTGCGCTGGCTGCCGCGCGGCACCCATCAGTGGGACAAGTTCGTCACCCCCGACGAACTTGCGCAGCATCTCGCCACCAACAAGCTCACCATCACCGAACAGGCCGGCGTGGTCTACAATCCGCTCGCCGACCGATGGAGCATCTCGTCCGACATGGACGTGAACTACATGGTGGTGGCGGAGGGGGTGTGAGTTGATCCCGGCCTTAGCCACATAACCGCTGTCGTTCCTGCGAACGCAGGAACCCATACTCCGCGGCCCTGGTTGGGTAACGAGATGCGACCATTCGTGCGCACAGGAGAGATCACGGTATGGGTCACTGCGTTCGCAGGGACGACATCGTATTTTGCGACGCGCAATCCTGTCATGACGCCGGTTCGGTTGACCTGACGCATCCGGCCCGGCACGGTATGGCAGCTTCCTGCCGGTCCTCCCCAAATGTTCACCGTCGCCTCGCTCTGGATTCCCTTCACCATCATTGCTGCGCTGGGCCAGGTTGCCCGCAATGCGATGCAGCGGTCGTTGACGGGGCCGCTCGGGACCTGGGGCGCGACAAACATCCGCTTCCTGTTCGGCTTTCCGTTCTCGATCATCTTCTTTGTGGTCGTGGTCGCGGTGACCGGCGACCGCGTGCCGTGGCCGACGGCGGGCTTCTGGCCGTGGCTATTGCTCGGCGCGCTGAGCCAGATCGTCGCGACGGGCTTGATGCTGCTGGCGATGAACGACCGCTCGTTCGTGGTGACGACGGCGTATCTGAAGACCGAGGCGATCCAGACCGCGATCTTCGGCTTCGTCTTCCTCGGCGATCATCTGACGGTGCTGAAAGTGGTCGCGATCATCATCGCGACCGTCGGCGTGGTCATCACGGCGCTGCGGCCGGGCGGCGAAAAAGGCTTTGCGGAGTTGAAGCCGACCATCATCGGGCTGGTCGCCGCGGGTTGCTTCGCGCTTTCGGCAATCGGCTTTCGCGGCGCCATCATCACGGTATCAGGCGTCTCGTTTGTGACGGCGGCGTCCTACACGCTGGTGTTCGGCCTGTTCGTGCAGACGCTGGTGCTGACGATCTACCTGCTATTTCGCGCGCCCGATGTGCTTAAGAAGATTTTTGGATTGTGGAAGCCCTCGATGCTCGCGGGCTTCATGGGCGCGTTCGCCTCGCAATTCTGGTTCCTGGCGTTCGCGCTGACGGCGGCCGCGAACGTGCGTACGCTGGCGCTGGTCGAGGTGCTGTTCGCGCAAGGCGTGGCGTATTATTCGTTCAAGCAGCCGCTGTCGGCGCGTGAACTGTCGGGCATCGTGCTGATCGTGGTGGGGGTGGCGCTGCTGGTGGCGGTGTGACTGACCTGACTCCTGTCTCCGTCGTCGTCACCCGCGAAGGCGAGGGCTTTGCGGAAGTCGGGCAAATCGACGGGGTATAGGTGCTTGTGGCATCGAGCGTCAGGTGGCTCGAGCAGGTAA
>Ga0247764_1000622_pt1 | contig 12437 bp, 16 predicted proteins | sample UWRJL051202B4_FD_179932 | JGI IMG/M metagenome (GOLD analysis project Ga0247764, IMG submission 179932) | Plant litter microbial communities from Arlington Agricultural Research Station in Wisconsin, United States - UWRJ-L051-202B-4 | ecosystem: Environmental > Terrestrial > Plant litter >...
CGAGAAATTCATGCTTAAGTTATGACAGCAGATTTCATCAAGTATTCCGTAGGCGTGGAAATTGATAATATCTAAGTCTTAACTACACAGTTTCAGTTGTTTTACCTATTCTCAGCGCTTCGTTCGAGATGCGAGTGCTTAAGTTGTACAGTATACTTGCGATGCGCACATGCAATATATTCTACTTGGTATATGGCTGGTATTAACTTGGTATTAACTTGGTAGCAACTTGGTATGGCTATGAGATCACTTGGTATGAGCTTGGTCTACGTGTCGATTTATAGTTTGAAATTCACAACTTGGTCAGGACTTGGTTATCGCACCCACTCCGAGGATGAGGAATACGTAGGCACTATGTATGGGGGTTACAGTAGGGATCAGCGGCGCGTCGGCGTTCCGGAAGTTGCCTGCATGCCACCAACGATCATCTTGATTGCTGCCCTCAACCGTCACATCACTTTCTCGCTCCCTCCACCCATTTACACCCCAGGAGCATCGGAGAAGGTAAGTCTTACGACTATTAGGGTATATTTGGAAGTCTGACAATATTTTTACGGCTAATACAGGTCATCGCGGGTCAATCGCGAAATAACTCACCTCTGAGTACCAAGATCGATGCCAAACGGGCCCCTCCTTTTCTCGAGAATGTGGGCTTGCGAAAATTCGTGGAAGGGGGTTGGATATATCCAAGGAGACTTTGAATAGGGAGGCCCATGCAGTATGTGGCTAGCTAGTCCCGCACAGCAGTACTTAACACCCAACTAGGTCCAACCTGGCCTGCACCGTGTTTTGCACTGAACGTCACCGCTCGTCAGCCACCTCAACCCTTTGTGATTGTGTAGTCGGTGCAATAGGTGCTCAACATTCACCATGTTTACTCGAAGACCGAACACCGTAAATCAACCGCCTCAACTCTATTTCCATCGCCACAGTGGCAAGCGAAACATCGGAATGCCTTCAGCAATGCGAAGACCTTCCGAACATCAGCGTGAAAATATTGGAGCACTCTCAGCCTTGCGACACAAACACCGCCCAATCTGACGGCATGCTTCAATAAAATTTGGCTAGGATTAACTCCCATGTTGGGTGGGACCGCTCCGTCTCGAGGTGCCAAAGACCGGGCGGAAAATGACGTCCTGCACAATGCCAGTGCGGCAGCACGAAGCGGTGAGTCGGACCAAACCTGGATAATGTATGAACTCATGCGATGATAGAAACAAAGATGGCAGGTGTGACGAGCCTCGAGCATGAGCTACAGTGCGGAAGCGGGAGCAGGTGCACCATGAGAGGACAGTGGGAGTAGCCTCGAGAGGTCGACGACGACGATTTCAATCTCCATAGAGTGTTCTAGAGAAACGTAGCAGAAAGGCGAAAAGAGAAGAGCACAGAGAGTTTATTGGCTATTTGTTGAGCGAGTGAGACTACGGAAGATAAGAATAAGGAGAGCTGGAACCAGCTCATTACCAGAAAACTGTAGCATGTGTCTAGTTCCTCACGACTGTGGCATTCAGGTATTTAATGACCTTCATCACTTGAACAAGTCAGCAAATAGGTCTTGTGCCGTGCCTAGCACCTTCGACATTATCCACCAGTCTTCCTGACTGTTGGAATTTATTAGTAGCGTGCTCGGCAGCTATGCGTATCTCTGATGGACTCACCCGATGTTTCGTGTACGCGTGCTACTTAGATGTAGCTATCGTATATAATTGTAGGTACATCTATTGTATCGGCACTCGTTTGCCACGAAGTCCCCCGACTTCTTGCACGCTTGTTGGTCCCGCATCCCGGATTTCAATACTGACTTGCTCAATCCACCAGGGCGATCAGTCCCGAGATACAGAGCAAGAGCAAATAACAGCCAGATAACCCAACAGAAGCTCAGTCGAATAGTGTAGGACGAGAATGAGCTTTTATTTGAGAAAGGTAAGCCGCCTATTCTTACAAGCATGTAAGTAGGAGAGAACTTCACTCGACTGAGACGAATACGGGTCAGGATCATCCCTTTCAGAAACGGATGGCGGTAATGCCTTTGGAGCAACCATAGGTCACATAGCTGGGAGGAAGAGCAACCGATGCTCTGAAAGTGAAGGCAGCTGTCCGCATCACCGGAGAACCAGTTCCCGGCCCGGTAAGTCAATTACCATGGCTCAAACCTTGGAATAAAATCACAACCGTTAAGATATAGAAGGTTCAACGCACCTCCCTTCCCTCAAAAACGTTACTACACGTTATATCTTGATATCTCAGAGCTACTACAATTATGAGCACCAAAATTGAAGCGAAAATAAGGAAGTTAGCAAGCCTTTTACTATTATAGGAAATACCACCCCTATCTTGTCGACTCATGCATGTTCGCCTCATGTTAAACATGTTGTGCACGCATTGCATTACTTCACATTGAGTCTCTCGCTATTGCTTCGCCTTCTACAACCACATCGTATCTTCTCTGTTCCGTCTCAATATTTCCCAACTGGTAACACTCACAGAATGCCGGAAGAGGGTGAGGGACTTGTAACGCAGACAATAATAGAGCAGGGAAAAGGCTCTCAGATCCCGATTAAACAGTACCGAAAGCTTCCATGTTAGTCCTATACCGTATATCTATACCAAAACTGACTTTTTTATCATTATAGTTTACACGATTATCTGTCCGCATGCTATTACTACTGGTTCGCAAAATCGGAAGTACAAGCAACTTACGGCTAGAGCGCCCCAGTCTGTCAGAGAAAACACATGGGCCGCACCGCCAGCCCCCAAATGGATCAAAGACCAACAGAGGGAAGCAGGCATCCAGCAGTGGCCTCCCGATTCATGGAAACATCGGGTGTCGGAAGAAACTTGGGATTATCTTGTAACTGGAGTGCGCACTGTTGGACCTTTAATTGTTGCGAAGAGGGGTAAAGTCCTCACTATTGCTGCAGGAAATGTACGCCCTCTCTATTTACTATCATAAATGATGTTACTTGTTACTTATTACTACACCTACCTGCATTAGCACGCCACCGTGATTAACTTCGCACTTGAAGGTCATATCACTGGCATGAAACCTGCTGTTTTTTGGAAGATCATTACGCACGATGTTCCTGGTGGAAATAGTGATCCTCAAAAGGCTGAAAGGATCCGCACTTTTGTCATTCCATCGGAATTTACAGTCCCAGGTTCCTCATCGCCATTGGAAACCCGAACTATGAAGATTTTTGCGGCTTTTGTCTCGGAGCGTTGGGTTTGGGTCTTGAGCGATTTCTCTGGTTTAGTCCGCATGCACATTGAGTCTAAAGATCGCGCATGGACTGCGGAAGATCTCGCTATTGGTTCTGAGGTATTTGTCACTTCTCGCTAGTCATGATTGTAAACGAGACTTATATGTGGCAATCTGTTACAGGACTTCAACAAATTATTCAATATGCTCAAGAATGGGTATGACCACATACTGGAGCGTCCTCTAGCCAGAACTCAATTGGAACAATGGCGAGATAATGTGAATGGTGAGAGGGCACGGTATGAAGCCTTGATCGCGCATTTGCGTCAAAGCTACAAGGAACAACGCTCTGTCAAACTGTATTTCAAGTTCACCAAGTAGGCCCTTCATATAAACGTTTGCTCATCTCCACCACTCATTTTCAAACTTGAATTATAGATCATCAAATAATGGTTCGGTAGAAAAACCCCCTCTGGAGCTTCCACCTGAGCCGGCTTTGCGCCCCATCATACATGAAATATGCTCTAATTCCATGAGTGCTTTCAGCGGATTTGGTCGGCACCTCTCCAACGACTTTCTTTACGAGTATCCTCTTCACCCTGCCACTCCTTCTCATATTATTACTAGTGATCCTGCGAAGTTTGAGCGTCTGGAAACACTTATATTTCAGTATCTCAACAGGTTTCGAGAGAAGCAGTTTCTCAAAAGAGTTGCTACTGTTCCCAACGACGATAACCCCTTTTGCTTCAATGAGAACTCAAACAACGCATACATGACCTCCTATGTCACGGTCTTTCGTCGAATGAAAACAAACGTCAAGAGCAGTCTATACTTGGAGTACTGCAAACAGGGCCTTTTCGACAGCAACCATGTTATAGGTTCGTCAATGCGCACATACATCACTTTTCCCACTTTTTGATTAGTCTCTAGGACAGCCATATACTGATGCGCAAGCGCAACTGTTTATAAACAAGATATTAAAGAAGACCACTATTCCTACCCAACCAATACCTGTTCGTCCATCACGCAAACGCAAGCAAGTTGGGGATGAAACACCTATACCCCAACCTGTCGCATCTATTTCTATGCCAGACACCGATCTAGAATCTGAGGACCACACTAGGACACAAACACCTGCTGCAGACCCATATAAGAGTTTCACATGGAAGCGGTGCTATTTTCTAGGCGGTAAGTTGAAGGCCTATACGATCATTCGAGCAAAGTGTCCTCCTGAATGGGGGGATGTTCCCGAGAGGGTAAGAGATTATTTGTCGCTTTCCTCACTTTGTGATTGACTACTCTGGCATTAGGAACGAGTCGTAAAAGACATTACACAATTTCGATACGCAACAACTGTTGGGCCTGCCCAATTCCGTGAACAGTTACTGAACAGAGTATATGAGACTCCCAAGCGTAGGCCTGGCCGTGTCAAGAAAAGCCAGTACAGTGGCAAGGGCATTGGTATCAACAAGCCATCAAAGACCAGCACTAGAATAAAGGCCGCTGAGGATGATATCGAAGAAGGGATTATGGACCAGTAAGATATTACTGTAACTCTTTAACATTTCTATTGACACAGACTTGGTTTAGTATCGATAGCATTGACGATCCGAATAGTTCAGATGAAGAATATGAACAAAAGCTTGAAGAAGCTAGTATTCGACGCCCGAAACGTGTTGCCGTACCTTCCTCACAGAATCAAAATGCAGATAATGCTGGGGATGCTGATGAACTGGGTGATACTGCTGCCCATACCGAGGACTTTTTTGAGGATTATTCTATTCCGGAGTACGATGACCAAGAGGAAACACAGACGTGAGTTGGAATCATGGTTATTATATCTCAATTTAATGCTTCGTTCAGACCACCACTTATTCATCCCTCACTTTCCCCTCCACTTCCAACACGTCTTCGACTGGTACCTAAAGAACCAAATTTTCCAAAACCAATGCCCCAAATCCGGCAGGAGAAAGTACATACCACCATATCAAGAAGAAGAAATGAACTCGAGGACTGCCGAGTACGTTGCCACCTTCCCAATGACATTCTCCAAAATTGCTAAGTATACTTCTCTTATCCAGCTGGAGGTCATGAGCGAAGCTAGACACATTGTTGAACAAGGTCCAAGTCATATCCGCCAGTACCGGCTGAACCCTCATGACAGGCCAGCAAGACGAAGAAAAGGGGAACTGTACAAGACTCCTCATCCTCCAGGTATGCTGGATTACTATGAGGCTTGCAACTTTGTCAGGCATCCAGATCTGTCATGGGAAAGAGAAGGAGTACCAGAACAATTTCTTGCAGTTAGAGGTGTATATGGAACCAATGACATGGCTAAGATCTGGAAGAAATTAGGGAAAACTTCTGCGCAATCTCTTACTCCTGCACAATCTCTTATGTAGCCATAATTATGCATTTTAGCAGTACTAGGACATGTGTAGTAAATCAAGATTTCCTCATCGTTGCTCACGATCTGTGATCTCATGACACATGTGTCGCACCTATGTGGAGGTAATGGCATTGGACTGGGCGGTGAAAAGTCAACGACTTGGTAACAAGGAGTGTATACATAGCAGGGAGAAAATGGACGCAACTCTCTGGGTGAGAACACGAATGAGCCAGGTAATGCTAAAGCTTGAAGGTTCAGGCCTCAGGAGTTGTGATGTCTCACAAGACAGACTCATTGGCGTTGCCGTCGAGTCTTTCAATGCATCACATGACTTGGTCCTTTGTCGTTCATGGTGTGTGTGGCGTACGCATGCGCACTCAAAGGACTAATTGGACGACAAAAAGAGAAATTAATAATTATCTAAAATTCAAGTTGGTATACTAATGAGTGTAAAAGGTTGTGTTGCAGAATTAAGAGGTAGTTAGATGTACGTAGGTCTATGTGACAATTGTAACGGGATTAAGGTTGTTGGCAATATTGGCGAAGAAAAGATAACATGTCTGTCTTGTGTTCAAGCCAGTCACCTTTCGCTTTGGCAGCACATTTTTCCATAAAAATCGAACTCTGACTCGGTTCAACTCCTCTTCCAAGCGCACCTGAATTCTCTTCCCAGAGAAATTTTATCCCACTGAATCTTGCGAATAGATCAGCATCTTTTCCTTCAGCTAAAATTACAAGAACCATCAGACTCGTTCGAGAAATTGGTTGAATCTAGTTGAAACATGAACTCACAGGGTATCTCCGGACCAGATGTCCTCAACTCCCAAGAAGCGATTTCCTCTGCCCAGGTGTAGTGGCGTATCTTTTTATTAAAAGTCGACATCGTCCATCCAATCTGGTCACTAGTGAGTAGCGACGCAATTTGTACTTCAGAGCCTGGAATGAGCGCTCTGCCGTCAATTCCACGACTTGACACCACAGACCGCATATCTACCCCTAGGGCCTCCAAAAGCTTGCAGCTCGCATAGAAGTTCGTAGCTTGCTTGTAGAGACTTCGACCGAATGAGGGTAGAAATCTGGCATTCTTGATCATGGCTTTATCCACCTGAGGATTACTGAGAAGAAGCGATCCAACTGAAGAGCTTTTAGACGTCTCCACTTCATGGGAAGAGGTGGGTGGTGGGGTATGTGGGAAACCTTCCATAGCAGATGAGGAATACTCGGACGAAACAGGAGTCGTAGTATGGTCAGGTCCTTGCTCTTGCTCCGGAGAAGCTAAAGCTGGGGTGGAGGGTGTGGTCTGTCTCGCATCTTCTACCTCAAAGAGCAAAAGAAAGTGCGTCTCTGGAGAGATTCCACTTGGCTCCATGCATCGAAAAAATCTTGTGGTAAAATCGCCTTCATTGAGAACGCTGAATACTTCCTGGAAAATGTTGCACTCTATTTGGTTGGGGAACCCAGATGCTAGTTGCTCGAGATTGCAATAGAGAGTTCGATAGCCGCCCATTGTATCAGTCCAGCTCTCTGGTTCAAGGCTTCGAGATGTTGATGTTCGACGCACAACATATTGAGGGTTTGGTTTATGAAGGATGATGTCGACGATATGAGATGAGATTTGGAGTGGTGTTGCAGTATAGAAACTTTGGAGTGAGAGGAGCAAGGAGTCAATGAGAACGATGGAGCTTCCAGGACGTCTTGAAATAATGCAAAAGGTATCAATAGGTACCTTATAGGCCACCTGGGATTCAACAGAGCGCCCAGAGTACAGAAGCTGTATGGTACAGCTAATGGTCCTTGTGCTATTAAGTCCTATGAATTATCGTTGAGAATCAGACTTACTTCTTTGCAAAGCAAGAAGTGACTCAACTAGTAGCTGGAAGCGCTCTCAGCTGTATCAAGTTATCAACGGAACTTGAATCCTGTTCCGACCCATTGACCGACCCATTGACCGACCCATTGACCGACTCATTGACCGACTCATTGCCACCGACATTGAAATATGAGGTCCAAAAATCCAAACTTCCGCTTGGCTGGAAGCTGCCACCTCTATTCGAAGGAGAGGAAATACTGAATTGTGAGTCAGTTGGCTCTTGAGCGTTTAGTAGTGTATCCAAGCAGTGGCCACTAGGATAATGTTCAGACATCGGGAAACAGAAGAGAAAAGAAATGCCTCACTCAGGAGAAAGCTGAGGCAATTTAGTCTTTGAGAATATGTAAGAGGGTCTCCACTGTTTCAATAGGGCCTTGTGAGAGAACCGACTAACCCATGGCATGTGGATTACGTAGTGGCATGAACCGATTTTGGAAGTTCAAGTCAAACAAGTGTGGGAAACATCTTCTCGAGGGTTGGTGTCGTGCCCCTCCAGCCATGTATGTGGTAGTTAGTTTTGGGCGTAAAGAGCAGCCGGTGTGAACTGTGTCTCCTCAGGGCATAGGACAATGGAGGTGCTGGTGGATAACCCCACAAAACACTGCCCAGCCGACAGCAACACAATCGGCTCGCCCCAAAAGTGGTGTAAGCAACGCAAAGCTGAATTTGGTACACATGGTAGGTCGCACTATGGGAGATCAATTGATCAAGAGTAGAACCTGTATATATATAATATGTAATACACGACAATTGATATCGTTGCTACAGGCTGTGATAGTGAATATCATCGTTAAAGGACAGACATGTTAATTGTCGTAAGGGACGTGGGTGAATATCATCGTTAAAAGACAGATATGTTAATTGTCGTAGGGGACAAGCAGATATCATTGACAATCGTTAAAGGACAGATATGATCTTCGCCATTGGTACGAGTTGCTGATATGACATGATGGTTATCGTCAATAGGGTGATATTGTTGCAAATATGACCTTCGGGATAAGGGACGTAGAAAGTGGATACACTGTACAATGAGATCTGAGAGTCTGAGAGGGATGTAGAGAAGGATCTCACTCACCGAGTCTACTGGCATTGGACATTGCGAGGACACTTGGCGTCTACTCAAGCAATGATCCTCTGCCATTGGATTTGAATTGTGCTACAAATTCTTTTTCGCGACACAAGGCGCATGCGCTCATCGCCCTCAAGAGGATCAGTAGTTGGTTGACAGTGCTGTGAGTAAGGCCAGTTGGCATTTGTGATATGGCTGTGAAGCAGACTGATTCAGACATCCTCAGGCTACGCTATCGCTATCAGTTGGTTGGTGCCAGTACCAGAAGTTTAGTTCGTTGGGGTAGTGTAAATTGTTTCTATATGTGGCAGAGTAATAGAATAGTAGTTTGCTGAAAGGAAGTGCAGATGATACAGATACTGAGCTCAATTCTGACGAGCGATGAGGAACCACCTCTGGATCAAGATGGTGGTACGGAACGACTTAGACGTCGTGTGATGGCTGCCTATGTGACAACTCCTTCCCACGAGAAAATGTACCCATCAGCTGCACCTTCGGGGTACTTCACACTATCTAATATCCATTGTGAACGCACACGCACACTATTGGTATCCTCAAGTATGAACAATGCACAATCAACCACAGTTCTAGATGCCTTACGTCGATATTACTTTCATTTGGAAGCTGTGATTCTTCATGCCGCAGAGAATCACACAGATTCCAATGTGCTCTCACGAATTGGTGATGATCTCGATGAATACACAGCTATGGTCTACGAGGTATGTGATATCATTAATAACTGAATCTGTTGGGAACAATGTCTCATGATATCTGTTCAGCAGCGTAATTTATTCGATGAGGAGGAATTCAACACACTCTCAACAAACCTCTCTTTAATGTGTTCTGATATCCGCGTCCTTTATACCCAATCCCTCGACAGTAGCCATCATGGTCGGCCATCTGTGCGAGAGGTTGTTCATACAGGTCGCCGTGGACGACCTCAGATTGTCTTTGATCCAGCTTTTCTTGCATGGGCTTACAACCGACGATCAATATCTGCTCTTGCTCGTTTTCTGCGGGTTGGACGCACCACCCTCCGTAATGCCCTTGTTGAAAATGGGTTGATCACAACTACAGCTAGTAATCCTAATCCAGATAACTCATCTCTGGATCTACAGCACCAGGTCTTGCCAGATATTCTCAACACGATCCACTCCGATACAGTTGATTCTGGGTTACCAGTGAGCGAAGACAATCTACTTGAACCCACTCTACAGAATCCTTCCACCCTACCTAGCGATATTGCTGAATTGGCGACCTCCACAAATACATCTAATCCAACATCACACTCAATCCACCATTCACACGTCTCAGATGATGAGCTCGATGATTTGATTATCCGCCTAAGATTCCACTATAGAAGAGCAGGAATCAGAATGCTTGATGGCATGTTGCGCCGTCTTGGCCACCGTGTCCAGATCGAACGGATACGACAATCACTTCTTCGTATCGACCCTGTTCGCCGTGTGTTTGAGCGTATCTGAATTCGAAGAAGAACATACTCTGTTGCAGGCCCAAACGCTCTCTGGCATCATGATGGACAACATGGTAAGCTGCTTAAATTTGGCAAGAACTATCCATCTTAAATGAGTGCTGACGATCATTCTTGTACAGGTCTCATACGCTGGGGAATAGTAATCCATGGATTTATTGATGGCTATTCACGATTTATAACGGGGCTGCAAGCAAGTTCAAATAATTCTGCCAACACTGTGCTGCAGCTTTTTCTCAGTGCAACATCTGTCTATGGGGTTCCCTCCCGTTTACGAGGTGATCATGGAACAGAAAATATTCTTGTTGCTGCTTTTATGGAGGAAAGAAGAGGATTACGGCGCGGATCTTATATATGGGGACGGTCCGTATCATGCTTTTATTACTTAAACCATGGTCTGATATTAAAGTAAAGGAGTGTGCACAATGTCCGCATTGAGCGGCTATGGGTGGATGTGACTGCCCAAATTGGAGAAACATGGGCAAACTTTTTTGTCGCTCTCGAGATTCATCATGGCCTGGACATTAACAACGCAAACCACATTTGGCTTCTGCACTATCTTTTTCTTCCATTCATCAATGAGGACCTTACTTTCTTTGCTGAATCCTGGAACGAGCATCAAATCCAAATCCGAGGTGGACCTAACCGATCACCAGCAGATATGTTCAATTTCGATATGGTGGCTAATGGGATTCGAGGAGACCCGCTGGACACTATGATGTCTCATGAGGAGTTGGAGGTTTATGGGATTGATTGGGAGGGTCTGCGTGAGGACCACCTTCTTCATTCTCAACAGCGCAATAACTCTATTGACGAGGAAGGTTCCTCGTGGATTGGCCATGCTGGACCACCACCTCATCTGAATGAGGTCCTTCTAGAGGATCCAGATGTTTCTGTCGATGGCAATGAACTTGGACAGATGCTTTTGGAGGCTATTGGTGAAGGGTCAATCTCTGATGAGGAATCCCGGATTAATCTCTGGATCAATGGACTAGCTTGCGCACGGCAACTCAACGGCCATAGTTTTTAAAAATTGAATGTAAACTATTAATTCATCGTCATTTGGTATTTAATATAATTCAACCCATTACCATTACTTGACAATAGGGACGGTCAGAGTAGACGATCCTGGTGTGATTCAGTATACGATTCAGGAGGTGATCCAGGTCCGATCCAACTCATTGAATCTGAATTGTGTTAGGATCCTGCTTATTGGTCCCGAGCTTTGACCGCCCCAAATCAACAATCTGATGTCTTCTGTGCGATTCGACTGGATCTTGCTCGAATCGCAAGGAAAATGTCACTACTTGGCCTGTATATGAGTAAGAAAGCCTTTCTTTTTTTTAAGGATCTCGAGAGGATTATGTCCAAAATCTTCTATGTTAATCTGAATATGCTTTTTTCCCGCTTGAATTCAGCCAAAAACTGATTTTATATGCTTAAAACCTGGGATTTAGCCAGTTTTTTCTGCGGGTCATGTAGTCACCCTTCTTGGAGACCTTAATACCCTGCCAGCTAGTCTTAAGCTCTCAAAATCATTTATTAAAACAGGATTTACGGAGGAGGTATCACAAAAATGAGAGGGGATCAAGTTTCCAGAATCAAGGATCGCGGATCGTCAAGCGAAGCGCCTCTGGAGGCGCTTCTCAGACGATCCATAGACGATCCACGATCCACCTTTCCCACGATTCTGAGGGCGCGATCCAGTCTCGTGGATCGCGACCTGGATCGTACACTGAATCACACCAGGATCGTCTACTCTGACTGTCCCTAATGTCTCATAGCTTAAATATGGTGTTCATGTGCACAGAATAGAGCAGGGAAGACAAGAAAATGAGGAGTAGGTGTAGGTGCTCATCAATAATCGGAGCTAATGCGAAGGTGTTCACATCATGTCGTCACATTGACAATTCCCATATTCCAACATATTTGACTGAAGAAGAGAAGTAAGTTTGTTTATGTAGGGGGAATGCTTAGTCCATTCATGGAAATTTTGAGACCCACATAGAAAGAGGAGTCATGAGCATGCAAGCGGTCCCAAAGCAAGCGCAACCAGAGCCCCAAGAGAGACCAACAAAAAATCAGACGGAGAGCTGCATAGAGAGAGAACTTTGTAGGAATCAAAATGGACAGTACGATATCGTAACACATATACTGTATTTGACTGTAGATGAACCCCCAAGTTAGCTATTGGTCCCTCTAGTTAGCCGCTGACAGGTCTTCAGTGTTGACGTTCAGGTTGTTTTAACGTTTTTGAGCATTCCTCCGCTCGCGAGCAGATATTCAATTAATTATTTGTAAGTTTCTTGGTACCAAGTCTTTGTATGTCGGGTCGTTAATGAGACCTGAACCCATAGTCACAACATGTGAGTTGCGAGAGACCTTGAGCATCTGTTGTGTAGCGTAGCATAGCGAAGC
>Ga0247764_1000623_pt1 | contig 12437 bp, 7 predicted proteins | sample UWRJL051202B4_FD_179932 | JGI IMG/M metagenome (GOLD analysis project Ga0247764, IMG submission 179932) | Plant litter microbial communities from Arlington Agricultural Research Station in Wisconsin, United States - UWRJ-L051-202B-4 | ecosystem: Environmental > Terrestrial > Plant litter >...
ATTTTCTGGGAACGTTGATGGTTGGCGCAACAGCGTCGGAGAGATCCTTTTTTTCAGGGTATGTCGCGGTTATCTCTGGGGCCGAGAAGCGGTAACCGTAGATGAAATCGCTCGAGACTTTCGTGTCTGATGGCCAGTTACTGTATTTCGATTCGGCCTTTTTGATTTGAGACTCCGTAACGGGGGCCCTTTCGTTTTGGATGGTGTTTATTGGAGGTAGCTTGATTGTAATTGGTGCGATGGTTCCCTTGCCCTGTAGTTCGACACTGTTGCCAGTGATGGACGGTGGCTTGTCGTCGAGGTTGGAAGTGTCCGAACTTGATTCAGATTGGGAACTACTTGCGGGAATTAAGGGAGGTGGCGAGTCCGAATCCGAGTCCGAGTCCGAGTCCGAGCCTGAGTCAGAGTCTGAGCTTGTAGGGTTGTGCGAGGAAGCATTGGGGGTCTTCGTCGGAGGCGGGAGAGTTTGTGGCTTTTTTTCATCTGTAGTGGGCGGTTTTGTGGGGACTGATTTGCCTGTAGGAGGGAGACCATATAGACAGTAGTTTATTTCAGCGTTGTTGTTCAGGAGCTCGGTCACGTTAACTTGATTTCTGGTGGTTAGTGGTGTGTTGGATTACAGTACTGCCGTGGAATGTTTTGCTTACTGTGGAATGGGCAACGTTTATGATCATCGTAGTGGAGTCCGCATTCGAGGGATATGGATTCACCCGATAGATTTATCTTCTTGACCAATTTTGCATCGATTCCGTGAAAGCATAAGATTGCTTTGAAATTCGTGGCTTGAGCGCACTCCTTCAAGCAATAGGGATCTAATGGTTGCCAATTCCAGAGGACTGGACTACATAATTGGCTTTTTAGGATATATTCGCGTGTTTTGTGTTACAGCGACTTACTATGGAACCTCGATTAGTTCTCCGGGGAATGTGTCTGGCGAAAATGTTGTCAGGTTTTTGGAATTCCGCTGACGGTTGACTAGGTGATCGAGAAATTTATATGCGTCGAATGAAGAGGGCATCTTTGTTCGGCTGCGATGGTAAATGAGGCGGTGGCGGATGGTGGTGTAGACTTGCTGGTATTTATGTTCTTCGACTGCAGTGTTCTTTTCGATTCCTCTTTTGACTTGTCATGTATATACCTTTTATGATCGGCTTATAGTGACCTTATTGAGTATGGCTTCGATATTTTATGCCGTCCCTTTTTTTGGAGAATGTGGATTTAGGTCGTTTCTGTATAGACGCATTGCGATTCTGAATTCTCAATTTGGGTCGTTGCTGTTCGGTCTTCCTATCTTTTTTTGGTTATTTCTTTATTTAGTTGTAGGTAAGGTCGATCGGTACCATTTTTAGGGCGGATGAATACCCCTACTAAAAAAGGTGACCATAGTCTTCTGGCGCAGTCTGATCGGAGTGGAGTTGTCAACGTTTGCTTTATTTAGAAACGAGGTGTTTTATGGGATGCTATGGGTATAAAAGGCTCTTATGGATTAGTCGAGCATTAATCGTAATTTTTCCCATGTCGGTTGTCGATGAACTTCATTCGACTTCGAGCGGTTCTCAGCTTGACAGTAGTATTGTTATTCGCACTCGTATTGGCTGTGGGCCGTTCAATGTTAGCACGTGTGAATGCCGTTTCTATCGGTTTATGACGTGTGCTTGACGTCCATTATAGCGTTGCAGTGTTGGGTTTTGACTCCAGAGTATCCGAGTGGCGTCAAAAAATCTATTACAGTGGTGCAATTCAATTCTTGGTATAGGTTTACCGATGTCCTTTTTTCTGTCGGTGAAGCTGTCCGCTACTACATGGATCCCACGCGGATGGTGATGTCACTTTCATTGGAAACTTTACTTCATACTTTCAGGTTTTTTTCTGTTCGAGATTTGAGGGTGTTATGTCGATCTCATGGTGTGAGTTGCGAACGGTCAACCAAGCTGCAGATGATGGCTGGTCTGGAGAATCACAGTTGTCAACCGAGATGCGGAAATTCTTTGTTATACGTATTTCAGTGTCTTCCGAAAGAGAGAAGATACACTATGTCTCGTCTGGGGCATTTTTTGTCCACTGACTACACCTCCCAATCCCAGCCTCTGTTGGTTAGTGAGCCTTCTTCCGTTGGTCATTCTGGTCCGTGTACTGTCGGTCGGTCTCAGGAGTCTCCCCAAGAGGAGGAAGAGGAAATTGGAGAGGTAGGGTTCAAGACAGAGCATTTGGAACCTGTTTCCAGGGACCGGATGTCTCGGATTATACGTGAGTGGCAAAATAACATCAATCCAAACGTGTTGCGTCATTTGGTGTGTGCTTCGTGCTCAAGGAAGGTGTTAGCTTACGATTCTGAATATGTGGGAGGTGAATCAGTGGATTTATGTTTGCTTCGAAATGATATGCTCTCGAGTATGGTGTCGCCTACTCACTATGACTTTTTCTTGTATAAGAGAGCCTTTCTTAACGTTAAAGGGCTCGAGGATCCTCACTGCATTCGGAGGGTTAGACTTTGCAAGAAGTGTTTGAATTCGTTGAGGAATAAGAAAATGCCGAAATTTGCGCTGGCCAACCATCTTTACTACGGTTATAACCGTCTTCCTGATGATGTGAAGCGTGCTTTCGATGATGCATCTTTATTCGACCGAATGCTTATATGCAGGGCGCGTTGTAATAGTGTTTGCTGTCGGTTTAATGTTGGAGATGGGTCAGGCGACAAGGGGCCTGTAGATCCAAGCAATGTCTTAAAAAATTCTCGAAAGGGCGTTAGGGGCAATGTCATGGTCGCTCCTTTGAACACTATCAAGATGAATAAGATACTACCTCCTGCGTCCAATGTGATCAAGGATACGATGTGTGCTGTATTTGTTGGTAGATCTTTGCCTAGTCGAGCCAGTGTACACTTTTTCCGGCCGGTCCTTGTGCGGAAGTCAAGAGTCAAAATCATGATATCATTTTTGTTGTCTTACAATCGCCATTACTCATCGGACGGTGAGGTATCCTTTAGTCAGAGTAATTTAGAATCTTTGTTTGGTGGGACTGGTGACGAAGGTGTTCCAGCTGTTGCTGAGGTAGGGCAGATAAAAGTCAACGATGCAATTCAGGGTGCTATTTCAGATTATACACCTAGAAATCTTGACGGAGCTGTCGGTGACGATAACGAATTGTTGATGGAGAACGTTGGGTATACTGATGGTGATTATTCGCCGATGAACTATAGGGAAATGAAATCGATTGCATTGGAAAGGTGTTTGATGGGCAAGCCTTTTGTAGCCTCGGGAGTTGGGGGACAGCCGATTCCTGACTTTTATCATCCTTCCATCCTCGCATGGCTTTTCCCACATCTCGATCCATGGGGCATCGGTGGATTTCATCACCCGGATCGTAAAGTTAGAATCAGTATGGAAGAACAGTTGAGTCATCTTATGATGATCGACGATAGCCCCTTCGAAAGGGATACTGAATTCGCTTTCGTTTTTCATAACGTTGTGCGGAAGGCGGCCGTTTCGTCGAGTCTCAGATTTCGAGTGCTGTTTAAGACTCACCAAAGGATTGCGCGCGAGCTTCTGGCTGTGGACGTGGATATCTTGAAGGCCATGAGCAGGGAATGCAAGCGTGATCCTCACTTCAAACCAGTGGATGAAACTCAGCGTCGAATATTCCAATTGCTCGCTTCCTTGGCTATGGTTGCGAAGCATATTCCTGGGAGTGATGGCTACAAGATTGCGCGACGTAATGAGATTCGTGGTCTTACTCTCAAGGAGGGAACGGCAACTTTATTTCTGACTATCAATCCTGCGGACGTGGACCACCCACTGGTACCGTTGTATGTTGATGGCAACTTAGACTACGGTTTTGTTGGTCGTAGTGTTGAGCTCAGTGAATGGAGACGTAAATTGCTGGCGGCTAAAAATCCGGCTGCTTGTGCATTGTTTTTTGACAAGATGATTACGAGTTTCATCAGAATTATATTGTGCTACGGTCGAGAAGAACCGGGTATTTATGGTCGGTGTAAAGCGTATTATGGGATGGTAGAGGCCCAAGGGAAGGGGACTCTTCATTGCCATATGCTTATTTGGTTAGAGGGACATTCATCGCCGCAGGATACCAAGATCGCGATGCTTTCAGATGAAGTATACCGAGAAAAGATGTTTCGGTGGCTCGAAGCTGCAATCGCCTGTGAGTTCCCGACGCCTGATAAATCGGGGACAGGGTTGGCGTCACAGAGTATGCACTTAGAAAGGAAAGTGTCTAAGGATGGGGAGCTTCATCCAGGAACATTATGGGGTCCTTCCATCAGTTCCTTGGGAGACACAGACGTTTTCTGGAACCAATATTACGAGGACGTGATAAGGTTGCTCCACCATTATAACTGGCATATACACCAGGCGACTTGTTGGAAATACTTATCGCGGGGTCAGGCGAGAACGGATAAAATGTGTCGGGTGGGGATGGATGGGGAGACCAGAGAATGTACTGTACTTGATCCAAATACGGCTGAAATCCTCTTGAGACGTCATCATCCGTGGATTGCTTCTTATACTGGATTGGTGACGTTCCTGTTGCGGTGTAATATGGACATCAAAGTCATTGGGTCTGGTGATGCTGCGAAAGCTTTCCTCTACTACGTGACCGACTACATTACGAAACCTTCGTTGCCTGTTCATGCGGGGTTGAGTGCATTGACATATGCGATCGAAAAAATGAAATCGCGAGCTGTTACAGTAGAAGGGTCTGATTCTATGATAAACGCTGCTATCATAGCGGTTAATAGTATGATGGGGCGACAAGAAATTTCGCATCCTCAGGTGATGAGTTATCTCGTCGGTGGAGGGGACCACTACACATCTGCGAAATTTAGTGCCTTGAATTGGGGTGCAATTTCGAAGTATTGTCATCAATTCTATTCGCAGCATATACGTGATGAACTCGAACCTGCCTTGGACGATAACTTGCCTGTTGATCTAAGTCTTGGTAAACAATCGATCACGGCTTCTAATCAACAATTGGACTATTGTTATAGAAGCAGGCTATCCGAATTCGAGATGATGTCTTTATACGACTTTGTTGCATGGGTTGAAAAGGCAAAATTTAGTAAAGAGGGAATAGACAAGGCGGGGGCATGTACCTTCAGTGACCGAAGACATCCTCAATATTCTACTCATTATATCTGGATTCGGAAGGATCCCCGGGTGCCGGTGTTGTTGGGGCCGTCGATACCTAACCCTATGAGGTCGGCAGTCGCAGAAGAGTCATGGGCTATGGCGGTTTTATTGCTATTTGTGCCGTGGCGAGATTTGACAGGGTTACGGGATATAAATGAGAGTTGGGTGTCTGCTTACAGGAGACAGTATCATTTGATTTCGCAGAAAAACCGCGTCATTTTGAACAATTTGAACGTATTGAACGACTGTAAGGAAGCTAGAGACGTACATTCAGCCGAACTTGCTTCTGCTCGTGCAAGGGCTTCTGCGGAGACTAATGACGAAGGTCTGGAATCAAAAAATCGCGAAATGTGTGAGCGGTTGGCACAGTCTGGCTGGGCGGACGCAGTCGATCTCAACCTCAATGAGAGTGTCGATGATGACAGTGCCGCTATTGAATACGATGGAACGGACTTAGCTGGGTTTAATGACGAAAATAATCGTGGTCGGTTTGCTCCGTTTGACGATTTGCTTGAAGAGGGATTCCTGTCGGCATTTTCTGCATGTAATCCAGGTGGGGTTGGACCTCCACAAGAGCTGTATGAGGAAATTGGGGTCAGCCGTGTGGTAGACGAAGATGGAATTGAAATTGCACGGCTGTCGAATGTGGTCGAGTCCACCAAACGGAAGAAAGTAGGTGACGACGAGACCGGTGGCGAGTCAAATGAGCCGCCGGAGAAAAGATTAAGGATGGATGAACATGCACCGATCGCAGAGCTTGCTGTGTTACCCCGATTTTCGTGGTGGAATGGATACGACGAATATCGAGACGTTGTAGAAGATATTATAGACGAAATGCGTTTGGGGGCGAATCCAGAGCAGTTGAGGGCGTTCGGTATCGTTGCACGACACGTGGTGACATTCCAACGCGAGCAACTGTTGATGTATGTTGCAGGAGTCGGGGGAACGGGTAAGTCCCACCTAATCAACGCCTTGGTCCTACTGTTCAATAAGCTGGGACGTCGTGATGAACTCTTGTTGGGAGCACCTACTGGGATTGCTGCTGTTCTCATTGGAGGCAATACACTACATTCCCTTGTCATGGCGACTCCCAATGGCGCATCTTCGGATTTGGCGGCTTTGGGTACGATATGGAAGAGGGTGAGATATTTGATCGTGGATGAGATTTCTATGGTAGGGGCGATCTTTCTGGATCAATTTTCGTGTCGCATTCGCCAAGGGAAAGCGGCGGCCGGGTTACCGGCTGACTTGCCCTTTGCCGGTATTCATGTGATCTTCACTGGTGATTTTGGGCAGTTAAAACCTCCGGGGCAGTATGCGCTCTATTCTAGCAGCCTAATCAGGGATCCGTCGTATTCCGAGAGTCGTGATAAAAAGGGGATATCCGCTTTGAACGGGGTTGTTTTATGGCGTCAGGTTAGGACAGTTGTGAAACTGAAAAAGAACCAAAGACATTCCGGCGATGAAAAGTATGGTGCCTTTTTAGAGCGGCTTCGAGTGGGTCGTTGCAGCGAGCGAATTTGTGGTGTTGATGATCTCACATATATCAGGTCGAGGATCATGAAGAATGTTATAGGCCGTGGTGAAGATTTGACCAGTTTTTGGGACGCGCCGATCATCGTTGGGTGGAGATCGCTGAGGGACCCTTTGAATCAATTTATGGTCGATTATCATGCGGCACGTTTGGGTCAGGCCGTATACGTATATCACTCTATTGACGTGGTTCATGGAAGTCGACTGGTGGCTTCGTTGCAGAACTTACTTTAGGGGTTAACGTCATCAGAACACGAGGATCTGTTCGGTGAATTACGGCTCTTTACAGGGATGAAGGTGATGGTTACGGAGAACGTTTCGCTCCCGTTAGGAGTGGTGAACGGTACAGAGGGGGTGGTCGAAAAAATTCAGTATGATGAGGACGCCGATGGGCGTCGTTATGCCGCGGTTGTGTATATTTACATTGAAGGAAGTGATATTCACTTGGATGGCCTGCCTATAGGTGTGGTACCGATTTTCCCGGTATCCAAACGGATCCCGTACGCGAAATTAGCCGAATTTGGCTTGAAAGTGAAGTCGTTCGTACGCAGTCAGGTTCTGTTGATTCCTGCGTATGCGTATACAGATTTTAAGAGTCAGGGTAGAACATTGGAAAAGGTTAGAGTTGATATACAGTCTGCTAAAGGCCAGGGGGTATACGTAATGTTATCGAGGGTGAAGTCGCTATCTGGGCTCCTTATATTGAGGGATTTCTCTCCCTCGAGATTGTACCAGCGACCTTCTGAAGAACTTAGAAATGAGTTGGCGAGGTTGGACGAGTTGGACGAGATCACTTCGGCAATATATTCTTGATGGTACGGGGATCTGTTTCTAGAAAATATATCGCGTACCTCTGTAGTTGGTCATAGTCAAACGTGATATTGGTAAACATACTCTATTAAAATTACTGTCTCCGTTTGTGGGTGTCGTAAGAACGGCGAGATTCTGTTTGCCTGGCAGTGACGCAGGGCAGTCCTCGGTTAATTATGTGCGTATGTAAATTTGGTATGGCGTCAAATCCCTTGTGATACATGTTTTGGGGTTCGAACTTTTGAGTTACTTGACCGATCTGGCAGTCATTCTAAGATCGTTGATACATCTTTCTTTCTGGAATCCTAGGTGCGCCTGCGGCGGTTGGTTAGACTTTACAAAATATACTTGGTCCTCAGTTATTACACATGCCGGATTTGAGACGGACCAATAGATCGGACTTTTAATAGATATTGACATTTATTTGTGTATATATATCCACTACTTGTTGCGGCGTTGTACAACCCTGATCAAATTATAAAAATCTTGTAACCCCGCATGCACTATGAGAACACGTAGATGTGTAAATTCGAGCGGTGAATCGCATTAAATTAAACCCTTACGGTAGTGTTGCAGTTTTGTCTTTACCGTCGATTTTGATGACAAGGATCTGTGTTTTCTGATGAATGATTTTATTATTAGAAATGAAGATGCCCCACAATTATATAAAAACTCACATCGGGCAATCGTGAGGACGATTGTACAACCCCAGTTTCAGTATCTCCATTTGAGGTCCACCAAAAAACATGTGCCCCTGTCTGATATATTAATTGGAATTAGTAGATCGACCTGGATCCCATGAGATAAATGTGTTCTCTCACTGGAAAATTATTGCCAAAGGATTGGAAAGAATTCATTGGGTGCGCTTGATGTGTGGAGATTTAAGAGGAGGGGGTTTTTTTTTTGTGTAGAATTGATCGTTCTCTCGCCTCTTTTTATATCGCTTGGGTACAGGTAAGGCTGTGAGGTAAAGGCGTGTTTTACATATAGATATCTATCATGATGTTGTAATGTAAGGTTTGTCTTGTGTCCTGCATTGTGTTAGTTAATTTGTCTAACAAGCTTTGATAGGGCATATTCAGTACTGTTTCGTCTGACTCTTCACACATGTGACTATTTAATTTTTCTCACGGCTCCCTAAAATTATTATAGATTGAGAGAAGAAAAAAAAATCAGAAGTGACATGTGACTGAAGAGAACGGTATATATATATATTAAAAAGAGCATCTGTTGTATTACAATCCCTTCAAATATTGCATGATGCGTAATGGAAGTGATTGTATGACAACAGCCACTCAATGAGCGTATATATTTTGTGCTAAAATTGCAGCATGAACAGTCAGATAATTGATTGCACTTCATTCAAGAATCGAACATGTGGCGTAAATCTGCACAAGTGTCATACATTCATACTAAGTGTAGTAATAGTCTACTGATCAGTGTCTGATATGATTTAATTATTGATATTGGATCCGACCAGTATAAATTTCAAATTGAATTAGGTATTGCGGATATTGCACCCAGTAATAGGACAGTACTGTTTGCATTGAGTAAATATATTGGGTTACGCATGATGACTCGTTGATTGGCAATCAGTACCATTTTCTATTGAATGCCATGGAGAAGAACTCTAGAAGCATATCCAAGCAGGTTAGTGTCTGGGTTAGTGTCTGGGTTCTTGCCCTCATCGGTGATAGCCTCTCTGGATTGCTGTCATGTCAGACGTAATTTATTTGTCTCAATTTATTTGAATATAATATGGAGCCTAAGGCGCAATTGTGCACGTCCCTTGAATTTGGAACCCTGGTCTATGGCGATTTGAATATATATATATATGCTGTCTGTCATTAATATTAAGTTGGCAGCATCGCTTAGACACCCACACATGTCCCAAGACGTCTCATGCAACTTGGAGATCAATCTCCCAAAACCTTCTCTACCACAAGACATCATCTCTAGTCATCATTCATCTAGTAGGCTGCACCTTTGGACTACCCTTGTGCGGGAGCTTCCGCCATTACCATCCTTTCCACCACCATCAAAACCCTCATCACGTATCGGAAATTCTGATCTGTTTCACGTGACCGGAAGCCTTTGCCGGAGGAGGGACCCTGCCACATACCCTCCTCAGCCGGCACCACCGACGTGTGAACTCCCCCCTGTACCAAGTGACCGGGACGTGCCCCCTCCGCCCTTTCAGGTTGTGTGGCCGGCCGCCTCATTTGAAGTGAGTCCCGAACGTTGTATTGTCCGCCGCAATGCTAACAGTGCTCCTTTGGTTCGCTATAGAATGACGAGACGGACAGCGAGGATAGCGCGGACACCATTACTCCCGCCCGTTTGCAGTACTGCAATGCAGCTTCCATGTCTTCCCATTCTGTTCGCCAGGGGAGGGAATCCTTTACGTCGATGCACTCTTCTTGCTCCGTCGATCAATCGCTACGTGATCGTAGTAGCAATGAAGATGGACTGGTACCTGTGATCCGCGAAAGCGATATCTTATCCAAAGATCGATTGAAGACTCCCTCTGGGGTCAAGTGGCTTGTGCGTCCCACTAAAGAATTTCTAGAGACGATTTGCGTGCCGATCCGAACTGGCATGTTCTTCTTCCTCGCCGAAAAGAGGTCGGATATCACCTCTCCTCTTTGTTATCGCGTACGAGCGTGGTATATTGACGCCTGTTACCAAAAATCTGTCTTACTTGAGCTCTATGAGCTTGGTACCAGTTCGAGTGTACACAGAGAGTGGCCGCCATCTGTTTTTCTCTTGTCTGTACCACAGGAGGCTGTGCAATTTGGCGACGAATCTCGCGCTCGTGACAGTGGACGTTCCACTCGCGTTACATCCCCGGGACTTTATAGGGGTAGAGTGCGTTTACATAGGTCTCGTATCTTATCCTTATTTTTATCGCTCGTAGATCCTCGGAACATAGTTTGTATTTGAAAAAAACGACTGCCACTAGTAGTACTGAAACAGTATCTAAATACCTCCCAAAATATTCACTCTTTGATTTGAGATACTTGAATACATGTTTCGTTTTATCCGCGTTTATTTCGTGGATAGCGTGATTTTTGTCTGAAAACTTTGGGAAATGGTCAGATTGATCTATGGAAACACGAGAAAGAGAATGTGAATATACTCGATTCATGCATAGCTTCGACTTGCTTCGGCATGAGATCGTCGTATTCAATGCAGATTATTTGTCGCTCCTTGAGGTTATCGAGCATAGTTTCGGAAAGGATCCTTCGTCTTGGATGGGATGATGTTTTTGAGGACCATAAAGTACGGTAATGTGGGCTATCGTAGATAAAGTGAGCTCGCGACGCTAACTGGTAGTGTAGAGTGGATGTGTACCCGTTCTTGACTGGGATTTCGAGAGTAGTTAGTTTCCGTTTCGTGGACAAGGTAGTGACTCACAAGGGATCTAAGCGTCCGGATGATACGTGATCAGTCACCGACAGTCGAATACGAATGATTGTAGCTTACATCGCCAGAGAAGAATCTGACGCAGAGAGGTGAAGTGTGAGGGGGTTTTCATTTATTGTTATTATATGTCGTGTATCGCATAACCGTACCTTGTTATGGCATTTAGTCGCTGGTGCCCGTCAATGCATATCTTTCTTTCGATTCCGTTACGGTCATAGTAACACGCTGATGAACACTTTGTTAGTCGAATACTCGTATTTTTGGTAAATTATACGTACCAAATATTATGCTGCCTGTGTCGAGATTGTGATACAACGAATTTATAAACGCTGATTGTCTGCGAGAAGACCAAGGGGTATCATCTTTCGGTGAATGTAAACTATCACGGCGGACGTCAACGAGTTTGTGAATGATGAAATCTAGAGTAGTGCAATAGATCTTTTATTTGTATACATTCTTCTGTTGCGAAGTGAATTTGCTTACTGTGAAGGGACCACGCGGCCACGGTTGCAACGCGGCCTGGTTTTAACAGCGGTTGATGAAATAGAGGTCTGTTTGAACGGTGTTTAGGTGTGTGGTTGGAGATAAATGCAGTATCGACGGAAGGATATTTTGGCATACTGGTGAAGTGTGAGACAAAGGAGGGAGTTACGCATATATATATGCGATTCGTAGGCGTAATGAGGGTCATCTACCCATAATTATGTTTGGCTTTGAACTTCCATCTTTGTGCTGCCGACTACCTGGGGTCTGGGTGTGTCGTCCTTTCTATACTGCTTTTATCACGCGGTCAGACCCGTGATACAAGATGTCATTTCATATGGTGTCATCGATGGGCCAAGACTCCAAGGATGTCCTAATACGATGTAATGAGATGATGGTGACTTAATTTGGAAAATTTCGCTGTCCTTTAGACGTCTACTTTTTTGGAGATGGATTTGGTAGCCATATATGGTCGATAGGCGACCAAGGTATTATTTTGGGAATATGAGCCACGAACACGCGTACTCCATTTATGGCGATTGCCCGTTTAAGTTCGCACTGGAATTAGCAGGCATCTCAGGCTGTCTTTTATGATGATTGTGGTGCATATGACCTTTAATGTAGCTGTGAATCACGTATTGGATGTTGTTTTTCGGGTAATCTCTTGATCTGTCAAGTATATAAGCAAGTGGTGACTGGTATAAACCGTTTAGAAAATAAAATAAAGAGCAACCCTCTCGTCTCGTCTTTTGTAGGCTCTTGATAGCAGTTGATATCGCTGTGACTACCATAATGCTTCACCTTACATTCAAAAATGCGGATATGCTGAGGGATTTCCTTTTAAGTGATTTCATTGCCTTATTTACTTTTTCCAGAGATGGCGTTCATTACATTTGTTTAGCTCTCAAGGGGATTGCCTCAGAAGCGAATTTTCACTGTACCGGGGACAGTGTTGTCCTTCATGCTATGGATAGTACTCAAGTCGTATTAGTGACGATGAATTTTTCGTCAGATGTGTTTACAGAGTTACATTGCGAACGT
>Ga0247764_1000624_pt1 | contig 12434 bp, 15 predicted proteins | sample UWRJL051202B4_FD_179932 | JGI IMG/M metagenome (GOLD analysis project Ga0247764, IMG submission 179932) | Plant litter microbial communities from Arlington Agricultural Research Station in Wisconsin, United States - UWRJ-L051-202B-4 | ecosystem: Environmental > Terrestrial > Plant litter >...
TGCTCGGCCTTCGAAGACAGGTAGGCGTAGCTGAGCAGAGTGCCCAGCGAACTCACGCCCAGAGTCCATACATAGAGTCGCCCCCTCAATCTCATTATCGAACGCTACTCCGACTGACCTGGCAGCGGCTCACGCCGTGGCCTCTTCCGGCGTCCCGACGAAGCGGTAGCCGACTCCACGTACGGTCTCGACGTAGTCGCGCGCGGCTTCCAGCTTCTCGCGCAGGCGCTTGACGTGGGTGTCCACGGTGCGGGTGGTGATATCGGCTTGGATGCCCCAGACGTCGTCGAGCAGCGCGCTCCGCGTCTGCACGCGATTGCGCCGGTCGTACAGCGTGACCAGCAGCTTGAACTCCAGGGCGGTCAGCTCAATCTCCTGAGTCTCCACCCAGACGCGGTGTGCTGCCCGATCGATGCGCAGCTTGCCGAATTCGATGGTCGTCTCGGGTCCCCCTGTTTCGGTCTTGCCGCGGCGAAGCACGGCTTGCACGCGCAAGAGGAGCTCACGCACGCTGAACGGCTTGACCACGTAATCGTCCGCTCCGATCTCGAAGCCGACGACGCGATCGATCTCCTCGCCGCGTGCGGTGACCATCAGCACCGGAATCGCCTTGGTAGTGGGGCTTTCCTTCAGCGCTCGACACACTTCGATGCCGGAGGTATCCGGCAACATCAGGTCGAGCAGCACCAAATCTGGCCGATGATCACGCGCAAAGCGCATGCCCTCCTGGCCCAACTTGGTGGCGAAGACGTCATGGCCGGCTTGCTTCAGGTTGTATTCGAGGACCTGCTGGAGATCCGGTTCGTCTTCTACGATGAGGATTTTTGCCATCCGGTGTTTTGCTCTCTCTCCGGGTACCGGCCTTCTGTGACGAAGCGGTGACGCACCGGTAGTAGAAACGTGTCGCTGGGCGGGTCACGGAAGTCGGGCCGCGCCGCGGCCAACGAAGTTAGGACGATAGCACTAGGGCGGTGACAGCGGGGGTTTCAGGGATATACGGCTCGGAACGGAGCGACGCGGCATCGCCAAAAGTTCTTCGAGTTCCGCGAGTGTGTGGCATCGGCGCTCGCCTTTCGTAAGACCGCGGGCCGCTCCCGTCGAGCTCAGCTCGCGACGGCGATCGGCTCCTCCGCGAAGCGGTAGCCGACGCCGCGCACGGTTTCGATGTAGTCGCGCGCCGCCCCCAGCTTCTCGCGCAGGCGTTTGACGTGGGCGTCCACGGTGCGCGTCGAGATCTTCGTATCCATGCCCCACACCTGGTCCAGCAGCGCACCCCGGGACTGCACGCGATTGCGCCGGTCGTACAGCGTGACCAGCAGCTTGAACTCCAATGCCGTCAGCTCGACCTCTTCCTCGTTCACCCACACGCGGTGTGCGTCTCGGTCGCAACGCAGCGAACCGAACTCCACCATGCTGCCTTCGATCGGACGTGACTCCCCGCGCCGCAATACGGCGCGGATTCGCAGTACCAGCTCCCGCACGCTGAACGGCTTCGTGATGTAGTCGTCGGCGCCGATCTCGAAGCCCACGACGCGATCGATCTCTTCGGCCCGCGCGGTGAGCATCACGACCGGCAGCGCCCGCGTCGACGGTTCGTCCTTGATGGCGCGACAGATCTCGGTGCCGGGGATGTCCGGCAACATCAAATCCAAGAGCACGAGGTCGGGTCGCTCTTCGCGGACGAGCCGGAGCCCTTCCCGCCCTCGCTCCACCCCGGTCACGTCATAGCCAGCGTTCCGCAGGTTGTATTCCAACACCTGGCGGATGTCTGCCTCGTCCTCGATCACCAGGATGCGCGTCATACCCGGGCCGACGTAACGCGAAAATGTGACCGGCGAGTGACGATCGAGTAGCAGCTCGGCAGAACCGCTGACGACGGCGCGCAATGACTTCGCCGGAGCCACGGATGGCCTCGCCGGAGCCGCCGGAAGCGTAACGCGGCTGCCGCCAAGCGCCCCGTCTCGCGCGGCCGGCCAAGGGTGGTCCGCTGCGCGGGGACATCGAGTTTGCGCCCCAGACTGTGAATTTGGGGCGAAGCTGCAGAGTTGCCACGCACCGACCCGCTTTGCCGCGAGTGAGGGCAATGACAAGCTGCGCGTCATGGCATCCATTCGCACAGAGGTGAGTTTGTCGGCGTCCGCGCAACAGGTTTGGGAGGTGTTGGCTGATGTCGGCAATTTGCCGAAGCTCGTGCCTGGCTTCGTCACCCGCTCCGTGCTCGAAGCGGACGGGCGCGCCCGCGAGGTGACGTTCGCCAATGGCTTGACGGTGAGGGAAGTGATCGTGACCGTCGATCACGACGCGAAGCGCGTGGTTTGGTCAGCAGCGGGAGGTGCTCTCACGCATCACAACGCGAGTGCGCAGGTGCTCGATAGCGGCGCCGGCTGCACGTTCGTTTGGCTCGCGGATCTACTGCCCGACGAGGCCGCTTCCGGCGTAGCGGCGATGATCCAGCACGGCCTGGCAGCAGTACAGCGCGCGTTTCCGAACCAGCGCTGATCCACGAACATCCCTAGAAAGCCGGGCAGCCAAAGCCGCCGGTGCGCAGGCCGGTGGCACAGGCCGGATGCGGTTGACTTTCGAAAGCGAACCACCTACGAAATTCTGGGAATTTGCCCGGAGTTTCGCGGGCTAGGAGAAAGTCGATGCTACGTCGCGTGCACTTGCTTGGTTTCGTCAGCTGGGTGATCGTGGCTTGCGGGCACTCGGAAGACGAGTGGCAGGCGCAGCTCAAGAAGTACGAACAGCTGAGCTCCTTGCACGACAAGGATCAGAAAGAGCTCGCCGCGACCAAAGAAGCATTGGGGCAAGCAGAAAAGCAAATCTTGACGCTGAAGGAGCAGCTCCAGAAAATGGGCGTGAATCTGGAGACGCTCAATTCGCAGCTCGAGCAATCCGGGACGGAGAACAGCAAGCTCTCGAAGAACCTGGAGGAGCTCACGCGCGCGCTCGACGAATACAAAGCGCGCGCCGCCCAGCTGGAGCGCATCCGCGCTCGCTTCGAGCTCCTGCGCGACAAGCTGAAGAAGTTGACGGAGCTCGGATTGAAGGTGGAGATCCGGCGCAATCGCATGGTCATTCGTCTGCCCGGCGACGTGTTGTTCGCCTCCGGTGAAGACAAGCTGCGCGACGAAGGTCTGAAGGTGCTGGACGCGGTGGCGGACGTGATCCGCAACGATAAACAGCTGGCTGGCCGCTACTTCCAGGTGGCCGGCCATACCGATAATAAGCCGCTCCAAGGTGGTCGTTTCGGCGACAACTGGGGACTCAGCGTGATGCGCTCGCGTCGAGTGTTGCTGTACTTGATCGCGGTGAAGGAAGCCAAAGGCGGGGGCGGCGGGCTCGACGCGTTGCGCCTTCACGCCGCTGGCTACGGAGAGACCGATCCGGTGGTGAAGAACGATTCGGATGAAGGCAGACAGCAAAACCGCCGCGTGGAGCTGGTGCTGATGCCCGACGTGGAGGAGATGCTCGATTTGAAGTCGCTGATCTGAACCGTCGGCCGCGTCCGCCGGGCGCCTACAGCGGGACTCGCCAGACCCGCCCATCTGGGGGATTGAACGAGGCAGCGCCCTCCCCATGCCCAATCCTCCAAAGCTGGCGTCAGCCGAAACCCATGGGCCGGCCTAGGCGTAAGTGCTGGAGTGAGTCGTGACAGCTAGTAGCGCAGACGCCTGGCTCGGTATAGCAATACCGCGCGTGGAAGCCTCCAGTGTCATCAGCACCGCCGCTTTGAACGCGGAGGAGCTGATGGATGCTTACGTGGACGGCAACGGGGACGCTTTCGACGAGCTGTACCGCAGAGTGTCACCCACGCTGTATGGCTACCTACTGCGTCTCACTCGTCATCGGGAACGTGCAGAGGATTTGTTGCAAGTAACGTTCGCCAAAGTGCACCGCGCGCGCGGCAGCTACTTGCGCGGAGCTCCTGTCCTACCCTGGCTCCTCGCGATTGCGCGCCGCAGCTTCCTGGACGAACGCAGGCGGGCTAGCAGCCGCAGCGAAGATCTCAGTAACGACGGCACGTTACCGGAGCCCCGGCAGCAAGAAGCCGCCGTTTCGTTGGATCTTTCCGATGCCCTGGAACGAGCGCTCGACGCGTTACCCGAAACATATCGTGAGGCAATTCAACTGACAAAAGTTGCGGGGCTCAGTTTGGTCGAAGCAGCAGAAGTGCTGAATACCACCGAAACTGCGGTAAAGTTGAGGATCCATCGGGGCTACGCGCAGCTCCGCAAGGAACTCGACGGCTATTCACGGAGAGCATGACCACCCCGGACGACAACGCACTCGATGATCTGTTTCGGAAGCCGGCAGCGCCGTCTACCGAAGTGTCGAAGTGCATCATGCGGGACTGCAAGAAGAACCTGCAGCCCCAGCGCGGGATGTCGGCGCGGACGCGTCTACTGCTCTCCGTGCTCTTGTCGATCGGATTGTTCTCGGTGCTGGCTTGGGTCACGCGCTCTCGCGAGCGCATCGACGACAGCTTCCGCAGCATCTTGTTCGGAGCAGCGGGCTGGGCTCTGGTTCAAACCGCCATCTTGTGGATTGGGCTGGCGCCGCGTGGGCGTCGCTTCTCGCCCAAGTTGCGCTTGGTCGTGGCGGTGTTCACGCCAATCTTGTTCTTGGCCTACGTTGGGTTCTCTTCACCGCAGTGGGTGTCGTTCGGTGAATTCTCGACGGGCGGCGCGGCGCACGCGGTCGGCTGCGGCTTCGTGGGTATGTTGTTCAGCGCGTTGATCACCGGCGGTGTGTTCCTGCTCTGGCGCGGAACGGATCCGCTGACGCCGGGGCTCACCGGCGCGCTGGTAGGCTTGGTCGGAAGTGTTGCGGGCGGTTTGGCCATCGGGGTTGGCTGCGTGAACCAAGAGGGTTGGCACGCGTGCTTTTCTCATGGGATCGGAGCGCTCGCCTTCACCGTGCTCGGTTGGGCTGCGGGACGCCGATTGCTGGCGCCGTGAAGGCAAAGCTCTCCCGGCTGCTCGACATCGCGCTGTATGCGACGGTGGCGGTGTTGCTCGTGAGCCTGGTCTCGCGCAAGTTGTCTGGGCCGCGCACGGGCGGGGTGGCCGCCGCGTTCGACTTACCCGTCGTGGGCGCCACGGGCGGGCGTTTTCGCCTGGAAGAGCAGCGCGGCAAAGCGGTGTTGGTCGAAGTGTTCGCCAGCTGGTGCGGCGCCTGCCAGCGCGCCGCGCCCACCTTGTCCGAAGTCTACCAGCGGCATCACGGCAAGAACGTGGTGTTCCTGGGCGTGAGCGTGGATGGCTCGCCCGAGGAAGCCGCGCGCGCCAAATCCGAATGGCGCATCCCCTACGAGGTAGCGCTCGACGACGGTCGCATGTCGAAGGACTACAAGATCGAAGTGCTGCCGACGCTCGTCCTGATCGACGGCAGCGGCCAAATTCGACGAGTCAGCACGGGAGTACCGTCCAGCTCCACGCTGGACGATTGGCTCACGGAGTTGTGACGCCCGCGCCGAGCTTCACTTGCTGGAAGCCGGCACGGGTGCGGCGCCCTTGGCGCCGCTGGTTGCTGGCGCGGCGCTAGCGGCAGGGGCTGCTGCGGACGAGGCCGGCGTGGGCGGGGGCATCAGCATGCCGTGCGGAGGAGACGAGGCATCGAAGGCCGGCGTCAACGACGGCGGCGGCAGCTTCGCGTCCGGACCGTCCGGAACCTGCGCGGTGACCTTCCAACCCGAGGTGTCACGCTCCACCAACGACAGGAACGTCTTCGCACCGCCAGGTAGCTTGTGCGTGGTCACGCGCACGCGCGCGTTGAACGGCGTGCGCTCGAGCACCACGGCGGAGGTGATGACCTGCTCCAAGTTCTTCTTGCGCTCGACGCACTTGGGATCTTTGGGCGCGCAGTCGCGCTGTTGATCTTTGACCGTCTGCGCCAACGTGCCGCCGGCGATCTCCAGCGCGCCCGCGTAGTTCAGCGTCAGGAGGCGCTGTTGAAACTCGATGGCGGCGTCTTTGGGTTCGCGCACCAACTCCACCGTCTTCACGTCGCGCGGACGGCGCGTCTCGCGCGGGGGATGGTAATTGCAACCAGCATGCGCGAACGCCCACAGCACGATCGCGAGCGCCGACAGAACGCCCAGCATCACCAGCGTCTGCTTATCCGGCGCGCGGATTTGATCTTCGCTCAGTTGCTGGATGACCGGCTTCGGCGCGACCTTCTTCTTCTTCTTTCGGCGCGGCGCAGCCGACTGCGTACTCGGGGTGCTCTTGGCGGGCGCGGGCTCGGAATCGGTCGGCATGTGGTCGGGGCCAAGCATTCCTTCGCCCGGCCCATCGCGCAAGCCCGCCTCACTAGCTCTTGGGCGGCTGGACCTTCGGCCGGAGTGGAAAACTCTACCCGCTCCGCTGCGGCCGCTGTTGTCATCGGTGTAGACTGAGCGGAGTGCAGCCCACCGAGCGCACGGCATCTGGCCGATCGAGCGTGTCGCCGCGCCAGGCCGCCGCCCTGGTGCGGTCGCTGAACCGACGGCTCGCCGCGCTGGGTGGGATGCGCGCGGCGCGCGCCTACGCTTTGGGCATCGCGTTCAGCTTCTCTTGCATGATGCTGCTCGCGAGCGGAACGTTGACGCACGCGGATGCGTGGCTGCGTGAAGTTTTGATCACGGCTTCGTGGGCAGTGGGCGGCTTGGCAGCGTGGGCGTTGACCCGCCCCCTCGCGCACGACGACGTTCGGGCCGGGCTCGAGTCCGTCACCCACCTGCGCGGCCTGGCCGAGCGTGAAATCGAAGTGGCGCGCTGGGCAGCCGGAAGTCTACGGATCGCCGCCGGCATCGCGGTGCCCGCGATCTGCGCCGCGCTCGTCGGTGCGCTGGTCGCTGGCTCGGGGCAGAGCATCGGTTGGTTCGGGCTGCGCGGCCTCGCGATCTGCGGCTATGCCTTGGGCGTTGGCTTCGTGGTCGCGGCGGTGGCACGCGTGGCTTTCGTGTTCGCGGGGCGTGCCGCCAAGGTCGTGTTGCTGCTCGTGTTCGTGGGACCAGAACTGATTCGCGCCGTCGCCGTTCCCGAGCTGGCCACGTTCGGGCTGTTGTGCAGCGGCGTCATCCGCGCCATCACGAGCGTCGGAAGCTTCGCATGAGCGACGGCGCCTGCCTGGAACTGCAACACGTAGCCGACGGGGCCGTCGGCCCGCTGAGCGTGCGCTTCTTTGCAGGATTGTCTCTGGTTATCGGTGATTCGCGGCTGCTGCTCGCGCAAGTCAGCGAATTGTTGAGCGGCGCGCGAGCGCCAGCGCACGGGCGCGCGCTGCTCGACAACGCGGCGCTGGCCGGCAATCCGCAGCGCCGTCGTCGCCTCTATGCGGTGCTGGCAGAAGAAGTCAGCATCGAAGCCAGCAGCGTGGGCGAGGCGTGGCGGCTGCAGAACCGCCTACGCCAACGCGAAGACCAGGCGCGCCCTGCCCTCGCCGAGCTTGGTTTGGAGCGCTTGGTCGACGCACGGCCCGAGCAGCTCGCACCAAATGAACTGCGCGCCGTCGCGTTGGCTTACGCTATCAGCGCAGAGGACGCGGCGGCCTACGTGCTGCACGATCCGCTCGGCCTCGCCCAGTTGATTCCGCACGATCGCATCGCGCGGGTCTGCCAAAGCTTGGCTGAGCGCGCCGTGGTGGTCGTGGTAACGCCGCTGTTGAAAGACGCGGTACGCCTCGGGGGCAACGTGGTGATGCTCCACGGTGGTCGCGTCGCGTCGTTGCGCGACGCCGCGGCGCCGTTCGCGAAGCTGCTGTTGTGTTCGCCGGACGCAGCGCGCTTGGCAGAGTATTTGCGCAGCGACGCACGCTTCACGCTCGACTTCCGGCCGAAGCGCTCGGAACGTCACGTCTGGCTCAGCGGCAGCAGCCTCACGGAGATGAGCAACGCTTTGTCGCGAGCGATCGTCGAACAAGGCATCACCATCGAAGGGGTCGAACTGGTAGCGCCCTCGGCGCAGCGACTGCTCGCTGGTAGCAACTTGATCGCGCAAACGTTTCCGAGTCACGCCCCAGCAACGACCGCGCGCGAGGAGCCGCGATGAACGAAAGTCTGCGCTTGGCCGCGCGCGCGGCGCTGCTGCGCCTCAAGCGCCCAGACGCAATCGCCTGGTGCGTCGGCGCGCTGCTGCTCGCGCTGCTGGACGCACGCTTGCAGCGAACCCTGGCGCCCAGAGGCGCTGTCGATCGGGTGTTACTGAACGAGAGCGCGAGCCTCTTGATACCGATCCTGGGCTTCGTCGTGTTCGACCGCGTGCTCGATAGCGGCCGTAGCGAACGCTTCTTAAGTCCCATACTGCGCCATGGGGGCAACGGTCGCAGCGCCTGGCTCGGGATGTTTGCCACGCTCGCCACACTGCTGGGCTTGATGGGCGGGCTCATCGGCGCGCTGCAGGTGCTGGTCGCGCACGATCCCCGCGGACCCGGCATTTGGCGTGATTTGTCGCAAAGCGTTTGGATTCTGGCTTGCGCTGGCGTCGCCTACTCCGCCTGGCTCAGCCTGGGCTCGAGCTTAGGACGACGCGGGCAAGGGCGCCTCTGGCTGCTGGTAGTGGACCTGATCCTCGGAAGTACCAATAGCTGGGCCGCGGCGCTGTGCCCGAGGCCGCACCTGCGCAATTTGCTGGGTGGAACCCCACTGTTGCACTTTGGCCAAGGCAGCGCGTTACTCGCGCTCTTTTTCGGCACGGTGTTTGCTGTGGCAGCTGCGCGCGCGCGCATTCGCGCTTGAAACACGGCGCAGAAACTGGCGAGGTCAAAACCTTCAGGCTAGGCTCGCTCTCGTTTTGCAGAACATCGTCTTTCGGTTCGCCTGCTTGGACACACTCAAAGCAAGCTTGGAGGATCACGTGGACGACCTGGAGTTGCCACTACCAGGCGACAACAGCGCGGCCGAAGGCGAGTGGCTCTTTGCCGAGTTCGTAGCCGAAGAAGAATCCACGATCGTCCCCGCCTGCGTGAAAGATCGCGGCGAAGGGCTGTGTGTTTGTTTTCAGGAGCGTGACTGGCAGCGTCTGCTCGGATTTGCGGAGGGCGGCGGCGGGCCAGAATCGACGCGCGCATCCCACGTGAATCTAGCCGGCGGCACCGTGCTCGTGATCGACACGGACAGCAGCGTGCTCTCCATCGTCGGCGCCATGCTCACCAGCTGCGGGCTCACCACAGAGACCGTTCACAGCGCCGAAGAGGCGCTCGAACATTTGCGCCGCCGCGCATACGACCTGATCGTCGTCGAGCCAAACCTGCTCGGCATGAGCGGCCTGGAGTTGTGCTGCGAGCTACGTAAAGACGCAGCGCACGCCGACGTCCCCGTCCTGATGTTGGCGTCGCACACCACCGAGCGCGACGTCGAAGAAGTGATGCGCGCCGGCGCCAACGATTTCGTCGGCAAGCCCTTCCGCGCCCACGAGCTCCGCGCCCGCGCCATGCTGCTGATCCAAGCCGCCCAAGCCAACCGCTTGGCTCGCATGGCGTAACTGAATTTTTGATGGGTCCGGCGCTCCAAGCCGCCGCCCGAGACCCACCAAACCAGGCGCACGGAGCGCTCCTGCTCGAGCTTGGGCCGTTTGCTCATTGCGTCAGCGCCTCGATCTCCGCACGGCGAAAGCCCCGCGGGTAGTGGCGCAGGTACTCGCTAGCAGCCGCTTTCATTTGGACGGGATCGCCCAGGCGTCGCAAGCAAAGTACACGAAGGTATGCGGCATCCTCGGCGCGCGGGTCGCGCGGGTACTGCGCGACGAAGGCGGAGAAGAGCGCGGCGGCTTGCCTGTCGTCACCCGCGTTGAACGCGGACATGGCCGACCGAAAATCGAGAGCCGGTTCCGACGCTGGCTGAGTCGCGGAGTGGCTGGGCGGAGCGACGGCGGCCGACGCGACGGCACGCGCGCGTTGGACGCTCGCAACCGGTGGGGCGGCAGAGGGCGCCACCACCGCTGTTGGCGCAGGTGGGCCGGCACTCCAAGTTTCCCCAGCGCCAGCGCTAAGGCGGCACGGCCCCCAAGACGTAAGACGACACTGCCTTCTTGAACGGTGACGTGGCTGGTGCGACCGGCTTCGACGCTGACGGAGAAGGTGGTGCCAATATCCTCGAGCTCGCCATCCGGCAAGATGATGAGTAGGCGACGAGTGGCGCGCGCGTGATCGACGCGGATCGAGAGGGTGCCGTTTTCGAGGGTGATTTTCTCGAATTGCGGGTGCGTTTGACGCGACCAGTGGGCGAGGCTGTCCGCGCGGATGCGTACCGGATCTATCGCTGCGGTGTTCGACCTGACGGTGATCGGCCGATGCTCGGGCCACGACAGCCCGACCAACGTGCCGACTAGGGCGAGCCCAGCGACCGCGGCCAACCAGGGTTTGATGCGACGCTCGTGTGGTGCCGGAACGAGGCTGGCGTCGAACGCAGCGAGCAACCGCGTCCGCTCGCGCCGAACGTGGAGCTCGTTCGCGGCGGAGTCGGTCGTGCGAAGCGCAGTGGCGAGGGCTTGTAAGCTGCGCGCTTCGTGCGCACAGACGCTGCAAATGCCGAGGTGGGTTTCGACGCGGGCAGCCTCTGCGCCACTGAGCCGGCCGTCGCGCAGAGCTTCGACCTCGAACAGCCGCGGGCAGGCGGACTTCATGGTCGGACACGCTCCTCTTCGCTCAGTGCTTGACGGAGCTCGCGTCGCGCGGCGTGCAAACGCGTCCACACCGTGCCGATCGGTATGGCCAGGGCCTCCGCGATCTCAGCGCAGCTCAGTTCTTCTACTTCCGCCATCAGCAGCGTGATGCGCTTGGGTTCGGAGAGCCGCGCGAGCGCCCGTTCGACGTCCGTGCGCGCTTGAAAGCGGACACGCGGATCGCTGACCTGAGGCAGAGTGCTCTTGAACGCCGACAGTACACCGATCAAACGTTTGAAGGTTTGGCGCCGGCGGCGCAGCAGCTGGACCCCGATACCGATCAGCCAAGGCCGAGCCGAGGCGCGACCATCGTAGCTCGCAGCACTCTTGGCAGCGGCCAAGAACGTGGCATGCACGAGATCGTCTACGTCATGCGAGTCTTGCGTGGCGCGCGCGATGAAGCTGCGTAGAGCCGGTTGGTAGCGATCGTACAGCTCTCCCAGGGCGCCCAGTTGGCCTGCCGCCAGCTGCTTCATGAGCTCGTGATCGGGCGTGGTCGGAACGCCGCGCTCGGCCCCGAATTGCGCGCTACGTGAGGTCATGGGGTGCCCACCGTTGCGCCAAGCGCAAGCCCCACCGAATAACTTGGCATTCGGGGGGAGATGATGTTGGCGTCGCGTGGCGCGCGCGTGGGTCCGAACTCGCCGTCGATCCCGACGAAGGTGCGAAAGGCCGAGCGTGAACGGAAGCCGAGGCGCGCGCCGATCAACACGCGTGGTACCGGACCCGAGCTGGGCTCGGACTGATGGTGGTCGGCGGGGGTAGTCGCCGATGGCGGATCGCCGTCGCTGCTTTGCACACGCTCCACCCGTGAAAAAGCGAGCCCCTTCATGGCGATGCCCGGGCCAATCGTCAGATCCAGCGCCACGTTGCCGAAATGCAGCCGCTTTCCGCCAAGCAGCGCCAACTCCAACGCCGTTTCCGGATCGCCTCCATTGAGCGGTCGGTAACTGTCTGCGCGGCCTTCGAAGCCGATGAGCAAGCTCCGGACCTCGATCAACGACAGCGCGCCCAAGCCAAAAGCAAACTGTCCGTCGCCAATGCGTGCACCACTGATGACAGACAGCTCCAAACCGAACGCTCGCGGGTTCGCCCAGGCTGCCGAATTGACCTCACGCTCTCGGCGATTCGAGAACCGCACGACTGGCGCGGGGCCGGCCGCGCGTGGTGGCACTGGCCTGGGTGGCGCGCTGGGCGTTCGCTCCGGGACGAGCAGCAGTGCTTGGAGCGTCGGGACGACGTCCTCGATTCGGGCGACGGTGCGCGTCGCCGTACGGCCATCCGGCAACGTGACGACGGCGCTAATGACGTCCGCTTCCTGGCGGAGTAGGATCCGGGCACACGCATCGATGTGCTGCCGAGCCGTCAGCTCTCGCCGAATCGGCTCCAGCCGATCCGCGTAGTGCTCCGCAAACATCGCATCTGCTTCGATGGTCGGCGCCGAACAAGCTTCCTCCGCCGCTGCCGCCGGCTGGACCTGTCCGAGGACGGCCACGGTCCCCGCCAGTGCGGACAGAAAGCTTGAGCAGGGCGGTCTCATCACGGAGAACTCACTCCTCTTCACCCGGCGAGGCCAAATCCTTCATAGGCTTCGAAGGAAAGTGTCAGAAGAAGGCCTCGACGCCCACACTCGGGATAGTGAGTGGGCCGATTTTCGATTGTTCACAGCGAGTCGTCTCACCTTGGGCCGTAGGGCGTCCCTCACATTCGAGCCCCAGGCCGGTGACCTCCTTGCGCAGCGTCACGTTTTGACCTTCCAGCACGAACGCGATGGAACTGCTCTGGCTCACT
>Ga0247764_1000625_pt1 | contig 12425 bp, 9 predicted proteins | sample UWRJL051202B4_FD_179932 | JGI IMG/M metagenome (GOLD analysis project Ga0247764, IMG submission 179932) | Plant litter microbial communities from Arlington Agricultural Research Station in Wisconsin, United States - UWRJ-L051-202B-4 | ecosystem: Environmental > Terrestrial > Plant litter >...
TGTCCGAGCAAGTCCGCCGCGAGTCGGCGCACGTCCCAGGCTTCGTTGTCCAAGCAGGCGCCAATATGCGCCACGACGCGCGGATCCTCGGCCTCCGACAGCGCTAGCAACGTGGCTTTGACGACCTCCGCGTCAGCGTGGCCAAGCCCGTCCAGCAGCGCATCTAGCCGCCGCGGCCCGGCGAGCACCGCCAGCGCCTCGATCGCCGAGACCGCAACGAAGGGATGCGGAGAACGCGTGAGCGGCTTCAACACCGGCAGGCCGTGCACGTCCCCGGCCTCGCCGATCGCGCGCGCGGCAGCGGCCACCAACTCCGGCTCGCTCGCGCCTTGAACCAGCTGCATCAGGTGACGCACTCCCGGCGCGCTGCCGTCGACAGCGCGCACGCGACCGAGAGCGGCTATCGCCACTTGGCGCACCTCATGCTCCTCGTCTCCCAGCGCAAACGCGATCGAGTCGACGGCGCTTGCCGCGTCCACGTCCGCCAAGCCCTCGATCGCGGCGCGGCGCACGTCCGGCGAAGAGTGAGAAAGCGCGGAGGACAAGAAACCGACGGCGCCGGGAATCTCACTGAGGCGCTTGCCGAACGCAGCGATCATGACGCAAGCCGCGTGGGCGAATTCTTCTTGCCCGATCTGCTGTTCGAGCAGCACCCGTGCTTGTTCCGGATAACGCAAGCTGAGCTGGCGCAGGCTCGACTCGGCGGCGAGCAAGGCTTCTGGCGAGCTCTCTTCCGCCAAACATCGAATTACGTCGTGCAGACAACTGGCATCGCCGACCTCCGCGATCACGGCCAGCGCCTCGGTGCGTACCTCCGTCGTGTCTTCAGCGATGGCGCGGCGGGCAGCCGACAGCACGGCGCTGGGCACTATGGAGTCCTTCAAGCGCGATAGCAGGCCAAAGCAGCCCGCGCGTACCAGCGCATCGGGATTCTGTGTACCTCGCACCAGTCCATCGCGAGCGGCGCTGCCGAGCAATGACAAGCCCTCATGCGCCTCCGCCAGGAAATAGTCGTCGCCCAACGCCGAAACGCAGGCGTCGGCGGCCTCCGTCAACTCCAAGGCACCAGCGAGTACGAACGCGGCCCGCCGCACCGGCTCACGCGTGTTTTCGTCCTCGAGCAAATCGACCAACTTGTGACGCACGGCGGGCGTGAGCTCGCGAGCGTGTTCACGCAGGCGCTCGAACGCGCGCGCTTCACGGAGCAGCTCGCGCAGCGCGCAGACGGCTTCTCCCAGCGCCCAGCCTCGGCTCTCGGCGACGGCTTGCAACAATACCGGCACCGCCTCGGGCGCGCCGGTTCTACCCGCCGCCAGCAGCGAAGAGCGTCGCAAGCTTGGCACGGCCAGCAGCCCTGCCACCGTCGGCCAGTTCAAGGCGACCCCGAGCGAATTCAACCCCTCCAACGCGGCGAGCGCCACCAGAGGCTCACTCGCCGTCAGACATGGTTTGAGGAGCAGCGAAACCTCTTCGACGCCCGCGGAGCCGATCGAAGCCAGGGCCTCCACCGCCGCGACGCGCACGTTCAAGTCCGAATCCGCAAGCAGTGTTTGCAGCACGTCGAGCGCGGAACCGCGCGCTACCCTGCCCAAAGCTTCGGCGGCCAGCTTGCGCCCGTCGGCGTCCAGCTGTGGCATCACCTTCGACAAGGCATCCACCGCCGCTTGTCCGAAGCCGCCCATCGCCTCCACCGCGGCGTTGCGCAAGCCCACGTTGTCGGAGGGGAAAAACGCCCGAATCAAGTAGCCGAGCATCTTTTCGCTCGGACCTAGCGCGATCGCCACCGCGACCGCTTCTTTACGCACTCGCCAGTCCTCGTCGGCGAGGGCGAGCGCGACTTGATCCGCTACGAGCTCGGGATCGAACTCGGCGAGCTCCGAGGTCGCGCGCCGCCGCTCTTCCGGATCGCTCGAGCGGAGCGCTTGCATCGAAGGTGCCGCTCGACTCATAGAGCTCCGCGTCGCCCGAGCGCGGGCGGCTGCATGGGTTGAATCACTACGTCGAAACGTGTCACGTCCAGCACGAATACGAGCGACCCGTCGTGCTTCGTGACGCCCAAGATGCCACGTTGATCATCGCCCTGGCCAAGCGACGGCGCGGCCTGGATTTCCTCGCTGCTCGAACCGAAGACGTCCTTCACTCGATCGACCGCCAAGCCCACCAGCCTGCCGCCCATGTCGACCAAAATCCACTTCGCGCGGCGCGGCTCGGACAGGCTCGGTAACCCGAAACGCGCGCGCAGATCGACGACGGGAACCACCTCTCCGCGATGATCCATCACTCCACACACGGCGGGGGGCGCGTGCGGCAGCTCCGTCAGCTGTACCGGATTCACGATTTCACGTACGGACCCAATACCAATCGCATAAAGCACGTCTCCCACGACGAATCCCACCAAGCTCTTCTGCAAGTCTGGACGCTGCTTGTTTGCAGGCATGGTTTCAGATTCCTCGAGCCCTCGCTAATCGCGTAAGATTGCCTTCAAATCCAATAGGATCAGGAACTTGCCACCCGGGCGGCCGACGCCCAGCACATGCTCCGCCACGTCGCCGCCGAGCGCGGAGGCGGCGACTTCCACCTCCGACTCCGCCAGACGAACGACCTGGCGAACTTCGTCTACCAGCAGTCCGGTCACTTCCCCAGTGGGTGCCGTCGCCAGCAGGATGCGAGAGCGTCGTCCGAGCATGCGCTCTTCCACACGCAGCTTGCGACGCAGATCCAACACCGTGACCAATAAGCCGCGCACGCTACAGACACCGACCACTTCGCGGCGCGCGCGTGGCACCCGGGTGATGGGCGGCGGGCTCAAGATCTCTTTGATGCCGGTCAGCTCCACACCATAAAGGTCGCCGCCGAGGGAGAACACCAAGAATTCACGCACGGGCCCGCGATCACTGCCCCGGCGCACGGCGCGCGCCGCAGAGGGTTTGAGCAGATCAGGCATACCGCGCCCCCACGTGCTCGCGCTGGGCCTCCCCGCTCGACAACACCTCTTCGATCAGCGCCGCGGCATCCAACACCAACCCCACGCGTTGATCTCCCAGCTCCGTCGCACCGGCGAAGCCACGCACGGTCCCGAGCGAGCGACCGAGCGGCTTCACCACGATGTCTTGTTGGCCGAACAGATGATCGACCACCAAACCCAAGCGGCGATTGCCCAGCGCTATCACCACCACGAAGCCCATGCGGTGCCCGCTCTGCCCGGTGCGCTCCAACTCCAGGAGCCGGGCGATGCGCACGATGGGCAGTGTAGAGCCGCGCAAGGTGACCACCTCGCGCCCATCCAGCACGCGCACGCTGGCTTCATCCAAGCTGAGCGCTTCCGACACGCTCGCCAGCGGCAGCGCGAAAATCTGCTCTTCTGCGCGCACGATCAGCGCGCTGACGATCGCCAGCGTGATCGGCAGCGTGATCGTCATCTTGGTGCCGATGCCGGTCTCGCTATGAACGTCGATCACACCGCCGAGCTTGCTGATGTTGGTCTTGACGATGTCCATACCAACGCCGCGCCCAGACACGTCGTCCGCTGCGGAGCGCGTGGACAAGCCGGGCAAGAAGATCAGCGACAACACGTCTTCGCGCGAAAGCTCTTCGACCTCGCCGCGCTCGATTTTGCCGAGCGTGACCGCCTTTTCGACGATGGCGCGTTCGTCGATGCCGCGACCGTCGTCCTCCACCTCGATCATGACGTGGTTGCCCTTCTGATAGGCGTTCAGGGCGATGGTACCGGCGCTGGGCTTGCCGACTTCCGCGCGCTTGTCGGCGAGCTCGATGCCGTGATCGATGGCGTTGCGGATCATGTGCATCAGCGGATCGCTGAGCTCTTCCACGATGAGCTTGTCGATTTCGGTCTCCGCGCCGGTGATGACCAGGCGAATCTCCTTGCCGAGCTCGCGGCTGATCTGGCGAACCACTCGCGCCAAACGCTCGAAGACTTGGCCCAGCGGCACCATGCGCACTTCCAAGATGCCGTCCTGCATCTCGCTCAAGCGCCGATCGAAGTTTCTGTGGAGCCGCAACAGCTCCGTGGCCAGCCGGCGCTGCCCGTCGTTGCGCACTCGCTCCGCCACGCGCGCCAGAGCGCCGCGCACGATGGCCAGCTCACCGACGATGTTCATCAGGTGATCGAGCTTCCGGATATCGACGCGCACCGTCTGCGTCAGCGAGCGCAGCGAGCGATCCTTGTCGATGGCCGCGCTACGATCGGTCTCGCGCGGAACGGGCGATACGGAGTCCGAGCCATGGCCTGGCGCCGCTTCCGAATGGACCAGCTGGATGCTCGGTTTTTCGGGCGCGGCGCGGCTGGGACCGCCGTCCATGGACCGGCGCCGGCGCGAAATCTCCTCTATCACCACGTTATCGGCACCCAAGGAGCCGATCAGCGCAGCCAAGGAGTCGCGCGAAGCCATCAACAAATCCAGCTCGATGCTATCGGCGCTGGTGGTCTCACCGGTCGGCAAGTACGTGATGATTTCGCCGTGCCTGCGCGCCTTCTCTTTGATTTGCTCGAGCGCGCGATCAATCGTCGCGAGGTCGAACTGCACGCGCAGTCGATACAGCGACATGCGCTGCTCGATGTTCACCTTCAACCGGTGCTCTTCGTACTCCGTGAGCACCGCCAACATGCCCGAGTCGAACTCGTAGTCGCTCATCGGGCTGGACGGGTGCGCCGCGCCGGCGCCCAGCCGCTCCAGCTCGACGAGCAACGCGTCGACCTCCGGCAGCGGGTCGTCGCGCGACGTCTTCTCGTACTCCAGCACCTTGGTGTAGATGTCTACGGCGCCGAACAGCACGTCGAGCGTCTGCGGCAACAGCTGCAGCCGCCCGAGCCGCAGCGCGTCCAGCAGATCTTCGAGCCGATGTGACAGCGCGCCCAGGCGCACCGCCCCGAACAAGCCCGCCAGGCCCTTGAGCGTGTGCACGGCTCGAAACGCCTCGTTGATCAACGAGGGATCGGTCACCCCCTGCTTGCTGGCGCCGTCGAGCGAGAGCAGGTTGCGCGAGAGCGTCTCGATGATCTCCTGCGCCTCGGAGAAGAACTCTTCTCGAGCCTTGTCCGTGATCTCAGCCATGCGCTCCGGACCCCGAACGAGCTCGCTCGAGCTGCGCGCCGGCCAGCTTGCACAGCGCTTCCTCGGTAAATGGCTTGGTCAGGTAGGCATCCGCACCCAGCGAAAGCCCGCGCTGCTGGTCGCGCTCGGAAGACTGCGTGGAGATCAAGATGATGGGCGTGCCCTTGTGAAGCTCGCTGCTGCGAATGAAGCGCACCAGTTCCAGCCCATTGATGTCGGGCATGTTGATGTCCGTGATCACCAGGGCGTATGGACCGCGCGGCAGCAAGCGCAATGCGTCAAAACCGCTGGCAGCCTCCACCACGGACAGTTCTTCGCCGAACTCCGAACGGGTCTCGAGCGCCCCCCGCACGAACGCGCGCATGCTGGGAGAATCTTCGACGACGAGAATGCGTAGCATCAACGAGCACCCTGGAATCAGCCCGGGCAGATCGGCCGAACTGCTGAGGAAATAGGAGGATAGACCGTTTCCAGCTCGCCCACCAGCAAGCTTGACGGGACGTGCTCGGCCCACGGCGCGGTGTCAACGCAGGTGTGTTGGTGGCCGCACCGCACGCAGGTTCTACTTCATCCTGCGCTTGTCTGCGCTCGGGCGACCGGCATAATCCCGGCCCCCCACGATGACCGCCGCGCCATCCCCTCTGCCCGCATTTCCGCAGGTGCGTCCGCCCCAGCGCCAGCCTTCCGTGTGTGTGATTGGGGCCGGCGCGTCGGGCTTGCTCGCCAGCAAGGCGCTGCAGGACCACGGGCTTTCTTTCCAATGTTTCGAGGCGAGCGACCGGGTCGGCGGACTGTGGGTGTTCAAGAATCCCAGCGGCCGCAGCGCCGCGTACCGCTCGCTTCACATCAACACGTCTCGCGACCGCATGCAGCTCGCCGATTTTCCGATGCCCAAAAGCTATCCGGATTATCCGCGCCACGAGCTGATCGCGGAGTACCTCACGGCCTACGCCCACGAGTTCGGGCTCCAGCAGCGTATCCGCTTCCGCAGCAGCGTGGAGCAAGTCGTGCCGAGGGAGGGTGGAGGCTACACGGTTCAGCTGGCTTCTGCCGAGCGTCACGAGTTCGACGCGGTGATCGTGGCCAACGGACACCACTGGCAGCCGCGTTTCCCAGAGCCGCGCGCGCCCGGCAGTTTCTCTGGATTGGAGCTCCACGCGCACGGCTACGTCGATCCCGACGAGCCGCACGCGCTGCGCGGCAAACGCGTCGTCGTCGTCGGTATTGGCAACAGCGCTGTCGACATCGCTTGTGAGCTCGGCGCTACGGGTGGCCGCGTCTTCTTGTCCACACGGCGGGGCGCCTGGGTATTGCCGCGCTACGCGCTCGGACGCCCTCTCGACCAGATGAGCCGCTCGCTGCCGCTGATGCCGCGCGCGCTTTCGCGCTGGTTGGCGGAAGTTTGGTATCGGCTAGCCGTCGGCGACCCAACGCGGTTCGGCTTGCCAGCGCCAGATCATCGCCTGGGTGACGCGCACCCCACGGTGTCGAGCGATTTGTACAGCGCGATCGGGCTGGGCAAAGTCACCCCCAAACCGGCCATCGTGCGCTTCGAGCAGGAGCGGGTGCATTTCGCGGATGGCTCGAGTGAGAACGTGGACGCCATCGTCTATGCGACGGGTTACAAGGTATCGTTTCCGTTTTTCGACGAGACGTTTCTGTCGGCACCAAGCAACGAGCTGCCGCTGTACTTTCGGGTCTTCCCGCCGTCGATCCGCGGACTTTATTTCATCGGCTTGGCCCAGCCACTCGGCCCGATCTTCCCCATCGCCGAAGCGCAAGCCAAGCTTGTCGCGGCGGAGCTGTCCGGTGCTTACGCCTTGCCCAGCGAGCAGGAGCTGGCGCGGCTCACCGCTCAACAGCGAGAGCGCGTACGACGACGCTTCGGAGCTTCCCCGCGCCACACCATGCAACTCGACTTCGACGAATACCTGCTCGAGCTCGAGCGCGAGCGGCGACGCGGCGAGCGACGCGCCCAAAAGCGCGCGGCGGGACACGCGCGCTCAGCGCAGTAACGCGTTGAAGGCAGCGCCCGCGACACGCAGCCAGCTAGGCTCTGCCTCGAAAGAACACATCGCCTTCGCCAGCTCCAACAAGCGTGGGTGACCCGGGTAATAGAATGGCTCCGGGAACAGCAGCAGCGGCCCTTCGACGACGGCTTTTTCGACCCGTTCGAGCATGATGCCGTTGTGACCGAAGCCGATGCCGGACTGCGCGTCCGTGAGCGTGGAGGACGGATGTCCTCCCCAGGGCAGCCAACCCAAGCCGTAACCCACCGCGGGCCAAACGTTGATCCCCACGGTGCCGTAGCGCAATTCTTGCGTCCCGCGATCGAGCGCAGCGCGCAGCTCGGTATCCGTCAGCACGGAATCCGGCGCGATCCACATGGCGTTGAGCGTGCCCCAAACCTCCTCGTTCAGGAAACGCGGCGCGCGCCGGAAGAACTCTGCCGCGTCCTGGCCCGGCAAGCTCACCTCGCTCACGATCGAACAAAATGGCTCTATACGAAACTCTGGCGCGGAGCTGCCGGGCAACAAACCCCAGATCAACGTCCACGGCAGCCGCCCGCCCTCGCGCGCTCCCAAGCTGATCACTTCTCCGCCCGCAGGTTGACTCACGAGCGTGTCGTAACGTTGGTCCGCGCCCGGATAATACGCCAAGCGCGGCGGGATCGCCGCGAGCGCCACGCGCAAACGGCGCTGAAATTCGTCGCGCTGCGGCCAACCGCGCGCCGTCACCAGCAGCTTGGCCGCGTTGCAGTTGAATGATGCGTTCTGAATCACCATACCGACCACGTTGCGCACCGCAGCGTCGAGCTCGCGTTCGGAGTACACCGCCGGAACGATCAGCACGGGGCTGACGTTTCCGAGTTCGCTGGTGATCGGCTTGGTGAGCAACGGCGCGCGCTCGCGTTTGCGCCGCTCTCGCTCGGCGCCCGGCGGCCCGAACACGATGGCGTCGTGCGTGTCAATCGAACCGGTGATGTGTACGGCGTTGACGCGCGGATCCTGAACCAGCGCTTCACCCAACTCCCGCCCACCGTACACGATACCGAGATAACCCGCCTCGATCAGCGGTTGAAACGCGCGCTCGTACAGCGGCCCTAGATACGCGTTCACCGGGCTCAGCTTGAGCACGCACACCGCCCCATCGACGAACGAGTGATACAGCACGTCGAGCACGGAGATCGAACCAACGTTGCCGCCACCGAGCACCGCCACCACGCGGCCTTCCGGCTCGCGCTGACGATAGAAGCTGGCTTGCAGCTCCGAGATCTGCGTCGGGACCGCCCCCGCCTCCAGGTAAACGTAGCTTTGCCAGCCGCGGAAGAGCAACGCGTCGTAGCGATCGTGGGGAATCACGCGCACGCGCGTGCGCCCGTCGCGCGTGCGCTCGACCGCGGCCTCCGGGATAGCGGGGGCGCCGTGACGCTGAATGTCGCGCAATGCTTGTTCGAAGACGCGCAGCGCGCGCAGCGAGATCGCGTTGCCACCGAACCATTCTTCGCCGGCCTCGGGCGCCGTCGGATCGATGCCCTTGGCGAGGTTGCCCAGCTCAGCCATGCGCGGCGCAAGCTCGAGAAAACGTGGCCGCACCCGCGCGAGCAGCTCTGCCTTCTTCCCTGGCGATAGCCGCGCGAAGCTGCGCGCCTGACTCGCTACTCGGTCGAGCAGTGGCCCGAGAGACGCGACGGTGGTCTCGGTCGGCATCGGGACCGACGGGCGGGTTGGCGGCTGGAGCGGCGGAGTCAAGGCTACTACGTCGGTCATTTCGATAAGTTAGGAGCGGAGCTTCCCATTGTGTCGGGCCTTACTTATTCTAGTAAGACTTACCCCGACATCGGAGTCGGGGGTGCGAGATCGACTTCAATGGCCCCAACTTCCAGTTCGCGTGCCTTCGAACATACCTCGGACACTCTGCGCCCGCCCCCGGATTCGGGCGGTGAGCCCTTGCCCCCCTTCGAGAGCGGCGTGCCGCCCATGCGATCGAGCTTGAGCTCGAGTTCGCTGGCAGCTCGCGGCGAGGCCCACGCGCAAGCGGCCGTCTCCGCCTGCGCGCGAGCGGAAGCCAACCTCGGTTCATTGCGGCGAACGCTGCAACACTTGAGTGAGGCGGTCTCGAGCGCCGAGCAAGCGCAAGAGGACGTCGTCATGGAGCTCGATCAATTGCGACGGCTGTTGGCGCAAGGGGACGAGGAGCAACTGGGGCTGCGACATCGCATCGCACTGCTGGAGCAGACTCTGGAGCGCGTGGAGCGTGAAGGCGCCCGCGAGCGCGCCTACCTGATCGAGCAGCAGGATACCTTCATTGGCGGACTGTGGGACGAACACGAGCAAGAGCTCGATGAGCTGAAGCAGCGTCTGCTCTCGGCGGAGTCCGCGCTGAAAGCCAGCCAGGACGAGGGCCGAGCGGCGATCGATGCGGCACGCGCCTCACGAACCTCTGCCAGCGAGCTTGCTCAACGCTTGCGCTACACCGAGCTCGAACTCTCGCGCGTGCAGACCAGTGAACAGGAGCTGCGCACCGCGCTGAGCCAGACGGAGCTGGAGTTGGAGGACGCCGAAGCCGCGTTCGTGTACGCCGGCCGCGAGCGATATCAGGCAGGAGCGGAGCTTTCGCGCGTACGGCCGAGCCCCAGCGGCCGTATTACCTCCATCCGCGAGCCGGTCGCCGACGCCGCAGCGGCGCAAGGCTTCACGCCGGTTGGCCAGATCCCGCTAGTCACACGGGCAGTTGGTTCGAACCCGCACCTCGCGCGCGGTGACGGCAGCAGCGACTTCCGCTCGATCACACCGCCCGAGGAGCTGCGTCAAGCCATCACCCAGGCGGACGGCAACGCCAATTCCAGCTCCGCCGGCTTCGCCGCGCGCAAGCCAGATGTCTCCACGCGGCCCTTGATCGGGTACGCGCTCGGACCGGGCGATGTGACGGAAGAGCACGTGGAGCAGCTGGCGCCGAGCACCCGCCCTCCCCGCTGAGCCGCACTTGCACCATACTGCGGGCCGCCATCGCGTTCCTCGAGAAGCTAAGTCATGCCGATCCCCTCGGCGCGAAGGGCCCTGCACTTCGGCCTGTGCGCTGCCACGCTGATTTCCTTATTGGTCTTGAAGCTCGCGCCGTTCCTGTTGGTGCTGAGCTTCATTGCGTTCGTGGCGCTTCCGAAGCAGCGCGCCCGCCTCGACTGGTGGCTATGCGTTGGCGCCTTGGCGCTCTCGCTGCTCGGCTTCCTGCGATTTTTGGTGGTGGAGGCGGTGCCGGGGATCGTGCAGGGCGGCACGCGGGCGGCGGAGGCGGTCGCGGTCTCCAAGCTGCGCGAGATCTTGTTCGCTGAGGATTCCGCGCGCAGGCTCGGCCTGATCGATCCGGATGGCGATGGGGTGGGTTCTGCGGCGCGCGTCGACGAGCTGTCCGGCAGAGCGGGCGTGCGCGGCCGTGAGCGCCTCGGCTCCCCGCTGCTCGAACGTTATCCGCTATCGGTCGAGACGAGCGCCGGAGAAGCCGTCGAAATCGGCGGATTTTTATTCATGGTGTGCCTGCCGACGCCAGCGGGCGGCTTCAGTGCGGCCCTGAGCGCCAGCGTGGACGAGGAGCTCGCCGAGCGCCGGTTTTTGGCCTACGCCTGGCCAGCGCAAGCTGACTTGGGGCTTTCTCAAGCATTTTTCCTGGATGAACACGAGCACATCGAGGTGGCCCCAAGCCGCCCGGGCCTGCGTCTGGGGCTTGCGCACCCGCCTAGCTGCGACGACGCCGTGACGCCCACGGGTCGAAAAGTGTGGCAGACTTGGCGCAAGAAACGGCCGCGCGAGTCGCTGCCGGGAGAGCGCAAACCGTGAGCGTCGAAGAGCCGGCCGAATCCACCGTGTACGTCAGCGAACTCAACCGCGACGTCAAGCCCGCGCATCCAGGCGAATTCTCGCCGATTCAAATTGGTCCGCTGCGCGTGTGGCCGCCGGTGGTGCTGGCACCCATGGCCGGCGTCACGGACTACCCGTTCCGTTCGATTTGCAAGACGTACGGCGCGGGTCTCTACGTCAGCGAAATGATCACGGCGCGCCCGCTGGTGGAGGGCAATCAAAAGACGCTCAAGCTCGCGAGCTTCGGGCCCGATGAAAATCCGCGTAGCCTGCAGCTCTACGGAGTCGATCCGTATTACGTCGGCGAGGCGGTGAAGCGCCTCGTCAACGAAGCTGCGATCGATCATTTGGATATGAACTTTGGTTGTCCGGTGCGAAAGGTCACCGCGCGAGGCGGCGGCGCCGCCTTGCCAGCGAAACCGAAGGTGCTGCGCGCGATCGTGCGCGCTGCCGTGCAAAACTCGGGGCGCGTGCCGGTCACGATCAAGTTCCGCCTGGGCATCGACGACCAGCTGTTCACGTTTTTGGAGACCGGTCGCATCGCCGAGGGTGAAGGTTGCGTAGCCGTGGGCTTGCACGCGCGGACGGCAGCGCAGCTCTACTCGGGTGACGCGCGCTGGCCCGCAATTGGTGAGTTGAAACGCGCGCTCAAGATCCCGGTGCTCGGCAACGGGGACATTTGGGAAGCCTACGATGCGCTGCGGATGATGCGCGAAACTGGCTGCGACGGCGTGATCGTCGGGCGCGGCTGCCTCGGGCGGCCCTGGCTATTTCGAGAGCTCGCCGAGGTGTTCGATGGCAAGGCGGCCTCGGCCCCGCCTGCGCTCGGCGCCGTCGCCGACGTGATGCGAGAACACGCGGCGAGGCTGTCGGCCTGGTTCGGTGAGCGTGCGGCGATGCGCTCCTTTCGGCGACACGCCACCTGGTATACAAAAGGTTTTCGCGGCAGCGCCCCGCTCCGCGAAAAGCTGATGCAAATGCAGACGTTCGAGGATCTGTGTCGCATTTTGGATCAGGTCGACCGAACCCAGCCATTCCCGAGCTCTGCCGTGCGGGTTTCTCGCGGAAAGAGCGGAGGATCGCAGCAAGTCAGTCTGCCCCCAGGCTATTTGGACCACCTGGACGACGACCAAGTACCGGAAGAGTCCAGCGAGGCAGATCTGTCGGGGGGCTGAGCCTCTCAGCCCATTTGGGCCGATTTGGGCGGACTGATCGCCGAAGGGAGTGTAGGCTCCGGGGACAGGAGCATCGGAATGCGGGCGCCGAAGCTTTGGTTCGACATAGCAAGTTGGCGATGGTCACCCACCGTCGGGCTGCTGCTTGGCTCGTTGCTCTACGTCGGCGTGACCGTGTTCGCGATCCCGGAGCATATCGGTAGCGGCGAGCCCGTGCGCACTCAGGGCTTCAGCCTGTTTGGTGCAACACGCAACCGCCCTACGACGTTGGACGCCAACCTCAGCCCCAGCGTGCCGGAGCCAGAGACGGACGCCGCCCACTC
>Ga0247764_1000626_pt1 | contig 12418 bp, 8 predicted proteins | sample UWRJL051202B4_FD_179932 | JGI IMG/M metagenome (GOLD analysis project Ga0247764, IMG submission 179932) | Plant litter microbial communities from Arlington Agricultural Research Station in Wisconsin, United States - UWRJ-L051-202B-4 | ecosystem: Environmental > Terrestrial > Plant litter >...
AGCGCTTCCGCGGGGCGGGGGTCCGGACCTGAGCGCAGGCGGGGGCTGCGCCGGCGCGGGGGGGGGGCACGCGGATGCGGCCACCGGGGCCGAGTCAGGTGACGACGGAGTTGCTGCTGCCGGACTTTCAGCGACGGTTGGTCCGAATACAAGAAGGGTGTGCGGAGCAAGACCACGAGCACGTGCCTCTTCCTGAGGCTCTTTGTTCAGCATCAAGTCATCGACGGTCGCGAGGTCGAAGATGGCTTGGTAAGCTTGCTGACCTGCGACGGTGAGCGAGCCGCGTGCCACCAAGCTCGCGGGGCAACGCTTTTCCTTCATGATCACCACGTTGGCGTTCAGGTGCATCGCTTCGAAACCAGCGCCCGACACCGTCGGCGTAGCGCTGCATGAGCAGGGGCAAGTCCTTGCTACGCAGAGCCTGCGAAGTCAGATCATCGTGCCCGCTCCACTGATTCGCTTTCGCGCGTGGCCGGAACAGTCAGACACGCTGTGACAGCAGGCGCTAGTGTCGGTCTGCTTGTCATGCGCACCGATGTTTGGAGCGCAGCCTGCGCGGGTTTTGTGTGACTACGCCGGAGCTTGCAGATATCGTATTCAGCTACGTCATGACGTCGCGGAGGCCCAACGGGCCATCGAGCTTCGATATCCCTGATCTGGAGCTGCCGGCGCCGCGGCGTGCCTCTTCCGGGAGCTTGCCCAAGGCGGCACCGGCAATCTCCGAAGCCAAGGTCGCAAAAGCCACGCCCAACGTTCGCGAACTCGATGCCGACGCCGAACACAGCGCCGCCGACATCGCGCTCGATCTCGACGCGCCGATTTCGCGCGGCAACGTCCCGACCGGTTTCGGCGGCGCGCAGATCGATCTTGGTTTCGATCTGGAGCCTGTCGTAGCGCGTCCGGTCCGCGGCGCTGCGCCCAAGGTCGGTACGCCGAAGGCCGCACTCGACATCTGGCCGAAGGGTGTCACGCCCGAACGCGAGCAGCTCACGCTCGATCCAACGGAGATCCGCCAGCTCGCAGGCTTTGGGGATCCTCCGTCCCTACTCGGCAGTCCGCTGTACGCAGTGCGCGTGCTGTTGCGCCAAGGCTCGCTCACCTCGGAGCTAAGACAGGCCGAGCAGCAGCTCACCGCGGCCGAACAAGCGCGGGACGACGCCCTCGTTCGCTTCGCGGAGCAAGTGCGTCCGGCGTTGGAACGTGATGAAGAATTGCGCCGCTGGTTGAGCCCATTGCTGGAGTTGGAGCGCGAGAGTGCGCAACAGGGCACGGCGCTGGTGAACAGCAAGGCCGAGCTGGCTCGGCAGATGGATCAGCTGCACGGCGAGCACACTGCCATTGTCTCCGATCTGAAGTCCGATGAGAGCACCCTGAAAGAGCTCGAACAGCGGCACGCAGAGCAAGGCCAGCGCGTCGCGCGCAGCGAGGCCAAGCACAAACGCTGCTTCATCGAAATTCGCGCGCTGGAGCAGGCCCCTGCGGGAGGCGCCGCTAATCAGGCGCAAATCCAGAGCTTGACGGAGCAGGCACAGAACATCGCCACCGAACTTGCGGAACAACGCGGGGTGCTCGAGACACTGCAGAGCGAGCTCGACAACCGCAAGGCGGCCATGAAGGCGCGCACGAACGACCTGAATGATCTGGCGCGCAGCCGCGCTCGCGCCGAGCAAGATTTGAAGAAGCCCGTCGCGGAGCGCGAAGCGTCGCTCTCGGAGACTGCCGCTCGCCGCCGGGACGCGTTGCTCAAGGTCGCGCGCTCCGTGCTGGCAGCGCCGGGCAGCATGGACGTCGACGCGCAAACGCTGGCCGAACTGACTCGCGCCGATGAGCAGGTCTTGGCTCATTCGAAACGGTCCGAGATGCACCTACGCGCGTTGGACGCCGGGGACCGCGAGCGCGTGCGCCAGGGAATCTGGCTGCTGGGGTTGATGGCTGCTGCAATCATCGGCTTTTTCGCGTACCAGTCCCTGACATGACGGAAGCTCCGCGAAAGTCGGTGGCGGCGTTCAAGGAACGCAGCAAGGCCGCGCTGCGCGCTGGCGGCGCCGCTCGCATCGAGCGCCAGCACGCGCAGGGCAAGCTCACCGCACGCGAACGCATCGAAACGCTGGTCGATCCGGGCAGCTTCGTGGAGCTGGGTCGCCTGGTCACGAGCCGGAGTTCCGAACTCTCCGCGGAGGAGCGCGTCGCGGGCGACGGCGTGATCACGGGTCACGGCTTGATTGCCGGACGACCCGTGTGTGTGTTCGCTCAAGACTTCACGGTGTACGGCGGCTCCTTGGGTGCCGGCCACGCGCAGAAAATCGTGCGCTTGATGGATCACGCCGTGCGCGTTGGCGCGCCCGTGGTCGGCCTGTGTGACTCCGGCGGCGCGCGCATCCAGGAAGGCGTGCAGAGCTTGGCCGGCTACGCCGATCTGTTCTTGCGCAACACTTTGGCGAGCGGTGTGGTGCCCCAAATCAGCTGCATTTTAGGGCCCTGCGCCGGCGGCGCCGTGTACTCGCCAGCGATCACCGATTTCGTCTACATGACGGAACGCACCAGTTACATGTTCATCACGGGGCCCGACGTGATCCGCGCCGTGACTCACGAAGAGGTCAGCAAAGACAGCCTCGGCGGCGCCCACGCGCACGCAAGCAAGAGCGGCGTCTGTCACTTCGTGGCGGAGGACGACACGGCATGCCTTCAGCACGTACGCGAACTGCTCAGCTACCTGCCGCTCAACAACGCCGAGGATCCGCCGCTAGCGGCAAGCAGCGATCCGATCGATCGCGAAGTGCCGGAGCTCGACGAGTTGATCCCGGAAGACAGCTCCAAGCCGTACGACATGGCGGAGCTCGTGCGGCGCGTGCTGGACGAAGACAGCTTTCTGGAAGTCCACGCGGAGTTCGCGCGTAACATACTAGTCGGCTTCGGACGCCTGGGCGGGCGTGTCGTCGGCATCGTGGCGAATCAGCCGCTGGTGCTCGCAGGGGTCCTGGACATCGACGCCAGCGTCAAAGCCGCGCGTTTCGTGCGGTTTTGTGACTGCTTCAACATCCCGATCGTCACCTGGGTCGACGTGCCAGGCTTCTTGCCCGGCGTCGATCAGGAGCACCGCGGCATCATCTTGCACGGCGCCAAGCTGCTCTACGCTTTCGCCGAAGCCACCGTGCCCAAGCTCACCGTGATCACGCGCAAGGCCTACGGAGGCGCCTACGACGTGATGAGCAGCCAACACATCCGCGCAGACGTGAACCTCGCGTTTCCCACCGCGGAGATCGCCGTGATGGGTCCCGACGGCGCCGTGAACATCATCCACCGCCGCACCATCGACGGCGCCGAAGACAAGGACGCCACGCGCAAGACTTTGATCGCCGACTATCGCGAGCGTTTCGCCAACCCGTATCTTGCCGCCGAGCTCGGCTTCGTCGACGAAGTCATCATGCCGCGCGAAGTTCGCGCGCGCTTGTGCCGCCACTTGGCGTTCCTGCGCACCAAACGCGATCGCAACCCCGCCCGCAAACACGGCAACATCCCGCTCTGAAGCGGGGGTTCTGGCACCGTCAAGGGCTTTGGGTCGTTACAGCTGGTGCGCCGACGTTCCGCACTGCGACCGCACTTCGCGAACCCCCAAAAAATCTATGCTGTTGCTCAGGCGCCGTCGTCGGGCGGATCGATGTAATCGACTTCGTTTCCGCGAGGCGTGCGGAAGCGTGTGACGCCCGGGGAGCGGTGCACGACCCATTCGGGCCCGACCGGGACTTTGCCGAAGCCGCCGGGTGTGTCCACGATCAGCTTCGGTAAAGCGATGCCGGAGAGGCGGCCCTGCAGTTGTTCGAAGATGGCGATGCTGCGCTGAAGCGGAGTGCGCAAGTGACCGGAACCGCGCACGGGATCGGCTTGCAGCAGATAATAAGGCCGGACGCGGGTACGCACCAAGCCGCGGAAAAGCTCGGTCAGAATCGCGGGGTCATCGTTGATGCCGCGCAGGAGCACGGTCTGGTTCATCACCGGAAAACCGGCGTCGACCAGCCGCAAGAGCGCGGCTCGCGACGTCTCCGTTAACTCTTTGGGGTGATTGAAATGCGTCATCACCCAGATCGGGTGGTAGGCGCGCAAGGCTTGCACCAGCTCCTGTGTGATGCGCTGAGGCAAGGCGACCGGCACGCGCGTGGCGAGGCGGATCGTCTCCACACTTTCGATTTCACGCAGCCGCGCGAGCAGCCGCGTCAAGCGATCCGTCGACATCGCCAGCGGATCCCCGCCGCTGACGATCACGTCGCGCACTTCGGGATGCGCTGCCAGGTATTGAAACGCCTCTTCCAGGCGCTGCTCCGAGCGCGGGCCGCCGCCGTCGCCGACCATCCTGCTCCGCGTGCAGAAGCGGCAATACACCGCGCAACGATCGGTCACGAGCAAGAGCGCACGATCCGGATACCGTTGCACGAGCTCTGGCGCGACCTCGTGCGCCTCTTCGCCGAGCGGGTCGCGCAGGTCTCCGGGAACTTCCTGGGCTTCCGCTGCGCGCGGCACGACTTGGCGACGGATGGGACACGCGACGTCGTGCGGGTCGCACAGACTCAAGTAATAGGGCGTGATCGCGATAGGGAAGCCGTTTTGCTCGGCGTGACGCGCGCCCGCGAGCTCCTCCGGTGTCAGATGCAAGCGTTGTTCGAGCTCCGCGGCCGTGCGTACCGTGTGGCGCAGCTGCCAGCGCCAATCATCGAGGTCGACGAGCGAGAGCGAGGTCACGGTTGTTTGGCTTTACCGGCGGGCGCTGGCGCGCCGGTCTTCGGCAAGCTCACCTTGGCCAGCGCGGCTTGATCGATGGTCACCGGAAACTTGGCGCGCATATCCTGCTCCAGCTGCAGCTCACGTTGCCGGCTCGCTTGCTGCGCCAAGGTCACGCGGATCGATCGCTGCGCCTCTTCATAGGTGCGCGTTCGCGCCGGTGAACGCGAAGCCAGCCGCACTATATGAAACGTGCTGCCGTCTTGGACGAGCTCTGGATACACGCCGCTGTCCTGCTCGATCTTGAACACCGCCGCTCGTACCGGTTCAGGCACCAACGTGCTTGCGCCGCGCGCGTGTCCGGGGGGACCGACGATGCCCAGATTCCCAGCCAGTTCCGGCGGCGAGCTGCCCAAACCGCGTGGTCCCTTGTCCGTCGAATTTTCGGTGACCAGCTTGCCCCATTCGGCCGGCGTCGCTTTGAGAGCCAGCGCCAGCACCTTCTTGGCCTCGGCCTGGTTCGTCAGCGCAATGTGCGCGACCCGGCGGCGCTCCGGATCGTCGAACTCGTCCTTGTGCTGCTCGTAATAGGCGCGCACCTCGGCTTCGGGGATGTCGTTCGGATTGGCGACTTCTTTGCGTGCGTCGCGGAGCAGCTCATCGCGCAACATCTGCCGCAGCCGCTCTTCGGTCTCCGGTTGCTTGTCCAAGCCGCGACGGCGCGCTTCCTGCGCCAAGAGCTCCAGATCCACCATTTCGTTCAGCAGCAGCCGCCGACGTTCGGCGGATTGATAACGAGAGCGCTCGAACGAATCCATCCGCTCCAGGGCCGCCGCATAATCACCGAGGGTGATAGTCCGATCGCCCACCTTGGCCAGAACGCGCGCTGCCTGCTCTGGCGTCAACGTCGCGGGAGCCGCCGCGCTGGCACTGGGCGCAGCACTAGGAGCAGGTGCAGTCGTCTTGGATTTGTCGCGGCACGCGCCGACGCCCAACGACGAAATCACCATCAATCCCGCGCTGAGCGTGCGCCGAACACGGCCGCTCACATCGAATAGTGGAGCGAGTTGCGAAGCTTCGTGGCAAACCGCCATGGCCTGCGGGGATTACTACGCCCACGCGGGCTGCACCAGCCGCACGTGTTAGACGTTGAAAAAGCCGGGCGGGAAGGCTACGACGAAAGATGTGGAAGCAGAACCCAAGCTCAAGCTGCGTCGCGTCGTGATCAAACTCAGCGGTGAAGTGCTGAGCGGCAAGGAAGGTGGCTCCGGCATCGACAGCGCCACGCTGAAAGCCACCGCCACGGAGCTGGCAGAGGTGCACGCCACCGGTGTTCAGCTCGGCATCGTCGTGGGTGGCGGTAACATCTTCCGTGGCTTGCGGGGAGCCAGCGAAGGCATGGACCGCTCGCAGAGCGACTACATGGGTATGCTTGCCACCGTCATCAACTCGCTCGCCTTGCAAGACGCACTGGAGCGTTGCGGCGTTCCCACCCGCGTGATGACCGCGCTCGAGATCAAGCAGGTGGCGGAGCCGTACATCAAGCGCCGAGCCATCCGGCACCTGGACCGCGGGCACGCTGTCGTATTCGGCGCAGGTACCGGTAACCCTTATTTTTCCACCGATACGGCTGCGGCTCTCCGCGCCATGGAAATTCGGGCCGACGCGCTGCTGAAGGCCACCAAGGTGGATGGCATCTACGATCGGGATCCCCGCCGCCACGCCGAAGCGAAGATGCTGGAGAAGGTCACCTATGATCGCTTCCTGGCCGACCACCTGGGCGTGATGGACTCCACGGCAGTCGCGCTGTGCCGTGAACACGGCCTCGCCATTCGCGTGTTCAAGATGACTCACGGCAACATTCGCCGCGTCTGTATGGGCGAAAACGTAGGTACTACGGTCGGTCTCCACGCCTAGCCATTGATGCCAGACAGCAGCTAACTCCCCGCCTGCCGGGTGGTGAGCCGAATCCGGCCGCGGAAATCGCGCGCCCGTCACGGCATGTGGAAATTTTGGGGGTAGACTGCTCGCGACATGTGGCAGTCGCTCCCCGAGTTCGGAACAGCCGTGATCTACGGCGTGCTCATCTTGGCGGCCTATACCTTCGCGATAGCGTTGGCCGCCGGGCGGGGTCAACCGCGGCTGCTCAAGTCGGCGCGCCTGGGTGCATACGCCACTTCGGGCCTGGTCGCCTTTGCCATCCTGCTGCTGACGTACGCCTTCGTCACGCACGACTTCCGCATTCGCTACGTCTCCCGGTACAGCGATCGCTCGATGTCCACGACCTACCTCATCACGTCGTTGTGGGGCGGGCAGGACGGTTCGCTGCTTTGGTGGTGCCTACTACTGTCAGGCTACACCACGGCGTGCGTCATTTGGTTGAAGGGTCGTTATCGGCAGCTGCAACCGTACATCATCGCCACGCTGATGGTGATCATCGGCTTCTTCGCGGTGCTGATGCTCTTCGCCGCGAATCCGTTCGAGGCCAGCATCGCTGGTGCACGGCCGGACGGTGATGGACTCAATCCGCTGCTCCAGAACTATTGGATGATCATCCATCCGCCGGCCCTTTACACGGGGTTCGTCGGCTGCGCGGTGCCGTTTGCGTTTTGCGTGGCGGCGCTGGTAACCGGTCGCCTCGACAACGAGTGGATCGTGGCGGTGCGCAAGTGGATGTTGTTTGCGTTCTTGTTCCTATCCATCGGCAACGTCTTGGGCATGGCCTGGGCGTATGAAGAGCTCGGTTGGGGCGGGTTCTGGGCCTGGGATCCCGTGGAAAACGCCGCGTGTTTGCCGTGGTTTACAGCCAGCGCTTACGTGCACTCCACCATGATCCAAGAGCGTCGCAACATGCTCAAGGTCTGGAACGTATTCTTGATTTGCCTCACGTTCCTGCTCACGCTGTTCGGCACGTTCCTGACCCGCGCCGGCATCATCACCAGCGTGCACAGCTTCGCGCAGAGCGATATCGGCAAGTACTTCTTGTGGTTCATCGGCATCGTGCTGTTCGCGAGCGTCGGGCTGTTGGTGTGGCGCTTGCCGCAGCTGCGCGCCCGCTCGGAGCTGGAGAGCATGGCTAGCCGCGAAGCGATGTTCGTGGTGAACAACTGGGCGTTGCTCGGCGGCATGGTGTTCATCCTGGGCGCCACGATGTACCCAAAGCTCAGCGAGCTCTGGAACGAGAACACCACGGTCGGCCCGAACTTCTTCAACCGCTGGATGGCGCCAATCGGACTCATCATCTACGCGCTGATGGGCCTGGCGCCGCTGTTCGGTTGGCGCAAAACCAGCTCGGACGCGTTGCGCAAAGCCTTCCGTTTCCCCTTAGGCGCCGCCGCGCTCGGCGCGGTGCTGCACGTGTCGCTCGGCAGCCGCCTGGGTTATCCGGCGTTCGTGGCCAAGGATCCGATGTTTGCGGGCGCGCTCGGCACGCTGCTTCAGAAGATTGCGTCGGCGGGTCCGTTGATCGCGGTCACGCTGACGGCGTTCAACGTCGCGGTGATCGTTCAGGAGTTTCAGCGCGGTGTGCAAGCGCGTCAGCGCAGCGCGACCAAACAGGGCGAGCCGGAAGGGCTATTCAGCTCGCTGCTCAATCTGGTCGACAAGAGCCGGCGCAGATACGGCGGCTACATCGTGCACTTGGGCATCTGCTGCATGTACCTGGGTTTTGCCGGCACCTCGTGGAACATCGACCGCGAAGCTACGCTGCTGCCGAACGAAAGCGCAGAGATTGGTCGCTTCACCATCCGCTACGAGGGCACCCGCATGTGCCCCGGCAACCCACGCTGCAGCCCGGAAGAAGCGGCGGATCTGAACAAGCGCATGGTATTTGCCGATCTTTCGATCCTGCGTGGCAGTGAAACCGTGGCTCGGTTGTCGCCGGCGAAGTTCATCTTTCACAAGAGCCCCGACGGTCCCACCACGGAGGTCGCGATGCTGCGCTCCTTCCGTGAAGATCTGTACACCATCGTGGGGACGGTAGATCCGCAGTCCAAACGCGCCACCTTCAAGTTCCACGTGAATCCGTTCGTGTCGTGGATCTGGATCGGTTTGCTGGTCTTGATTGGAGGCGCGTCGGTCTCGCTCTGGCCCGAGCACGTGCTCGGTACCTCTCGGGTGTGGGCGTTCGCGCGCGCCGGCGGTTCGCTCGCCACTGGCGTGATGTTGTCGGTCTGGCTGGCGATGACGCCGCAAGCCGCCTTCGCCTCCACCGCGACCGAGAAAGCGGCGCTCGACATGACCGTAGCCTCGCCATTGCCTCGGCTGCTTTCGTCCGGCGCGTGGTTACCGCTGCTGTTCGGACTTGGGCTCGGCGCGGCGGTGGCGTATCTGATCTCGCGCCGCACCGCCTCTCGCTCGCTTCCACCCAGCCAATGAACGCTTTTCTTCACCGCCTGAGTGCTCTCGCGCCGTGGATTGCACTGGGCGCAGGACTGCTCGCTCTCACACTTGGCGCCTTCTTTGGCATCGCGTTCGCCGTCTTGCTGCTCGCGGGCGTCGCCTTCGCGGGCGTGCTGCTCCTGCTTTGGAATAGCGTCAATTCGCTGGCCGGCGACACACCGCTCAGCTTGGACGAAGCCATCGGCTATGGCGCACCCAGCGCGGAAGAAGAGCAGAAGCGCGCCATCTTCCGCGCGCTGAAGGATCTGGAGTTCGAGCGCGGCGTCGGGAAGATCAGCGACGAGGACTTTCGTGAGTATTCTGCGCGCTATCGCGCCGAAGCAAAACGCCTGATCGTCAAGTTGGACGACAACCTGGCCGCTGCGCAGAAACTCGCTGAAAACCTGGCTGCGCAACGCCTGCGCGAAGCGGGCATCGTCGCACGAGCCGAAGATGCCGCGGACACTGCGCTGGCCGAGACAACCGCAGAGCAGGCCATCCCGCCTGAAGCAGCCGTCGCCGACGCGATCTCCGCCGATTCGAGTCCCAACGCAACGAACGAATCCACGGATCGGCTATCGCCAACCGAAGGCGCGGCTCTCGCCAGCGTGTGCCCAGCGTGCAACACCAACAACGACGCGGATGCGCTGTTCTGCAAGCGCTGTGGAGGCTCCCTCAGCCAGGCGCGCCCCGCCGCCGCCGACTCCACGGAGGACGCATGAAGCGCTCGCTGTCAGGCTGGCTCGCACTGGCCAGCGCGCTGCTCGGCCTTGGCGCCCAGGCCCAAACCCCAGCCGCCGCCCCCGCTGCAAATCCCGCCAATTCTGCGGCCAAACCTTCAGCTGAAGCGCATGCCCCCGCGCCAACCGGCGGCGCGGGGCGATTACCAGCGGGCCATCCGCCCTCGGCAAGCCCACACGGCGCCGCCGCTGGCCAAGACTCCAGCAGCGCGGCGGCTGACCTGCCAGCTGGCAGCGTCGAAACCCTCATCATCGACGGCAACGAGAACCCGGTCGCGAACACCCAAGTGCGATTGAACATCGTCTTCTCGAAGATCTCCGAAGGTGAGTCGCGCAGCGAACGCTTTGCCAAGACGGATGAAAACGGTCGCGTGCGCTTCGATGCTCTGAAGGTGGGCTCGGACTTCAGCTATCGAGTGAGCGTCGCGAACGGCCCGGCTAACTTCATCAGCCCTCAGTTCATGCTGAGCGAGGCGACCGGTCATCGCGTACGCCTGCACCTCTTGCCCTACACCAAGGACATCAACTCCGCGTTGGTGGGCATGCGCGGCTTCGTAGTGCTGGAGCCACGCGACGACGTGTTCCAGTTTCAGATCGTCTATTACCTCTTCAACGTAGGCTCGAACGCTTGGGTGCCAGAGGACGTGGTGTTGAGGCTGCCGACCGGCTACAAAGCCTTTCGCGCGCAGGACGCCATGGGCGACGCTGGCTTCGAAGAAGTCGAGGGCCAGGGCGCGCGCCTGAAAGGCACCTTCCCACCGGGACAGCACAATATCGCGTTTCGCTTTCAGCTGCCGAAGAGCGCGGAGCCCAGCATATCCTTCAGGATCCAAGCGCTACCGCACGTCGCGGAGCTGCGGGTAATCGCGGAAGCCAGCAAGAAGATGAGCTTGCAAGTCAGCGGCTTCGAAGAGATCCGTCCCGATTCCATGGAGGGCAAGCGCGTGCTCGTGACGCGCAAGGTGATGAAGCGCGGCGAAGACCCGCTGGAGTACGCCGACATCACACTGTCGGGTTTGCCCGTTCCGGGCGCTGGGCGCTGGTACGCCGCCCTGGTGGCCGCTGGACTCGCGGGGCTGGGCTTCGCCGCAGCGCGGGGCAAGCTCCGTCTGGATTCGGAAGGCGAGGACAAACAATCGCGCGACGTGGCCAACGCGCGCGAGATCTTGCTGAACGAACTGGTGGAGGTAGAGCGCGCTCGTCAAAGCGGTGACCTCGGGCCACGCGCATACGGCGACGCTCGCCGAACCTTGCTGGACGCGCTCACGCGACTGGGCAGCGATGCCTTGGGCGGGGCTCGGGCAGGCAAGAAGAAGAAGGCAGCCGTAGCCTCCTAGCGGCGGCCCCACGCCAATCCCGAGGGTGCTCCGGACGCCTCTGGTTGGAGGTTCCCAGTCGGAGGTTCACCCGCATCGGCCGACATGGAGACCTCATCCACAGCCTGCGGATAACCTATGGAAATCCATCTGGATCAACGGTGTAACAGCTCGTGGACAAGCCTGCGTCGGTGTAGTTACAGACAGATGTCCCACTTCTGCCTCCTCCGCCCGACCACAGCCCCATCCCACTGATTTATCAGTAATTTCAACTAGCTGCCGAGTTATCCCCGCTATTCACAGGCCCTACCCTCACTACGATATATTTAAATTTCTCTAAGAGATCAGAAGTAGTTCCGGAGTGCCGGCGCTTGGCCAAGCAGCCGAACAGCCGCCTGTCCGCAGGTGAGCAAAGGCCTCTCAAGCGCTAGCGGAAACTCCAAGACCCGGTTAGGACGTCGCTTCCCATGCACGTTGTCGTCAGCAAAAAGGACCTCCTGAAAGTGCTCAGCCGCTGCCAGGGCGTGGCCGACAAAAAGAGCACCATGCCGGTGTTGGGCAACGTGCTGCTCGAGGTCAAAGGCACCGACCGTTTGCGCGTGGCAGCAACCGATCTGTACCTGTCGGTGAGCACGTCGATCGCGGCGGAGGTTCAGAGTGGTGGCTCCGTCGCAGTGGGCGCGCGCGACCTGCTCGAACGCGTGCGCATGATGCCGGAAGGTCCGCTCGCGATCGAAACCAAACCGAACGCGGCCACGACCATCCGCGCGATCGGTTCTGCGCGTCGCTTCACGCTCCACGGTGTGCCAGGCGAAGAGTTCCCGACGTTGCCGGAACCCGACGCGAACGCCAACACGCTGTCGCTCGAGGCGCGCGCCTTGTCGCGCTTGATCGCGGGCACGTACTTCTCGATTTCGACCGATGACACGCGGCTGCACCTGAACAGCGCGCTGTTCGAGTGGGACGGCGAACGCGTGCGAATGGTCACCACCGACGGTCACCGCTTGTCGAAGATGGAAATGCTCGTGCGCGGCAAGGTCGCGACGGCGACGTTGCTGGTGCCGTTGAAAGGCGTGCTGGAGCTGAAGCGGCTGTGCGACGAGACCGTCAGCGAAGCGCGCGGCGAAGACGGCTCCGAGCAAAACACCATCAAGATCCTGCAGGGCGGCCCCAACGCGTTCTTCGAGCTCGGCGGGTTACGCTTGAGCGTGAAGCTGGTCGACGCGCAGTTCCCGCCCTACCAACAGGTCGTGCCGGAGCGCAGCGAGC
>Ga0247764_1000627_pt1 | contig 12409 bp, 12 predicted proteins | sample UWRJL051202B4_FD_179932 | JGI IMG/M metagenome (GOLD analysis project Ga0247764, IMG submission 179932) | Plant litter microbial communities from Arlington Agricultural Research Station in Wisconsin, United States - UWRJ-L051-202B-4 | ecosystem: Environmental > Terrestrial > Plant litter >...
AGGAGAGAGCGGGCGCAGGCGCTGTCGCGACACCGTCAGCGTGCCAAGCGGCAGGCAGCGCCTGCGAATGCCCCCAGAGCAGCGCGGCCGTCACTGCTCCGCCCATCATCGCACCGAGCGCCATCCAGAGCCATTGCGGCTTCCTCGCAGCCTTCGACAGCAGACGCCGTCCCGACGCGCTGCCGGTCAGGGCCGCGCCCGCCATCGTCCCCGATGCCGCGGCAAAACGTGCCCAGGCCTCGCTCGGTAGCGGCGCGCGATCGGCTCGCGCAGATTCGATCAACGCGCGTTCGAACGCCGCGTCTGCCGCGGTCTCCGATGCGTCACGCGAGCTCATCGCGCACCTCCCAGCCCGAGCCGCGACGCTCGAAGCCGTTTGGCTAGAGTTGCAAACTCCTCGCGCGCACGCCGCAGGCGCGAGCTCGCAGTGCCAATCGGAATCTCCTCGATGTCCGCGATATCCTTCACAGGCAAACGTTCCAACTCGAATAAAACGAATACCGTTCGCAGCTCGAGCGGCAGCTGCTCGAGCACGGCGTCCAACAACGCGCGCGCTCGACGTTGCTCCAGCTGCTCTTCAGGCGACGGGCCCATGTCGACCAGCTCCGCGAGCTCGAATTCGCTGAGGCTGTGCGCAACCTTTTTTCGCCGCACTAGATTCGAGGCGATGCGCAACGCCACGCCGTAAAGAAACGAATGCTCTCGCCCGGGCGCGATCGTGGCAACCTTTCGCGCAGCGACCCAGAACACTTCCTGCGCGGCGTCGTCCAGTTGGGCGGATGGCACTCCCAGGCGACGCAGAAGGCGCCAAATGGAGCCGTAGTGCGCTTCGAACAGCTCGCGCAGGTCGGCTCCTCCGGCGGCGGGGAACTCGGCGTTCAGCGGCTGGCTCCGGCGCCAGCCGCCGTCACGTTCGCCTCCGGTCGCCACGCCATCGCTCAACGCTGCGCGTCTGCCGACTGAATCCGAGCTCGCCACGTACGGCTAATCGCATGACCTCTTCGCGGCGATCACCAAAAATGCATGCCCGCCCCGGCGACCGCATACCCGCCCAGCCAGTTCGTCTTGAATAGCTGGGTACCGTCCGCGCGCTCGGCCGACACAGAGCCGAACTGACCCGTCCCGGCCACGCGTAGCGTCACGTGTAGCAGCGAGCCGATATTGTAGCGAGCATCGAGGGCCAAGCCAGCATATGCGAAGCCGCCCTCTTTTTTCTGTTTGTATTGCGGTTGCGCTTCCAGCGAGCGAGTTCTCAGCGAAGCGAATCCGCCGCCGACCTCCGTGCAGAGTGAGAGCCCAAATCCCTGTGAGTCGAAGGTGGCCAGGCTGCAGATATCGACCCCGAACCTGAATGCAACGACTCGCGTCTCGTAGTCGTCGAAGCGCCGTGTACCGGGAGCGGTCAGGCTTCCTCGCAGTTGTAGGATCGGCAAGATCAGGCGACTCTCGCCGGTAGGCGTCGTGACGAAATTGGCAAGAGTTCCCGCGAACTCCCAGCGAGGCAAGACAATGCCCGGAAACATGCCAGTCTCGGCGCCTGCCAGTAGCGTAAACGCACGGTCGACGTCGAAGCGCAGCGTCCCCGCAGGCACGGTCAACCGATCGAGATCGGGGAAAGTCGCGCCACGCAGACGCGGCCTGCCGTTGGCCACGGGCACGGCTGCTTTCGCGCGAACAACGCTGACTGGGGCTTGTTCCTGCGCAGGCGCCGCAGGCGTCGCAGGCATCGCTGTCTCGCCCGCGGCCGCTGCACGACCGGGCTCGCCGCCGAGCGCAAACGCTGCGACCACGGCGAGCCCGCGCACGACCTCCGCGCAGTCGGCGTCCTGCACTTCACGCACATCGGACGCCCCAGAGGGATTTTCGACCCGCAACGCGCCCTTGAATCCGACCCGCGCCGCCACGACGTTGACGTCGATGCCGCGCGCTCGTGCTGCCGCCTCGGGACTATCGAAGCGGCCGCCTCGCTCCCCCACCGCGGCGACGAACTCAGGCTGGCCGGGACAGCCCGCTGGAGCCGCGAAGCGTAAGGCAACCGGCTCGGCACGAGCTAGGGAGCTGATGCACGCCGCAGCGGCGGTTGCGGTAGTGAGGTGGAGGCGCCAAGCGCGATGCATGCCCGATAATCGCGGGCAGGCGCCCGCACGATCACGAAAAATCTCAGTTCCGCACGCTTGCCGAACTTTCCCTCGACGACGGGCGGCGCCGATCCGCTGCACCAGGAAAATCCGAACGGGACACCCATATGCCTGGCTCAGCGAGCGTGCGCGAGTTCGTCCGCCCAGCGCAGAGCCTGGGAGCATTCACCCGCGGAATGGACACCGCTCCGTGTTCTCAGGTAGGGACCCAGGGTCACTCCGATATGTCGATCGCGGCGGACGAGTGCGAACGGGCCGCGTTGGGGGCGAAGTTGGCATAACCGACCACTCTGCACTGCCAGTTCGGCGGTGCGCGCGTCGGTGAAGGTTCGCAAAGTTTGTTCTGACTTGCTGGAGGCTTTGCCCAGCTCTGGCCGCAGCGCCAAGCGAGCCAGCGCGTCCATCGCACGCCACGCCGCCGGCTCGGAATCGAACACCAAGTGCCAACGCACCGCGCGCTGCTCCCCGGCAGAGAACACGGCCAAGCGATCGCCTCCCCAATCGCTCGCTGCAGCACTCGCGGCGCGCGCCGACATGCCGTCCTCGAACGCGATGCGTAAAGCCTGCTCGCCGATCACGTCGCGGAACAGCACTTCACCGAGACCTGGCGCGCCAGGGATTGCGGGCAGCGCGAGGACAGGTTCTTTCGCTAGAAACTTCTCTACGTGCAGGATCTGTTCGGTGGAGACCGGCAACTCTTTGAGCGCGCGGTCTACCGCCGGGTAACCGCCGCGGTCGCGCAGCGCGACCACGAAGCCCAAGCCGTCCACATACGGCGCGAGCATGGAGCGCTTCAGCACCGGAGGCACCCCTTCAAGGTGCGCGGCACCTTTGGTGATCACCGAGTTTGCCAGCAACATCTCCGGTGTTACGCGCACGGGCTTCAACCCTCTGTCCGCCGCGAGCACGTCGATCATGGCGCTGGTGGCGTCGCCCTCCAACACGGCGTGTCGGGCCGCCTTCGCATCCGAGTCTTCTTCTTCGCGTTTACCGACTGCATCCGAGATTTCGGAATACTGATCCTGCAACGCGTGGACGAGCTCATGATAGAGCGTGATACGCTCGGCGTCTTTCGACAGATCCGCAGCGAGCACCATGCTGTTCTTCTTGGAGTCGTAGAAGCCGGCGATCTCGTTGGCGTACAGCTTGACGATCGTGTCTTGAAAGTCGAAATCCCAAGGCACCAGATCCAGCGCGAACAGCACCTCGGTGTTGCCCTGGATGACCTCTGGCTCTGCGTCTTCAGCCAGCATGCGCACCATCTCCGCGTGGAGTTCCTCGCGGCTCATACGCTTGCCCACCACGGGCGCACGGATGGGCAAACCGCGCACGCGGCTAACGAGGGCCAACGTTTCCGAGACGACCTTGTCCGTCGCCCCCGAGCTCCGCTGCTGCGCGGGCTTGGACTTCGCCGTGCGCGGCTTCGGCGCGGCCGCCCCTGCTTGCTCGATTTCCCAGGTGGAGGACGGCGGCGAAGCGGCTGGGGCGGCGCATCCAGTCAATGAAACCAGCGCGAGCACGCGCGAGAACCCGCTCATGCGTCTTCCCTTGCCTCTCGCTCTTTCTGGTCAAAAGAGGCATTTCGGGCGCAGCGCACGCGCTGGGAGAGTTCTCTGGCGGCTGGTTGAGTGTCAGGCGGCATCGAGTCGCGGTATGTCATGCATTTTCCGAAGGCGCCCCTCCCTTTGCTATCTAGCCGACGTCACCGCCGAGTCACGGACATGCGAGCGCGCTGACATTAGCTCTCCGACACCTGCCAATTGATCGTCGGGCCAGGCGCGTTGCGCGTCGCGAACCGCCGTCGCGCGCGTCACGTCACCCCCCCTCGCACAGACACACGCCGGGGTGACCATGCGGTGCTCGATCAAATGTAGAGGCACCTCACCGAGTCATCGTCGGTTCCACCGTCAAGGCGGACGCGCAACTCTGCTGCGGGGTGATGCCGACAAAAATGGACAAACTAAGATGCTCGCGCTTGCCTTCGGTCCCGACCAAGCTAATCTTAGATCGTGGTGGGTGACTTCGGGACGTGCAGGCATTGTCGCGCAATTCGCGCTCACCGGGGTGGGCGTTGCGAGTGCCCTGTCACGCGCGATTCGCATCCAACACGCAGTCCGCCGTAAGAGCGCGAGCATGCGCAGTAGAGGTGACGTCGCGCTTGTCTCGTTTTGCGCGGCGTGTCCGTTATTGGGCCATTTTCAAGCAATTCCGACACTCAAGGGAGGCGGCCAACTGTAGCCATTTTAGGCAATCAGCAGACTCGACGAGTCATCAGGGCACGTGATTTCTGGCTTCGACTCCACTCCTGATCGCGCGTCGATCAGCTGTCCGCACCTATTCGGACAGGGTAACATGTTCACCCACGTGCATTCACTCAAACGATGTTGTGAGTTGGCTTTGCCAACTCATTGAATCGGTCTTCACCTGAACGCGGCAGTACTAACGTCGCTCGCCATGTTCAACGTGTCTAGAGGAGGTCATCACATGCCAATTAATACTCGCAGTGATTCGCAGTCATTCTTCAGTGGTTCACGTCCCCTCTCGATGATCGTCGCCTTGGCCGGACTATTGCCAATGGCATGCGGCGGGGGCGCTGTCTCGGACGAGCAAGAGGAAGGCACGAGCGCGGTGGAAGGCGCCGTTGGCCTGGGCGATCCGATCTTTCACCTGCCGGTCAGGACCATCTCGGTTCGATTCGTCTCGTTCGCGCGAACGTGTAGCGCCATGAGCGAGGCAGATGCGAAGAGATCCGTCGATCGGCTCAACCAAGCAATAGGCGGACAGATGATCGTGGACGCGACGTTCGTCAAGTTCGCGTATTACCGCTACGACCGCATTCCGATCCGCCCGCAGCTGCGAGAGGAGGTCGCGACCATCGACGACATGATGCCTTTCGCGGAGGCGATGGGCATCTCGCGGGCCAAGATGCGCGATCTCGATCAGTATATGACGAGAATTTGGGACCAGGATGAGCGCTTCCTGTTCCGCTGGCTCAACGCATACCGGCGCTTTCTCATGCCTGACCAAGTCGTGGTGTGGCAGGGCTGCGACGGAGGCGTGGAGTTGTTGGCTTCGGCGTTCGTGAGCGGCATAGGCAACGTGGTGCACGAGCTAGGACATGGCTTCAACCTCTCGCACACGTTCAGCATCCGGCCGAGCTGCGACGCGTACGACCTGATTTATGCGGCTCGCGGCACCGGCAAGAGCAACGTCTACTTCAAGTCGAAGGCTGAGTGCGATGAGTTCGAGGCGACGAACACCGGTTACACCCTGACGAGGCTCGATGTCTCGCGAAGCGGGCCCCCGGGTTCGGGTCGTGAGTGCTCGAATCAGGTCGTGACGTTGCACCACCCGCGCTGCCCCAACTGCGAAGTCGAGACGTACCGCACGGGAGACTGGCAGATCGCTGGCTACACCAAACTGCTCGCCGACGGCACGAGCGTCATCAACGCGCTCACGTACAGCACTTCGTCTTGTGCGCGCGCCGAGTTTTACACCCCAACCCAGAAGCAGAGAATGGAAGACTACTGGACGAACACCGTGCCCTGGGTCTTCGAGCAGGGCAAGCCGGTGAGTGTGGCGGCGCCGGCAGCGGGTTGCAGCTGGATCGAGGCGGTGAGGGTCTAAAGGTGGGTGAAAGCTTTCCCTCGTGCAACGGCCGGTTTCACCTCACATTGCAGGGGGACGGCAACCTCGTCATCTACGACGGCGATGCGGCGATCTGGGCAACCGGGTTGCTCGGCACGATGGACAGCGCTGGCGAAGACACGACCGGCACCGATCACACCGATCTGGCGCTGAAGATGAATTCGAACGGCAAGCTATCGGTCTACGACAACCACCCCAACGAGATCTTCGCGGTGGACACGGGCAGCCCCGGCGCCTATCTGAAGCTGACGGATCGCGGTGGCCTCGAGCTTCGCAACAGCGCTGCGAAGCTAGTCTGGTCGCGCAACAATCCGACCTTCACCGACCCTACCTGCTCGACAGGCATCTTGGACGACGACGTCTGCTGCGCTGCATCTTGTGGGAGTTGCGGCGGTACGGGCTGTGAAACGCGCCCAGGCGGAAGCGCGGCCTGCTGCGGTATTCCGATTCAGAGAGCAGGCGTTGCGTGCTCTGGCAGCGCTCCACCGTGCGTGGTCGACGGATGAGCCTGCGCGCCGTGAAAATCAAGAGAATCAAGCTCCGAACCAGAGCCCACTGAACCGTCTGGATGGGCGCGCAACGTGCACTCAGAACACCGATCGCAAGTGGCGGTGGGTGTTCATTCGTTTCTCAGCTTGCGTACTCGCGCGCGTAGGCGCCGGGGGTCGTGCCGACCAGACGCCGGAAGTGCCGGTTCAACTGGCTCTGGTCGTAGAGCCCGACGCGCTGCGCGACTTCGCTCGGCTTCACACCCGCCGCGAGGAGGTCCTTCGCGCGCAGGATGCGCAGCCGCGTGAGGTACGCATGAGGCGGCAGGCCTACTTGCGCTCGGAAGGCGCGGCACAGGTGGAACTTGTCGGTGCCGGCGTGGTCGGCGAGCGCGTCGAGCGTCAGCTCGGCATCGAGGCGGTCGCGGAGGTGCTCGATGGCGCGGCGCACGGCACGTGTCTGATCGCACCTCGCGCCCTGGATGGCTGCGAACGCGGAGGTCGCCTCGGTGACCGCGACCTCTAGCGCCAGGCGACCCGCGCCCGAGCTCACTGCGTCGTGCAAGCGCTGGAACGCCGCGCCGCGCGGATCCCCCGCCTCGAGATGAGAATGGATGCAGACGTCGTCGTTGACGCCATCCACCGCGCGCGGCGAAAAGACGACGATTTGATAAGTCGCGGTGCCATCTCGCGCGAGGTCACGCACGACGTCACCGGGCGCCTGGATTCGGAGCGAGCCAGGCGCGCTCGACCACACCTTGCCGCGGGTCAAAAAGCGGGAACGCCCTGCCTCCACGCGGGTGATCGTGTACGACTCCTTCATTCCGACGTAGAGCTCGTCGCTCGACCAGCGCAGCGCGCGGAGGCCAGGAACGGACACGGGAAGGACCTGATTGCGAGCCACCACGTCACCATCTTACGCGCGCGCGGGCAGGGCGATTGGACATTCTTGGCGCCACCCGCCGAATTTCTTGCCAAGAATTGCCAAGGCGGCGCCTACCTCGCTGGCTATGTCTGGCCCATGCACGAAAACAAGGTCGCGCTGGTCACCGGCGCCAACAAGGGTATCGGTCACGCCATCGCCAGCGCCCTCGCCGCGCGCGGTCTCACGGTGTTGGTCGGCGCACGAGACGCCGCGCGTGGCGAAGCCGCCGCCCAACGCATCGGCGGTGATGCTCGCGCCTGGCCGCTGGACGTCACCCGGGCCGATTCCATCGCTGCCGCCGTCAGCCGCATTCAGCGCGAGTTCGGGCGCCTCGACGTGCTCGTCAACAACGCCGGTATCGCGACGTTCGGCACAGCGAGCACGACACGCCTCGACGACGTCCGCGCCGTGTTCGAAACCAACGTCTTCGGCGTGATCGCCGTCACTCAAGCCATGCTGCCGCTCCTGCGCGCGGCGCCCGCGGGCCGTGTCGTCAACGTCTCCACCCGCCTCGGCTCGCTCACTGCCATCACCGACCCCGCCTTCCCAATGCGTGGCGTCGGCGGCGTCGCCTACGGTCCCTCGAAAAGCGCGCTCAACGCCGTCACCGTGGCGTTTGCACAGGAGCTCGCTGACACGAACATCAAGGTCAACGCAGCGTGCCCGGGACACACCGCGACCGACCTGAACGGCCACAGCGGACAGCGCACGGTCGACGAAGCAGCGAAAGAGCCCGTGCGGCTCGCGTTGCTCGCGGCCGACGGCCCCACCGGCACGTTCTCCAACGACGCCGGCACCATTCCGTGGTGAAAGTCGAGTCGTTCCGCTTGCTCTGGCCGTGTGCTCTGCGTGGTGGCCGTGAGCCGAGGAGCTATGTGTTCCTGAGCACGAACGGCGCGCCACGCCGTCAGCGAGTGCTACACGAACCCGGAAACGGGCGTTTCGGGTGGGCCAACCCCTGCAGTCAGTGCGCCGGCGTCCGTTGAGCGTGAGGATCGACTCCCGTCGCTTGGCGGACAGCCATCCCGCGAGAAGGCCAAGAACTACTTGCCACCGCGACGCAGAAGCTTAAACACAAGCCATGCCCAAGCTGTTTTCGGAATTTCGCCTCAAAGGCGTGTCGCTCAAGAACCGTATCGCGGTCTCGCCCATGTGCCAGTACTCCGCCGACAACGGCGTGCCGAACGAGTGGCATCAGGTACATCAGGGCGCACGCGCCGTCGGCGGCGCGGCACTCGTCATCACGGAGGCGACGGCGGTCTCGCCAGAGGGTCGCATCACGCCGGGCTGCACGGGCCTCTGGACGGACGAGCAGGCGCAGGCCTTCGCGCCAATAGTGAAGTTCATCAAGCGCCACGGCGCTGTACCCGGGATCCAGCTCGCGCACGCCGGCCGCAAAGCGTCGGCGAATCGGCCGTGGGAAGGCGACGACCACATGCCGCCGAGCGATCCGCGGGCGTGGGAGCCGCTCGGCCCCTCGCCTCGAGCGTTCGGTGGGAATCTGCTCCGCGTGCCGCACGAAATGACAAAAAACGAGATTGTGCGCGTCCAGGGCGACTTCGTGGCGGCGGCTCAGCGCGCGCTCGCCGCTGGTTACGAATGGCTGGAACTGCATTACGCGCATGGCTACCTGGCCCAAAGCTTCTTCTCGCCTATCGCCAACAAGCGCACGGACGAATACGGCGGCAGCTTCGAAAACCGCGCGCGCTTCTTGCTGGACACGCTGGACGCAGTGCGCGCCGTCTGGCCGGAAAAGTATCCCCTCACGATCCGGCTGGGCGTCAGCGACTTCAGCAAAGAAGGCCAGCCGCTCGAGGAGTCGATCGAGCTCGTGAAGAAGTTCCAGCAGCACGGGCTCGACCTGATCGACGTGAGCTTGGGCTTCAACTCGCCAGACGTTTCGGGCGTGCCGTGGGGGCCAGGCTTCATGGTACCCATTGCCCAGCGCATCAAGGAGCAGGTCGCGATCCCCACCGCCGTCGGCTGGTTCATCAACGAGGCGCAACAGGCCGAAGAGATCATCGCCAAGGGTCAGGCTGATCTAGTGATGCTCGCCCACAAGGAGCTGGACGATCCGCACTTCCCGTATCACGCAGCGAAGGCGCTGGGCCTCGAGAATCCCCAGAACGTGCTGCCAGCTCAGTATGCGCACTGGTTGAAGGGCAGATAAGGCGTAGCTCGTGCAACTTCCCGGTTATGATCCGGGGCGATGAAGACTCGGCCAGCGTCCTGGGACGATCTTCGCTTCTTGCTGGCGCTACATCGCGACAGGAGTTTCTTCGCCGCGGGGAAGTCGCTGGGAGTTGCGGCTTCGACGGTTGCTCGCCGCGTGGAGGCCGCCGAACGCAGCCTGGGCCGCGTTCTGGTGCATCGGAGCAACGACGGCACGAAGCTCGATACCGACGCGCTCCGACTGGTGGCGTTGGCCGAAGAGCTCGAGGGCGGGCTTTGCCGCCCTCATCCGCGATGGGCGCGACGCCGAGGTCTCCGGTACGGTGCGCGTTTCGCTGAGCGAAGGTTTCGTGCGGCCGCTCGTGCCTTTGTTTGCGCGCCTGCGGGCCAAACACCCCGCGCTGCGCGTGGAGGTCATCTCCGAGGCGCGCAGCGCGGATCTCGCGCGGGGAGAGGCCGATATCGGGATTCGCCTCGTGCGCTCCGCGTCAGCTCCGATCATCTCCAAGTTATTGGGGCGGGCCGGCACCGGCCTGTTCGCGTCACGCGAGTACGTCGAGCGGCGCCTGCCGAGCGCGAGGCTCTCGCGAGGAGGTGGCACACATGATCGAGAGCGCTCTCACCACCGTCGTCGCTGACAGGATCTGGTGCCTGGAACGCCCGGTGTGGTTTAGCGGCGCGCGGCTGCGCACGCGCAGCACGGTCGTGCGCCTGGACGACGGCAGCTTGCTTGTTCACACGCCGCCCCCGCCGACGGATGCCTTGGCTGAAGAGCTCCGCGCCTTGGGTCCGGTGCGCTGGTTGGTCGTCCCGAACTGTTGGCATCACCTCGGCGCACCGGCGGCGGCTGCCCGTTTCGGCGAGGCGAGAGTCGTAGGGCCGACCTCCGCACTTCGCAGAAACCCAGAGCTCAGACTCGACCTCGATCTCCACGACGGCCAATTCAACAAGCTGGTTCCCGAGCTCGACGCGCTGCCGCTCGCGGGCGTGCCGTTCTGGGACGAGACGGTGCTCTACCATCGACCGACTCGAACCCTGCTCGGCGCGGACATCGCATGCTCGGCGGGCGTCCACGATCACTTCACCTGGCGGTTTGGTGCGCGGCTCACCGGCTGCTACGGGCGCGTGCGCGTGCCTCCGGACGCCAGAAAGAAGCTAGAGGACAAGGCGGCGACTGCACGCTCCCTGCGCGCGATGCTCGAACGACCCGCCGAGCGGCTCATCATCGGGCACGGCGACATCATCGAACGGGGCTGCCACGATCAGCTCGCGCATGCGTGGCGACTGGAGGGTGTGGAGGTCTGAGCGCACTGCTTGTGCGCGGCGTAAGCATTAACCGTTCATGCGCGCGAATATCGCGTCATGCGTCGCGCGCGAGCCTTGCGCGGCTTCGGTGGAAAATTGGTAGGTGATCTCGGGGCGACCTTCGGCAAGCTGCGCCATGACCGAATCTGCGTACTCGTCTGTGGGAACGCCGAACTGGTGCGAGCCGCCGAGGTTGGAGTACACGGCGGGCGGGATGATCTCGACGACTTCGACGCTCGTGGCGCGAAGCTGGTGCCGGAGTGAGAGCGTGAACGAATGGAGCGCGGCTTTGGTCGCACAATAGATCGGCATGCGAGCGATAGGCGCGAAGGCGAGGCCGGAGCTGACGTTGATCAGCGTCGCTGCCGGCCGCTTCAACAAATGGGGAATGAAGAGCGCAGCCAAGTGGATGGGCCCCTCCAGGTTGATCGCGAGCTCGCTCTGCGTTTCTGCCCAGGGCTCGCTCGCGACGAGGTCAACGTGCCGCTGAATGCCCGCGTTGTTGATGACCACGTCGAGCTCGGGATAGCGCTCGGTCAGGGTCGCGACGAGACGTACGCGCGCCTGTGGATCGCCCACGTCCGAGACTTCGGTGATGATGCCGGGCACTTTTGCCGCCGCCTCGACGAGGAGCTCGGCGCGTCGTCCCGTGACGATGACCCGGTTGTTCGAACGTACGAGCCGCTCCGCGAGGGCGAGGCCGATGCCCGAAGAACCCCCGGTGATCAAGATGGTGCGCTGGTCGAGCTTCATGGTTCGTACCTATGCTTCGGTCATGCGTGGGTGTCGAGGACTGCGCCGGAAAGCCACCGCGCGAAGGGCGCATCATGGCGGAAGTCGAGCCGTCATCGGCACGGTCTCGAGCTCGCAGTCCCAATCTGCGCGGCTGGCGACGAAGAGGTGTGCGTCCGGGCGCATCGTGAGTGGGCTTTCGAGGCTGCCAGCTGGCACGACCAAGGTCGCGACGGCCGTGGGTGGCCGTGGCAGCGCCGAGCCGCAGGTTTTGCAAAAGCTCTTGGCGTGCCGGGTGGATGGCAGCTCATAAGTGGTCACCTGGTTCTCGCCCGCGAGCCAGGTAAGCTTGGCCGTAGAAGAAAAGAGGTTGGCCGCGTGGGCCGAGCCCGTGTCTTTCCGGCAGAACGAGCAATGGCAAAGGAAGAAGCGCTCGAAGCTTCCTTCAACCTCGAAGCGCACCGCGCCGCACAGGCACGAGCCGTAGTGTCGCGTCGTCATGCCTGACTCCTATCACGCGGCCGGTGCTTGTCCCATCGCCGGAGTCGGGGATCCACGCCCCGGAGATCCCCGACCGCCGCCTGGCTCACGCGGCCTTCAGCGAGGCCATGTCGATCACGAAGCGGTAACGCACGTCATTCTTGCGCAAACGCGCGTAGGCCTCATTTACTCGTTGAATCGGCAAGATCTCGACGTCACTGACGATGTCGTGCTCCGCGCAAAAATCGATCATCTCTTGTGTCTCGGCCATGCCGCCGATGCCCGATCCGGCGATTGAGCGGCGCCCATCCATCAATAGGGCACCCATCAGCGGCGGCTCCAGCGCCGTCAACGCGCCCACGAGCACCATCGTGCGGTCGCGCTTCAACAGGTTGACATATGGATTCAGGTCGTGACCCACCGGAATAGTGTTGAGCAAGAAGTCGAAAGTGCGGCCAGCCTTCGCCATCTGGCCAGCATCGGAGGAGAGCAACACCTCGTCCGCGCCCAAGCGGCGAGCG
>Ga0247764_1000628_pt1 | contig 12406 bp, 7 predicted proteins | sample UWRJL051202B4_FD_179932 | JGI IMG/M metagenome (GOLD analysis project Ga0247764, IMG submission 179932) | Plant litter microbial communities from Arlington Agricultural Research Station in Wisconsin, United States - UWRJ-L051-202B-4 | ecosystem: Environmental > Terrestrial > Plant litter >...
GCCGCTGCGGCGATTGCTCGAAGAGGACTACGTTGAACTCAGCGCCTGCACCCCCCGACTCAAGTACCAGGTGGACGAGCGCGACCTCACCCTGGCCATCACCGCGCCTCCTGCCGCCTTCGCGAAGGCGAAGCTGGATGTCTCGGCGCCCAGGCCCCGTGGCGTCTGGTACTCGGACGACACCAGCGTGTACTTGAGCTATGCGCCGAGTCTGCTCAATCTACGACGCTTTCGCGGCTTCGTAGACGCGGGGGTCAGCGCCGGGTCGTTCCGGCTCAGCAGCAGCGCCAGCTACGAGCCAAGCGCCGGCCCCGTGCGCCTGCTGACGCAACTAGTCTTCAGCGATCGCAAACACCTGCGCGAGGTCACGCTCGGCGACACCTATGTCTCCACGGGCGCGCTGGGTGGCGCGGCACAGATCGCCGGGGTCTCCGTCGCGCGGAACTTCGAGCTCGATCCCTACTTCGTTCGCGTGCCTCACCTCGGCTATCAGGGCAGCGTCAGCGCGCCTTCCACCCTGGACGTCTACGTGAACGATGTGCTCGTGCGGCGCGTGGAGCTGGCGCCTGGCGACTTCCAACTCACGGGAGTCGCCCCGACCAGCGGCGCCGGCAATGTGCGCTACGTCATTCGTGATCCGCTCGGACAGCAGAGCGAGGTCAATGCCCGCTACTACCTGGGCGGCACGTTGCTCGGTCGCGGGATCTCGGAATATTCGGTGGCCGCGGGCCTGCTGCGCAGGCGCTACGGAATCTCCAGCCTCAACTACGGCGATCCCGTGCTTCTCGGGCGGTACCGTTTGGGCATCCTGAGTGGGCTCACGCTCGGTGGTCGCGCCGAGGTCGGGCTGAAGCACCTCAGCGCTGGTGCGGAGTTCGTGGTCAGCGCGGGCTTTGGCGAGCTGGAGTTCGGCTGGGGCGCCAGCGTGGATTCGGACGGTACGCTCACGCGGGGCAGCGCAGGTTTCGCGAGTTATGCGTACCGCGAAGGTCCGATCGCGCTGCGCTCGACCATCAAGGGCACATCTCGAGTGTATTCGACGGTTGGCCTTACGCCGGCGAGCGACCGCAATCTGATTGAACACTCGACAGCTACCAGCATTGCCTTGAGCAGTCGGGTTACGCTCTCCGCACAGCTCGGCATCGGCTTCGCGCGCGACGCAGGACGCAGCGCGTACAGCTCGGTCTCTTTCAACGCATCGATCCTGCGCGGACTGTGGGGTCAGCTCGTAGCCTCCAGGTCGGACACGTCGCGCGGGAACAGCCGCTACGAGGTGTTCTGCTCGCTCAGCTTCGCGTTGCCAGCGGAGAACTCGGGCACGCTCAGTGGCCGCGTTTCCAGCCGTGGCGCGGAAGCTTCGGCCACGGTGGCGCGCCCCGTGGTCGGCGCGAACGGTCTTGGCTATCAGCTCAGCACGACACAGGGCGTGGACCCGCACTACGTGGCCAACACGCAGGTCCAGACCAAGTACTTTCGCGCTGCGGCCAGCTACTTCAACGACGCAGGCCGCAGTTCGAGCATTCTCGAGGGCTCGGGCACTTTGGTGTGGCTACCGAGCGCCGGCGTCTTCCTGAGCCGGCCGATCGCGCAATCCTTCGCCGTGGTGGAGGTGCCCGACACTCCGGGCATCGAGACCTACTTGAACAATCGCCCCGTCGGACGAACCAACGGCGCCGGGCAGGTCTTCGTGCCGGACCTGCTCTCGTACTATGGCAATCGCGTACGCGTCGACGGCTCCGAGCTCGGGCCCGATCAACTCCTGGATGAAGAGGAAGTCGTGGTCGCTCCGCCCTCGCGCGGCGGCGCGCGCGTCGTGTTCTCACTGCAGTCCGTGCGCTTGGTGCGCGGAAAGTTGGACCCTCGCGGCACCACGCTCGAGGCGCTCCGCTACGGACAGGTAAGCCTCCGCATCGGCCAAGAGACTTGGTCTTCACCCATCGGACTCCAGGGTGAATTCGAGTTCGACAAACTACCGAGCGGCAGCTGGCCCGCAACCGCAGAAGGTCCGGGCGCGCGCTGCACGTTGTTGCTCAGCGTCCACGTCGACCGCGCCAGCATTGAAAACGTCGGCAAAGTAGCGTGTTTTGCGGTTCCTGCCGACGAAATCGAAACGGAGGAGCAGCCATGAGCCGACTCACTGGAGCAGCGGTACTGAGCTTCTTGGCCAGCTTCGGCTGGCCGCGCGAAGCCAGCGCCATACTTTGCACCGTGACCAGCACCTCCGTGGTCGCGTTCGGCACGTACAACGTGTTCTCCGGCGCACCCACCGACGCTGTCGGTTCGCTCAGCTATCAGTGCCTGCTGTATCTTGGCATCGACGTCATCATCATCAGCCTTTCGGCTGGTAACTCAGGCAGCTACACGCCGCGCGCCATGCGTTCCGGCGTAAACACCCTCGCCTACAACCTGTACCTGGACGCCGCTCGCACCAAGATCTGGGGCAACGGCACGAACGGCACCTTTCTGTACGGCCCTCTCTCGCTAGTTCCCGACTTGGTGACGGTGCCAGTTTTCGGCCGCATCCCTGCCCTACAAAATGCCAAGGTGGGGATGTACTCGGACACCATCGTCGTCACCACGCTATTTTGAATTCGTAGTTAGAACTGGATCGATAGCACGCGATACGCGACCTGATCTTCAGTGCCTCGCTGTGGCTCGATCTGCTGCGCGGTCATCGGCCTGCTCAAGCTCAAACGCGCTGCACTGGGCGAACAACCCTCTGCCAAGCTGAACTGGAGCTCATCCGCATTCAGCGCGCTGGACACACGAGCGCCTACTGACCGCGAATCTATAGTGCACGGACGAATCACCTCGACCCGCACTTCCAGCGCTGCGCCTTTCTGCGCGGCGTGTGCCACCTCAATGTTCGCCACATTGGTGCACAACATCAGCGCCAGCAACACGAAGAATCCTGCGCGGGAGCGCGCCGTACGGGATGTCGCAACGATGGTCAACGCACCAGCAAAGAGCAACCAGCATGCCGCCAGAAAACGGCGAGAAGCGACGATGTAGGACGCTTCGAATGTCTCGAATCCGAAAAATTGAATCCACCAAACTGAGACGTCCCTCACACCACGGTCGCCTGGACCGTTGCTCTGGGCTCGGTGGGGACTCTCACGCCCCAGTCGCTCAAGAAGCTCGCCCCCCGCGATATGGCTAGTCCGCCACATGCGCGCACCGCGTCGACCATTATCCCACCTTCACGCGCGCGGAGATTTATCCGTAAGGGTGAGCGTGGGACGATCCACCATGGTCCGCTCCAATGAGGCCGAGCGTCTACGGGCAGTGCGTTCGCTGGACGTGCTCGACACCGAACGCGAAGACGCCTTCGACGACCTCGCCCGGCTCACAAGCGTGATTTGCGGGGCGCCGATGGCGGCGATCTCGTTCATCGACGAGTCGCGAGAATGGTTCAAGGCGGAGATTGGCCTGGGTATTCGAGCGGCTGCTCGGGCGAGCTCCTTTGGCGCTCATACCCTCGTCGGCCCCGAGCCCGTCGTCGCCCCGGATACTGAAGCGGATGAGCGGTTCCGAGCTCGGGTCGTCCTCGGCGGCGCGCCGGCGATCGCAGCTTACGCGGGTGCGCCGCTGCTCAGTCGCGATGGGTTCGCAGTGGGGACACTGTGCGTCTTCGATTCGGTTCCGCGCGCATGGACGGACGAGCAGATGAAGGCGCTCGCCGCGCTAGGGCGCCAGGTGGAGCACTTGCTGGAGCTCCGAAGCGTAGCTCAACGATCAATTCGCGCCGAGGCGCAGGCACGGCTGCTACATCGCGCAGCGCATGTTCTGGGTAGCGTGCCGTTCGAGCTCGCGATCGGCGACGTCTTGGCAGAGCTGTGTCGTGCGACGAGCATGCACGCGGCACGAGTGTGGCTCGCGAGTCTCGACGGAACGCTGCGTGCCGTTGGCGGAGGTTACAGTGTTGACTCGAGGACGGCAGAATTCACGCGGGATTCGCTGTTGCCCGCAGCCACTAGTCTGCCGGGGCGGGCGATTCGACACGCGCGCGCCTTCTGGATCCGTGACGTTGTAAAGACCCCGGGACTGCCGCGCGCCGCGAGCGCCCTCGCGGCTGGCCTGAACACGGGGATCGCAGTCCCCATGCGCAGTGGAACAGCGGTGATCGGTGCGATCGAGCTCTTCAGCCGGGCCGATCTCGAACGCGAAGAGGAGCTGATCGCGCTGCTGGAAGCTCTAGCCGGGGAGCTGGGAGCGGGATGGGATCGAGATCGACAGCTGCAGGAGCTGAGAGTTGCCAGCGACAGGCTGGGCTGGCTGTCTTCGTCGGCCCTGGACGCCATTGTCGTGGCCGACACCAGCGGTTCGGTGGTGTCCTGGAACAAGGCGGCGGAAAGTCTGTTTGGCTTCAGCTTCGATGAGATGGTGGGGCAACCACTCTCTGCCGTCATCCCTGAGCGTTACCGCGCGGCGCACCAACGCGGGCTCGCGGCCGTCGCGGCTGGCGCGGAGTCGCGGCTTTCCGGCAAAATTGTCGAGCTGACAGGGATCCGTAAGAGTGGCGAAGAGATCCCGATCGAGCTTGCGTTGTCCATGTGGAGCGAGCAGAGCGCCAGGTTCTTCGGCGCCATCATCCGCGATATCAGTCACAGGAAGGCGATCACCGCGGCGCTGCGGAGTGAACGAGACTTCACGACTGCGGTGCTCGATACCGTACGCAACATGATCGTCGTGCTCGATCGCAACGGTCACATCGTTCGCTTCAATCGCAGCTGCGAGGTCTTGACGGGTTACTCCGAGGCCGAGGTACTAAAGCGTCCGATCTGGGAGCTCTTGATCCCGCCGGAGGAGCGGGAAGCGCAGCGCGAGCGCTTCCTCGAGCTCCGCGCGGAAGACTTTCCGTCGGCTCGCGAGAGCGATTGGCTAACGCGCTTTGGTGAACGCCGACTGATCGCGTGGTCCAACACCGCGCTACTCGATAAAGACGGAAACCCGGAGTTCATGATCGGAACGGGTGTAGATGTCACCGAAGCGCGTGCCGTGGAAAAGATGATCCTGGAGCAGAGCGCCACCATGGCGTCCGTGCTCGAAAACATGTCTGACGGCGTGATCGTGACGGACGCGGCGGGCAGCATCGTGCTCTGCAACGACGCGGCGGAGCGTATGCTCGGGCGGCGGCGCTCCGAATTCGAAGCGGACGCTCAAGCCGAGGTCTACCATTACCTCGAAAAGGACGGAATAACGCCAGTTTTGCCAGATCGCATCCCGCTGTCCCGTGCGCTTCGAGGTGAGCACGTGGAGCAGGCGGAGCTGTATCTGGCCTTGCCCGGCCATGAAGGCCGCTGGCACAGCATCACCGCGAGCCCGATCCGTTCGGGGGAGTTCGTGATTGGTGCGGTATGTGTGGGTCGTGACGTGACCGAGCGTAAGAAGACCGAACAGCAACTGGCGAATCAAGCGCAGCAGCTCGAGGCACTTGCGCTCAAGGACGCATTGACCGGCCTGTACAATCGGCGCGGCTTGAACGTACTAGCGGAGCAGCAACTGAAGCTCGCCGCGCGCAAGGGACTGTGCTCGGGCCTGTTTTTCTTCGACGTGAACGGCATGAAGCCGATCAATGATGTGTATGGGCACGAAGCCGGTGACGGCATCCTGCGCGACTTTGCGCAGGTTCTGCGCGAGGTATTTCGGGGATCCGACGTGTTGGCGCGCCTGGGCGGGGACGAGTTCGTCGCCTTCTTACCCGAGTCGCCCGCTCAGAACGCCTCCGTTGTTCTGGCGCGCCTGAAGGCAGGCATCGAACGGCACAACGCGAGCTCCGACAAGCCTTACCAACTCAGCGTCAGCGCCGGCTACGCGGCGCTGGAGCCCAGCCGCCCCAAGAGTCTGGAGCAGTTGCTCGCCGATGCAGACGCAGCCATGTACGAAGAGAAGCTAGCGTTCCGGCGCTCCCAGGGACTTGCCTCCGCCGCGCCGGAATCTGGCGTCGCGCGGGGTGCCTGAAATCCAGACCCTGCGCGCGGCCCGCCGCAGGTTAGCCCTCCGGCCCGAAAATCGACGACGCCGGGAACATTCGCTGCCGTAGGCGTTCGAACGAGCACAGGAGAGTCGGCTCATGGCAACCATCGACGTTGGTGGTCACGGTGGCAAACGCACCGCGGACCGCAGCATCCCCCTCGTTCCGTTCATCGACTTCTTGTTGTGCCTGATCGCATTCCTGCTGGTGACCGCTGTTTGGTCGCAGAAGGGTCGGTTGAACGCCGACGCACTCGTGCCTGGGGACCCCGTTGACGCCCCCCCGAGTGCGCCGAACAAGGAAAGGCAACTGCACGTGGATGCGCGCGGCGCATCGTTCAAGCTCGAATGGAGGGAAGGAAACAAGGTCGTGAGCTCCCTAGACGTTCCTAAGCAGCAACGCACAGTCGGTAATCAAGGGGACTACGGGTACCCGGAGCTGAGCCAGAAGATCCAAGACGAGTGGCGCGCGAATGGCTCGCACCGTGCGGCCTCCGACCTGAAACTGGACCAAGCCGTGCTTCACACGGACAACTCCACACCTTTTGCTGACGTGATCGCCGTCATCGACGCCGTTCACACGCCGAAGCGAGAGTGGCGAGCGCATAAGGTTCCGGCCTTTAACGTCAGCTTCGCAGTAAACTGAACGCCGGAAACGCTCCGCGGAGCGCCGCTACGAGCGAGACGGACGATCGGATCACTCGAACTTGCTCTTTATTTTGTCAGGGTTCTCCGCGGCGAGGTGCCGCAGGCCGCGCGCCGCGCATGGCGAATTCTCTCGTGCGTGGCGTTGCTGATCGAGCGGCTCGCACTTGGGGGTGGCAGAGCGAACTCGAATTGAGGCGGAGGTTGGTTGTTTTCGATTTATTCGCTTAATCAAGCGCGTGGCACCGCGCTTGCAGCTGCGAGCGCTCCTTGTTGCCGAGATCCGCCCGCCACCACGGCGTTCGCTTGCTGCGGCCACGAAGGAACCTACTCATGAGAACTATACGGACGTGCGGTTTGCTGGGCGCATTGGCGTTCACGCTGGCAGTGCCAGCTTGCAGTGGCGACGATGACGACGATGCGGGGTCCGGCGGGCGGGCGACGGGGGGACGCAGTGGCAGCGGTGGAAGAGCCGGTTCAGCTGAAGGTGGCGCGGCAAACGCGGGCGGAGGAGGACTAGCCGGTGGCTCCGTGGCTGGCGGAGCCGGCGGAGCGAGCGAAGCAGGCGCTGGCGCGGTAGGTGGCGATGAAGGTCTGGCGGGCGCATCGGGCCCACGGGACGCGACGGTGAATGAGTTCGAGCATCCTCTTGGCGACGAGGACGCAGGCAAGGACGTGTTCCGTTTCGGAACCTTCGGCAACGAGGGATTCTGGACGCGCGTGGCCCAGCTGCCGCAAGGACTCGTCGAGAAGGGCGTCACGCCGGTGATGGCGCTCAAGGCGGGGCTCAATGTCGATATTGAGCGCGTGCCAGCCGCAATGAAGCCCGTACTCGCGAAGGAGCTCGCGACAGATCTATCCAAGGCCATGGCGCCTGCGTTGAACGATCCTGCTACGACGGTCGCCCTCATCGAAGCGAATGCCGTGATCGGTTTGGTCGCTATGAAGGGCGGCAATTTGATTTCGGCGTTGAACGGAAAGCTAGATCTAGATCCTAACGACGTCTTCAAGGGCGAGAGCGTGGGGGTGAGCTGCGCATTCTGCCACGGCGTCACGGATGAGAGCGTATTCGTGCTGCCCAACGGCGGGACTATCGGCAAACGCGTCGATGGGCCAACCAATCACAACCTCGACGTCGGAGCGAGCCTCGCCCTCGCCAAGAATTCACGGGCGTTCTATCCAACACTGGCGCTCGAGCTCGTGGCCAACCAAGGCAAGTCCGTGTCCAGAAAGGGTATCGGCGTCGGACTGATCTCTAAAGCAGCAACCGAAGCCGAAGTCGACGCCTATCTGACAGACAAGCAGCTGTACCCGATCGGTATGTTCGACGACGCTACTGATGGTAACGGCGCTCCTATGCATATCACGCCCTTCTTCCGCGCTGATCTTGCTGCACCTTGGGGCAGCGAGGGCTCGATTGAGCAGCTGCAGGATTTCAACAATCTCGTTTACACGCTGCTGCTCGATCTTACGGCGCTCACTACGCCGGGCGGCGTTCAATTCATGTTGGACCGCGGTGGTGCGGCCGGGCTCGAAATCGTAGACAACTATCAAGCGATCCTGGCTGAGCTCCAGATCCCCGCGGGTGGAGAGAATGGTTATCCGTTCGTCGGGCGCGATACGAACCAGCTGGTCACGATCGGACTGCCGGCTGGAGCCAAGCAAGCCGAATCCCCAGTTGGCATTCGGGTCGACGAAGACACGCTCAAAGACCTCAACGCCTACGTAAGTTCCCTGCCTGCGCCCGCGGGCACCAAGACCGATCCCGAGGCGATTGCGCGAGGACGCTTGGTCTTTCGACAAGCCTGCACTAGCTGTCACAACGACGACCAAAGCCGCTTCGTCCCGCAAAACATCGTACCGTTCAACGCCAGCGTGGACCTCTTCTCGAACGCGCCGGCTCGTCCCGACTTGTTTCCCGGTTGGGACGGCGAGCTGCTCGCGCCACGCACAGCGGCGGGGCTCGCGCCCGTGCGCAACGCGGCTGGCACCTTCGACGACAAACTCGTCATCGTGGAAGCCAGCAATCGTGACCAGCCGCGGGGAGGCGCGCTGCCGCTGCTGCTGGACCTGGCTCGGAAACCAGCATTCCTTCACGACGACTCGGTCAGCTCTTTGGAAGATCTACTGGACGCGACCAAGCGAGACGCAACCGAGCCACATCCCTTCTTCGTCGAAGACGCGGATGATCGTTCGGATGTCGTAACTTTTCTCAAGAGCCTCGATGACCAACCGCTTCCGTGAAGCGGCGCCCCGCGCAATCAAACGCGTGTAGTTCCGAGCCCGGCGACGAATCATCGTCGCCGGGCAGGCCAGAGCAAGCGCGCTAACAGCTCTAGGATTCTACTCATGCCGCCAGCACATCTTCGCTCGCTGCGAGATTGCACTGGTGGTAGACGCGCGTATCGTCGGCTTGACCTGCGCTGTTCGCGAAGCGAGCTAGGAGCTTCGCTCGGGCACGGGCGGCTTCGGCATCGAGACCCGCTTGGTCGAGGGCGAGGCACTGTCGGATCTGCGGTTAGCGTTTCCACGGCTTCTGCTCGATTGTGAGCTTCGGCCGCGTTGCGCGCGTGGTGCAGCGCCAGGGCAAACAACCAGCGCTCGGCCGCCGCGGCATTGGCAAGAATGCAGTGGTCAGCACGACGCTCCGAACCACCGAAATTTTTCGCCTCGAGCGTGGCGCCTGGAAGTTGTATCACCGACATGCGGACGCCGGAGAGACGGATAATAACGCGAGCAATGCTCACGGCGCCCACCGCGTCACTCAAGAAGGAATTTGCTCGAAATAGTGCGCAGCATCCAAGTCCGCTAGTAGGCCCTGCTCCGTGGGGCTCCAGCCCAAACTCTCCTTGGTCAACGCGGACGACCGAGAACGTCCATGCCGAAAAAGGGCGCCAGGAAGCCGAAGTGTGCAGGGGCCTCGTCGCGCGACTTGCTGATCACCGGAACTCCCAGACGCCGGCCGATGACGTTGGCAATATCTCGCGTGGGGACGCCTTCGTCTTGCACGGCGTGCAAGCGGCTGCCGGGGAGCGCCTTTTCGACGGCGAGCCGAAATAGGCGCGCCGCGTCGAAGCGATGCACGGCGGGCCAACGGTTGTTGCCGTCGCCGATGTACGCCGACACGCCGTGGCTGCGGGCGAGGCTGATCAGGTACGGCACGAAGCCGTGGTCCCCCGCTCCGTGGACCGTGGGCGGGAGCCGCACGATGGCGCTGCGCACGCCGAGCTCCGCGAGCTCGAGCTGCAGCTCTTCGGCGCGACCGCGGAAGGAGCTCTGCGCTGTCACCAGATCGGTCTCCAACGCAGCACGGCCATGCGCAAGGCCGACCATTCCCGACGCGATGACGAGCGGCTTCTGGGAGCCCTTTAGCGCCGTGCCCATTGCCTGGATGACCTGTACGTCTTTCGCGGCGCGCTCTTGGTGTGACTTGCTAAAGTCGTGGTCGAACGCCGTGTGGACGATGCCGTCGGCGCTCGCCGCCGCGGCAGCGAAGCTCTCCGGCTGCTCCAGGGAGCCGTGTAACGTCTCCGCGCCGGCGGCGCGCACAGCGCTGGCCGAGGCGTCTGAGCGCACCAGCCCCAGGACCTGATGGCCTGCCCGCAGCAGCTCGGCGACCACGGCCGAACCGATAAAACCTGAAGCACCTGTCACGAGGATTCGCATGGGATTTTTCCTTGATGTCACTTTCTGACATCAGATCTAGCAGGTGATGTCAGTGTCTGCAATCACTGTTGTCAGTTCCTGACATGGGCGCATCTTCTGCTAGTGTTCACGGGCAGATGGCTCGCTGGGAACCGGACGCGCGTGGGCGGCTCGAGAAGGCCGCGATGGATTTGTTCGTGGAGCGCGGCTACGCGCACACGACAGTCGGCGACATCGCCGAGCGAGCGGATCTCACCGAACGTACGTTCTTCCGCTACTTCACCGACAAGCGTGAGGTGCTGTTTTCCGGCAGCAAGGTGATCGAGGACACCCTCGTCGACGTGATCAGCAGCGCGCCCAAGGACGCGCCGGCGTTCGAGCTCGTGGCCAACGCTTTCGAGGTAGCAGGCGCTGAGCTGCAAGGGCGTCGTGATTTTTCGTACGTGCGGGCGCGCTATGCGATCGTCAGTGAGCACGCCGAGGTCCAGGAGCGCGAGCTCATCAAGCTGGCCTCATTGGCAGCGGCGATTACTCAGGCGCTGCTGGCGCGCGGGGTCAGCCAACCTGACGCGAGCCTGGTCGCCGAAGCGGGCATCGCCGTGTTCAAGGTCGGCTTCGATCGCTGGGTCAACGCCAAGAAGCCAGGGGAGCTTGCAACGCACATCCGCGCGGCCGTGGATGTGCTCAAAGCCGTTATGGCGGCACCGCCCCAGGTAGCTCGGACGCAGCGCATGAGCACCAAGAGCAAGTAGGAGCGCGGTTCGGACCTACTTCATCTGGCGCACGAATAGCGGGCTGGTCCAAACCTTGGCGTCACCGATTTCGCGAGCGAACAGGTACAGCGGGTAGACGCCGCCGGGACCCTCTCGTAAGGGGAGCTGAAGCTCGCCCGCGAGCGTTAGCGGCAAAGATTGGTCGGTAACGCGTTCGACGGAGAGAAAGAGGCCTTCGCCTCCAAGGTCGAATCGGCTGCGAGCGTTGTCGAGTAAGGCGGCGCCGGAGACTTCGAACTCCGCGGGTTCGCGGTAGAGCTGACCGTCGAAGCCAGTGATGCGGACCCACAGACTCAGGCGTGCAGCCGTGAGCGAGCGCAAATCCAGCTCGAGTTCGTCAGCGTCACCGTGGGTGGCGCTCTGGACGAGAAAATGGCCGGGCGCCACCGCTTCGACGCGCTCCTCGGGGTGCTCGAAACCGCGTGCCACGAAGCTCTCCACGACGCTGTCGTGAACCTGAATGGCAAGCTCGTAGTTTGCCCAGCGGTAGCGATCGCGCACACGCGCCCCTCCCCAGCGCACGCGCAGCCGGTTCGCGGAGTAGCCGAGCTCACGGTGCAAGTCGCGCTCCCAGACCACTCCCCGGTGATCTCGCACGGCGACGTACTCCCAGCCGGTGTGCCCGAACAGGCCGTAGTGAACCGGCAATGCTCCCGTGTGGTCGAATTCGTCGCCTTGCTGATGATTGCCACTATTGAACAGAGCAACGTTGCGTTCGCCGGTGGTGGCCCAGGTTCGGCGAGCGCGCAGCGCCTTACCGATTGGCTTGGGTGCCAACGTTTCGCTCAAGACGCCGGTGAGCCCGCCGCGGACGCCGAAAATCGAGGCGCCGGGGGCTCCGCCGCCCGGTCGCCCGCGGTGTTCGTCTCCCGATGCGCTCGCGCCGAGCCGGTACCCGCGTTCGAGGGCCTCGTTGTACAGCCAGTCGAAGTGGCCCCAGGAAGACGCGATTTCGCACAGGCGCTCGAGCTCTGGATGATGCCAGTCGAGGCTCGCTCGGCGACCACCGACGTGCGGAATGAGCAAGAAGCGCTCGGGAGCGTCCGCGTGCGCCGCGTACAGTTTGGACAGCGGCCAACAGGCGGGCTCCGGCGTCGCGACACGCATGTGCTCATGCCACTCGAAAGAGCGCAGCGAGCGCCCGTTCGGATCGAGCGGGAAGCGAACGTCTTCGGAAAGAAAGACGACGTTGTGATCGCCGCCCACGGCGCTATTGCCGCACCACTCCGTTCCGGGAAAACACACGAACTGCTCGTCGGTGTTGAACGAGCGCAGTCGTTCGAGCGCCGATCCCCAGTCCTCGTCGGTGATCTGGAAGTCGTTGACGGTGTAACCGAGCACGTCTAGGCCCGCCAAATCCCGAGCAAAAT
>Ga0247764_1000629_pt1 | contig 12381 bp, 9 predicted proteins | sample UWRJL051202B4_FD_179932 | JGI IMG/M metagenome (GOLD analysis project Ga0247764, IMG submission 179932) | Plant litter microbial communities from Arlington Agricultural Research Station in Wisconsin, United States - UWRJ-L051-202B-4 | ecosystem: Environmental > Terrestrial > Plant litter >...
ATGGTTCGGATCTGGACGTGTTGTTCATCTACGACCCGGCGCACGCACCGCCCGGGGTCGATGCTCAAAGCTTCTTCACCCGGCGCGCGCAGCAAATCATTCGGCTGCTGACCGTCGCGACGGTGGCCGGCCCTGGCTACGCGCTCGACGTGCGGCTTCGTCCCTCGGGCTCGCAGGGCATGTTGGTCAGCTCGATCGAAGCCTTCGCGCGGTACCATGCCGTGCCGCTCGAGCACACGCCCCTGACCGGCGAAGAGCGCGCCACGGTGGGTTCGGCCGCGCCCTGGGAACGTCAGGTCTTGTTGCGCGCTCGCGCCAACGCCGGGGATCGCGAACTCGGCGCCCGAGTCGAGGCGATCGCGCGGCACGCAGCCTACCGGATGGGGCCGCCCCCACTCGGTGAGCTTCGGCGCCTGCGCGGACGGCTGGAGCTCGAGCTGGGCCGGGAGCGACCGGGCCGCTACGATCTGAAGTGCGGACGCGGCGGCCTGCTCGACATCGAGTTCTGTGCGCAGTGGTTACAGATGCTGCACGGCCAAGATGCCGCCGTTCACACCACCGACACGGGTGAGGCGCTCGAAGCGCTGGCGCTAGCCGGTTACCTGGACCGGCGTCACAATCAACTGCTGCAAGACGGATATCGCTTCTTGCGCCGCCTCGAGCAACGCATCCACATCCTGACCGGTATCGGCTCGTCGCTGATCGATGCGCAAGCCGACGGGCTGCCCGCGTTGGCGCGTCGCTTGGGTATGGAAGACGAACCCGGTAACGACGCTGGCAAGAAGCTGATCGATCGTTACGAGGTGGTCACGAGCGGCGTTCGCACTGCGTTCCAGGAAGTGCTGGATCAGCATGAAACGACGCCCGACCGCGTCGAGGCCTGAGCCTCAGCCAGATTTGCGCAGCAAGCGCGCAACGTCGAGCGCCGCGTAGGTAAAGATGATGTCCGCACCGGCGCGACGCAGGCACGTCATCGTCTCTAGCAAACACGCGTCGTAGTCGATGAATCCGCGCTCGGCCGCGGCTTTGAGCATCGCGTATTCACCGCTGACGTGATAGGCGGCCACGGGCAAGCTGCTGTGCTCTCGAACGAAGCGAATGACATCGGCGTACGGCAGGCCCGGCTTGACCATCAGCCAATCCGCGCCTTCGGCCTCGTCCAAGGCAACCTCGCGCAGACTCTCGCGCACGTTGGCCGGATCCATTTGATAGGTCTTCTTGTCACCGCTGCGCGGGGCCGAGTCCAGCGCTTCGCGAAACGGTCCATAGAAGCTGGAAGCGTACTTGACTGCGTAGCTGCATATGCCGACCTCCAGAAATCCCGCTTCGTCCAAGGCGCGCCGGATCGCACCCACACGCCCATCCATCATGTCCGAGGGGGCCACGATGTCGGCGCCTGCGCGCGCCTGATTGACCGCCATCTTGGCCAGGATCGGTAAGGTGAGCTCGTTGTCGATGCGGCCGTCGACCACGACCCCGTCGTGCCCGTCCGAGGAATAAGGATCCAGCGCTACGTCCGTGATCACGATCAGCCCGGGCACGGCCTGCTTCAAGGCGCGGACCGTACGCTGCAGCAGACCATCCGGGTTCGCGCTCTCGGTGCCGCGGCCGTCTTTCAGGCCATCGGGTACGACCGGGAACAAGGCCACGCCCGCCACACCCAGCTCCGATGCCTCCGCTGCCAGCTCCACCAGTAAGTCGATCGACAGGCGCGCCTGATTGGCCATCGAAGCGATGGGCGACCGTAGCCGCGTGCCCTCCTGCACGAACAGCGGCAGCACCAAATTCGCCGCCGAAAACTGGGTCTCGCGGAACGTGGCCCGCAAGGCGGGGGTGCGACGATTGCGACGGGGGCGCTGCAGCTGACTCATGCCCGGAAGTATTGCGCGTCTTCAGTGCCCCGTCAGCCGCATACAGTTCCGAGCGCGCGCTGGCGCCGGGCTATACTCGGCCCATGGCGAGCGACTCCCAGAAGCGAGACTACTTGGTGATCACGGCGGTCGGTCCGGACCGGCCAGGCATCGTGAGCGCCCTCTCCTCCTTGATTCATGATGCGGGTGCGAACCTGGAGGACAGCCGCATGGCCGTGCTCGGCGGAGAGTTCGCGTTGTTGCTGCTCGTGTCGGGAGCAGACGCGGCCCTGACGACCGTCGAGCGCCGCGCCGGCGACAGCGAAGCTTCACTCGGTCTGCGGGTGATGAGCAAGCGCACGACTGGGCCGCGAGGGCCGCGCAATGTCTTGCCGTATTCGATTCGCGTCTCCGGCTTCGATCGCCCCGGGATCGTGCAAAGCGTGGCGAGCCTGCTAGCCGAACGAGGCGTGAACGTCGCGTCGTTCGAATCGCGCGTCACGAACGCGCCGCTCAGCGGCACGCCGCTGTTCGTGCTGGAGGCGCAGCTCGAAATTCCTTCGGAGCTCACGCTGTCCGCGCTGCGCAAGGAGCTCTCCGCGCGCTGCGACGAGGAGAATTTGGACTTCTCTTTGGAGGCGCGCGGTTGACGTTCGCGCGCCCCCTCGCGCGTTCATAGGCCGAGGAAGCTCAAGAACTCGCGCGCGGTCTGCGCGTTCTTCTGCTCGCGCCTGCGGCGCGTTTGCAGGCCGTTCCACGTGGCGATCTTGTCTTGGTAGTCGCGCGTGGCAGCTTCGTAAGCTTGATGTAGCGTGCGCATCTGGTCGACGTCGTTGACGCCGTCGCTCTCGTACAGGCACTCCGCGGCCTGGATCAGCTTCAAACGTCGCAGCGTGCCGTCCTTGGCCCAGCGCGGATCGAACGGAAAGATGCGGCAGCCGAGCGGGCGCGCCGTATAGATGCGGCAACGGTCGTCGTCGCCCAAGTAGCGGCAGCCGCCGCGCTCGTGGCGCAGGATCATCACGCGCTTGCCTTGGCGCAACGTCACGAACGCCTCCGGCTCGTCGTCCATAGCGATCGCGTTTTTGTCCACGAACCGCACGATCTCGGACGGCGGATCCCCGGTGCGACGCGCGATGCGCCGCACGTCTGCGTCGGTCAGCGGGAGCAACGGCTCCTTGCAGCAGTTGCCGCAACCGGTGCATCGGAACTTCAGATTCTGCTCAGTCGTCGCCACGGGCGCTATGTTTCCGAGCTTCGAGCTCGAGTGCAAGGGCCTGGCGTGCCCTTCGCGCAGCTTGTCCTACCTGTCTCGGGGGCGGCACGCGCCGCCCCCCTCGCCCACGCGCGGAGCGAGCCGAAGCGAATCGTGCGGTCCTTTCCTAAGCCTCAGGAGCAGGGCCGCGCCCCGAGCGCAAGGGATCGCAGTCAAAGATGGCGACGCGCTCCATCCCCACAAACGCCAAAACTGTGCGAGACTGCTAGGGATGTCCTTGAAGATCGATCAGGACCACTCGCGGTTTCGGAGCATCGTCCGGGGGAAGATTCGCCAAAACCTGCGTCGTTACATCTCACAGGGGGAGATGCTCGGCAGAAAAGGCAAGGATCTGGTCAGCATCCCGATCCCCCACATCGATATTCCTCGCTTCGTTTTCGGCGACAAACAGAACGGAGGGACCGGCCAGGGCTCGGGCAACGTCGGCGATCCGGTGGGCGGACAGCAGGGCGATCAGCAGGATGGCGCGGGCCAGGCCGGCAAGGACGCCGGTAATCACGTGCTGGAGGTCGACATCACGCTCGATGAGCTCGCCGAGATCCTAGGCGAGGAGCTCGAGCTGCCCGACATCGCGAACAAGGGCAAGAGCCGCATCATCGCCGCCAAGGATCGCTACACCGGCATCCGCCGGGTAGGCCCGGAGTCGTTGCGCCACTTCAAGCGCACGTACCGAGAGGCACTGAAGCGCGCCATCGCCAGCGGTGTCTACGATCCGGGCTCGCCCATCGTGGTGCCCCAACACGAGGACAAGCGCTTCAGGTCCTGGAAGGAAGACCTCGAACCGGTCGCCAACGCCGTCATCCTGTACATGATGGACGTCTCCGGCTCCATGGGTGACGAGCAGAAAGAGATCGTCCGCATCGAGAGCTTCTGGATCGATACCTGGCTGCGCAAACAGTATCAGGGCCTGGAGAGCCGCTACATCATCCACGACGCCGTGGCGCGAGAGGTGGATCGCGACACCTTCTTCCGCACGCGGGAGTCTGGCGGCACCATGATCTCGAGCGCCTATCGCCTGGCTACGCAGATCATCGATCAGCATTACCCGAGCGAGGAATGGAACATCTATCCCTTCCATTTCTCCGACGGCGACAACTGGTCGATGGAAGACACGCTCACCTGCGTGGAGCTCTTGAAGCAAGAGATGCTGCCGCGCGTGAACATGTTCGCCTACGGCCAGGTGGAGAGCCCTTACGGCTCGGGACAATTCATCAAGGATCTGAAAGAGCACTTCTCGAGCGACGAGCGCGTCGTCACGAGCGAGATTCGCGACCGAGACGCCATCGTCGGCAGTATCAAAGACTTCTTGGGCAAAGGTAAGTAATGACGCAATTTGCGACGCACACCTCGCTGCCGCGTTACTTGCGCGTGGAGCAAGAACGTATCGAAGCCATCGCGCGCCGCCGGGGACTCGACTTCTTCCCCGTGGTGTTCGAAATGCTGAGTTACGACCAGATGAACGAGATCGCGGCGTACGGCGGCTTTCCGAATCGCTACCCGCATTGGCGCTTTGGCATGGAGTACGAGCGCCTTAGCAAGAGCTACGAGTACGGCCTCTCGAAGATCTACGAGATGGTCATCAACAACAACCCCTCGTACGCCTACCTGCTCGAAGGCAACAGCCTGACCGATCAGAAGCTCGTGATGTGCCACGTGTTCGGGCACGTCGACTTCTTCAAACACAACTTCGTGTTCCGCTCCACGGACCTCGACGCCGGCGATCCGGTGACCGATCCGATGGCGCGCGGAGGCAGCGAATACGATCCCAATCGCAAATGGATCGACAAGATGGCCAATCACGGCGCGGCCGTGCGGCGCATCGTGGATCGGCACGGTATTCAGCGGGTCGAAGAGTTCATCGACATCTGCCTGTCGCTCGAGAACTTGATCGATCCGTGGTCGCGCTTCGTGGTGCGACGCCGCGACAAGCCGGAGGAGGAAGAACCTCGCGAAGTGGTGGTCCCGCGCCTGCGCGCCAAGGACTACATGGAGGAGTTCATCAACCCCAGTGAGTACATCGAGCGCGAGCGCGCCCGCTTGACCGAGGAGCGCGACAAATCCAAAGGCAAGCACCCCGCGCAACCCGAACAGGACGTGCTGATGTTCTTGATCGAGAACGCGCCACTGGAGCGTTGGGAGCGCGCGATCCTGGGCATCATTCGCGAAGAGGGTTACTACTTCGTGCCGCAGATGCAGACCAAGATCATGAACGAGGGCTGGGCTTCCTACTGGCACTCGCGCTTGATGACCGAGGAGGTCTGCGACTGGAGCGAGATCGTCGACTACGCCGAGAATAACGCGGGCGTGATGGCGACGTCGCAGGGGCGACTGAATCCGTACAAGCTCGGGGTCGAGCTATTTCGCAGCGTCGAGGATCGCTGGAACAAAGGGCAGTTCGGACCGGAGTGGGAGCAGTGCGACGACCTGGACGTGAAGAAGAACTGGGATCTTCGGCTCGGGCTCGGGCGCGAGAAGTTGTTCGAGGTGCGCTCGCTCTACACGGACGTCACCTTCATCGATGAGTTCTTGACCGAAGAGTTCGCCATCGAACATGGCCTCTACACGTACAACTGGTCGAACCGTAACGAGCGCTACGAGATCGAGTCACGCGAGTTCCGCGCCGTGAAAGAGAAGCTCCTGTCGCAGCTGACCAATTTCGGTAACCCCGTGATCAAGGTCGAAGATTCGAACTTCGAAAATCGGGGGGAGCTGCTGTTGCGTCATGATCACCGCGGCGTGGATTTGCGCCCCGACTACGCGAAAGAGACCTTGTCTGGCCTGGTGCGCGTGTGGCGACGGCCAGTCTGCCTAGCGACGCTGATCGAGGGCAAACGGGCGCTGATCCGCTACGACGGCAAGGAACACTCGACTCGCCAAGACGCGCCCTGACGCCCGCCACCACTGCCGGTCACTCCTCATGTTGCCATCACTGCTGCTACGGCGGCTCGGAACTCCCATCCGCGCACTCGGATGTGCGCTGCTCGTCGGCTGCGGCGGCAGCGCGCAGGAAGCGAGCGCGCCTCAGCCTCAGCCGGCGGCTTCAGCAAACGCCACGCTCGATTCGCCTCCGCCCGCAGCCAGCGGCACAGCTGAACCCAGCGCTCAGGCGGCACCAACATCGAGCGGCCCGCGCATGCTGGCGCGTCCACCCGCACTAGCCCCGGGTGGAACGCCGGGCGCCACACCGCCGCCGCTCAGCTCCGCTTCATCGACCCATTCCTCCTCTTCGACTTCGCCGAGCGCGCCTCCCCCACCACCGCCCAGCGAGGCCCCGCGCACGCTCCTGGCCGGCGGGCTCGCACGCGGCGAGGACAGCCCCGCGGATCGCGCACTGTCCGCCGGTGACAAGGCCTACTTCTCCGATGAAATCGCGGTAGCCAAGGCCGAATACAAGAAGGCGGCCAAACTCGCGCCCAAGGATCCGGCGCCGCGCGTCGGCATCATTCGCGTCGAGCTCAGCGAAAGCAACGTACCGACGGACTACGCGGTGGCACCCAAGAATCCCACCGTGCTGCGCCTGCTCAGGCAGCTGGAGGAGCTGCGCGCGCAGTCGCCCGACTACGGTCCGGTGGAGGTCGAGCGCGGGCGCGTGTTGTTGATCTTGGGCCGTGCCGAACCGGCGCTGCAAGCGCTGACGCAAGGCGTGCGCTTGTCGGAGAGTGATCCAGAGGCGCACTCGGCTCTGGGCGTGGCGCTGCTGGCCACCGGCAAACCCGCCGAAGCGTTGCCGCGTTTTCGCCGCGCCTCGGAGCTCGATCCGCAAAGCGCGGATCGTCTGCGCAATTTGGGCACGGCGTACCTGTTGATTGGGCAAGTTCCGGACGCCATTTCCGCTTACCGGCGCGCCGTACAGCTGACGCCGGATGACTCACGCGCTCACAGCGATCTCGGCACGGCTTACCTGGCTCAAAATCAGCCCGGCGCGGCGTTACCAGAGCTCGAACGCGCCGTGCAACTCGACCCGAAACGCGCCACCTTTCGTTCGAATCTGTCGTACGCCGCGCTGCTCGCCGGCGACACCAACCGCGCGCTGGAGCAAGCTCGCAGCGCCGTCGCGTTGGATGCCAAACTTGGCTCTGCCTGGCTGAACCTCGGCCTCGCCGAAGCCAAACTCGGCCACTACGACCAAGCCGAACGCGCCTTCAAACGCGCCGAACAGCTAGATCCCACCGATCCCCGCGTCAAAGCGAACCTTCAAGAACTCGAAGCCGTCCGGCGCAAAGCGAACGAAAAGCAGTAGGCGGCGCCCTGAAGCGATTCGCTATCGAGCAGACGCAAGGCTTGGTGGGTCTCGCTCGACACGCGCAGCGACGGACCCAGCCAACCTAGCTGTTAATCGACGCGCAAGCCCGGCTAAGTCGCGACCGCGCTATTCTGCAGAGTCTTCGGAGCACCCGCCCAAAGTCTTCTGACCACCCGGCCACAAAGCCCGGCTTCGGCCGAAGTTTTAGTGAGCAGTTTCAGCTGCGCTCCGGTGCTCACGTACGGTCGTACGTTCCGCGAGCCGGGATCTGCGGGCGTGCCTCCACAGATCCAAAACGGTCATGCTACACGCCGCCCATCTCAGCGACGTATTGTTCGATCACGGCGAGCACATCAGGCGGTACGGCGGTGAACTCCAGGCCCACGGCCTCGGTGCCGCGCGTGTTGCGGATCCACTTGGCGCGCGCGGAAAGCTCCACCAACTTGCCGGTGTTGGGCAGCGCGAAGCGGACCTTCACGAGCTCGTCTTGCTCGCAGGCCGCAGAAACGACCACGAGCAGACCGCCAACCGAGACGTCTTCGCTACGACCGTCGAGGGACTTGCCGGACGTGCGCAGAATCCGAGTCGGCGTTACGTAGGGAGCGCGTGGGAAGCGGCGACGCTGATCGGGTTGAATCGTTGGCGGAGTGGGCAGTGCCGGCGGCGCCTTGACCTGCAACACTCGAGCGACGGGTCGCGGCGGGCGCAGACCGAGCAGTGAGCCGCCCGTGTCCGGCACGACGATGCCGGCCAGCGCTTCGCCGAAGGCCGCCATGGATGGGTAACGATCGCTGGTCTCGCGCGCGAGCGCTTTTTCTACCGCCGCCGCGAGCTCCGCGGGCACCGTCGGGTTCTTGGTGCGCACCGGGGAGAATGGGCGGGTCGCCGATTTGAGCAGCACTTCGCCGAAATTGCCGTCGTAGGGCACGGTGCCGGTCAAACACTCGTAGAGCGTCACCCCGACGGCGTACACGTCCGCGCGCGCATCGATGTGCTCCTGGCCCATCATCTGTTCGGGCGCCATGTATTCCGGCGTTCCGAGCACCGCGCCTTGCACGGTGAGCTTGCGAGAGTCGTTGTTCTGTCGAGCGATGCCGAAATCGATGATCTTGATGACTTCGCGCCCGGTGTCGTCGCGCGCCACGAACAGGTTGCTCGGCTTGATGTCGCGATGAATCACCCCGCGCGCGTGCGCGGCCGTGAGCGTTTCGCAGATTTGGCGGCCGATCTGGATCGACTCGAAGACTCCAACCCGCAGGCGCACCGCCAAGATGCCTTGCAGGGTGCGCCCCTCCAACAGCTCCATCACCACGTACGGGCCCAGGTGCTCGATCTCCCCCGCGTCCAGCACTTGCGCCACCCCGGGATGGCGCACCGAGGCCAACGCCTCGGCCTCACGCAGCAACCGGATCCGCGTCTCCTCGATGTTCAGATACGCCTGCGTCAAGAGCTTCACTGCCACGCTGCGCTTCGTGAACAGGTGCTCGGCCTCGTACACCACTCCGGCGGCGCCCCGCGCGATCTCGCGCTTCAAGCGATAGCGCCGATCGACGATGGTTCCGACGGTGTGGCGTTCGTTCATGATGCCCGGCGAACCCTCAACGGCACGCGCGACCCGGATCCTGAGACCGCGCCGCGACGACCAGCGACGATGGTACCACGCCGCCTTATTCAGCACCTGCTCGGCGGCCCTCCCAGCGCGAAACTCCCTCGAATTCGAGGTCGCGAGCGAGCGCGTCCGGCGACGTACCTTACGGCGCGCCGATGCGAATCCGCTCGGGTTGGCGCTCTTTCGGCAGCGTGCCCCAGCCTCTACGAATGCGCACTACGGCGGGCTTGTGGCTCAACAGGCGCCCGTCGAATACACCCTGCGCGGCCTCGCCCCGTAGCTCCGAGTCGAATCGCGCATGGATCAGGTAGAGCCCGGGGCGACGCAAGGCACCCACCGGGCAGAGCTCGATCAGACGGCTGGTCGCGCGCAGCCGCCCGCCCGGCCGGAGTGACACGATGCTGCTGCGATCGGGCGAACGTTCATCTGGGCCGGGTGCGCAAGTGACCAAGCCGTCTGGCCCGGAGATCTCGAAGCTGATGAGTTCCCGTCGGAACAGCACGCGCTGCGGCTTCTTGGCGATGTTGCTCAAGGTGGCGGTGAGCAGCGCGTCGCGTTCGGTCGCTGCGTCCGCGTTGCGTGAGATCTCGAGCTTGAGCGGACCAGCCTCCGGCGGGCTCTCTTCCTTCTTGTACTCCGCGCCCAGCTGGAGCGGCTGCGACACGAGCTCCTTGGTCGCCACCTCGTCGGAGAGGGGCGGAGTACCTGGCTCGCGCTTGAGTTGATTCTTCGCGGGCTCGGGCAGCGCGGAAGCGGACAGCTCACGCTGCGCGACGAATGGCGGCACCTGCTCGAGCACGAGGGTCTGGGCTTTGCCCTTCGACCAGACCTTTTTGGTTTTTTCGGACCAGCCCAAGCGCGCGACCACCATCGCTTCGGGAACTAGCGCTTTTTCACCGAGCGAGAGGCAATACAGGCGCGGATCGAACGAATCCACGATGCCTTCCCCGGGCGCGAGCAGAACGTCCGGCGATGATTCTTCGTCGCGCGGGACTTGTTCTTTCGGGAGCGCGCAGCGCACCGGCTTTGGCGCGGCAACCTTACGGTGCTTTGGATCGGGCGGCGGCGTCGGCGGCGTCACTTCGAGTGAGAGCGTTCGCAGATCGGGTCGCACGCGCACGGGTTCTGTTCCGCGATTGACGATCGCGTAAACCCAAGGCGTATCCGGACCACGCTCGACCACGGCGAGGCGCAAGCCCAAACGACCGCGCGCATCGACCGCTTCGGCGGTGTTGTCGAGGGCGGCACGCGTGAGCTCAGGCGCGTAGTGCGGTTCCGCCGGGCGCTGGGCGGCGCCGTCCGCCGCATCTTCGTTCTTGGCTGGCGACGCGGGGCCCTTGGACTTCGTAGCCGCGGACTTTGCGGAGGCCTCGGCTTCCTCTGCCTCCGCGGCTTCTGCGGGTTCGGTGCCCTCGGTATCGTCCGCTCGGGCCTCTGCCGTGGCCGCGGTGCGCGAGCTCCCGGCGCAGCCGCAGGCCAAGAGCAGCACAAACCACAACGAGCGAGGCCGATCGAAGCACATACGCTTGGTCTTACACCGCAGTTGTGCCCGGGAAAAGCCGCAAACCTCAAAAGCCAGTGCTAGAGAAGCGGGCATGCGCGGGCTTTATCCGATCGTGGACCTGGATGCGCTCGAACGGCGCGGAATTTCGCCGCGAGCGTTCGCCGAGCGGGTGCTGTGCGCGCGCCCGCCGTTGCTCCAGCTCCGGGCAAAGCACGCGACCGGCAGCGCCACGCTGAGCTACCTACGCGAACTCGCGCCGCTGTGCGCTGCCGCCGGGACGGCGCTGTACGCCAATGATCGGCCTGACCTGGCCGTGTTGGCGCCGGCGCAGGGGGTGCACGTCGGTCAGGACGACGTTCCCGTGCGCGAAGTGCGACGTTTCGCGCCAGAGCTGCAGATTGGGGTGTCCACGCACGACTTGGAGCAGCTCGAAGCCGCGCTCGCCCAGAAGCCAAACTATGTCGCGTTCGGGCCGGTGTTCGCCACACCTTCGAAGCAGAATCACGAGCCCGTGGTCGGCCTGGCGGGGCTCGAGCGCGCGGCGGAGCTGGCGCATCAGCGCGCCATTCCCCTGGTGGCGATCGGCGGCATCGGCGTGGAGCACGCGGCGGAGCTGGCGCGGCTGGGCGTGATTGCCGCCGTGATCGGCGCGCTGGTCGCCGATTCGCTGGACGAAGTCGAAGCGCGCGCTCTCGAGTTTCAGGCGCGGCTGTCGCAGCGCCCGGCCTGACCGCGCCTACGCTGCAACGCGCCGCAGGCGCTGAACCAGCGTCTCCAGCACCAGCGCGTTCGACACGTTGCGCTCGAGCTCATTGACAGCGACCAGAACCTCTTGGTGTTGCGCTGCGCACAGTTGAGCGGCAGCGGGCGCATCCGCGATAAGCTTGCGCGCCTCTGCGGCGAAGCTCTGCGCCAAGAAGCCGAGTTGTTCCTTGAGCGCGTCGCGATCGGCCTTGTAGCTCTCGGCGAACTTCAACGCGGGCGCCAGATCCACCGCGGCCAGGGCTTGTCGAATCGCTTGCGTGAACTGTTCTTGCTCTTTGAACAGCTCAGGATCGGCCAGCCCGAGCGCGGCGTCCGCGCTGCCCTGAGCGTAGCTGGCCGCGTCCGTCGGCAGGCCACGTGCGGCCAGAATGCGCGCGATGATCTCGTCACTGAGCGGCGCGAAGCGCACGGGCAACGTGCGCGAACGAATCGTGTCCAGCAAGCGGTTCGGACGGCTGCTGAGAAGCACGAAGAAGGTGCGCGCAGGCGGCTCCTCCAAGGTCTTGAGCAACGCGTTGACGGCTGACAGCGTGAGCTCTTCGGCGTCGCGCACGATGAACACCAACGCACGCCCTTCGTGGGGCGGAAAACCAATGCGGCTGAGCACCACGCGTCGCACCTGCTCGATGCTGATGCCGGTGGCCTCCCCTTGCGTGATCACGTCCTTGTACAGGCCACGCCCCAGCAGCACGATGTCCGGATGCTGCGGTACGCGCGGCGATTCCTCCGACAGCGTCAAGGCGCGCCGGCACGCAGAACACTCGCCGCAGCCAAGGCCACCCCGTTCGCACACCAGCGCCCGCGCGAAGCGCAACGCGGCCATTTGCTTGCCCACACCTGCCGGCCCTTCGAAGCGGTAGGCGTGATGCACTTTGCCGCTCTGAAGGGCTCGCGTCAGCGTCTGGATCGCCGGCTCTTGGCCCCAAACTTCGTCGAAGCTCATGGGTTCGTCGGCAGTGTACGCGAAGCGGCGACGTTCGTGATACATCTCTGCCGCGCGCACGGCGACATGACCAACTTGGGCATAAAACCGCAAGCAGTCATCGGTGTAGTGTGGGTGATGGGCCTCGCTTCGGGCTGCGTTTTGCGCTCTGCGCCAGTGGCGCGCATCGCGGACGGCGTGGAGTACTCGGG
>Ga0247764_1000630_pt1 | contig 12376 bp, 12 predicted proteins | sample UWRJL051202B4_FD_179932 | JGI IMG/M metagenome (GOLD analysis project Ga0247764, IMG submission 179932) | Plant litter microbial communities from Arlington Agricultural Research Station in Wisconsin, United States - UWRJ-L051-202B-4 | ecosystem: Environmental > Terrestrial > Plant litter >...
CCTCGATCTTGTAACCGCGGTCGGCTTTCTGGTTATCGAGGTAAGGCTGGTTCTGAAACGAATTGGCCTGAAGCTCGCCGGCGTCGAGCGCGGCGTTCGGCACCACGTAATCAGAGAACTCGATCAGCTGAAGATCGAGTCCTTTCCTGGCGGCTATTGGCTTCACGGCTTCGAGGATCTGCGCATGCGGCCCCGCCGTGACGCCAATCTTGATGGCTTCAGCCGCGGCACTGGCGGACCAGGCGACGAGTATCGTCGATGCAATCAGAACAGAACGAAATGACATTTTGGTCTCCGTTAACTTCGTGAATGTGGGGATCGGCAATCAGAACGCCGGCGCGAGCGACGGGTTTGCCAGCAAATGGCGGCGCTGCTGCAGCAGCGTTCTGGCGGCGCGCTCGGCGTCTCGCGCAGAGCGAAATTCGCGACCTTCGAGGCCGTCGAAGGCACGATCAGCGGAAAAGAAGCGATATCCCTGCTCGTCCCTGGCGACGATGCCTGCGGTCCGGCTCTCGATTTCGATGATGTAAGCTTGTGGCATGCGTGCTCGTTCACCGGATGATCCGGTGCTCCTGTATGACTTGGTGATAAGGATTGCTAGAACAGGAAGATCAGCGACAGGCGCCGGTAGCCGCGGAGAAGCAGCGCAGCGCCACGCACAGATGCGTATTTCCGGACGCTGGTCTTCGATCAGATCGCATGCAGCAGCTCTTGAGCGGGGCAATTCCCTACCCAGATAGTATTGAGGACTGCGATCAGGTCAATGAAATGGCCATTCAATGTTGTCGTCGCGACGCGTCGGCGGTTCTATGTGTCCTGCCGAAAACGAAACGGAACGATCTTTGGGAGCTTAAGCTGCACGCCGAAACGAATCTGCGGTCGCCAATCCTGATCGAAATGCGCGTTGCACAGATATTGCGTAGCTTCGACGAAGTTAGCTCCACTAAAAATCTCTGTGCATGCCCGAGTTCCCAGAATCTCGACACTCTTCTGCCCTTCCCGCGCAGAACGATTTTCTTTTCGCTACCGGTATATTGGCAAGCTGGAATTCAGCCACGATCTGACACGACAGTTTCTCATTAGCTGATCACTTGGCTAAACCGGGGGGCGGTCGCATGAATGCTTTCGCAAGCCGACACGCGATTGTCATAGGCGGCGGCGCCAGCGGCGTTCTGTTGGCCTATCAGCTGCTCCAACGCTCAACCCCGGACTTTCGCATCACGCTGATCGAGAAGCGCCCCGAAGTCGGGCGTGGTCTGGCCTACCATACCGGCAATCCCGAACACGTCCTCAACGTGCGCGTCGCCAACATGAGCGCGCTGCCGGATGAGCCGGATCATTTCTGGCGCTGGCTGACATCACGCGAAGGCGTGCCGCCGCCCTGTCCCGATCCCTACTGTTTCGTGCCACGGCGCATCTACGGCGATTACATTGCCGACCTGCTGATGACCTCCAAAGGACGCTCGACGCATCGGCTCTCCATCGTGCAGGGCACCTGCGTCGATGTCAGCGAAGGTCCGGGCGAGGTCACGGTCCGCCTGGAAGACGGCAGATTTTATGTCGGAGATATTGCCGTTCTTGCCACCGGCCACGATGTCCGGTCCTGTTCGCCAGGGTACGCCGACCCCTGGGTGCTGCCCTCCTCGGCGGGCATCGATCCCGACGCCACCATCCTGATCCTCGGCACCGGGCTGACGATGGTTGATTACGTTCAGTCGGTTATACAGGACGGACACCGCGGTCCGATCGTGGCGGTGTCGCGGCGCGGTCTCCTGACGAAGCCCCATCGTCGCGTTGATCCAATTCGCATCGAGGAAGCGGACGTTCCGTTCGGCGCCGGGATCAGTCACCTGTTGCGCTGGTTCCGCGGCCGGGTCGGCGCCCATGTCGCCCAAGGTGGCGACTGGCGCAGCGTTATCGACGGCCTGCGGCCCTACACCCAACGGCTCTGGCGCGAGCTTCCACCTGCCTCCAAACGCCGCTTCCTCGAACACGCGCGCGCCTGGTGGGACGTGCATCGCCATCGCATGGCGCCGGAGGTGGAAGCGCGCATCATGGATGTGCTGTGTGCTGGCCGCCTGACCGTGATGGCGGCGAAAGTGGCCGGTATCGAACCCAACGAAGCCGGCGCCCGGGTCCGTTACCGCCGCCGCGGCCAAAGCGAGGTCCTCAGCATGCAGGTCGGCGCCATCGTCGATTGCACCGGTATCGTGAAGGACCCTCTCGCCTCCGCCAATCCGGCCGTTCGCAGCCTGTTCGAGCGGGGCCTTGCACGCGTCGATCCGCTGCATATCGGCATCGAGACCGCCGCGGATGGCGCGATCGTCAACCAGCACGGTGCTCCATCCCGGCAATTGTTCGCCGTGGGTCCACTTACCCGGGCCGCGTTCTGGGAAATCATCGCGATCCCCGATATCCGCAACCAATGCGCCGAACTTGCCGCCAAACTCGCCCACGTCGACGAGGCGAGTTTGGCCGAACTCATCGCCGCCCGATCCGCCTAGCTGTTGAATCCTGCAGGAATGAACGCTGGAATCTTCTCTTCAATGAACTGCTTGACCTCCGGTGAATTGAACACCTCGATGAACGCCTTCAACCGCGGATCGTCCTTCTTGTCCTGTCGTGCCGCGAAGCGCAGCACGAGGCCGTCGTCGACGGTGCGATCGATGATCAATGCCGATTTCGGGTCGCCGCCCGCCGGGATCAGATAGGTGATGTTGACCAGTGCCAGCGTGACGTCGTCGAGCGAGCGGTAAGTCTGCGCCGGATCGAGTTCGATGATCTTCAGATTCTTGGGGTTTTCGATGATGTCGAATTTGCTGACCGAGAATCCCCTGCCCGGCGTAAGCTTGATCAAGCCGGCACGCTCCAGCAGGATCAACCCGCGGGCGCCGTTCAGCGGCTCGTTCGGAATCGCAACGCTGTCACCGGACTTGATCTCTTCGAGCTTCTTGACCTTCTTCGAGAACAATCCGACCGGCGCGATCACGCCGACCTTGTCGACCTGCACGAGGTTGAACCCGCGCTGCTTGTTCTGAAGCGCCAGATAAGTTCCATGCTGGAATAGATTGGCATCGACATCGCCGCTGTGGACCACCTCGTTCAGCGCGACCCAATCGGCCAGCTCGACGATCTTGACGTCCTGCCCCTTCTCCTTGGCGAGCTTTGCGGCAAAGGAGGCCAACTGCCCGACAGGGCCGGCACTGGTGGCGATTTTCAAGGGCTCGTCGGCAAAAGCGGCGGCAGTCAATGCAAGCGAAAGGCCCGCGGCCTGCGCCAGGCGGAAAAGTATATTCATGAGCTAAAGTCCGTTTCATGTTCAAGTTGCCAACCGGGAAATGATGCGCAGTGAATTCAACACTGTCGAGACGTCGGAGAAAATAGCGACGCACGTGCTGCCGCGTCGCGGCATGCCACATTAATTTTTCCGTACGCAAGGCACGCTGAGTTTATTGTTTCATCGCGTCGATGGCTGGAGATCGCGCCGGTCGACCAAACTGCGCGGCGCTTCTCGCAGACGCGCGCGCTTCCATCAGGCGGACGGTGAAACATTGCTGTAGTCTAATTCTTCTGCAGCATGATTTGCATCGTCGCCACTCAAATTGAAAACAACGTTACCCGAGCAAGATGCTAAATGGCTTGTCGAGCATCGCCGAGACATGTCCTGTCGGGAGTCCATGATGGCCAAACCACGAGAACTGCGCTTCAACGCATTCAACATGACCGCTCCCAGCCACAACTGGGCGGGGCTGTGGTCGCATCCGCGAGACACGTCGATCAACTATAACTCGCTGGATTACTGGGTCGACTATGCCAGGACGGCAGAGCGTGGGCTCCTCGATGGCATTTTCCTCGCCGACGTCTTCGGCGTCTATGACGTGTTCGGCGACAGTCCGGACACGGCGGTGCGTCACGCCGTACAACTGCCGAACGCCGAGCCGACGCTGCTGGTCTCCGCCATGGCGCTGGCGACAAAACATCTCGGCTTCGGTATCACATCGAACCTGACGTTCGAGCACCCCTACCAGTTGACCCGCCGTTTCTCGACGCTAGATCACCTCACCAACGGGCGTATCGGCTGGAACATCGTCACCGGCTATCTCGACAGCGGCGCGCGCGGCATGGGCCTGCCTGCCTCCCGCGTCCATGATGAGCGCTATGACGCCGCTGAGGACTTTCTGGAAGCCTCCTACAAATTGTGGGAAGGAAGCTGGGAGGACGATGCCGTCCGCCGCGATCGTGACGCGCGCATCTTCACGGACCCGGCAAAAGTTCATCCGGTCCGCCACGAAGGCAGCCATTATCGCGTCAACGGCATTCATCTCGCCGAGCCGTCGCCGCAGCGAACGCCGTTGCTGTACCAGGCGGGAACTTCAAAACGCGGCCGCGCTTTCGCAGCCAGGCATGCCGAGGCCATCTTCCTTAACGGGCAGACCAAGCCGATCCTCGCGCGTGCCGCCCGTGAGATCAGGACCGCGGCCAAGGAATTCGGCCGCGATCCTTACGACATCAGGCTGTTTGCCGGCGCGACCGTGGTCGTCGCGCCGACGCGGGCGGAAGCGGAAGACCTCCTTGAAGACTACGCCCGTCATGTCGATCAGGCCGGCCAGCTCGCGCTGCTCTCGGGCTGGACCGGCATCGACTTCTCGACCTACCAGCCCGATCAGGCCGTGCAATATGTCGAGAGCAACGCAATCCAGTCGATGGTGGAGAATTTCACACTTCGAAGCGATCGACCCGTCAGGATCGGAGATCTCGCCACGCTGAGCCGCGTCGGCGCACGTTCGCCCTTCGTGGTCGGCTCACCGCAGGACGTGGCCGACGAACTGGTCGCCTGGGCCGAGGAGACCGACGTCGACGGTTTCAACCTGTTCCGACTGGTGGTGCCGGAATCGCTGAACGCCTTCGTCGACCTGGTGGTGCCGGAGTTGCAGTCCCGCGGCGTCTACAAGACGGCCTATCGCGAAGGCACCTTGCGCGAAAAGCTGTTCCCAGGGCGTGGTGCCCGCCTGCCCGCGGTGCATCCGGCCGCGGGCTTTCGTCACCTGGCCACAACGCCCGCAAATCCTGTTCGATCAGACGCTGCCGAGTAGGGCACTCGTTCTACGAGCATACCCGCCCACGGACCGCGCGTGATCACTCCAGGACGCGCTGATCACGATAGGGCTTGCCGCCCCGTGATTGCGATACTGACCCTCCACGCGACTCGATGACGGGCAACTCCGCCAGCGCATTCACCACGTGGTGCATGGTAGGCAGGTCCGACCAGGCCGCCTTGTGGAAGCGCACGGTGCCGGTACCGACCTGATGCCGATCGACGGTCTTGTCGGGGTCGGCCGCCGGCGTGAGCGTCACTTGTCGCAGATCTGTCTCGCCCCACGCGCCGGTGCGCGGCACATATTTCAGCATCAGCGTCCCGTCAGACGGAGCACCCATTCCGTGGCCGGCCACGTCGCGGTGTTCCGAAACAGCAAGGTCGAGGAAGCGAAATCCCATCCAGCCCGCCGTGCAGAGCTGCACGCCATTCCAGCACCGCGGCTCGGCGATTTCGGCATAAAGCTTGGGATGGCCGATCTCGTCCCGCCCGGTGATGATGGGATCGGCGAGGTTCTCCCAGACCACGGCGAGAAAGCGACCCGTCGCTTGATCCCGCTTGCCTGCGAAACGCACCGGCCAACCGACCTGGATCATGGTGTAGCCGCGGCCCGCCAGCCAATCGATATCGGTCATGAAATGGAATTCGACAGTAACGACCGGTTCGCCGGAAAGCGAAAACCCATCGGGCAGATGCCGTTCTAGCCGCGCGCCCTCGGTGAGAAAGCTCGCGGCAACCGAGAGCCGGCGCGGGCTGCGCCTGGGATCTGCGACAACACCCGGCGGTAGCTGCCGTGGCCCAGGGGCCGGCCCGAAATGGGTCGGCATGCGGTAGATACGTCCGGCTTCGAAACGATAGCTCATGGGTCGGTGGCCAGTGGCAGCGTATCGAGCAACGGCCTGGCGAGGTACAGAACTTCGTACGCAACGCCAACCAGGTCGCGATCCGGCTCATCGTCCGTCAGGACGATCCGTATCAAGCGCCAACAGCTGGGATCGACGCCGACGACGGCGGCAACCGAGTTGGGGCGTTCGGCCACCGCCCGGCTGCGCTCGATTTCGGTGCCCAGTGCTGCGGCGAGATCGGCGTCGATCGGAATCGGCACCTCCTCCTTGCAGACAAAGCGGGCGTGTTGAGCCTTGCCTCTTCGGGCGTCCAGCGCAAAGGCGGTCTGGATCTCAGCCCGACCGAAACTGTCCGCCACCACCTTGTAACGTCCGCCCACCAGGAAATCCCGAAAGGCCCGGTCCTGTTGCCAAAGATAAAGCGATGAATAATTGCTGGCAGCGGCGCCGAAGCGGCCGCGCTCGCGCAGCAGGAAGGCCTTGAAACAAAGCTCAGGCACCGCATCCCACAGCGGACCGCGCTGTCGCGCGCGCTCGCGAATGACCGAGACCTCATAATCCGCCGGCAGACGGTGGGCGTAATGGGCAGCGATCATTGCGACACTCTCTCCAGGAGATTTGACGCACTGAGATTAGACGCCCGTTGATCATTCGAAAACGCCATGAAATAGTATTTCAATGATTTCAAAATGAAATGATGAAAAATGACAACGCTGGATATCGAAGCGGTGCGAGCATTCGTTCTCGCCGCCGATCTGAAAAGCTTCACCCGCGCAGCGGAGGCAATGGACACGACGCAGTCCGCGATCAGCCTCAAGGTCAAGCGGATGGAGGACGCCCTTGGCCGCCGGCTGTTGGACCGCACCCCTCGCCTTGTCCGGCTTTCCGCAGATGGGAACGCTTTTTTGGGTCCCGCGCGGGCGCTGATTGCCGCTCACCACGGAGCGATCGGCTGTTTCGACGTCGATCAGCAACGACTCGTTGTCGGCATCAGCCATCATATCGTCGGCGCGGAGCTGCCGCTCCTGTTGCGACGCATGCGCAGCGCGGCGCCAAGGCTGGTGCTCGAGATCCACGTCTCGACCTCGGCCGATGTTCTGGATCAGTTTGACCGCAGCGTCATCGATGCGGCCGTGATCCTGCGCCACGACAGCCGCCGCAAGGGCGGTGAGACGATTCTGGAAGAGACCTTCAGCTGGATGGCGTCACCTGATTTTGAGCACCATGACGGCGAACCGCTGCGTCTGGCCACCCAGGCCGATCCCTGCAGCGTGCGGAGCATGGCCATCGACGCGCTCAACAAGGCCGGTATCGCTTGGACCGAAGTGTTCGTCGGGGGTGGGATCGCGACCATCGGCGCAGCGGTCTCGGCCGGCCTTGCGGTGGCGGCCCTCGGCCGCCGGGTGGCCCCGCCGGGAACAATCGACATCGGAGCGCAACTTGGCTTGCCGCCGCTGCCTTCACGGGACGTGGTGCTTCACGCGAGCCGCAGGGATCAGGAGGCCAGGAACTCGCTGAAGACGCTTGCTGCGGCAATTCGGGCCACGTCCGTGCGCCCGTAGCGGCGCAAGACCAACGTCCTTACCAGGTCGCGATGTACGTTCCCTTGAACCGCTTGTCGAGGAACGCTTTCACTTCCTCCGAGCGGTAGGCGTCCACCAGTTGCTTGACCCAGGGCTTGTCCTTGTCCTCCTCGCGCACCGCGATGATGTTGACCCATGGTCCGTCGGCGGCCTCCCGGGCAATCGCATCGACCGCCGGATTGAGGCCTGCCTGTACCGCGTAATTGTTGTTGATCGAAACCACGTCCACATCCTGCAGCGAACGCGGCAGCTGCGCGGCGTCGAGTTCGACGAAACGCAGCTTCTTCGGATTGTCGACGATGTCGGCGATCGTCGAGGCGACGTTGTTCGGATCCTTCAGCTTGATGGCGCCGTGAAGCGCAAGAATCATCAAGCCACGCGCGCCGTTCGACGGATCGTTGGCGATCGCGACCTTCGCACCCTCCGGCAGGTCCGACAGCTTTTTGTATTTCAGCGAATAGACGCCCTGCGGGGAAGCGATGGTGTTCGCCACCTTCACGATCTTCCAGCCGGTCTTCGATATCTGGTTTTTCAGGTAAGGCTCGTGCTGAAACGAATTGGCTTCAAGGTCTTTCAGCGCCAGGGCCTGGTTCGGAACGACGTAGTCCGTGAATTCGGTCACCTTGATATCGAGCCCGCGCTCGGCGGCCACCTTCTTCACCACGTCGGTGATTTCGGCGTGCGGCCCGGCCGTGACGCCTACCCGAATGGTCTCGGCCTTCGCCGCGCCTGATAATAGCGTCGCAGCGGCAATGATTGCAGCAAGTATGCGCATGATGTCTCCGTGTATGAGCGAGCTGAAGATATTCAGCGATGCCGCAAGCGGCGATTGACCCGCTTGGCGAAATAGTCGCCGACGGTCTGCACCGTCTGCACCAGCGCGATCAGTACGACCACCACCGCCAGCATCATTTCCGGCATGAAGCGCTGATAGCCATAGCGGATGCCAAGGTCGCCAAGGCCGCCACCACCGACCGCGCCGACCATGGCGGAATAGCCGAGCAGGCTGACCACGGCGAGCGTCAGCGCCAGCAGCAGCCCCGGCAGGGCCTCGGGAATGAGAACCTTAAGCACGATCTGCAGCGGGGTGGCGCCGAAGGAGGACGCGGTCTCGATCAGGCCGGCATCCACCTCGCGGATCGCCGCCTCGACCAGGCGGGCGATGAAAGGCGTCGCAGCAATCGTCAGCGGCACGATCGCGGCTCCCGAGCCGATCGATGTCCCCGCGATCAATCGTGTGAACGGAATGATGGCGACGACCAGGATGATGAAAGGCGTCGATCGGGTCGCGTTGACAATGACGCCCAGTATTGCGTTGATTTTGGGCGCGGCGAACAGTTCGCCCTTCCCGCTGGTGGCGAGGAAAATTCCGATCGGCAGGCCCAACGCGGTTGCCACCAGGGCGGCGACGGCAACCATGAACAAGCTCTCTCCAGTTGCCTGGATAATCAGGTTGATGAGTTCAGGCGACATAGCCGAGACGCTCCGCTGAGAATTGATGTTGCGACAGATAGGCAAGGACTTGCGCCGCGGTGGCGTCGCCTCCGGGAACGCCGACGATCAGCGATCCGACCCGCTGGCCGCCGATTTCATCGATGCGCGCCGACAGCAGCGCGACGTCGATGGACAATTCGCGCGCCAGGCGGGCTACGACCGTATCGCCGGCGTCACCGCGAACCAGGACGCGAAGGACAGCCTGCCCGCCCGGGACAGGCGCTTCCTGCAAGCGGCTCGCGAGCGAGATGGGAATCGATTCGCCAAGGACTTCGGCCAGGAAGGTCTGCGTGATCGCTTGTTTCGGATGGGTGAAGATATCGGCGACATGCCCCCGTTCGACAATGTCGCCGGCATCGATGACGACGACCTCGTTGGCGAGCTGCCTGACGACCGACATTTCGTGGGTGATCAGGATGATGGTGACGCCGAGTTCGCGGTTGATGTTGGCGAGCAGATCGAGGATCGCCCGGGTGGTCTGCGGATCCAGCGCGGAAGTCGCCTCATCCGACAGCAGCACGCTGGGCCGCGTCGCCAGCGCGCGCGCAATACCGATGCGCTGCTTCTGCCCGCCGGAAAGCTCCGAAGGGTAACGATCATGCTTGTCGGCGATATCGACGAGATCGAGCAGTTCGGCCACGCGCACCGCGATATCGGCTTTCGACCAGCCCGCGATTTCGAGCGGCAGCGCGATATTGGCCGCCGCCGTACGCGACGACAGCAGGTTGAAGTGCTGGAAGATCATGCCGATGGAACGCTGCGCCAGCCGCAACTCGCGACCCGACAGCGCCGAAATATCGCGCCCGTCGACCTCGACGCGGCCGGTGGTCGGCTTCTCCAGGCCGTTGATGAGGCGGACAAGGCTCGACTTGCCGGCGCCGGATCGGCCGATCACGCCGGTGATCGAGCCCCGGGGCACGGCGAAATCGATGTTCTGCAGCGCCCGCACGCTGGGTTTCCCGCGATAGGCCGGATACGTCTTCTCCACGCCTTCGAAGCGCACCATGGCATCAGCCTCGGCAGGAACGCTGTCTGGCGGGGTGAACGACTCAAGCGGCCGTGCGACCGCCAGCGATTGATGCACATTCATTGCAGGATTCCAGTTTCTTCGATGCGGCCGCCCGCGTTGCGGGCAGCCTTGGTATCAATGACCAAACAGCAGGTAGCTGCGGTCGATGTCGCGATGGTGTTTGGTTTCCTCGGTCCAGCCGACCGCCCGGCGATAGCTGCCGAGCAGCGCATTCTGCCTCAACGCCTCGAGATCGACACGTTGCGGGACTTCCGCGAACGGCGAGACGTACAGCGCATCCTCGGGGCAATAGAGTTCGCACAGGAAACAGGTCTGGCAGTCGCCCTGGCGCGCGATAACGGGAATCCCATCAGTCTTGTCGAACACATTGGTGGGGCAGACATTCACGCAAATATCGCATGACGTGCAGCGCTGCGCATCGATAACCTCGATCATGCCGCGGCCTCCGCATAGGCGGCTTCGGCATGCGGACGTACCGCGGTCCATACCTCATCAAGCCCGCCCGAGGTGATGTAGTGACGCTGACGGTCGTCCTGATCCGGGAAATCATCGCGACGGTGCATGCCGCGGCTCTCCTTTCGCGCCAGACCGCTGCGGTACATCCAGCGCGCCGTGGCCAGCATGGATGCGCTCTCGCGCGCTCGGAACACGTCCTCAGCGGTGGCCGCATCCGCCCTTGCGGCTTCGGCCCAGAGCGCATCGAGCCGCTCGAGTGAGCCGCCCAATCGATCCGCCTCGCGAAAATAGTTCAGCGCGTACGGAAACACCTCGTTCTGAACCGCCCAGGCGAGTTCCGCCGGCTTGAACGGCCGCCCGGCGCGCCGGCGAAGCGCAACGGTCCCAGCGGATGACAGGCTACGGCCGCGCGTGGGACCGGCTTGGCGCGCATAATCGGCGGCTCCCTGTCCGGCAAATGTACCGGAAGAGATTGCCCAGGCGGCGTTGTGGCTGCCGCCGCCGGTGAAGCCGCCGCAGATCAGCTCGCGCGTCGCCGCATCGCCCGCCGCATAGAGCCCGGGCACCGTGGTCGCGCAGCTGTCGTCGACGATCCGAAGCCCGCCGGTGCCCCGCACCGTGCCTTCGAGCCGCAAGGTGATGGAAAAGCGGTCGTTAAACGGATCGATGCCGGTGCGATCGAACGGCAGGAAGAAATTAGGCTGCGAGACGCGCATCTGGCGCTGCACATCGCCGTCGGCCCTGTCGAGCCGGGCATAGACCTGGCCCTGTGTCAGCGCCCGGGCAATCGCCGAGCGACCGCCCTTCGAGGCCGCGCCGGGCACCACACTGCCGTCCTCGTAAGTGAACGTAGCCCAGCCATAGAACAGCGTCTTGGTCACCGAACCAAACGCCGCCGAGATCGCATAGGGGTTGGAAAATTCCATGCTGCTGAATTCGGCGCCCGCCTCCGCCGCCATCAGGTAGCCGTCGCCGGTCAGCACGTTCGAGCCCAGCGTCTTGCTCAGGAAAGCGCAGCCGCCGGTCGCGATCACGACGGCCCTGGCGCGCACCGTCCAGCGATCATGCTTCTGGCGGCGCAGGCCGCTCGCCCCGGCAACGGAACCATCCTCGTCAACGAGCAATTCGAGCGCCGGGCTGTGATCGAGAATGGTGACGCCGGCCTGCTTGGTGCGCTTGCGCATCAGCCGCATATATTCCGGACCCTGCAACGAGTTGCGCTGGGATTTTCCGTTGTCGTCGACTGGATAGGGATAGCCCCACTCCGCCAGCCGGTTGCTCCGCTCATACGTGCGATCGAGCACGCGAGCCATCCAGCGGCGGTCCTGCAGATGGCCACCCAGCTTCTCGCGATTGGCCATCGCCGCCTCGCGCAACGCAGGCTCCGGATCGACGTACCAGACGCCGGTGCCGGCCGCGGCGGTGGCACCCGAAGTTCCGCAAAACCCCTTGTCCGCAAGGACGACACGCGCGCCCTGTTCCGCCGCGCTGATCGCCGCCCACGTGCCGGCCGGACCCCCTCCGAGTACCAGGACTTCGGCATCGAACTCGACGGAGCCTGCCGGCGCGGACACTCTTTGGGCGCGCGTGGATTGAACTGTCATCGGCCGCTGTCTCCGGGCAAAATCGATCGCGATCGGCATTGCGCCGCACCTACATGGTTACGCGCGCGCCCGCCGCTGGCAATTTCAGATATTTGCAAGGACTTGGACGAAGCTTTCCCTGTCGCAGCCGACAGAAGAAGATTCATGTGGTAGCGAATGGGACGTTTTGTTCTTGCCTACCGTACGGCATGAGATTTGCGGATCCGACGCGGCAACGGAGACGGATTTTTCTTTCTGCCTCGCGCATTCTCCGATTCCTTTCTCTGCCG
>Ga0247764_1000631_pt1 | contig 12344 bp, 10 predicted proteins | sample UWRJL051202B4_FD_179932 | JGI IMG/M metagenome (GOLD analysis project Ga0247764, IMG submission 179932) | Plant litter microbial communities from Arlington Agricultural Research Station in Wisconsin, United States - UWRJ-L051-202B-4 | ecosystem: Environmental > Terrestrial > Plant litter >...
AAAATTCTGGATTTGCTTCTTGATGATCGAGGAGATCTCGTCGGCGCTTAGCTGCATGGCTTCTCTCGAGCGGAAACGGGGAAATAAGGAACGGTCGAACGATCAGTAGTTTCTAAGGGTGCGTGCCATCTCTTGCAGACGACCCCGCACAGAGCCGTCGATGGTGTTGTCGCCGATGCGCGTCACGACGCCGGCGATCAAGCTCGGGTCCTGCTGACGGTCGATCACGACGCGGCGCTGCGTGACGGACTCCAGCTCACCCTTGAGGCGGTCGAAGAACGAGTCGGGCATATGCGTGGCGGTGGTCACCGTCGCGCGCACGACGCCGGCGCGTTCGTCCGACAACTTGCGCAGGGTGCGGGCCACTTCCGGCAGCGCCGCCAACTTGCGGCGTTGTGCCAGCAGGTTCACGGCGTTGAGACCGAGCTCGGACAGGCCCACGGCGCGCCCGACGTCTTCCAGGATCGCTCGGCGCTTGGACGCCTCCACCAGGGGGTTCTCCAGCACGGCGCGCAGTTCGGCGCTCGAGCTATACACTTCCGCGAAATCGTTCAGGTGTTCGACCAGCTGCTCCAGCGTTCCCGTCTCCGAGCCCAGCTCGAAAATGGCGCGACCGTAGCGAAGTCCGACTGCGGCGTAGCTGCTCATGCTCGACTCCGAATGCTGGAGGCCGCCTGGCGGAAGCCCTGCAAGTATTCTTCAGCGAAGCGCTGCTGATCCTGCTCGCCGATGCGGCCGCGGATGCTCTCCGTCGCGGATTGCACGGCGGAGCTGATGGTCTGCTCGAGCAGGCGTTGGCGCTCGGCGCGCAGCTCCTGCTCTACCAACACCAGAGCGTCGCGCTCCATACGTGTGCGGCGTTCTTTCGCTTCCGCCAGCACGCGCGTGCGTTCGGCCTCTGCCGTGGTCTTCATTTGCGTGCGAATGCGCGTGATCTCTTGGTCGATGCCGGCGAGCTTGGCTTCGTAGAATGCCAGCTGCTCTTCGGCCTCGCGCTTCATCTTCGCGGCCTCTTCCATGCCCCGCAAGATGGTCTCTTTGCGCTTCTTCAGGCCGTCGCGCACCGTGCCGCCCAGCATGCGGTACAGCAGGTAGTAGAGGATCAGCGAGTTGAGCAGCAGCGCCGCAAAGGGCACCGGCATACCCTTGGGACGGAACAACAGGCTGGGCTCGGCGCCGTCCTGCTCCGCCAACATGCCGTAGTACCAATTGAAGTCGTACAGGGTGATGGCGTGACCGTGTCCGCCGTCGTGCCCCTCGCCGTGCGCGGCCTCCTGGCCATGCGGGTCCGCGTGGGGCGCCTCCGAGCCGTGAGCATGGTCGGCGTGAGCGTGGTCGCCATGGGCGTGCTCATCGGCAATGACCGGAGCTGCGACGACCAGGGTTCCGAGCGACAACAGCAACGCGCTGATGATTCGGCGCATAATCAGTTCGCCTCCCGGCCAAGCACCTGCGAGACGATGAGCGACGCGGTGCGCTCGGATTCGCGTCCGAGATCGAAACGAACGGCGTCGACCTCGGCCTCGATGCGCTGACGGCCCTGCTCGATGATCTTCGCGGTGGCGACGCGCGCCTCTTGCATGATCTGATTCTCCAAGCGGGCGGTTTCCGCGCGGAGCTTGTCGCGCTCCTCCGCGGCGACGCGCGATACCTTGGCGATTTCGGCCTCGTACTTGGAGAGCAACTCGCCAGCTCTCTCTTGAAGTTCGCGCGCGGAGGTCTTGGCGCCTTCCGTGCGCTCCTCTCGGAGAGCGAATACCTTGAGCATCGGTTCGAACAGCAGCGGCCGCAGAATCAGCAGCAGCGCCGTGAACAGCAAAGCCTGCAAGATGACGGTGTTGTCAAAATCCAGATTCACGCCCCCGCCGCTCATCGCGACGAGGCCGGTGACGCTGGAATCGCCCACGCTGAGCTCGATCGGGGTCATTTCTGGGCCCTTCGGCCTATTCAGTTTCGGCGGCTACATTGTGCACAAGCACGTGTCGCCGAGGCGGGGCGGCTGTTACCACCATGCCGCTGCCGTGTCTACCGCAGCGTACTTGCAGCGGGCAAGCAGCTACAACGCAGGCGCGGCAAGATTCGAGCAGCAGCCGAGCGCATTACAGCGTTACTGTGATGTGGCCAGGGCTTCGACTCGCTGGAGTGGCTCTGCGTTGAGCGCCACCAGGACCGAACGGTAACTGCGACCGGTGCCTGGTTCGGTCGCGTCGGCTGCCACCTCCAGCAGAGGCAGCAAAGCGAACGCGCGGCGCGCGAGCTCGGGGTGCGGCACCACCAACGTCGGCAGATTGATCACCGTCCCCGCCGCCCACAATAGGTCCAGATCGAGCGAGCGCGGGCCCCAGCGCTCGCGGCGTTCGCGGCCGTAATCGCGCTCGATTTGGAGCGTGGCGGCTAACAAGGCCGCTGGATCCAGGTGCGTGCGAAGGCGCACGGCGGCGTTATAGAAGTGAGGTTGTGGCGGGCCGAGCGGGGCGGTCTCGTAGACGAAGGACTCTGCAACGACCTGGCCGAGTTCGCGCAGACGTCGCGCGGCGCCGCGTAGGGTGGCCAAGCGATCTCCCAAGTTTGCCCCAAGGCCCACCACGATATCGAGCTCGGGCTCGTCGCTCTTCGGCAAGCTTCCAGACAACTGCATCCTACCTCGGATAGTATCGCACCGTGTTCGGTCTCACCCACGGAGAGTTAGGTCTGCTCAGCTTCATCGTGCTCGCCATCGTCAGCGCACGGTACTGGCCGGGGCTCGGTGAGCAGATCGCGGTGCGACTCTTCCCAGCGGGAAAAACAAAGGACACGGACGGAAGCCCGTAACGTAAGATGGGGTCAGGCTCCTCGATGACCCAGCCCCGCGATACGTTGGGAGGTCTGTCATAGTCCCGCCCGATCCCGCGGGCAGCGGCGATGCCGGCGCTAGTGCGGCTTCGGAGCCGCTGATTTTCGTGAGTGATGCGTCGGCAGAAGCCGAGCGCATCACGGCGATGTTGCGTGGCCGCGGCTATACCACGGTAGACGTGCCGCTGAGTCTGCTGGTCAGTCGCGTGGGCGTGCAGCGGCCGTCGCTGGTGTTGTGTGACGTGGATGCGCCGGGTGCGCTCGACACCCTGGAGCGGCTGCGCGAGATCCCGGGTGGCGCCACCGTGGATGTGCTGTTCCTTGGCGAGGTGGGGCGCACCTTGGACGTGGAAGCGGAGCGCATCGCGCGCCAGAGCAGCGGCATCTTCGTGCGTCCGGTCGATGTTTACGCGTTGCTACGGCGCGTGGAAGGTTTGATTGGCCCGCCCACGGGGCAAGGCAGCCGTCCGTCTGGTCTACCTCAGGCCAGTCGCGTGCCGGTGTTGGTCGCGGCGACCCGTCGTCCGTATCGTTACGACACGCGCGCGCGATCGCGGAACTTCCCAACTACGATCCCCGCGCCGCCACCGCGCGGTACGGATGTGCCGCAGGCATCGCCGCCAGTCGCCGCATCCCCCACGGCCAGCTTTCCGGTACCGGACGCCAGCGTGCTGCCGTCCACTGCGCCGAACTCGCTCAGCGCTGAGCTTTCCGCGCTGCTCAGCCGCGCGGAGCAACGCGTGCTCGATTCGCGGCTCAACATCGGCGCCAGTGAACGTCTATCGCCCGAGGCGGAGCTCGAAGCAGTGTTGCCAGAGGACCTGCTGGCAGCGCTCGACGAGCCGCTCGACGAGCTGGATGACGAGGACGACGATTCCGGGACGCCCGGAACGCACGGCTCCGATTCGAACTTGGGGAACCGCACCGGCAGCCGTCCGGGACAGGACTCGACTTCCGGTACCGCGCCGGGCGGCTCCGTGAATCCGTTCGCACAGCGCGATGCCGGCACGGGCGAACGGCACGAGCCAGCTTCCGAAGCGCTGCCGCCCGTGGAGCCGCCACCGCCCACGCCGCCGGCGCTGCGCGCCCGCACGCTGCCACCGAGCAAGCGCAACAGCGGAGATACCACGGGCTTTGGCACGTTGCCGCCGCCAAGCCAGGCAGAGGCGCAGGATCCAACGTCACACACGCCAGCGGACGACGAGCCTACCAGCGAACCACGACAAGCTTCGACCAAGCCGCCGAAGGGGCGGGCCGCGCAAGCGGTCGAACCAACACACGACCCCACCGTGCCGCCGGCGCCCGCCTCCGTGCAAGCGCTCGAAATCAAGAACACGCTGCGCACGGGCGACGCAATCCGCGTCTTGGCGCGCGCGGTGCGAACACGTTACTCCGGCGCGATCGCGTTCGAAGACGGCGCGGGCATCCGACGAGTGGTGCTGCGCGATGGTGACTTCGTCACCGCTTCCACCGGCGCAGACGGCGAGACGCTGGTGGCGTTCCTCACCCAACGGGGTGACTTGAATCGGGACGCCGCGGCGCGCATCGGCCGCAAATTGCCGGCGTTCGGTCGTCACGCGGGAGCGGCGCTGATCGCTCAGGGCTACTTGCGGCAAGATGATCTGTGGCCGACGCTGCGCGCGCACGCCGAGTGGCTGATCACGCGCATTGCCACGCTGACGCGCGGAGACGCCAGCCTGGAGACGGTGGTGCCGCCGCGGCTGTCGAGCGAGCCGTCGGTGTTTGGTGGAGCGACGGGCGCTGAGGTGTTGGTAGAAGTCGTGCGCCGCGCCGTCGCGCCTACGGAAGCCATGAGTTGGCTCGGCGGGCCCAACGCGGAGCTCAAGCTAGGCGACGCTGGCAATTTGCTGGCGGAGTGCGCGCTCTCGGAGTTCGAGCTGGACTTGGTGCGCTCGGTCTCGGGTAGCGTGGGCGAGTTGTTCGAGCGCGCCAAAGAGCGCGTGCCCGAATTGCCGAACTTACTGTTCACCTTGGTGGAGCTCGGCGTGCTGCGCGCCCACGTCACGACCAAGACCAAGGCGCGCAACGAGCGGCGTCCCGCGAGCGACGCGATGGACCACGAAGTGCTCCGCGCGCGGGTGCGCGCGCGGCGCGCCCTGGTGGACGAGGGGAACTACTTCGCGCTGCTGGGCGTCGGTCGCAACGCGACTAGCTACGACGTTCGCCGTGCGTACACGGAGCTGCGCAAAGAATTCGAACCCAGCCAGCTGCCGAGCGAAGCCACCGCCGACCTGACCGAGGACATCGATCTGGTCGTGGAGATGCTGGACGAAGCCTACGATATCTTGCGCGATCCCGTGCGGCGCGAGCGCTACCGCCGCGCGCTCGACGACACGCCAGAATGACATTGCTGTCTTTGGCCTTCGAACAGCACGCGCGGAACGTTGGTGGGACGAATAGGTTCGGGCTCACTCCGCAGCGCTAGCGTCGATCACGTCGAAATCCAGCTCGTCGCCGGAGACTTCCACGAGCGCGGTGCAGTCCGGACCGAGCTCGCCGGAAAGGATGCGTTCGGCGAGCTGAGCTTCCACGTAACGCGCGACGGTGCGCTTGAGCGGGCGCGCGCCGAGGGTCGCGTCGTAGCCGCCGTGAGTCAGCAAGAACTCCACGACCTCGGGAGCGAACTGCAAGCGCACGCCGCGCTCGCTCAGCAAGCGCCGCGCTAGTTGCGTGAGCACGCGCTCGGCGATGCCCGCCACTTCCTCGCGCGAGAGCGGCGAGAACACCAGCACCTCGTCGATGCGGTTGTACAGCTCCGGCGCCAAGCGCGCGCGCGCCTGCGCGTCGATGCGTGTTGCCAGATCCGCGTTGGGATCGGCGCTCTCCCCGAACCCTACGCGACGCTTGCCGTGACTGACCTCACCCGCGCCGATGTTCGAGGTCATCACGATCACCGTGTTTCGAAAGTCGATGGTGCGTCCGCGACCATCCGTCAGGCGCCCTTCGTCGAACACGCCCAGGAACGACGTGAGCACGTCCGTGTGCGCTTTCTCGAGCTCGTCGAGCAAGATCACTTGATACGGGCGGCGCCGCACGGCTTCCGTCAATTGTCCGCCCGCTTCGTGGCCGACATAGCCGGGGGGTGCACCGATCAAGCGCGCGACGGAGTGCGCCTCGCTGTACTCCGAAAGGTCGATGCGCGTGAGCGCGCTTTCGTTGTGGAACAAGACTTCGGCGATGGCCTTGGCGGTTTCGGTCTTGCCCACGCCGCTCGGCCCGAGCAGCAAGAAAGTGCCGATCGGTCGCGCGGCGCCCAGGCCCGCGGCGTTGCGCCGCAAGATGCGTCCCAAACGCTGGAGCTGCTGAGCGTGGCCCACCACCCGCTCTGCCAGCAGGCTTTCCAGGCGGAGCATGCGGTCGCCGTCCGACTCCAGCAACCGCTCCACCGGCATGTCGCACAACTCCGCGACCACCTCGGCCACGATCTCTGGCGATACCTCGGCCTTGCCGCGGCGGCGGCAGCGCGCGCCCGCCAAGTCCAGGATCGAAACGGCCTTGTCCGGCAGCGCTCGACCCGGCAGATATCGCACCGACCAACCAATCCCGAGCGCCAGCGCCTCTTCGCTGTAACGCACGCGATGATGCGACTCCAGGCGCGGACGCAGCGCATCCAAGATCAGGAAGGCTTCCTCGCGGCTCGGCTCTTCGACTTCCACGATGGTGAAGCGTCGCGCCAGCGCAGCGTCGGCGCCCAAGGCCTTTTGATACTCTTCGCGCGTGGTCGCGCCGATGCACGGTAACTCACCGCGACCCAGCGCGAGCTTCAACTCGGAAGACAGCTCCTCGGCGTCACCGCCGAACAGTTGATGGATCTCGTCGAAGAACAACACGACTCGCCCTGAGCTCGCCGCTACTTCGCGGCGAATCGCCGCCATGCGCCCCGCAAGAGCCCCGCGTACGCCCGTCCCGGCCAACAGTTCGCCGACAGGCAACTCGACCACGATCTTGTCGTCGTGCGCGGCGATGTTTTCCGTCTGGACGATGCGCTGAGCCAGCGCCCGCAGCACGCTGGTCTTACCGACGCCGGCAGCGCCCACCAAACACGGGTTGTTGCCCTCGCGCTTGGCGAGCACGTCCAGCATCTGTTCGACCGAAGCGTCACGACCCACCACCGGATCGAGTTCACCGCGCGCAGCCGCCAACGTCAGGTTCTTGCCGAGCCCACACAATACGGGAAACTTCTGCGGATCCAGCTCGAAGCGCGTAGCTTCGGCGCGCAGTTCGGGCGCGGGTTTGGCTTTGGGAGCCGGCTTGGGAACGGTGGGCACCATCACGGCCGTGCGCAGTTTGCGCGGCGCGAGTTCAGCCGCGCTCGCGCTGGTCGCGGCCGTCGCGCTGGTCGCGCGAGCCCGCACCGCCGCAGGAGGAGCTGCGGCTGGCAGCGGAGGCTGCGAACGTCGCGTGCGCAGCAACCCAAGCCCGAGCTGCATCGTGATCGAGCGCAAGCGCGTCACGTCGATGCCGGAATGCTCGAGCAAACGACGCGCCACCGAGCGCGGCTCGTTCAGTAGCGCCACCAACAGATGAGTGGCGGTTGCCTGCGGGAACCCCATGCGCACCGCGATCTCGTGGGCGCGCTGCAAGCTCGTGCGGATGGGCTCAGGAAAGGTGTCCGCTTCACCGCGCGACAAGCGCAAGACGTCTTCGGCCGTGATGCGTCGCTCATTCAGGAGGTCGGAAACAGCCGAGCTCTGGCGGGCAATAGCTGCCAACAGGTGCCCGGTGCCCGGTGCCTCCTTATTCTGCTTGGCAAGCTCCCCCGCGACCTCGCGCAAGGCGTGGAGTTCGGGTTCCACACGACCGGACTTCATACCGCGACCCTCCCTTTGGCTGCCGCCGCTGGCCAAGTTCTCGGCTAACTTTCACGCGGAATTCGCTAGTTAACGCCGGCAGATCCGGCCGCCCGGTCCGCAGGCGGTTGGATCTCTTGGTCCGAAGCGAAGTCGAACAGCTGAACCTGCTCGACTCCCCCCACCGCCGCGCGCGGTGGATTTTCTGCCAACGCGACCTGGTGTCGCGCTTGCAACTTGGCTTCCCAATCAACGGTCGTGCTGGGCTCGGAGGCAGGCAACGTTCGCTCGAACACGCGCTCGCCCAGCGTCGTGTACACGGCCAAGCGTAAGGAGCGGGGCCCAGTGGCTGTTTCCACGCTGCCGAGCAGCGCCAGATGCTTGCTGGTGCGCGCGAAGTCCAGCGGCTGGATACCGCTTGCCACGCGCAACGCCACTTTGGCGGACTTTTGCAACGAGAGCAGGAACAACTCCCCGCCTTCGTCGACGAGCCACACTTGATCGATGCGGAAAGCGGGTGCCAGCCGCCAGGGGCGACCAATCCCCGCTGGAAGCGTGTGCGCACTGGACGCGCCGCGCACCGGGGTGTGCACGATGGTGTTGCCCGCGACGTGTGCAAAACTCCCGTCACTCAAGCTGCATAGCGGGCCGCCGGCATAGCCTGGCAAGTCCAGCTCGCGCTCCGGCTCGAGCCCTGGTGACTGCAGCGCATAACGCCACGCCTTGGGAGTTGGCGACGGGATCACCCAAACATGATCGAACGATTCGCGCGCGGGCGTGAGCCGGTAGCCGGGCAGTAGTCGTAGGCGTGGCAGCACTCGCGCGTTGAGCTGCGGCTCGAACCACAAGGAGTTGGCGGCCCCCACGACCAAAACGTGGCCTACCGCCAGTTCGACCAGGGCGAGCGGCTTGCCGAAGGGAACACGTTTGGCGATCGCGCCGTCGCGACTCTTGCGCACTACCACCTCGCTTTCGGCGAGCTGCAGCAGGAATTGATGACCGAACGCCAAGCGACGCGGCGCCTCTGTCGGTGCGCGCAGGGGTAGGCGTTGACGAATCTCGATCACGGCGCGAGTGGCCTCTTCGCGCGCGAGTCTTCGACTAGCGCCCGTATCAGCCGCACGCGAAGAGGCGGCGCTCGCGCTGACGCTGGGAGCGCTGAGTGGCTCTGGCGGAGGCTCGGGCCGCTCTGGACGCTCACTGCTGCTACGACAAGCCCACAAGCTGCCTGCGACCAGCAGAGCCAGGCACCAGGACGACGCTCGCAGCACGCCTGCACCTTACACGTGTCCCCCGGCTCGTGATACGAGAACGTCCGATGACTCGTGATCGAACCCTCAGGATCTGCCTGCTGGTGTTCGCCTTGGCCGCAACCGGCTGCGGCGTGTTCAAGAAGACGCGCGAGTGTAACCGCCTGGCCCTGCAGATAAACCAGCAGCTCGATCAGATCGAAGAACGCGCGAAGCCAAAGACGCCTGCCGCCTATCGCGGCATCGCCGCGACCTATCAACGGCTCGCCAAGCAGCTCCGCAGCGAGCCCCTGCCGACGCCCGCGGGCGCGCAGTTGACCGAAGAATACGCCGCCTTCTTCGAGGCCGTGTCGCCGCCTATCGAGCAGCACGCACAAGCGTTGGAGACCCGAGATCCGAGTCGCATCGCCGAAACCAAGCGCGGCCTCGAGCAGCTGACTCGTCAGCAAAAGAATCTGCAGAATCGCTTCGAGTTATTCTGCCGGCCGCGTTGAGGGCTTGCTCGCCGCAGTCTTACGCTTTTTCTTCTTGTCCTTCTTCTTCTCGCCGTCCGCCTTGGCGACGTTACGATCTTGCGGACCCACGCTGATGCGTCCCCAAGAGTAGGCGATCAGACGCTTGAATCGGCTGACTTCATCGCCGCCCAGCAGCCACACGTCGCGCAGATCCGGTTCCGGGTGCAGCGAAGCGATGTACATACCGCTGGAGGCCCACGCCAACGTCGAGCTCTTACCGAGCTCTTCGTGCACCACTTCCACGCCGCACACCGGGCGTCGACCGATACCGGAGCAGATCGAGGCGACGTACAAATCCTCGTTGGCCACGGGCCGCCAATTCCATAGGCGTTCGACGCGCGCGGTGCCACCGCGAGCCAGCGCCGTACGCGCCTCATCCGGCAGGGCCCCGAGCAATGAACTCGAGCGTTGTTTGTCGATGCGCGTGATCTCCTCCAGGCGCGGTCCGAAGCGCAACGGCAACGTGACCTCCGCTGGGTTCTGCGGCGACGAACAGCAACGAAATCCGATTACGCCTGAGCGTGTCTCCGCCGGACGTCCTTCGCCGTTGGCACAACGACCGACGACCTCACCCGCCGTGCCGTTGCCACCGCGGGTAGTGAACACCTCCCCCGTCACGCCGCGATTCCAGCGGCTAGACGTCCACTCGAAAGCGCCGCCGTGCATGTCCCGCACGCCGAAATCGCTACGGCAGCCCACCAACAGCCCGCTCGGACGCAAGCTCGGCAGCACGCCAGTCCCGCAGCGATCGGGTCGATGCCGATCGCCGTATTCGTACACGTGATTGTCAGGTCCCTTGCACGCGCGCTCCCACTCGAGCTCCGTGCACAGGCGCTTGCTTTGCGCCTGACACAACGCCTCGGCCGCGGCCTTGTCGACGTTGGTGAGCGGGATCGCGCCTTCCTCGTTCGGGTACGGAAACACGTCGATGTAGTAACCATGCAAGATCACCTGTTCGCCGAGCATCTCAGAGTCGGCTCGGCGCGGCAGCATGTCCTTCGGCGTACCTGCCACCAGCGCGCCGCCAGGAACCCACACCATCCCGAGCCGCGGCGCAGGCTTCTGCTCCGGCGGCCCGATCGTCGACGGGCGCCTGGGAGCCGACGCCGAGGCGCTAGGGGCCGGCGCGACCGGCGCAGCAGGCTTTTCGCGGCAGCCTGCGCAAAGAAGGCCGAGCGCGCAACAGGCGCGTAGCGGTCGCAGCCAGCGAAGCTTCACGGCTCTTTGGCGTCGTCGCGTTCGCGCAGGTTCAGCTCTTTCATTTTGAGCTGCAAGCCCTTGCGCGAAATCTTCAGCAGGCGCGCGGCGTGCGTGACGTTGCCGTGCGTTTGGTCCAGCGCGCGCACGATCAGCTCGCGCTCTAGCCGCGACATCGCCGCCTTCACCTGCTCCTTCAAACCATCCGACAGCTGCGCGGCAGACAACGTAGCGGGCGGCGAAGGGGTGCTGCTCGGTGGACCCGACACGCCGCGGATCTCTCCCGGTAGATCTTCGGTGCGGATCTGGATCTGATCGGAGAACAGCACGGCGCGTTCGATCACGTTCTCTAGCTCGCGGATGTTGCCGGGCCACGGGTAGCCAGCCAGCACCGTCAGCGCCTGCGGCTCGATGCCGTCGACGCTCTTTTTGAGGCGCGCGTTGAACTTCTGGATGAAGTGCAGCGTGAGCAGCGGGATGTCTTGAGCCCGTTCGCGTAGCGCCGGCAGCCGGATCGGCACGACGTTCAGGCGGTAGTACAGATCCTCGCGGAAGGCGCCGAGCCCGATTTCTTTCTTGAGATCGCTGTTGGTGGCGGCGACCAAACGCACGTCCACGCGGATGGTCTTGATCCCACCGACGCGTTCGAATTCGCTCTCTTGCAGGGCGCGCAGCAGCTTCACCTGCATCTCCACCGGGATCGAGCCGATCTCGTCGAGGAACAGCGTGCCGCCGCTGGCGAGCTCGAAGCGGCCCGGCTTCGAGCCCACGGCGCCGGTGAAGGCGCCGCGCTCGTAACCGAAAAGCTCGCTCTCCATCAGGTCCTTGGGGATCGCGGCGCAGTTGACCTTGATGAACGGCTTGTCTTTGCGCGAAGAGTTCTCGTGCAAGGCGCGCGCGACGAGCTCTTTGCCGGTGCCGCTCTCTCCGGTGATAAGTACGGTGGTGGGTGTATCGGCCACGCGATCCAGCACCGAATACAGCTCCAGAATGCCGGAGCTCTGCCCGATGATGCCGTAACGCGCGCCTTCGGCCGGTGCTTGGGCGGCGCGCGAGGCGTCCTCCGCCGACAGGTCGCGGGTCTTCAGCGCTTTGCGCACGATGGTGCGCACCTCCACCTGATCGAACGGCTTGGTGATGTAGTCGAACGCGCCCGTCTTCAAGGCCTCGACGGCGTTGTCGACGGTACCGTGCGCGGTAAGCATCACGACGGGCAGCTCGTCGTCGAGCGCCACCACGCGCCGCAGCAGATCCATGCCGTCGATCTTCGGCATCCGCAGATCGGTGATCACCAAATCCAGGTGATGCTCGCGCAAGATGCTGAGCGCTTGCTCGCCGTCTTCCGCGGTGTGCACGTCGTACCCGTCGCGTTCAAGCTGAGCCGAGAGCACGCGGCGCAGATTGGGTTCGTCGTCGACGACTAGGATTTGTTTTCGTTCAGGCAGCATCGGGGAGCCTCTACACTCACTGGCAGCGCGCGGAAGCGCCTGCAGGCGTCAAGGATGAACAATAGAACAAGGTGGCTTTGCCCTTACCGGGCGCGCCCGCGAGCAGCACGTCACGCCCATCCACGGACACGGCGGCCACGCTCGAGCCCAAGAAATCCGCGGACTCGGACGCAGAGCTGAAGCGCGCCTCGAGCAGCGCCTCCTCGTCGTCCCCTTCAGCGTCGTAAACCAGCAACGCGCCCGCTTCGGCCACGTCGCGCACTTTGATCCGCGGCGCACCTACCACCACCC
>Ga0247764_1000632_pt1 | contig 12339 bp, 10 predicted proteins | sample UWRJL051202B4_FD_179932 | JGI IMG/M metagenome (GOLD analysis project Ga0247764, IMG submission 179932) | Plant litter microbial communities from Arlington Agricultural Research Station in Wisconsin, United States - UWRJ-L051-202B-4 | ecosystem: Environmental > Terrestrial > Plant litter >...
TATAGATACAAATGAAAACAATGACCTGCCAACAACTGGGCGGCGCCTGTGCGCAGACATTTACGGCAAACACTTTTGATGAGATCGCGATGATGGTGAGCAAGCACGCCCGTGAAATGGTTCAGCAGGGTGATGCCGCTCACATCGAAGCTATGAATGATATGCGCAGCAAGATGACTACCCAGGAAGCCGCTAATGCGTGGATGGATGAAAAAAGACAGGCATTCAACAGCTTGCCAGACAATAACGAATAATTGCCGGCCAGTCAGCCCCATAAAGTAATCGCTCAAGTATTCTCCGGAACACCTGAGCGATTATGTTTAATAAGCCGATTGTTTTTTACTTTCCTGTCTGCTTCACCACTTGTATAGTCCCATCACTATTATAGTAGAGCCTGTCTACACAGATAGACCTCAACCAATCGTGATTTGAGAGTGCGCTGTTGTGATAGAATGAATACCACTTGCCTTTGTATTCTACGATGGAGCCATGGTTGGTGTAGCTATCGGTGGGCTCCATATAGATGCCCTGATACTTCCAGGGCCCCAGGGGACTGTTGCTGGTGGCGTATCTCATGCGGTTATCTCCTTTGACTCCTTCCTTATCGTTTTTCTCATCGTGGTTGTCTGAGTAGGATAAGTAGTACACGCCTTTATACTTATGGACCCAGGTGGCTTCATGAAAATCGACGAGGCCTTCCATAGGTTTTGTTTTGCCGTCGATTTCCATCATGTTGTCTTTTAGTTTGCCGCCTTCGCATTTGGCTCCGCCGCCATAGTAGAAGTAGGCCTGCCCGTCATCATCGATAAAGACGCAGGGGTCGATCATTGATTCAAGGCCTTCGATGTAGCCCTGGGAGACAAAATCTTTTGCGGGATGTTTACTGGTAGCCACGCCTATTTTCCAGGTCTTGTTCCATTCGTTGCCGCTGGGGTGGGGGAAGTAGAAGTAGTAGGTGCCATTTTTATAGGCGCAATCGGGTGCCCACATAAAGCCGCCTTCGGAGCGACCCCATTTTACCTGGCTGGCGCGCAGGATCTCGCCGTGGTCTACCCAGTTCACCATGTCGTCAGTAGAGTATACGTGGTACTGGTCCATCAGGTCGCAGCCGCGTGGCGGGGCTATGTCGTGTGATGCGTATACGTATAGACGGCCGTCCTGCCAGACGTGGGCGGAGGGATCGGCTGTATACATTTGTGTGATAAAGGGGTTTTTCTGAGCTGTGGCATTGATCGAGTGTAACGTCAATACAGCTAAGCATATTACTGCTGCAGCGCGGGCTATCTTCATAATGGTTTTGAATGTGGATTTTACGATTAATAAAAAAAGGTTATCCACCACCGCGGCGATGGACAACCTATCAAACAACTACCTAACCAGGGACTACTATTTTAATGATCTCCGTGTAATTATATTTCCGGTTCGCATCATTGACGTTGGCGCCCAGGCGGACATAATATGTATAGCCTGCCTTTACGGCAATGGGGCCGATTTGGTAGATGCCACTTGTTTCAACATCACCAACTTCGTCCATCCAGGATTTGTTTATCTGTTTTCGTTGGTTATTGTATTCGGCGATATCGATAAAGTTCGATGCTCCGCAGAACTGGTTGAGGCTTAAGAAGGGTTTTATCTCGACCAGGTTAGGAAGCCCTTCGCGAATGGGGGCTTTCAACTGGCAGCTCAACGTTAAGTTCAATCCGTTTAATGAAGCTTCGAACCCCAGCAGCTGCAGATATGGTGTGACGGTGATGTCTTTTTCTGTAGTTCCGCTAAAGGCGACATCCTGGACCGTATCTGCCGGCCAGAATGGACCTCCGTAGGGAAGCATATCGTATGTGCCTGCGAAGAGCTTGCTGTTATTATAGGAGCCGTCCTGCATTACGGGAAGATTCTGTGCATTTGGTGTTGATTCCTTCCAGGTTCTTTCCCAGATACGTATGTTCCAATCTCCCTGGGAAGCGAGGAGATTTTCTCCGGTATAGGAGTCTATTATTCTGCCGTGAACTCTTACGGCGGGTTCATCCCAGTTGTCGGTCTCCATGCAGGAGGTGACTGCTGTAAGCAGCACTCCCAGTATTATATAATGTATGTTTTTCATGGTGTTGATCTCGATGTTTATTATTAGTAAAGCGGATTCTGGGGCAGGAGCTTTTTGTTCTTTCCGATCTCTCCCCAGGGTATCGGTTCGTAATAGCATGCCCTGGAAGCTGTCCAGCCCCTGTTCTGCCGATTGTTTTCATCCAGGTAGATGTATTTTCCTTCGTCGGCAACGAAGTAGCAGCTCAAGACCCTTGGACGGAATTGGTTTAATACCTGGTCGGCTGTTCTCCATCGACGAAGGTCCCACCACCAGTGATTTTCTCCGTAAAGCTCACGGGCGCGTTCATCGCGGATGTATTGTAGTGACTTCTCGATCTGATAAGGATAGTTTGCTTTGTTTATGGTGCCGATATTGGATGTTGTCGTTTCAATGGCCGGACGGGTAGTTTTAGCTCCTGCGCGTACGCGGATCTGTTCTACATAGTTGAAAGCCTCGTCTCTACTCTTCAATTCGTAGAGCGCTTCTGCCGTGTTCAGGTATATTTCTCCCAGGCGGAATACGATCCAGGGCTGGCCGCTGCGGTATTCCCTGACATCGCTGGTGGGCATGGTTGAGTTTACATACTTACGAATGAAGGCTGATCCCCAGCAATTGTTTTCTCCGCCCTGGTCTTCAAAATTTCCGTGCGCTCCTGCGATGGTATATGTAACGCCGTTGATGTTCGTCGTCCATCCTCTGCCACCGAGAATACGGTTATCGCCATTGTTGATTGGCGCTGCGCTACTACCGTGGTCGGCAGCCGATGCGGGGCCGTCGAATGTTTTGTAGATGCCTCTTTGGATATCGAATTTTTTGCCGCGCAATACATCGCTGTCAAAATACATGGTGCCCAATGCCCGTGGTTCCATTTCATTCCTGATATCCCCACGATTGTCGAAGCGAACCGGTGTTCCATCGTTCGGATCTACTATTGCGGGCATCTCATATAATTCCATAAAATCCAGGGGCGGATAGCTTTCTGCGCCGACAAATGATGACATGTCCGGCTGAGGACTCATCAATGCATCGTAACTATGGCGCAGGCGGGTATTGCCGGGCACTGTCATGTCGTAGTCCTTGATAAAGATATTTTCGGATGATGTTGCATCCAGGAAAAGGTTCGCAAAGTTTTCGGCCTTGTTAGGATAGCCGCGTGTGTATAACGAGTACGGGCCTTGCTCTACTACCTTACCGGCATCGACGCAGTACTGAAAAAATTCATCGGCCTGTGATGGATCCATTCCGGCCAATCCGTCTCTTGTGGCCGCTTCTCCCTGGAAGCCCAGGTACTGATTGTATTTTGCTATAGACCCGGCATAGAGCATGGCGCGTGATAATAATGCGGCGGCAACGTATTTGTTTGCGCGGCCGGTTTCGCTCGTCGTTCCCATATTGGCTATGGCGAACGTCAGGTCTTCATATATAAATTTCCAGGTTTCGTACTCTTTATTCCGGGTTACTTCCAATGTTTCGGCTGCCGCGAGCGGATCCTGTGGTTCTTTAACAAGGGGGACGCCGCCGTAACGTTTGGCCAGCCCGAAGTAATAGAAGGCGCGGAGGAAGTGCGCTTCGCCGAGCAGGCTGTTATACACGTCGTCGTTGAACTCTTCCTTATACTTGGGGAAGTTTTTAAGAAACGTATTTACATCGCGAATGCGGTCGTAAGGCCAGTATGCAAAGCCATCGTTATCGACTTCCGCCCATGTATTGAAAAATTCACCGCTCATATTTCCCTGGCTGAATTTGCCTTGCTCCCAGTAGTTGTCCGGGCGGTATGCGGTGTTTGAATTTGCTCCATAGTAGATAAAATCTTCTATAGGGAGGGCGTTGTATATGGCGGCGAAATATTTCTTTGCTCCGAATTCGTTGCTGAAGAGCTCGGATTCGTCGAGGATTCCTTTAGGCTCGAGACTGATATCCCGGCAGGAGAAGACTCCGATACTTATCAGTGTTATATATAGTATAAGTTGTTTTTTCATGGCTTATGTCTTTTCAGAATTTGACGGTGGCTCCGACGGTATAGGTCTTGTTTACTGGATAGTTGTAGAACTCTACGTATGCGTCACCCGTGCCGGCTGTGGGGCGTTCCGGGTCGGTATTTTTGAGTCCTGTAAATGTCAACAGATTGTATCCGCTCGTGTATACTCTCAGGTTCTTCATGCCGATTTTTGAGAGCCATTTTTTTGGAAGCGAGTAGCCGATCTCCATTGTCTTCAGGCGCATGTATGAGGCGTTCTGAACACCGTTGGTGCCGGTGCGACGGCCGTCGTGTCCGGTAGCCGGATAGTATCCGGGAGTCCATTGTGTATTGGGATTAAAATAATCGGCATTGGGATCTGTGGGATGCCACCGGTCCATAAACCAGGTCAGTGTGTTTTGGCCTCCGAAGGGCAACGCTTCCGTGAGTACTTCAGCATATTGTACATATACGCCCCATGCACCCTGGAAATCCAGCGCCACATCGAGTCCTCGCCATGTTCCTCCCAGTGAAAGACCGTAGTTGAACACGGGGCGGCCCAGTGAAGCAATGGGGTGTTGATCGGAGTCGTTGATTATACCGTCCTGGTTCCAGTCGTTAAGTGCCCAATCGCCGGGTAATGTGCTTTGGGGCAGGGGAAGCCCGTAGTTCTGGATCTGTTGATAGCTTGTGAGCTGTGTTTGTGACTCGTTACCCCACAGGATATCATTGTAACGTCCGCTGGTGCGGTTTCTCCATCTGTCGAACGAGTTGCCTGCGGGAGTTTCAAGCCACTTCGTGCGCATACTTTTGGTAGCAGACATCTGGCCTCCTATATAGTATTTGATTTCCCGGAAGCTATTGTCGTATCGCAATGAGATCTCATAACCGAAGTTTCGGTCATCATTCAGGTTTTCCTGGGGTAAGCTGGCGCCTACCGTTCCGGGTATTACGGAGGCGCTGGTGGCCAGTAAGCCCGAGCGGTCACGTTTATATACATCGACTGTGCCTTTGAGTTTCTGATCGAGCAGTCCGAAATCAAGGCCGATGTTATATGACTTTACTTTATACCATGTTAAATCCGGATTCGGGATATTTGAAGGGGATACACCGCCCGTCAGTGTGCCGCCGTAGAACCAGCCGTATTCGTTACCATTCAGGTTATAGTAACCGAGGGCGGGAGGGTAGTTTCCTGCAGAGCCGTCGTCGCCCATTTCACCGTACGAGCCTCTTACTTTCAGGTTACTGAGGAATGCGAAGTTGTCTTTGATGAATCCTTCTTCGCTAAGACGCCATCCGGCAGAGACGGCAGGGAAGAAGCCATAACGACTGCCGGCGGGAAACCGTGACGATCCGTCGTAGCGAAACTTGAAGTCTACAATATATTTTCCTTTGAAGTCATAGCTGGCGGATCCGATAAGTGACTTACTGGCCTGGTCGGCAAGTTCTCCTTCGGTAGCCCGTTGATTTTTATCTTCGCCGGCAAACAGGTATTCCGACTGCACCAACAGCTCCCGGTAGGCGCTGAAACTGTCCCAGGTGTTATATCTTTCCTCGTAGATAAGAAATCCGCTCACGTTGTGGTTACCCGAGAAGGAATGGTTGTAATGCAGTCCCAGCTGCATGTTCGTGCTATACGCGAGGTTGACGCTTCTTGTTATATCTGACGGTGTATTCCGCTGGATCTTGGAGTATGTGTCGTTGTCGGGGTTATACCGATATAACGTGTAGGCACGTTTATAATTGGTGTAGTCCGGTAAGCTTGGAGAGTAGTCGTACACTCCTTTTGCAGACAATCCATCTACTCCGGGGATGTCATATTCGAGTGTGAGTGTTCCGTTGAACTTTCTGTCTTTTGATATATTGTAGCCCACGTAATCGGCGTCGGTCTGGACTATCATGTTGGCGCCTTCGTTCAGGACTTGAGAATCGCCATTAGGGTATAGCGGGTTGTCGTTAGCGTAGAAAGGGGCGTCAGGACGGCTGAGCCAGGTTAGTTTATAGGTGGACCAGCCTGTTCCATTCGGTTGATGTGTATCGACCATGATCGCTCCGAGGGCAACTCTTGCGCTCAGCCTTTTTGTGATCTGTGCGTCGATATTGGTACGCACGTTCCAACGCGAGGAATAATAGTCGCCGCTGCTATAAGCCCCGGTTTGTTTGTTATAGCCCAGTGTAAAATAGTATCGTATTTTTTCTCCACCTCCGTTTACACTGAGGTTGGTCTGATGTTGTGGAGATGTTTTGTTGAATACCTGGTCAACCCAGTTATAGGATTTTTTGGTGCCGTTGCGATACGGTTCGATCTGGTTGTCGGCAAAGATAGGGTTGGTTCGTACGAGGTAATTCTTTCCGAAATCCTGCCAGTTTTGTTCGTTTCTCAACGTCATATAATCGGCAGCTCCGACGCTTTCGGGGACGTAGAGGAATTGTTGCCAGGAGTAGCTGCTGTTTAACGTGATGTCTACCTTTCCATCGGGGTTTGCGACACCTTTTTTGGTGGTTACTACTACTACACCGTTCGCTGAGCGCAGGCCATAGACGGCGGCGGTACCATCTTTCAGTATGGATACGCTTTCTATTTCTTCCGAGCTCATGCGTGCGAAGAAGTCTTTGTCGCGGACGATGCCGTCAATAACGAACAATGGATCGCCCATGCCCCGAATATCGATTTGGGTATCGTAAGCTCCCGGCGCAGCGCTTTTTTGGACGATGCGCACTCCCGGCAATTTGCCTGTGAGGGAGTTCAGTACGTTTTCGTTTTTTGTGCGGACGATATCCGCGTTGTCTATCACCGACACCGCTCCGGTTAACGTGGCTTTCTTTTGTGTGGAGTAACCTACGACGACAACTTCGCTGAGTTTGGCAACATCGGGTACGAGGGAAATATCGACAGCGGAAAGGGTTCCGACTGTGGTCTTCTGCGTGACGTAGCCTATAAAACTGAATATCAGTACGGATCCATCTGAAGGGACGATAAGGGCATACGCTCCGTCGCTGTCGGTTACTGTGCCTTCGGATGTTCCTTCGATCACTACGTTAACGCCGGGGAGCCCGGCGCCATCGTCATCGGTTACTTTGCCCGTGATTTTCCTGCCTTGCTGAGCATCGGCCACGGGTGCTGCGAGCGCCATGGAGCACCAGACAAGGGAATAAAGTAAAAACAAGTAGATTTTACCCATAGGTAGAACATTTAAGTTTAGGTTTAAGGATTCTGTTACCGTTTGCGACCTCATTTCAATCGTTAGCGGTTAGTCAAACCTATGCGGGACCACTTAATTTTCTCTTAATTCCTTATTAATTTCCTTTTTACATGGGATGAGGGGGAGGATCTTTTTTTAAATCCCGCTGGGCGCGGGGGATTTGGTGGTTGGGGGACTGTATTATTTACGATTAATTGTTCTGAGGAAGCCGGGCGGTGGGTGGTGTTCTGATGACGGTTGGTGTGGGCGTTGGGCGGCAGTCGTGAGACTGCCAACATTTTAGGCACAAGTCTTCGCTTACGCTAGAGACTTGCGCCAGCTAAACGCCTTGCGGCAAAACCCACATAATAAGGTTTGACTTTTATGACGGTACCTTGCGCCAGCTAAAACTGCCAACGTGAAAGGCACACAGTCTTCCCCCGAGTGCCTCGGGGTAGAGGCTTGCGCCGGCTACGTTGTCACGATTAATTGTTCTGGGGAAGCCGGGCGGTGGGTGGTGATCTGATGGAGTTGGTGCGGGCGTTGTACGGCAGTCTAAGACTGCCAACATGGTGGGCACAAGTCACGCTCCGCTTAAGACTTGCGCCAGCTGTAGCCAGGGCCACGACAGTCATAGACTTGCGCCAGCTAAATACCAACTTTCGTTGAGGTTCAGTCACAGACTGAAACATGGTGGGTACAAGTTGCAAACTTGCACCAAATCCCGGCTTGCGCCAGCTAATCACCTTAGGGCAAATCTATATGATTAAGACTTGATTTTGATGACAGTACCTTGCGCCAGCTAAACGCCTTGCGGTTTAATTGACGATTTGTAGAAAGTCGTCCATCATTTTTTGGTAGCCTTCGTGATCGATTGGTTTGTTGGAGACCATTTCGGCGCCGAGGTTTTTGCAGTCGATTACGAGGGTTGCGTCTGTGTAGGTTGAATATATTACGGCGGGAATCTGGGCGTAGCGCTCGTTGGATTTTAGAAATGTGAGGGTTTGTTTGCCATTCATTTTGGGCATGTTCTGATCGAGAACGATCAGGTGTGGGAGGTCATCGTCGGAGGTGATGTTTTTTAAATAGTCGACCAGTTCGAGGCCGTTTGCTACAGGTGGCAGAAGATGAATATCTGTTCGGTGTGAGAAGAATGTCAGAAACAGCTCGCGGTCATCCGAGTCGTCTTCAACAAGGATCACTTTTTTTACGGTGGCGCTCATGCCGGTTGTTTTATTGGTAAAATTATACTGAATTCAGATCCTTCACCGACTTTGCTTTTTGCCAGAATAAGTCCGTGATGCTTTTCTACGATCTTTTTGGCTATGGCCAGGCCGATGCCGGATCCTTCGTAAGCGGTTTTTGGATTTAACGTTTCGAATAAACTGAATATTGAAGATGCGTAAGTGTCTTCGAAGCCAATACCATTGTCGCTAACCGTGACTCGACAATACTGTGAATGATCGTCTAATGAAACACCGAGTTCAACAGGATCGAGCTTCTTCATGCGTATGGCGATTACAGGTGATCTATCCGGGGAAACAAATTTCAGTGCATTACTGATGAGGTTGAAGAATACCTGTCGAAGCTGGCCTCTGTTGCCTTCAACAGTACAAAGGTCTGAAACTTCTACCCGGGCGTTTTTCTCGGCGATGCGCAGGTCGAAATCGTCCAGAATTTCGTTAACGATTTCCTTCAGATAGACCGGGGCGGTGAGTGCGTCGTTGGCTGATAGTTTGGAGTATGTAAGGATATCGACGATCAGGATCTTCATTCTTTGTGACAGGTTGAAAATCTTATCGACATAGACTTTTGAAGTTTCGGACAATTGATCGGATCCCTTATCTTTTAAAAATTTAGAAAAGACCTGGATCTTACGAAGGGGCTCCTGCAGATCGTGTGATGCTACGGAAGCAAATTGCTGCAGATCATGATTGCTGGCGATGAGCGCGTTATTCAGATTACGAAGTTGCTCGTTTTTTGCGGTCAGTTCTCTCTCTATATCTTTTTGTTGGGTAAGGTCGGTTATGATAACACTGAGTGAGGTGTCTTCATCCATTTCGAGCATGTTCAATGAAAGCTGAACGTCGATTTTTTTATTCTCAGCTTTTAAACGCATCTCGGACTTCGCATTAGTTTCCCACGCTCTTAAAAGAAGCCCGTTGAATAAGGGGAGGTCTTCATCGAGGACAAAATCCGAGAAGTAATTTCCCATTACCTGTGGCAATGGTCTTTGGACGAGCCTGGCGAATTGTGAATTACTGTAGATAATCAAGCCATCGCTATTGAGTGTTACGGCGCCCTCGCTCATTTGTTCGATAAACAAGCGGTATGCGCGATCTGCTGAATTTAAGGTGAATAGTGAGGGGCCGGAATGGTCACTTACAACAAGAGCATCTATCTGGCCGGTTCGTATGGCTTCGAGCGTATCGTTTGCTTCTGCAAGTTGCGCCCGTAGTCTGTCTATTTCGTCGATCAATTCTGCGTCGGACAGCTTGTTCATACCTCCTGATTAAGTCCCAGACCATTAATAACCTTTGCCTCATTGGACATGTCGCCGATCAATCTGTGTTCCGGTAACGGATGTTTTCGGACGAGCATCGGCAGTGCTACAATCTGCTCTCTTTGCGCTACCGATTTTTCCTGATAGACATCAACGATCTGCAGACTGTACCTGCCCGGGATATGAGTTTCCAGGATGCGCTGGATATTATTGATTGCCCTGACTGAATTTGGTGAAGCCCCGGAAACAAATAATTTCAGGTCATAGTCTTGCGTCACATCTTGATTATTTGCTTTCATGGTTTTTCCCCTCTGCTATTTTGCCGGTCTGATATCAAGACCGACCAGCACTTTTTCTTCGTTCGAGAGGTCTCCAATGATTTTCCGGACAGGCTCTGGGACCTTTTTTACCAGCGTCGGAATGGCAAGAATCTGATCGCCCTCGGCCAATTGCGGATTGACCAATAGATCTATTACTTCAATATCATAGATACCTTTCAGGTGTTCTTCACAATATTTCTTAAGATTTTTAAGAGCCAGGGCTGACTTAGGCGTATTTCCAGCGATATAGAGCCGGAGCTCATATTTCTTAGTTGCCTTTGCCATTTCGTTTTTTAGTTTTTGGCTTATTATCATTCAAATAGCGCTTCTTCGTTAATGCCTGTCTGTTTTTGTCCAATACCATTTTCCGCAGCTCCTCCTCCTGGAAAGTGCGATTAAGCTCGTCTTTTACGGACTCAAATTCTTCCTGAAGGCTCGCGATCTGAGCCTCGAGAACGGTCCGTTTTCTTTTTATTTCACGCTCCCGTTGCGTGCCTGCGAAGGTCTTTAATTCGGCACCCGCTGCTTCTTCCAGCTCCTGTTCTTCTCTTGCAGAACCAATAAGGACCCCTTTCGGTCCGAGGTAGACATCCACCAACTGGAGCCCATGATCGGTTATGATAAACTCACGGACCTGGTTTGAGTGTTTCATGCCCCTGGACTTCATAATGTATAGTCCCCTGTTTCTTTCACCATTCGATTCAAGATCGCGTACGGTTATCCAGGCATCGACAAGTGACGATACTCCCTCGTCCGTTTGTTCAGAGATGGTATTGTTATAGTTGAGCGCTGTGAACAATACAGAGATCTGATTTTTTTGTAAATGATCGATGAGTCGGATCAGCATCGATTTCACTTCGCTGACTGAACCTATTGTTACGAGATTGGTGATCGGATCTATGACGATGACGTGCGGGTTGAACTGCATTATTTTTTTATGGATCTCAACCAGGTGCATTTCCAATCCATGTATCGTAGGACGTGAGGAGTGGAATTGTAAGAGCTTCTTGTCGACGTGCTGCTGCAAATCCATACCGATCGAGGACATGTTTCGAATGATCTGCGGTGGCGATTCTTCAAAGGCGAAGAATAACACCCGCTCTTTTCTCAGGCACGCGGCATTTGCAAATGAAGCTGCCAGGCTGGTTTTTCCTGTACCTGCGGTTCCTGAAATCAAAATACTCGAGCCCCTGAAGAATCCGTCTCCCTCATTGAGCATTTCATCCAGGGTCGGTACGCCGGAGGATATCTTTTCAGATGAGACACTATAGTTCAGTTCAAGTGACGTGATGGGCAGGACTGAAATACCTTCCTTTTCAATAAGGAAAGGATATTCATTCGTGCCGTGTACCGTGCCTCGATATTTGACTACCCGTAGTAGTCTTGTCGAAACCTGGTTTTGTATGCGATGCTCCAGTAATATCACACAGTCTGATACATATTCTTCAAGACCCTGTCGCGTTAGTGTGGCTGTACCTCGTTCGCCGGTTATTACGGTCGTTACGCCTTTGTCTTTCAGCCATTGAAAAAGTCTACGGATCTCAGACCGCAGAATTCCCTCGTTTGATAACCCGGAGAAAAGATTTTCAATTGTATCAAGGACTACCCGTTTGGCCTTGATGCTGTTAATAGCATAATCTAACCGTATGAACAGTCCTGAAAGGTCATACTCGCCGGTTTCTTCAATCTCAGCCTTATCTACGTGGACGTAATCGATTTTGATCTTTTTGTCAGCCTGTAGCTTTTCAAGATCGAAGCCAAGTGATGCGACATTTGTGGCCAACTCTTCACCTTTCTCCTCGAAGGCAATGATCACCCCGGGCTCGTTGAACTTTTGAGCGCCATTGACAACGAACTCGATCCCAAAAAGTGTTTTACCTGACCCAGGCCCTCCACAAACTAATGTCGGTCTACCTTGCGGTAATCCACCAAACGTGATTTCATCAAGGCCGGCAATTCCGGTTGGACATTTCTTCAACTGCCTGTTTCGTAATACAGGCGTTTTACTTTTCTTAAGCATACAAATCTCGTGATTATCAATTCAGTGCAGGTGCATTGGATTCTGAACGTTTCAAAAGGAAGGCTACAGAATGGAATGTGTCCGGCGTATTCGGGCAATTTATTAAATGAAAAAATTTATAAAATTTCATGCCTGGTTAAAAAATTTGCCATTCTGGGTTTTTTCCAGAAAAAAGGCGGTCCACCTTCGATTCGGATAACGTCTAATTTGTATAGTGGATATACTATGCCCCGCTATTTTGAATAATATCAACCATGCGGATACTGATTTTGAT
>Ga0247764_1000633_pt1 | contig 12335 bp, 13 predicted proteins | sample UWRJL051202B4_FD_179932 | JGI IMG/M metagenome (GOLD analysis project Ga0247764, IMG submission 179932) | Plant litter microbial communities from Arlington Agricultural Research Station in Wisconsin, United States - UWRJ-L051-202B-4 | ecosystem: Environmental > Terrestrial > Plant litter >...
CTCCACACCTGCCACGCTGACGCGGCAATCCATCCCAGAGCTGCGAACACTCCCAACGCCCGCAGCCACTCCCGGTCTGCCTGCCACGGAAGCCACTCGCCGGTCATCCGACTGGGACGGAGTCTCGTTGGGCATCAGGGATGTCGAGGAGCCTCGCAGCGCCCGCCTCGAGCACAATGCGCGTCTTTTCGAAACTGCTGACCATTGCCTCCGCCATCTGTGATCACCGCTCATGTTAGCGAACGCTCGAAGACTCGGTGCCGAGCCCAACGTTCTCGGTGTCGAGCTGTGATCGGCCGCAGTCCGGGCATCAAACAGTTCGGGCTCTAAACAGTCCCGGCATGGAACAGTCCGGCAGGGAAATCACGGCACGAAAAAATGGGCCAGACGACCGAGTTACGATCGTCTGGCCCATCGTCCGCTGACCGAAATCAGCATCTGTGAGTGGTTCACGAAATCGTTTCTGGCCCGCCATCATTGGCCTCTGAAAAACATCACGAAATGCGATTCCACGCGATAACTCGAACTTTTCCACGGGTATGCGCAGATCCCAATGGCCGCAGGGATCACAGGACTCCATGGAGACACTCTCCTCGATCCCATTCGACTCGCAGCAATCCGGGCATTTCGGACTCTGAGACAATTGATGCATGGTTGAGCATCCAACGTCCGGGGTCATCGGGATCGGTTACGAGGGCAGGGACGCGGATACTCTTCTCGCAGACCTCAAAGGCTGGAACGTCAAACTGCTGGTCGACGTTCGGCTCAACCCGATCTCGCGGAAAAAAGGGTTGTCAAAAAAGGCCTGGAGCGAGTTGCTGGTCGCGAACGGCATCCAATACCTCCATGCGCCAGAATTAGGGAATCTGAAATCCAACAGGGATGGCTACTCCGAACTTGCCACACCCACTGGCGAAGCGGCTCGAGACTCCTTCAGAAGTCGCCTCTCAGAGGACGACGCTCAGGCGACGTTGGAAACGATCGCCTGCCGCGCTCAGGACGAGTTTGTTGCGGTGATGTGCTTCGAGTCCGATGAGCGCCACTGCCATCGCCGCGAAATTCTCACCGCCGTGAGGTCAAGGCTGGAAGAGCCCGTCGCCACCACTTAGAAGAGAGTCGAGCCGTAGTCGGTATTCGCTTTCGGTGAATAGACACCCAGAACAGAGAAGTAGCGTCGTTTAACCGGGTCGGCATAGTTGCCCACAAAGAAGTGCGGTCGACGATCCGTCCCGCACATCTCATCCAGGAACTTGCCGCGAATGGCTGCTTTCGTGTCCGCGTCGGACCGACCGCGATACCGCCGCTCGAGAGCGACAAGCTCCCAATCAAGAATTCTGCGCGTATGGGTTGCGCAGTTCGGCTCGCCGCAGTCAAACACGTACTTGACCTTGAAACGCGGAGCTTCCAGAAGTGGCTCTGATTTCCCGACCGAAAACAGGTCCGGCTCCTGTTGGAGTGCCCGCTGTTGTTCCGGCGTCCAACCTCCGTGTTTCTCGAACTTCAGGTCTAGCACTTCGCGTGGCCTGACGAGCGCAAGAGATTGCGAAGTTGCCGACAGTTGAGCGGCGGCCTCCAACTGGCACATCGTCGGCCCGACCATCGACTCGAGAACGGGACCTCGACCCTCCATAGTGAGTCGACCGCCAATGGTTCTTATCGATGCCAGCTCCGGTCGACGGCTCTCGAGTCGCGGATCCTTCGAGGTCCTATTCAACCGCACGTCGATGACTTGAAACTTCTTGAAGCGATTGTCGTCGTCCAGGTGGCGGAGAGGCACGGGGTAAATCCGAACCCACTCTCGACGCTCTTCATCGATCCGGATCCCGGCAACACAGACAGTGTCACCGTAGGTCTTTGAGGGCTCGGGGGCAGCCTGAACGGTTATCAGCACCTGCGCGCGTTCTGCGATCATTCGCACCTCTCAACCTGAGAATTATCCACTGCGGAGAGACGCGAATGCGACAGAGGTGGTGCGCGCCGCCGCATCAGCGACGCGCACCCAGTCGATCAGCCCTTGCCGAGCGTCTTGCCGGCCTGGGACTTAGACGACTTGGAAGACCCGTTCGATGCGAGAGTCTTCCCAGCCTTGGACAGAGCGGACTTCGATGGCTTCGCCATTGGCATCCCTCCTTCCTGATCAGATCGCAGTTACGCGATCCATCGTCACAGTAGACGCGAGTACCGACATCCATCGGGCGTCCAACGGCGGGGAGCATCAGAAGGTTTGCACTATGACGCAATGCCCATGGTCTGAGGCGGCAGCGGCCCTGCTCTAACTGAAGTCGGCGGGTACATCTCCCGGCAGCTGAGTCTGGACTGCCGCGACTATGAACCAGATAGTGGCCCGAGACACACGGAGAGCACGACACCAACCGCGTTTGTTGGTTCCTAAGCTGAACTCAATGTTTCAGATCCCTGAAGGCCTTGTTCGCGCAACTATGAACCGAGAAGGCTCGACGGGAGCCGATTGGCTCGCTGAGTTACCGGCCATCGTTATTCAGCTTCTCGACGCGTGGGATTGTGAAATCGACGGCGAAGCACAACACGGCGAGGTGGCACTTGTCGTGCCCGTGCGCCAGCGCGATACTGCCGCGGCGTTGAAGGTCTCATTTCCACACCCTGGAAATGAGAGCGAACCGGACGCTCTCCGCAGATTCGGCGGCCACGGCGCAGTCCAACTGCTCGAATATAGCGATGAAACGTTTGGGCTCCTGCTGGAACGCGCAGGGCCACACAGTCTCGCAGAAGTCGAGTCAATCGATGAGGCAATTGAGATCGCGGGAGACTTGGCTCGGCAGCTGGCCGTTCCTGCATCGTCGTCAACGCCTGCGCTAGCCGACACAGCGGATGGTTGGGAGGAGCAACTCGACTGGCAGATCGCCGCGGTCCCCGATGCTCTGCCTGCTGCAGCCGTGGAACGAGCAAGAAGCACGATCAGAGCTCTCTCCGCGGAGACGACAACAACTATGCTGCATGGCGACCTGCACTTTCGGAATGTGCTCGCAGCCGAGAGGCAACCCTGGCTGGCGATCGATCCGAAAGGCTGGCGCGGCACGGCCGCGTACGACGCATTCACGGTCGTCGCAGGGAACAGTGCGGCGATTCAAGGGAGCGGAGACATCCACCGCGCCCTTCGAGATCACACTCGACGCTTCGCCAACGCAGCGAGCGTTGATGTCGGATTAGCTACCGCATGCGTGCAGGCTCGAGCGACGAGCTCCTATCTGTACCAATTGCTTCAAACTGGCGACTGGTTCGACCTCGATCTCCTCCGTGAAGCGGCTCTCCTCGAGGCCTGATCGAAAGCGCGGGACAGAGACCTACAGTTCCTGAAAGCCGGTCTGCTCGGCGCCCGTCTATCCAGCTACGACCTCGTCGAACTGCCGATTGAACGGGACTCGAATGTCTTCGATCTTCCAGTGCCAAGGAGCCATTTCGTTCACAATGATGAGGCTAACCCACGAACGCAGGAACGCCATCCAGCTTCGAGTTATGAATCAGGTCAGGGAGCCGCGATCATTGGAGCGCTCAGAAACGGCGCGGTATCCGCCAAACGCTCAGAAGGCGACAGAACCTCTGAGCTCAGCTGGATGCGAATACTCTGTTCGCGACGGAACTAACACCGAGGGCTAGGAGAGCAATGAGCGAGAGTGGCAAATGGGTACCTGGAAATCTATGGGTGCCTGAGGGTCTTAACCTCGCGCCATCGCGGGAGACACCCGGCCTAAATCGCGCCCTGCTCTTCAGCGCCGGTGAAAAGGGCACTGCAGGTCCGGCTGAGTTTCGGGCATCCAGCTTCGATACCGAATCAGCGGAGTCATCACTGCCGGGCCTTGGCGACTCAGATGCCCTTAAGTTCTTCGCAGTCGCCGCCGTAGCACTGGCTGTGGGCGTCGTGGCAACCGTTGTGGCGGTGAAACATGGATCGCGTATCAAGGCTTGGTGGAGTGACGTAGCCCGCCCTGCGCTGCTGTCTCGGATTCTGAAGTTCGCAGGGATGAATCCGGGACAATTCCTCGACGCTGATACGACTTTGGCTGCCATCGGCCCAGTGACGACGACGGCCTTCTCGAACGAAGTCGAAGCCGTCATCGAAGAGGTCCGCGAAGACATGAGCAGGGAGGAAGCGCAGCAGCGACTGCTCACGGTGCTAATGGCCGCTGCCTTGATCGCTGAGCAAGTGCGAGCGTTAGGTAACGCTCGCATTGGAGACGAAGACCTTCAGGCGTTGAATAGCGCGATGGAAAAGCTGTCTACCGCTCAGGTGGCGGAGGCCGTCAATGCCGCGATGGAGAAGGATGAGTCGCTTCTCGCTGATGAGACGCGTGCGGACTTTTACAAGCTGTTCCGGAGTGAGCGCACGGACGAGGGCAATTGGGAGAAGGTGAACGCCAGCCGCGTTGAGAATGCGCTCCAACTCGATCCGAACCGGATGTCAGCGTTGGAAGGACCCGACGACGATGAGCCTGAGCCGAGTGTCTTACCGGTTTGAGTGCAGCGAACTTCAGCCGAACAGCGGCGTTGGCATGGCCAGCCTCGATGAGCACGCAGGTTCCTCGCGCCGTTTTGGAGCACGGGTCGGCCCAGCCCCCACGCAGATGATCCGCGAAGCGTCGCACCCGTTGACCCGCTTCCCGCCGCGGGCCGATGAAGCGCCCGTCATGGCCCGGAATTCGGAATGTGACTGCACGTGATCGATCAGCGGCGCTGAGGTCGCTCTCGTTGAGAGGCATGCCGGGGCCTATGGAGTTGCGGGTTCATCGGCACGACATATGTGCTGTTATCGGCAGCCGGGGAGACGTAACCACGCCTACGACCCAGCGGCCGAATCGCGAGATGAGGTCCTAAGCGCCGTGCGGGGCCGGCGATTAGTTGGCGGGCCACGACTATCTCTTCGGCTTTGGAGCTGGAGTCAAACCACGTTGAATGCCGAGTGAAGATTGTGCCTCCGTCACCGCGATTCAGGAGTGCAAAGCTGGTGGGAGAGCACGATGATGAACCACAACTAGCTCTTTGTTTGCACGTGTCAAGGAGGTGTAGAGCGACCCAAGTCGACCTTCGTTCTCCGGGAATTCTGCTGGTTCGACGACTATGACACCGTCAAACTCAAGCCCGCGCGCCTGGTCGTGAGATAGCAGCCGAATTTCACGTTCAGGTCCAATCCACACCTGGCTTCTTTCGGATTGAGCTGACCAGCCCAGTTGGCGCAGTGCCGTCGCAATTTGTGGAGTGGCCGCCGCGATTATCGCTATCGACCCATCGGGGATGCGGCTTAGAAGAAGCACAGCTTCAGCGACTGCCGAGGACGCGAGTTTATCGCGCTGCGCGGCGCGCACCCGTTTGGGTTCGCCCCCTTTACCCTGAAGCGACCGGATGGCCCGGTCGCAACGTGGGAGCAACCGATTTGCGTACCGCATGATCGAGCTAGTCGATCGGTAACCGCGCTCCAATATCTCGATTGGCGCATGCCCGTCATTTTCTATACCGAGTTTGGTCGCGACTGGCTTCCACGACCGATATGTGAGATCAGTGCGGCGCTGATTCAGATCACCGAGGATTGTCCAACCCTGACTCGGGCCTAACCTGCCGAGAATCTCCCATTCGATGGGGTGAACGTCTTGTGCCTCGTCGACAACAACATGCGCGATGTCGGAAAACCAGGCGGGCTTCCGGAACCTGACTCCAAAGTAGGCCAGAAGGGCCCTCACGTTAGAGTCGGACCGCGCTTCCTCGAAAGGCGGTAGCCCACGAAGATAGTGGTACCAGGCGGAATCCATCGCGCTTCCCCCGGGAAATGCAGGATCAGAGCGAAGGCGATCGTATAAGACCCGTACCGCTGCTTGGCGGTCGAGATTCTCCAGTTGACCTTCGCGCCTGATCGCGCTGAACGTGGCGGCCAAGTAGGGCTCTATCTCATCTCCTGCCAGAGTCGGATCGTCCGTACGTGTGTCTACGCGCGGGTCATCTCTGATGCCCGACAGTTCATCCAGCAACGCGGGTAGGGATGAAACCATGGCGTACTGGTCGGCCCCTCCCACTAATGAACTCACCGCTGGTCGAACGTGCTGAGCGTATTCCCTCGTTGGTCCGATGAGCATCACCAGGCCATCCGCCGTGCGCTCTTGCGCTTCGGGATTGGTCAGGTAGGCAAGGCGATGAGCAGCGACGATGGTCTTGCCGGTGCCCGGGTGTCCCTGGAAGATCAACGACTCCGTGGCAGGACGGGTAATCGCGTCGTACTGATCAGGTTGGAGAGTCGAGAGCACAGGCGATAGGTCCGTGCGTTTTGGCGCTGCGAGCTTTTTCAGAAGTATTCCTGAGGCCCGCAATCCATCAAAGTCGCTGATTTCAGGCCGCGTAGGGCGCAAATCTTGCGGGGGTGTCGGTCGGGGGCCGGTAATCGGCGCGGGTTGCTCCAATCCGTCAGGTGGCAGAGGTATTGAGGCGTGGTTCACTGCGGGAATTGGGAGGCGAGACGCTGTCCTCGGAACTGTGAATACACCACGGGGGAAGAGCGGCGCAGGGGGTTCGGCCCCTATGGCTTCGTCGGCGAACTGAGCGACGGAGCTCGCCTCGTGCCCGAATGTACGCACTCCAACCACCGCTTCACAGAGTTCGTGGTGATCGCGGCCGCGGTAGAACGTGCACGCCACAGAAGCACGCCAGCTAAAGACTTCGACGCCATTGGCCCATCCGTGCGAGGTCCCGATGTAGAAATTTTCCGCCCCGTCTATGACGTCACTGGCACCTGCGAGCCGAACGCGGCCGATCAATTGGCCACTTTCCGGATAGTTCGTTTTGGCCACGCGATCTTGGGTGATTATCGCGTTTCTCGGCGTCGAAATTTCCACGCGCGAGACGGCGCGCTCCTGCAAGAGCGCGTTGTACTGCTGCTCGGACGAGCGTTCGTCGGCCAAAATTTGCTCTACTTCAGAGGAGCTCATCAGTCACCTCCAACCAGCAAACCGCTAGGTGTTCGAGTCGTATGGTTGCACCTGCGACGGAGTCGAGCTCGGCCATAAGCGCGGCGAAGTGTTCGTCGGCGCGTCGACGTTGGCCCTGATTCATCCGCAAGATGCTCTGTGCTCGGTCGTTCTTCAGCAGTGTGTCGAGGCGGCGTTGGATTCCCGCGATGCGGCGCTCATGCTGCTCGGCGAGCACTCGCCTTCTCGACTCGGTAAGGGCCTCGTCATGTGTATCGCGACGGTATTGCTCGTCTTGCTGTCGCTGCAACAAGCTGTCCGTAGCTCGTCTAGCGAGGCGTTCAAGATCTGCGGGCATGTCGTCGGCCCCTTCTTCGATCCGACCGGCTGCCAGTGCGGCGAGAAGTGCATTGGCGGGGTCTTCTCCGACGACTTGCCCTGAATCATTGACTGCCGCCCCCCAGAGTTCATCGCCGCCTCGGCTGGCGCCAATCGCATGCGTTACGACCGCCAAATACCGACCGGGGACAACCCCGTCGGTTTTTGGAATTCGTGCTGATGCAAAGCGCGCTTGACGGTGACCTGGCATGTCGACGGCAGCCATGACTAGGGGGTGTGTCGCGGCGAGGATCGTTCCTCCCGTTTCCTGCGCTCGCTCAGGGTCCAAAGCGAGAAAGGTGACGGCTTCTTGTCGAAGAGCGTTCACAGATTCATCTGTTTCGGCGCGAGTACGTCGACCGGAGCGGGCGAGCGCAGCCACGCTTTCGGCCATAGCCGCATTACCTCGAAACTCAATAGCGCGTCGGGCGTCTAGCCAGCGAACGCTGGCGCCCTCAGCTGTTTTGGCCCAATCGTCGAGCAGAAACGCCAACTCTGGCGCACCGACGTATCGGCCCGTGCGTTTCAGCTCTTCTCCAAGTCCTGCGATCGGAACATCGTTCGCAATGAGCAAGCCTGTCGACGCGTCGGCGAGGTCTTCCAATCCCGCCTTCTGTGTTTCGATCGCGACAAGGAATTGCTGGATTTTGGACTCGCGTTCAGCATCGGTGAGGGTGAAGTCCATCGCCTCTTGCAGGAGGCGCAAATTGGTGCCAATGATCGGTTCCAAGGCGCCGATCGATGACTCGAATATGCCGATGCGTCAAGCACCCTCGCCATCATTCGAGAGTCGATCGCCTCCTCGTTGACGAGATTGAGGATAAGAATCTTCTCTTCCTGCTGCCCGATGCGATCGATCCGACCGATTCTCTGCTCGATCTCCATTGGATTCCACGGCAGGTCGAAGTTGATAACTGCAGAACAAAACTCGAAGTCGAGCCCCTCGGAGGCAACCTTGTTCGCGAAAACGAATTCGTAGGCACCCGCCCGGAAGTCGGCCATAATCCGTCGACGATCATCTTTCTTTACTCCGCCGTGAAGCACCGCGATGCGAAACTCGTTCTGAAACAGAGATTGCAATTCGGAAAGGGTCGCCCGTGACCAGGTGAATAGGAGGGCCTGCTTCTCTTTCGCGTGAAGCCCTTGCAATTCAGCGCGGAGTACTTCCACTTTTGAATCGGGCTGCGATTGCAGTGCCCGCGCTGCATCGAGGAGTTCGCGGTGCGGTTCCACGAGTCGCGAGGTGGGGGCATCCTCGTCGCCGCCGTCATCCGGTCGGCCCGACAGAACCTCGCGCGCGGCGACGTGAACGCTCGTGCTGGCTAGTCGGATCGGCATCTGCATGGCGAATCCGACCGGTGTTCCCGATACGTCCGCGCGCGCTCCGCACCAGCGCAGATATTCGCCGTAGAACTTGGACTCTGCTTCGGTCCATACGATCTGGATACGTGAGGCGTCTCGAATGGTCTGCTTCTCGTCAACTTCGGCTTTTCGTGTGCGCGTAATCGTGCTGCCGAGAGGGCTGAGTTCAGCGAGCCACTTTCGAGCACGCACGATGTCGTTCGGTGTAAGCGGCGCACGTTCAAGCACGCTAAGCAGCTCTGTGAATTCGGCTCTCGCCTTTATAGACTCGCCCAACAACTCAAGTTCCAAGCGCGCCAGAACCTGGATGTAGTCCTGCACTGTGCTAGTTCGGTCTGTAAGCATTGCGCCAACTCGGTTAAGAATCGCGTTCGGCTGGATGCGCAGATTCAGGTCCTCAATTGATGCGAAGTCGGCTGGCTCAAGCAATCCGAGAAGATGAAGAAGGTCCTCTTGATGCAAATTAATCGGAGTCGCGCTGAGGAACACAACATTCCCGTTGTAGCTCCAACTCGATAGCCGCTCCCCGAGGTGGTAGCTCTTCGTCCCCGTGTTCCGCATTTGATGCGCTTCGTCGACAATGACAAGGTCGAACTCTGGCGGGCTGAGTTCATCGTCGAGCTCCTCAAGTCCTTTCCACGAACGGAAAGTCTCCAAAGAGCAGACGTAACTGAAACGCTTCTGGAGACGTCCCTCCCGAAATCGTCCCAAAAAGTCGTTGAGTCCCGCCCGGTCAAGAATGGCAACGGGGAAGTCGAAACGCTCGTCCATTTCTGTTTGCCACTTTGTGACGAGCGCCGAAGGGCAAACGATGAGCACCCGATCGGCCTCATGGCGTGCCTCAAGCTCGGTCCAGATGAGTCCTGCCTCAATGGTCTTACCTAAGCCAACCTCGTCAGCGATGAGCAGCCTCGCGCTGCCCGTCTGCAATAGCTTCAGGACTGGTTTGAATTGGTATGGGCGGAAAGTTGTCCGAGTCGCGTTGAAGGAGTAGAGCGTGTCTGAAAACATCCCCCGCAACTTCGCGCGGGTAAGCGTCGCTCCAAAGCGCGTCACAGTCGACCGATCTCCGATCACCCAGTCGGCGGGCTCTGCTGAAATAGCAACCGACTTAAGACGAGTTTCGGGCACCCACGTCGGTCCGCCGTCACCCCGAACCTGATAGCTCCAGCCGGCACCAAGGAATCGACGGTCGCGCACTTCGACGTCCCGCCCGTCGGGAATCGTGAGCACGTCATCGTCGCGAGCAAATTTCGGTACGGGAAGTGCTCGCCCGGTCTCCCAAAGTTCCTCCGCCCAGCTATAAGCGTCGAGGAGCGCGTGCTGAGGCAGTCCTACCGCTGGATCGAACACCGCCTCAATTGCAGAAGTCGGCTTGTCACCAGTGCCAACCTGAAGCAGCAAAGTTGACTCGATCCCCATGAACCAATAAACGCCGGCAGGAAGGACGCTCGCCTCGATAGTTCGAACGTTTGGCACATCCTCTGAGAGCCTTGTCACCGTTTCCCCGGCCACCACCGCGCGATCGAAGGCGCCGCGGCGCAACGCGACGTCCAGCTCCTCAACGATTGGGTGATAGCCGAAAGTCAACATAGAGATTTCATTTCTCGCTCCGGCCAACGGCATCTATTCATCAGTGAATTACGGTCAATATATCCAACGCGACAGACATCGCGTTGCCACACGCCCACCACTCCAGGTTCGAGGCGCATCGTCCGAAGTCGGCGTGTGCCGAGGGAGCATGCCGCATCTTGCTCTCATTTCGATTTGGACAATCTTCTTCAAGGCAAGCTCAGAACTGAGCGATTCATACGAGTCAGCGTTGACAGACATCGAGCCCATCATGTTAGAAGCAGAGCTCGCGGCCGACGAAACAACAAGGACATCGCCAAGGCGGTCAGCGGTCGTCGCTCTATCGCCCGGAAATATGTCATTCGCATCCGTCGCAAGTCCCGCCGAGGTTATCCGGATGGTCGAGCATCCATCAGCACCGCTGGCGCAATCATCGCCGCCGGCACCAAGAGTGCGAGCCAGCAAGCACGGCGATGCAATCGACTTCGTTGACAGCGGTGCCGGGGGAGATATCAATGATCTTGTCGATCTCTTGCCGCAGCAATCCGTACGTGGGCAGTTCAGATTCTGAAAGTGACATTCTGTTGCCATTGATGCCCTAGGGTTTCGCCATGGACCGATCGCCCATCGCCGCAGCCGCCGTTGTGATCCCACTGTTGTTGCTCACCGCCTGCAGCTCCGGTTCCAATTCATACTCCGACTCGAATTCGGTCGACCCTTCTCCCGTCGTTACAACGCCCATCGATCCTGACGCTGCATGCGCGACGCTAGTCGCGGCGCCTAAGGGGCTCGCGCAACAAAGAGCAAGAGAGCTCGGATGTGTCCTAGACGCGAACGGGCATTGGATCCGCCATGTCGAAACCGCGGCGGGTGCTGCAGAACGCCCACGTCCCGACCCAGAAACGCAACCAAGCGGCGGGATCTCGTGGAACGAAGCTGTCGGCTACGCCGGGACCGCACAACGCGTTTGCGGTCCCTTGGCTGGCGGGGGCAATTCAGAAGACGATGTCTTTCTCAACCTCGGTCGCGACTATCCCGATCCGCGTAGATTTCAGATTGTCATCTGGGACATCGGCAGCCTAGATCCGATCGACGGAGGCGTAACTCTATGCACGTCTGGTCCGATCACGTTATACAACGGCGTGGCACAGATCGAACTGACTGACCCAAGCCTTATCGAGATCTACAACTAGGCCGCAAACTTCGCCCGAGCCATGGCGTGCCCAGGCTAACGACCAGTCGATCGTCGCCACCCAGGCCCGTTCGGTTCCCTCGATGCTGCAACTAAGGCCTCCCAGAGAATGTCTGCCCTAGTCGCACGGCTCAATTTGTCTAGGCGATGCGATGCGTCTCGACCCTTATCGCCTTCCGCGAGAAGTCCGGCGAACAATCGCGCACCACCGATGACCGGGATCGAAGCAGTGGGCACGATCGCATGCCTTCTTTCGTCGCGATCTCAAGCGACCGCGTGACGTCATGATCTCCGAGTATCCGATGTTGGTGACACTCACGGTGCGCGTTACCGTGGTCGACCGCTGACGCTCCGCGGCCTAACCGCCGAGGCCCAGACCCATGCCTTGTGTACTCCGTCGGGCGCATCCCACTTCAGTGCGACAGCGAAGTCGGTCCAAGCGACCGCGAATGCGTCGACGCGGACTGGAACGGTGTTGTAGCGGACCCATGCTGAGACGGGTCGAGGGATGGGCGCCTTGGTGAGGGGTTCGGTGTCGAGGGAGAGCTCGCCGTCTGTGAGGGTATCGGGCTGGCCTTTGGCCATGATGGTCTCGGCGATCTTCTGATCCATTCGCCGGTGGTAGTACTCGGCATAGCGTTTGTTGGTTCCCACAGGCGTCCTCGTTGGTACGAACGAAGCCGGCCTCTGCTGATTGCGAGGCTAACCCGCACCCCCGACTCCGAGCCCCGGCACAACGGCCGAAAATGTCTTCCGGGACGTGAACTTCCGCACGCCCATGTCGCATATCGTCGCTACGACTTCCCGGCCTAGGTGTACTGAGCCGGGACGTGGTTGACGTTCGGGGCTTGTGAAGAGGGAGAACCTCCGGGCTTAGTGGAGATGTCTAGTCATCCGCTTTTGCCAGG
>Ga0247764_1000634_pt1 | contig 12333 bp, 11 predicted proteins | sample UWRJL051202B4_FD_179932 | JGI IMG/M metagenome (GOLD analysis project Ga0247764, IMG submission 179932) | Plant litter microbial communities from Arlington Agricultural Research Station in Wisconsin, United States - UWRJ-L051-202B-4 | ecosystem: Environmental > Terrestrial > Plant litter >...
CGAGCAACTGCGCGCGGTCGTCGACGACCAAACGTTCGTGCCAACCGTCGGATGCAGCGTCGGACACGCTGAGCAAGCTGTAGTCTGCTTCATTGGCCAGCAGGGCCGCCCACACCGCCTGCGCCAGGGAAGGCGTGCCCGCGGCGGAGGACCATTTCGCAAGCCCGCTCTCGATCGCTTCCCGGCGAATTGAGCGGAACGCGTCCACGCCGCCCGTGAACCAGTGCGAAAGTGAATTGATCGCGTGGTAAAATAGGAACTCCGCATCAAAGAAGGGCAATTCCGCCCAGGTGGCGCGCGCCCGCGCGTCCAAGTACTCCGACCAGAACTGAGTAGGGCGCGCCCAGGCGCTGCTGTCCACGGCGCCGCCCGCAATGATGGTTCGAACCAGCGCGTGCAGAGTTTGACTGGCGTCCGCGCTCAGTACTGCGCTGGCCTGTTGTGCGATTTTTGGAAATCGTCGGGAGTACGTGAACTCGACGAAAGCGGCTTCACGTCCGATAGGAGGAGGAAACACGGGTTCACGGTCTGTGCCAGTGGTCATCGCGGTGAGCGAGACTGACGTCGGCGCCGAGCCACGGCCAGCCCCAAGCTCACCGCCGCCAACGCCAGCAAGGAGTGACGCGCGTCGGCTTCGGTCGCGACGCGGCAACCACAACCGGAAGCTTCCGTGGCTGCCGGAGTGACTGGAGCGCCCGCTTGAGGGCCGCCAGCTACGCCAGAGCTGCTGCCGCCCGCGCCGACAACACCGCCGTTGCTGGAGGCGTTGCCCGCCGTTGGCGCAGCTCCGCCCGTGGCAGCGAGGGAACCGCCCGTAGTGTTGGAAGGTCCACCCGCGGCGCTGTTCGCTCCGCCTTGTGCGCTCGGGCTGCCTCCAGCTGAGGATGCGCCCGCGAGGCCCGTGCCGCCGCCGGCAGCCATCCCGCCGGCACCGCCCATCATCACTACCGGATCCGGTGGTGGTGGCACGCAGGAGCCCGGCGCAATCGCGGTAATCGCGCCCTTTTTGTACGCGCCGATCTCCGAAGGAGCCGTGCGCATCCCAGGGTTGAAACACTTGGCGACGCCGCCCAAACTCTTGATGTAGTCGATGTCCACGTCGAACTGCCAATGGGAGAGACTCGCGATCGCGCCGACCATCACCGGCTTGCGCTTCACCAAACACTTGGGGTCGAAGCCGATGTCGTTGTCCGGGGCGCCATTACCAGACGAGGCTTTCCCAACCAGAGTGGTCGCACCTGCGGACGGAACGAAGTTGGGGTTGGTGGCGGTGGCGTCGGTGAACAACATCGCCGCGTTCGTGGTCACGATGTTGGTGCTTGATTCCCAACCCGACGTCGGCTGATTGTGAATCGGGATGGAGCCTGCCGGCGCTTCGCCCGTGGCGACGATTACGTTGTTCTTGAAGGTAACACCGACCACCGTGGGCCCGCCGTTGCCAGTAAAATAAATCTCTCCTGGGTCGGTGGGGCCGGTGGCCATGCTGCCGAACTGCGTGTTGCGATAGCAGGTGTTGTTGATGAACTTGGTGCCACCGCTGCGCGTGAGGCGGAAGCACGAGCCCGAGTTACCGAACGCGATGTTATTCAGAAAGAGCACGCCGTTCGACTCTTCGTCGACGATGAAGCCGCTGCCGTCCGTATGCTTTTGTTCGTCGGTATTTTCGAAGGAAATACTGCCTTCGACCACGTTCGTACCCGAGGCCTCGAACAGCGTCACGCCGCTTGACCAGGAGTGTATGGTGCTCGTTCCGTTGTGCGCGGAGATGGAGTGCTTGAGGCTGAAGTTGTCGGCGCTGAAGAACGTAAAGCCCGTACGACCGTTCGAGTACGAGACGCAATGTTCGATTTGCCAGTTGCCGTTCGACTTGCGGTCTTCCTCTGTGCCGCCCGCCCAGGCATTGCCGAAACCGATGTTCCAGCCGCGCGATACGATGCCCTCGAAGCGGATGTACTCCGACTTGGTGGAGCCGACGCCGGTGTCCTGTGAGTCCACATCCGGCGCCGCGCCGGCGCCCTCGATGATTGGTGTCGCGCATTGGTCGGCTTTGAACGTGATCCAAGCGTCCGGAGTTCCGGAAACGTCCGGATAGAGCGGGGTCTTGTAGACGCCGTCCATCAACACCACAGTGTCGCCGGGCATCGCCTGCGCCACGCCGGCGCCCAACGCACACGCCGTCGAGCGCAGGGAGCAGCCGCTGGTCGCCGTCGCCGTGGGGGATACGTAAATCGTGGCGGCTTGCGCGCTGGAGGCGGCCACCAATGCGACCAATGGACAGAGAAGGAATGATCGTTTCATGGCAATGCCGAATGCGAAACCTAGCAATGCGCAACAGCGCCCGCCAAGCGGCCCCAGCAGTGTACGAAACCGGTTCCCTAAAGCCAGCCAGAGCGACAAACGGTTTGAACCCCACGCGAAAAGTCGAGTAACGTCGGGGTTTGACGCCCGGCGTTCGACGCCAGGACGGTTAGGGGACGCTCAGCGTGCGTAGGCTCACCATGAACAACTTGCTGGAGCCCTTCTCTTTCGCCCAGACGCTCACTGAGTAGCGACCTGGCTTGGCTGGCAGCTCCCAATCCAAGCTGAAGCGGTTCTTGTCCAGCTTCACCGGTTTGGGAGTCTTGAAGCCCTCCGGGAAGTAGAGCGTGTCGGGAGATGGGATCGCGTAACTTTTGGCGCCGCTCACCTGCTCGACCGTCAACGGTTTCGCTGCGGCGGCGTGCGAGATCCCGATCCCACCAAACATCAGCGGCGCGCTGACGCTGCCCGCGACTCGTAGCTTCGCGTGGGGGCGGGCCTGCTGCGGCAACGCGTCGTATTCGCCGTAAGCATCGACGAACTCTTGCACCAGACAGGGTTGATTGGTGTCGCTCGCCTGCGCCAGGCCGATGCCGACGCGGTTGTGTGAACGCGTGAGAATGTTGCGTCGATGCCCGTCCGCCGGTGGCTTCTCGTCCATGAACATCTTCTGCAGCGCGGCAAGCTTGGCCGGGTCGAAGCGGGGAGCTGGCTCCAACTTGCGCGGCTTGGCATCGAACGTACACGCCGCGTTCTCCTGCGAAAAATGCACGCCACCGCTCTCGCTGTAGCGCTGCTCGGGGACGGAGCCGTCCGTTCCGATGTGACCCGTGAAGCCGTGCGTTGCCATGTCGCGCGCGTGCCGCTGCGCAGCCTCCGATCCTGGCTTGTCCAGCGCGACCGCCGGGAGCCCGGCGGCCTTCCGGTCGCGGTTGATCAGAGACAACACGTAATTCTGGGCTGCCTCGTAGCCGAGAGGTCCCGTCGGCCGCGGTTCGGCCGCGCTCGCAACCCACGAGTTTTGAGCCACGACCAGCGCCGTGGCCAACACGGCCAACAAATTCGACTGCTGCCCCATGCTCAAGTACTCACTCGGCTCAGCGCGTCGCTGACTTCGTCAGCGCTATTCGGTCGCACGACGCGCGCTACCTCCTGACCGTCCTTCAAGAAGATCAATGTTGGCCACAGCTTGACCCGAAAGCTTCGCCCGAGCGGCTTGCCCTTGCCGTCTTCGACCCAGATGTGCTCGAGGTCCTGACGCGCAGAGAGCGCGCGATCGATCAGTGGCCGCGCCGCTTGGCAGATCGGACACCAGCCAGCACCAAACTCCAGCACCGTGGCTCCCTGACGACCATCGACCTCACTTCGCGTAGGTTCCGTCATGACTCAAGCGTGCACCCATCGCGAGCCACGCGCACGCGCGGCCCGCCACGTGCGCTGAGGCGATTAGCTACGGCTTTTGGCGCGCTCGGAGCCGTTCTTGGCGCTTACTTCTGGTGGCGCCGCTTCGCACACGCCCGGCACGGGCGCCGCATCCTTGCCAAGCAGTACCGAATGCGGATGATAAGCGTCGCCCAACTTGACGAAAATCTTGCCGCTGTCGCGATACACACAGCCGACGATATCGCCCTCATGCCAGTTCGGTCCGTAGCGAACGTCGACGGCAAACCCGACGAACCCGCGCCCGGCCTTGTCCGCGCTGACTGCGGAGCCCAATAGGCGCACTCGGCGTTCATGCGGCACGGGTCGTTCGCGCGAAAATCCTCGACTCTTGCGCGCGAGCTTCGACACCAGTCCGTCCTCGACCGTGCGTTTCGCCCAGCCCACGCTGTCCTCCGCTCCTGCCAGGTACGGCACACACAAGATCAGACAAGCGTATCCAAACGTTCGAAGTGTCTTCACGGATTACTCCTTGAAACTACGCGAGCAAACTCCAACGGACGCAGCACGCGCCCGAGGCCACGCCACCAACCGCTCGCTCGAGCCGGGCGGCGCGCGAAAAACTCGGCGGCCGCGGCGCTGAATAACACCGGCGCCCACAACGCGATCACGTACGCGATCTCGGGCTCCCATTCCAGCGTATCCAAGCCAACCATCAGGGCGCGCGACGTGACGGCCACGCTCATCTGCGCCACCACGTGAAAAAGATCGCGTCGGTGCGCCACCAAATCCCGCCGGCGCGCAGCGAGTATGCCGTGCGCCATGGCCACGAACACGATCACTCCGGATAGCATGAAGCCCGCGCTGACCAGCGCGCCGCCCTTGGCATCCAACGCCAGCACCATACCCGTCGGCACGAGCGCGAGCAGGATGAGAAATCCGGTAACGCGGCCGAGCCAGCGATGCCACCGCGGTCGCCGCTGCAAATTGCGCGTCATCAACACCAAACACAGCGGGAAACACAGCAGCGCGCTGAAGACGTGCACCCGCAGAGAGAACAGCCACAGTCGCTCGAAGCGCAGCGGCAGCTTCTCGATCATGAACGGCGGCAGCTGTTGAAAGTCGAAGTACGACAAGCTACTCGCCGTGATGAGGGCAGCGCCCAGCAACATCACCACCAGAAATAGCCGTCGCGGCAGAGCCGCAAACCCGCGCACCATGGACCTTTGGACGCCGCTCGCCGCCAAAAGTTTGGAACGAACTCTCGGTCCTCGGTCGATTTTTCGGAGACACTGCGGGCGTCGTCTCAGTTGGAAACGAGGTCGATGGTCGTCAAAACTGACCCAGGGCGCGGAGCAGCGCGACGCGATATCTCGGCTCCTTTTCGACCAGCTCCAGGCGTCGACCGGGCAGATCGATGTTCAGGTAAAGCTCCACCGTCGATGCTTCGGTCTCTCCGCTCCGAGACAACGACAGGCGTGCGGGCGCCTCGTTCAGGCGCGGGGCCGAGCCATCGCGGGTAGTGGCACTGAACGTCAGCTCGGGAATATGGCCGGAAGGATGCAGGCCGGTTCCATAGAGCTCATCCAGCAGCGGCGGTAGTTCGTCGCAGCCAGCGTCGGTTCGCACGAAACTGACGAGACCGCCGTACACCACGTGGGAGATGTCACTGCCAACGTTTTGGGGCAACCAGGCGCTCGAAACTCGAACAGTGAGCGCGATCGATCGATCTCGGTACTTGCCGGCAGCGTAAATTCGCTGAGTCCCGTCCGGCGCGGGTTGCGTCTGAACGATCGGCAACGCGACATCGACGAAGCCACCGTTGGTGGACACCACGATCTCCGATTGAACGTAGGGCTTGAGGTTCGGCAGCGCGGCTGGCGCACGCTCGGCGGGACCTCGCTCCTTCTTAGAGCTCGGGTTCTGGCAGGCAGCAGCGCTGAGGGCGAGCGCAAAGACGCAGAAAGTGTTCCGAACCACCGTCGGGCACGCTAGCAGAGGCGTTCGCCCTCCCACACCACTACCTCCAAACCCCTCGCACAGCGCAGCCGCGCACGCGGCTCCTCCCCTAGCTTATTCAATCTTTTTTCGCAAAATCCGCTAACGGAGCGGCGAATTAGGGCGTCCGCGGTACACTTCGTGCCGTGTTGCTGTCCAGATCGGATGTAGTTCGGCCGAGCGCCAGCGCGACTGAAAAAGCGCGTCTGCTGCTCTCTCGCGCGCTGGGTGACTCCAAGCTGCTGACCTCGCGTGAAGCGTGCGAGCGCTTCGTGCGCGACGAGTCGGAAGCGGAAGGCACGTTGCCGGATGCAGTGGTGTTGGCCGCGTCGCGCGAGGATATCGAGGTCGCGCTGCGCGTGGCGCGCGAAGCCGGCGTGCCGATCACGCCGCGCGCTGGCGGTACGGGGCGCACGGGCGGCGCAGTGCCCGTAGCCGGTGGAATCGTGCTCGCTACATCTGGCATGAACTCGATCTGCGAAATCGATCGACGCGAGGGCATCGCGGTGGTGGAGCCCGGCGTGATCCTGGGCGATTTGCACGCTGCGGTGGAGGCCGAGGGCTGGTTTTATCCGCCGGACGCCAACTCGCTAGCCAGCTGCGCGCTGGGCGGCAACGTCGCTGAGAATGCCGGCGGGCCGCGCGCGTTCAAGTACGGCGTGACGCGCGACTACGTGCTCGGGCTGGATGTTTCGTTGATCGGAGGGCAACGCCTCTCCGTTGGGCGCCGCACGCTCAAGGGCGTCACGGGCTACGACGTCACCGGATTGCTGGTCGGCAGCGAAGGCACGCTGGGAGTCTTCAGCCGCATCATCCTGCAGCTGATACCAAAGCCGGATGCGGTGATGACGTTGCTCGCCTTGTTCCCGAACGTGCAAGCGGCTGCGACGTGCGTGGGCGAAATGACCGGAGCCGCGCGCCTGGTACCCCGCTGCATCGAGCTGCTGGACGATTCGACGCTCGAAGCGATGCGCGCAGCAGGCAACGCCATCGATCCCCGCGCTGGCGCGATGTTACTGATCGAAGTGGACGGCTCCGAACCGGAGTGCGAACGTCAGGCGGAGCGCGTGGGTCTCGCTTGCGAGGCCTCGCAAGCGCTGGAAGTGTTGGTCGCTGCAGAAGCTTCGCAGCGCGACAGGTTGTGGGCTGCGCGACGCGAGATGAGTCACGCCGTGCGCCGACTGACCAAGAAGAAGCTGAGCGAGGACGTGGTGGTGCCGCGGCAACGCATTCCAGAACTTCTCACGCGCGTGCGGCAGAGTACGGAGCGGCTCAAGGTGCGCACGCTAACCTACGGTCACGCGGGCGACGGCAACTTGCACGTCAACTTCCTGTGGAACGAGGACGACGAGGTGCCCGCGGTGGAGAGCGCGATCTTGCAGCTGTTCACGGATGTCGTGGCGCTGGGCGGCACGCTCAGTGGCGAACACGGCATCGGTGTTTTGAAGGCCCCGTATCTGCCGCTGGAGCAAAGCGCGGAGCTCATCACGTTACAGAAGGACTTGAAGCGGGTCTTCGACCCCGAGAATCTGCTGAATCCGGGCAAGATTTTCCCGGCCGGCGCGCACCGTGCATGCTGAGCGGCGCCGGAGCCCGTTCACGAACCAGCATAATTTGAGCTGTTCCAGCGCAGCGCTCCCGACTTTTGCCGTGATTGCGTGCTGAAGCCGGGCAGATCCGCTAGAACCGCCCGCCTTGTTGCTTGCCCTGACCATCGCCGTGCTGGCCGTCCTTGGCGGTCTCGGCTTGGGACTCGCCCCCGCGGTGAGCCGGCGTGCATTGGGTCCGCTACGCACGCTGGCGCTCAGTTCCGTGCTGGCGGTGGTCGCGTTGCATCTGCTGCCGGAAGCGCTGGCGTCGCTGGGCGTCTGGGCGCTGCTGGCGTTTGCCACAGGCCTGGCAGCGCCGCGCTGGTTGACTCTGCTCGGCCTGGGGCATCGTCATCATGCCGAGCGCGATCATCTCGGCTTCTCGCTCGGCTACTGGAGTCTGCTCGTACACCACGTCGGCGACGGTCTCGCGCTGGGCGCTTATTCGCGCGCGGACGCCGGCCACGATCATGCGCACACCGACGTGTTGCTGGCGCTGGTGCTGCACACGGTGCCATTCGTGGCCGTAGTCGCAGCCGGGTACCTGCGGCTCTATGGCGCGCGTTCGGCGATCGTGCGCTGCGCGGGTCTGGGGCTCGCCAGCGTCGTGGGCGTGCTCGGCGCGCGGCTCGTTCCCCCGCCCATCGTGGACTCGGCGCAGGCGTGGATCGCGGCGGGCGTATCGGGACTCTTATTGCACGGCTTGAGCCATGACCTGGCACGTGACCTACCAACGCGTACCGCCACGCGCGTGGTGGATTGCTTCATGGCCGTGATCGGACTCGCCGTCGGCACGCTGGGGGCGACCTTGGACGTGCACGAAGGTCAGGGTTTGCAGCCAGAGCTCGTTCTGCGCCTATTGACGACGGCGCTCGAGCGTTTGGCGCTGCCACTCGCGGCAGGACTACTGATCGGAGCGCTGGTCACGGCTTCGAAATGGCGCAGCTCCTTGCGCTGGGCCAACTCGATCGAACCCGGTCAGGGCGGCGTCACCACTCCAGAGGCGTACCTGACCACGCTCGGAACGTTCGGGCTGTGGTGGGCGCTGTTGCGCGATGGCTTGAGCTACGTCATTCGCGACATTCCGGAGCCGCAAACCGCGCCCACGCCCATCGCGGAAGATCCGTCGCCTGGTTTCGTACGCAAGCTCCTCGCGCGACTCGATGAACGCGTGGACGCGCTGGGCGCCTGGGCCTTGATCGGCGCGCTGATGGCGACGGTGATCCGCGCGGCGCTGCCGATCGGCGCGCTGCAGGGCAACTTGTGGCTGAGCCTGGCGCTTACCTTGGTGTTCTGCGCTAGCGTCCCGCTGCACGCGGTCGCCGCCATCCAAGTCGCCGCGGCGCTGTTCGAGCGCGGACTTTCGCCAAGCGCTGCCGCCTTCGTCGCGGTGCTGGCGCCGTTCGCGGCCCGAACCAAGAGCAGGAACGAATGGCTGCGGCTCGGCGTCGTCGCCGTGTTGCTGGGATTCGTGGTGCCCCACGTGCCACTGGAGCCGCTGCCCACGAACACGCAAGTGGCTTGGACCGCCGGTGCGCTCCTGGTCGCGCTGATGGCCAGGCGCATCTACTTGTTGGGCTTCCGCGGCTTTTTGCTAGCGCTGGTGAGATCCGAACACGCGTTTTTACCGCCACCGGCGCCGCGTGATAAACTTACGGATTAATGCGAGGTGCGGTTCTAGCAACGGTGTGTGGGGGAATGCTGGCTTGGGGCTGGGGCGAGCGCGTAGCGGGTGCGACGTCCGCAGAGGCTCCCCTCGCTCGAACAGCTGCGGAGCGGTCCGACGCATCCGTGCGAGCAGAGCTCGGCTACACCGCCGGGGAGATGCTGGAGGGCTTGCGTTACACGGCGATGTCCGGAGACACGGACGTCCGCGTTCGCAGCCGCCTGGATTGGCCGGAGAACGCGCTCGTCGCGGGAGCGACGCTCAGCCTCACCTTGCCAGCCTTTCGCATCGGCCTCGGCTTTCTCACGAACCTCACCGGCGAACCCGGCAAAATCGAAGACTCGGACTGGGTTGGTAGTCGCGCGCTGAACGTGCCGGATACCAAGTTCAGTTACACCGCCTCAGACGTTCACAAGCGTCGCATCTTGCGGTTGCAGCTGAGCGTTGCGCTGCCGTTGGTTCCTGAACACGGCTTGGAGCTTCAGTTCGGCTACCGACATCACTACTACTATGGCCGCGCCGTGGGCCTGGACGGCTGGCAGTTGGACGAGAACGGGAATCGTCTCAGCGTACACTTGGGTTCCGATTTCGTCGGCGGTACCGTGACGACCCAACAAGCCATGCCGTACATCGGACTCGGCTGGGTACCGATCGCGCAGCGCTTCACGCTGCGCACCGCCGGCCGCCTGCAAGGCCTCTATCACCACTCGGTCGACGACCACTCGTATCGCAACAAGGTCGGAACCGCCTCGGGCGGCGGCCTCGGGCTGGGCTTGGTCATCACGCCCTCTGTCGCGCTGAGTCCAAGCGTGCGCTTGGGCATCGCCTTTGGCGCTGACTTCGCGTGGCTGCTAGGCGGCACACTACGGCAACGATTTTACGCCGACGACCCGGGGACCCCTGGTACGGAGGGTCCGGATACGTCGATCCCTGATTCCAACGCCGAGCACCGCAGCTATCACCTGTCCTCTGTCAGCTTCGTGGAGTTTGCGCCTTGAACGGAGCCTATTTCGCGTCCCCGATGGCGGAAGTCTTGTCGAGTTCGATCACCTGAGTGTCGGTTTCCGGCTCGTCGCGCTTCTGCAGGCGGGTCGGATAAACGTTGACGAACACCTCGAGCGTGGGTCGAACCAAAGCGCTGATTAGGTGTCCGCCAATGGCTCCCCCATCCACGTCCCCCAACACCACGTGGGCGTGTACGGTAGGTTCGCCTTCTGGATCGAGCGCGATGTCGCCCGCCAAGCTGAGCACCTCGAGTTGTCGTTCGTATTTGAACGCCTTGTACTTCTTCTTATCGAGCTCGAAGTAGCCGAATTCAGCTTGGCTGACGCCACCTATCGCCGTGAAACGGGCACTCTCCACTTTCTCCCGTTGAGCTAGCTGGAGTATCCCGCTCACCACTTCGTCGCCCGTAGCCAAGATCAGCACGAAGCTGCGAGCTCCGTCCGGAGTAGAACTGAGCAGACGGTGCTTGGCGGAAGGCGCCGAAGAGGTGGGCTTGGTCTCCGCTGCACTCAGGTAGCGAACACTCGCCGCATCGGCGGCAGCGGTCGCGGCGCAGCCAGCGTTGCCCAAGGCGAGAAGACTCACCGCCGTGAACACTCGCAACCTAGTAGCCCGCACGTGAGCCATGACAGCAGGACTGATGCCGTCCGAGGCTCGAGTCAAGATTCAGTCGCTTCAGCTCAAGCGCCGAATCGCCTCAGTCGCAAAACTGACACGGCTTGTCTTACGCCAATAGCTCTTGCAACGCGCCCGTGCACACGCCCGGAATCCCGAACGACTTCACGTCGTCCAAGCCCATCGCGTTGCAGATCGACACCAGCAGATCATTGTGCGGTCGATTCTTGAATTGGAGCGAGCGCCCCATACGAAAGTACCCGCTCGCTCCGCCAGCCAACAGCCACGGAATGTCCTTGTAGCTGTGCGTGTTGCCAGCACCAATCTCGTTACCCCACAGCACGATGCTGTGATCGAGCAGGCTCGAGCCGTCCGGTTCCTTCGAGGTCGCGAGTTGATCCAAGAGGTACGCGATTTGTTCGGCGTGCCAGGCGTTGATTTTGACGAGCTTTTCCCGGCTATCCGCGTCGTCTTCGGCGGCGTGGGAGAGTTCATGGTGCTCTTCGTTCACGCCAGCGAACGGGAAGTATTGCCAACTGTCGGCGTTCGCCCACATGAACGTCGAGATGCGCGTCAGGTCGCAGCGGTGCGCTAACACCATCAGATCCGTTTGCAGCTTACCCACGGTCGGGAAATTTTCCATGGCGCGAGTATCGAACTTGCCCGGCAATTCCAGCGGCGAACAGGCCTTGGCCGAGCTCGATAAACGCTGCTCGATGTTGCGCAGCGAAGACAGGTGCGCGTCCAAGCGCGTGCGATCCGAGACATCGAGACGCTTCTGCAGCGTCGTCAGATCATCCTGCAAGAAGTCGAGCACGCTCTGGCCTTCCTTCAGCTGTTTGGCCAACGCTGCGTCGCTCAATCCGCTATCGCCCAGCAGGCGCGTGTACATCTTGAAGGGGTCGTCCAGCGCGATCGCAGGCTGATTCGCGCCTCGGTACGAGATCACGCGCAGCGGCTCCTGCCCTTCGATCCGGACACCGAACTCCAGCGATGCAAATTTGGTTTGGTTGCCAAGGCGCTGGGCGATGAACTGGTCGACAGAAACGCGATCGGCGTAGCCCGCAGGGCCACCAGCACCGGTGAACGTGCCCTCCATCAACGAGCCGCCTGTCAGCATCGCGCCGGGACCCTTCATATGCGGACCACCGGGTTTGTTGGCGCTCGCGACCCCCAACTCGTCCTCGACGGTGGAATTCATGTGCACGCCCTTCAGAATCAACAACTGCTTGGCGTGCTCCTTGAGCGGGGACAGGATTTTGCCGAGCGAGAGCGGGCTTTCGCCGTTGTTGACGGCTGGAAAGAACTCGCTGCCGATCGTGCCGTTCGCCGAAAAGATCCCGATGAAGCGTCGAGCATGGGCACGCGCTGCGTCTTGCCCAAACGCCGTGGGCGCGCGCCAGATCGGCGCGGTGAGCGCTACGCCCAGCGCGCCGAGACCGCTCAGCAAACGCCGGCGATTGAAGCGAGTGCGGGAGTCGATGGGTTCGCGTCGATGCATGCAAGATCTCCTACTGTGCGCTCGTGATGATCGGCCTGCGGTAGCGGAAAGCGTCCGTGTTGACGATGGCTTGCGGGAGCGCGTTCAGACTGGCGTCGCCGTCGCGGAACGCAGCGACGATTTGCTCCACCGAGCAGGCGTCGGCAGTCTGTTCGAAGCGGCTAAAGACATAGCGAAACCATTGACGTGCCATGCACTCTTCGACCTGCTCACTACCCGACAAGCGGGCCGCCAACTCGCCCACTCCGTTGAACGCACCATCCAGAGCGCTCGTGCCCAGG
>Ga0247764_1000635_pt1 | contig 12323 bp, 12 predicted proteins | sample UWRJL051202B4_FD_179932 | JGI IMG/M metagenome (GOLD analysis project Ga0247764, IMG submission 179932) | Plant litter microbial communities from Arlington Agricultural Research Station in Wisconsin, United States - UWRJ-L051-202B-4 | ecosystem: Environmental > Terrestrial > Plant litter >...
CGCCGAGCGGCACCTCGGTCAGGTTGGGCACGCCGATGCGGCGGAACTCGGCGGCCGCGAACGAGGTGGTGCAGACGATCTGGTCGAAGTATTCGGCCGTACGCAGGTTGAACTTGTCGGCCAGGGAGTCGCGCTTGGGCATGCCCCAGATGCCGAGCAGGCCGGCCAGGCTCTCGTGCGAAACCATCATCGAGCCGACGCCGCGCTGCCGGGCCCAGCCACCCGTCCAGCGCAGGGTGGTGCGGTCGGAGACCTCGATGCGGTCGGGTTCCAGATCGTCGAGGAGCCGGGTGAGCTCGCGCCGACCGGCCATCACGCGGTAACCACCGGTGCGGGGCAACTGGGCGCTGGGCAGCGTGATGACGCGTCCCTGCGAGGTCTTCCTGTCGGAGTGCTCACGTCCGGGAACGATCAGCACCGCCTCGTGCCCGGCGCGCTGGTAGCCCTCGCCGAGGTTACGAAGCGCGGTCCGCAGGCCACCCGAATGGGTTGTCACGAAGTTGGCCAAGCGAACAATGCGCATGCAACAACTCCAAGATCACGATCCGCTGATGCTCTCGTGCTAAGACCGTATCCCGCCCCGGTCCTGAGGCTTAGAGATCGTAGCGGGCACCCGGCCGCACGACCTCAACCGGTCCCGTAAACGCTGCGACCGCGGCATCCACAATAGATGCCTCGGAGACCCAGGCGGGCACGAGATGAGTCAGCAGCAGCCTCCCGACGTCCGCCTTGGTCGCCGCCTCCCCCGCCTCACCACCGGTGAGGTGCAGGCCAGGGGGGTTGTCGGCGCCGTCGAGGTAACTGGCCTCACAGAGAAACAAGTCGGCTCCGGCGGCCAATCGCAGCAGCGGCTCGCACGGTGCCGTGTCCGAAGAGTAGGCGATCACTCGCCCAGCGTGCTCGATCCGTACGCCATAGGTCTCGATCGGATGGTTGACGCGATCGACGGTGATCGAGAAGGGACCGATCGGGAACGTCCCCGGCTGCAGGCCGTAGAACGTGTAGACATCGTCGACCGGCTCGGTGTCCTGGCTGTAGGCGGAGGAGATGCGCTCGGCGGCGCCCAACGGGGCGTAGACCGGCACCGGGGGCAGCGCGCCGGCCGGATCGTATCGACGGACCACGATGTAGGTGCAGGCGTCCAGCATGTGGTCGCAATGGAGATGCGTGAGGATGATCGCGTCGATCTTGTTCATGTCGGAGTAACGCTGCAGCGCGGAGAGCGAACCCGAGCCGAAGTCGACCAGCAGCCGGAAACCCTCGGCTTCGACGAGATAGGCGGAACAAGCCGACTCGGGGCCAGGAAAACTGCCGGCACAGCCGAGAACGGTCAGTCGCATGCGGGTCCCTCTGGCTCACGCTGGGTCGAACACGCCCCGCTCGACCGGTCCGTGCCGAACTCTTCAGACCAGTCAATCACGGTGCGAAGCGTACGCCGGGACCTGCGCGCCATGTAAACGTCTGATCGATTTGTCGCCAAATCGACAACGTACATCACACCACTCGTGACCTCGACCATTAACGCAATTCCCGTTACGTCCGGTGAGTCGTTTGCGTTGCACAAAGTGAGGACTTCTGAGGATGGATCAGACGGAGGCAGCGTGACCACGGTCCAGAAAAACCGCACCCCACGCACCGAGGCGGCGGAGATCATGCCGTTCGGTGGCTGGGAGACTACACCGGCGGGCGCGGGTTTCGAGGACCACGAGTCGCTCTTCCGCTTCCCTGCCCCCGATGATCCGACGCCGGGCACCGCGCGCCTGCTCACAATGGTCAGCGGGGCGGCCTTGGTGGGCTTCACCACGGTCGGTGTGGGGATGCGCGCCTTCGTCACTGTGATCGGTGGGGCGCCCTTCTGGTTCATACCGACGCTCGCCCTTTTCGGATTGCTGAGCGTCGCTCTGACGGTGGGCGCGTTCCTGTCGATCCACCGTCCCGTTCTGCCCTGGTTGCTCCTCGCTTGCGCGATCGGGCCGCTGACCGTCGACATTCTGATAGCGGCCCTGTATTAAGCCCAGAGTTGTCCTTCCAGAGCTTCCTCGGCGTCGTTCAGAGTGCCGCCGTAGGCGCCGGTCGAAAGGTATTTCCAGCCGCCGTCGGCAATGACGAAGGCCACATCGGCCCGGCGGCCGGCCTTGACCGCCTCGTGCGCCACGGCGACCGCGGCATGCAGGATCGCGCCACTGGAGAAGCCCGCGAAGATGCCCTCGACCTCGACGAGCTGGCGGGTGCGCAGCACGGCGTCACGGGTGCCTACCGAGAAACGGCGGTCGAGCACCGAAGCGTCGTAGAGCTCGGGCACGTAACCCTCGTCGATGTTGCGCAGACCGTAGACCAGCTCGCCGTAGCGCGGCTCGGCGGCGACGATCTGGATGCCGTCGACTTTCTCCTTGAGGAAGCGGCCGGCGCCCATCAGCGTGCCCGTGGTGCCCAGGCCGGCCACGAAGTGGGTGATCGTCGGCAGGTCGTGCAGCAGCTCGGGACCGGTGGTCTCGTAGTGCGCGCGGGCATTCGCCGGGTTGCCGTACTGGTAGAGCATCTTCCAGTCGGGGTGCTCGGCGGCGATCTGCTTGGCGGTGGCGACGGCCTGATTGGAACCACCCGCGGCCGGCGAGAAGATGATCTCGGCACCGTACATCCGCAGGATCTGGACCCGCTCGGCCGAGACGTTTTCGGGCATCACGCAGACCAGGCGATAGCCGCGCAGCTTGGCCACCATGGCCAGGGCGATGCCGGTGTTGCCGCTGGTCGGCTCGAGGATGGTGTCGCCCGGGTGCAGGTGGCCGGACTCCTCGGCCTCGCGGACCATGTAGAGCGCGGCCCGGTCCTTGATGCTGCCGGTCGGGTTGCGGTCCTCGAGCTTGGCCCAGAGCCGCACCGGCGGCGCCCCTTCGGGCACCGTCGGCGACAGGCGGGGCAGGCCGACGAGCGGCGTGCCCCCGCAAGCATCCAAGAGGCTCTCGAAGCGAGCCATGAAGAACTAGCCTTCAGTCCGGTCAGGGGCGGCGGTGGCGCGGTTGGACCGGTACTCCCCTAGTAGCGCGGCGGCCGCGACGAAGCCCAGGGCGCCGCCGGCCACGGCCGGCAGGATGGTGATCGAGTCACCGTCGCTGAGCTTGGCGTCGAGCGCGCCGAGGAAGCGGACGTCCTCGTCGTTGACGTAGATGTTGACGAACTTGTGCAGGCCGCCCTCGGTGGTGACGAGCCGCCCCTTGAGGCCGTTGTGCCTGGTGTCGAGGTCGTCGAGGAGCGCGCTCAGCGAGTCGCCGGCACCCTCGACGATCTTGGCGCCGCCGGTGTAGCTGCGCAGGATGGTGGGAATGCGAACTTCGATAGCCATGACGGTGAATGCTCCAAACAGGGAAGGTCGAACTGAGGGCAGGGCGGTCTGCGCGGAGGTCTTCAGCGACACTCGTAGAAGACCGCGACCGGGCTCTGCCCGAACATGTACGACTGCACAACGCTCGCCTTCACGCGTCCACCGTCGCATCCACGATGTTGATCTTTTCCTCGGTCACTACGCCGTCCACTATGCGGAACGATCGAATCTCCGCCGAGTCGCTCTCGCGCGTGGAGACCAGCAGATAGTGCGCCCCGGGCTCCCCCGCGAACGAGATGTCGGTGCGCGACGGGTAAGCCTCGGTAGCCGTGTGCGAGTGGTAGATGACCACCGGTTCCTCGTCGTTGTCGTCCATCTCGCGCCACACGCGTAGCTGCTCCATGGAGTCGAACTCGTAGAACGTCATCGACCGGGCCACGTTGTCCATCGGGATGAGCCGGGTCGGCAGGCCGCCGCCGATCGGGCCGGCGACCACGCCGCAGGCCTCGTCGGGGTGGTCCCGGCGGGCGTGGGCGACGATCGCGTCGACGATCGCGCTGTCGATGGTCAGCACGCCCTTCACATTACCGTGCGAATTCGCCCGCCCCGCCAGTGGCCGCGGTCACTCGATCTCGGGCAGCGCGTTGAGCAGGGATTCCTGCAGATAGCCCAGGTACGCGTAGACGCTGAGCTGGAAGACGCGGCTCGAACCCGGGTCGTCCAGGACGGCGGCGTCGAGCTCGGCGCTCAGGTCGGTGTCGGCCTGGATGTCGAGCCGAGTGCCCATCGCCAGCCGGGCGTCGTTGATCGCGCGCAGCCAGGCCTCGGCGGCCTCGCCGTCGAGGCGTACCTCCCCCTCGCCCTCGACGGGCAGCGCCGCGAGGATCGCCCCGGCCTGATCGATCTTGCCCGTCTTCAGCTCCCCCTCGGTGTAGAGGCGAAATTCGGCGGAGTCGTCGGGAAGGTCCGGATAGATGTCGGGGAAGAGCCGGCTGACGACCGGATCAGTGTGATCCATGCCGTCTGTCAACAGCCCGACCACCTCGCCGGCGACCTTGCGCAGGACGCGCACCTCGTCCACCTCGAACGTGGCCACGCACTGGCTGCCGTTGCGTCGGAACATCTGCTCTCTCCCGCGGTGTTCAGTCTCGGTCCACCGTCGCCCAGAGACCGTATCCGTGCAGCTGGTTGGCGTCCATTTCCATTCGCTCGCGCGCACCGGAGCTCACCACCGCCCTGCCCTTGTTGTGCACGTCGAGCATCAACTCTTCGGCTTTCTCCTTCGAGTAACCGAAAAGCTTTTGAAACACCCAGGTCACGTACGACATGAGGTTGACCGGATCATCCCAGACGATCGTCACCCACGGCCGATCGTATGCGGGTGCCTCCTCGATCTCGGGGCTCTCTAGGGGAGCGACCTGTGGCAGAGCCATGCCCCCATGTTGCCACCGGTTTTGCCGCATCGGTGAACCGGAACGCCGATCCGCAGGTCAAACCGCGGTTCGTCCGTGGCCGTCCGGCGCAATAGGGTGGTTCCGTGAACACCTACGCCCCCGCGCTGATGACCGATCAGTACGAGCTGACGATGGTCCGTGCCGCCCTCCAGGACGGCACGGCCGACCGGCGCTGCGTCTTCGAGGTCTTCGCCCGCCGGCTGCCCAGCGGGCGGCGCTACGGCGTGGTGGCCGGACCGGGCCGGCTGGTCGAGCTGATCCGGGACTTCCGGTTCGGCGAGGCCGAGATCGACTTCCTGCGCGGGGCGGGCATCGTCGACGAGACGACCGCCCGGTGGCTGGCCGACTACCGCTTCACCGGCGACATCGACGGCTACGCCGAGGGTGAGCTCTTCTTTCCCGGCTCCCCGATCCTGACGGTCAGCGGCACGTTCGCCGAGTGCGTGGTGCTCGAGACGCTGATCCTCTCGGTGCTCAACCACGACTCGGCGGTGGCGGCGGGGGCGGCTCGCATGGTCACCGCGGCACGCGGGCGGCCGATCATCGAGATGGGTTCCCGGCGGACGCATGAGGACTCGGCCATCGCCGCCGCCCGGGCCGCCTACCTCGCCGGCTTCGCGTCCACGTCCAACCTCGCGGCGGGGGCTCGCTACGGCATCCCGACCACCGGCACCTCGGCGCACGCTTTCACCCTGCTGCACGACGACGAGCCGGCCGCGTTCGCCTCCCAGGTGGCGGCGCTGGGCAAGAACACGACCCTGCTGGTCGACACGTACGACATCGCCCAGGGCATCCGCAACGCGATCGCGGTGGCCGGCCCCGACCTGCGGGCCGTGCGCATCGACTCGGGCGACCTGTCGGTGCTGGCCCAGCACTCGCGGGAGCTGCTCGACTCGCTCGGCGCCACCGAGACCAAGATCGTCGTCTCCGGCGACATGGACGAGTACGCGATCGCCGCGCTCGCCGCCGAGCCGGTCGACATGTACGGTGCCGGCACCGCAGTGGTCACCGGCTCGGGTGCGCCGACCGCGGGCCTGGTCTACAAGCTCGTCGAGGTCGAGGGGCGACCGGTCGTCAAGCGCTCCGAGAACAAGGCGACGGTCGGCGGCCGCAAGACGGCTGTCCGCCGGCACAAGCCCACGGGCACGGCGACCGAGGAGATCGTGGTCTCCCAGGGCGTGCCCGACCACGCCACCAACGACCGGCTCCTGCAGCGCTCGCTCGTCGTCGGCGGCCAGGCGGTCGACGTGCCGACCCTCCAGGAGTCGCGGGAACACCTACGGCAGTGCCTGATCTCGATACCGTGGGAGGGGCTGAAGCTCTCGGCCGGCGACCCGGCCGTCCCCGTCACCATCGTCCCGACCAGCTAGGGGTTCCCGTGACACGCGCGCTGATCATCGTCGACGTCCAGAACGACTTCTGCGAGGGAGGCTCCCTGGCGGTCACCGGCGGGGCCGCGGTCGCCGCGGGCATCTCGCTCGTGCTCGACAGGGCCGGCGACCGGTGGGACCACGTGGTCGCCACCAAGGACTGGCACATCAGCCCGGGCACGCATTTCGGCGATAACCCGGATTACGTGGACAGCTGGCCGAAGCACTGCGTGGTGGGCACCACGGGCACCGACTTCCACCCCGAGCTGCGGACCGACCGGGTCGAGGCGGTGTTCCGCAAGGGCGAATACCAGGCTGCCTACTCGGGCTTCGAAGGCGAGACAGAGGCGGGCGACAACCTCGCCACGTGGTTGCGCGCCCGGAACGTGACCGAGGTCGAGGTGGTGGGGATCGCCACAGACTATTGCGTACGGGCGACCGCGCTGGACGCGAAGTCCGAGGGGTTCGCGACGACGGTGCTGCTCGAACTCACCGCCGGTGTCTCCGTGGGCGCGACGGCAGCCGCGATCAAGGACTTGACGGCGGCAATGATCGAGACTACAGGCGAGCCGATCGTCGCCGCATAGGTTTTGTCAGACCCCCAGGGCAGGATGAGCCCCTGGAGGTCAGGAACACCATGCTGTTGAAGCCTTACCGGGAGACGCTCGCCCTGCCCGGCATCAAGTCACTGTTGGCGGTGGCGACGCTGGCCCGCATCCCGATCGCGGCCGGTGCCGTCGTGCTCACCCTGCACGTCGTGAACGATCTGGGCCGGGGCTACGGCGCCGCGGGCCTGATCGGTGCGGCGTTCACCATCGGCGGCTCGGTCGGCGCCCCCGTGCTGGGCCGCGTCATCGACCGGCGCGGCCTGCGCCTGGTGCTCGTCCTGACCACGGTGGCCGAGGTGCTCTTCTGGTCACTGGCTCAAGCCGTGCCCTACCCGGCCCTGCTGGCGATGGCCCTGGTCGGCGGCTTCCTGGCCCTGCCGGCGTTCTCCGTGGCACGGCAGTCGATCAGTGCTCTGACACCCGAGGCCCAGCGGCTCCCCGCGTTCGCCCTCGACTCGATCTCGACCGAGATGTCCTTCATGGCCGGCCCCGCGCTCGGCGTCCTGATCGCCACGACGGCCGGCGGCCGCTGGGCGATGCTCGCGATCGGCGCCGGCATCTTGCTCTCCGGGGTCGGCCTCTGGCTGCTCGACCCGCCCGTTCGGGCCGCCCACGAGGCGCCCATCACGGCCGGCGAGCGGGTGCCACGGCGCAGCTGGCTCGGGCCGCGCTTCGTCGCCGTCCTGCTCGTCACGATGGCCGCGACCCTGGTCCTGGCCGGCACCGACGTCACGGTGGTGGCAGTCCTGCGCGAGAACGGTGAGCTCGGCTGGGCCAGCCTGGTAATGACCCTGTGGGCGTTCTATTCCCTGCTGGGCGGCTTCGCCTACGGCACGATCCGGCGCCGGCTGCCACCGGTGGTGCTGCTGGCTCCGCTGGCCGTCGCCACGATGCTGGTCGGTCTGGCCGGCGCGCACTGGTGGCTGGTCGCCCTGCTGCTGATCCCCGCCGGCGCGCTCTGCGCCCCCTTGATCACCGCGACGGCCGACGCGATCAGCCGCATGATCCCCGCCGCCGCCCGAGGCGAGGCGATGGGTTTGCACAACTCGGCCCTGACCGTCGGCGTGGCCCTGGGCGGCCCACTGGCCGGCGTGGCCGCCGACACCTTGTCCCCGTCCTGGGGTTTCGTCACCGTCGGCGGGGCCGGCGTCCTGATCGCCCTCCTGGTCCTCCCCACCGAGCTACGCCGCCGCCACGCCGCCGCAGACCCGGCCGTCACGCCCTCCGCCGCTGAGCACGCCGCGGTGGAACCAACCGGCACCACCTATGCCGCCGTGGGGCCGACCGCCGCAGGCTCCCGCGCAGACTGGCCCATGATCCCGCGTCAGCCCGTTCCCACCAGCTTGCAAAGGTTTCCCGACTCCGAACCCACTACCGACGGCGACACCCTGCGCACGAACGTCGAGCCCACGGTCACGCCGAAGCTGCCGGCTTAAGCGCGGGAGCAAGGAAACGAACGGTGGGGTCCGCGATCACGGGGAGGCTGCCAGCTTGTGGGTGGGAGCGGGGGGACGCGAAACGGCCCGCTCTCGTGGGGAGAACGGGCCGGATCGTGGCGCGGGTGTCAGTGGCGGTTGTTGTCGGTGTCCTCGGGGTAGGTGGCGCCGCCGTCGGACTCCTTGGTCAGAGGGCGGGCACCGCCCTCGGGCGGGCCGGCGATCGACTGCTCGCCGGCGGCCAGCTCAGGGAACTTCGCGTCGAAGGCGGGGCGCTCGGAGCGGATGCGCGGCATCTTGTCGAAGTTGCGCAGCGGCGGCGGGGAGGACGTGGCCCACTCGAGCGAGTTGCCGTGGCCCCACGGGTCGTCGACGGTGACCAGCTGGCCGACCTTGTACGACTTCCAGACGTTGTAGATGAACGGCAGCGTCGACAGGCCCAGCACGAACGAGCCGAGCGTCGAGAACGTGTTCAGGAACGTGAAGCCGTCACTGGCCAGGTAGTCGACGTAGCGCCGCGGCATGCCCTTGGTGCCGAGCCAGTGCTGCACCAGGAACGTGGCGTGGAAACCGAGGAACGTCAGCCAGAAGTGGATCTTGCCCAGGCGCTCGTCGAGCATGCGGCCGAACATCTTCGGGAACCAGAAGTAGATGCCGGCGAAGACAGCGAACACAATCGTGCCGAAGAGCACGTAGTGGAAGTGGGCGATCACGAAGTACGAGTCGCTCACGTGGAAGTCGATCGGCGGGGAGGCCAGTAGCACGCCGGAGAGACCGCCGAAGAGGAACGTCACGAGGAAGCCGATGGCGAAGAGCATCGGTGTCTCGAAACTGATCTGGCCGCGCCACATCGTGCCGATCCACACGAAGAACTTCATGCCGGTCGGTACCGCGATGAGGAAGCTCAGGAAGCTGAAGAACGGCAGCAGCACCTGGCCGGTGACGAACATGTGGTGCGCCCACACCGACATCGACAGGGCGGCGATCAGCAGCGTCGCGGCGACGAGGCCCTTGTAGCCGAAGACCGGCTTGCGGCTGAAGACCGGGATCACCTCGGTGATGATGCCGAAGAACGGCAGCGCCACGATGTAAACCTCGGGATGGCCGAAGAACCAGAAGAGGTGCTGCCACAGCAACGGTCCGCCGGTCTCCACGTCGAAGACATGGGCGCCGAGCACACGGTCGGCGGCGAGGGCGAAGAGCGCGGCCGCCAGGAACGGGAAGACCATGATCACCAGGAGGCTGGTGACCAGGATGTTCCAAGTCATGATCGGCATGCGGAACATGGTCATGCCGGGGGCGCGCAGGGTGAGCACCGTGGTGATCAGGTTGACGCCACCCAGGATCGTGCCCAGACCCGAGAGGGCCAGGCCGACGACCCACATGTTGCCGCCGACGCCCGGCGAGTGCAGCCCGTCGCTCAGCGGGGTGTAGGCGAACCAACCGAAGTCGGCCGCGCCGCCCGGGGTCAGGAACCCGCTGATGGTGATCGTGCCGCCGAACAGGTAGAGCCAGTAGGCGAACGCGTTCAGACGCGGGAAGGCCACGTCGGGAGCACCGATCTGGATCGGCACCACGAAGTTCGCGAAGGCGAACACGATCGGCGTCGCGAAGAACAGCAACATGATCGTGCCGTGCATCGTGAACAACTGGTTGTACTGCTCGGGCGAGAGTAGTTGCATGCCCGGGCGAGCCAGCTCGGTGCGCATCAGCAATGCCATGAGGCCGCCGAGCATGTAGAACACGAAGGCCGTGATCATGTACATGATCCCGATCTGCTTCGCGTCCGTCGTGCGCAGGATTCGGGCGAATGCCGAACCCTTGACCTGCCGCCGGACCGGGTATGGCCGGGTCACGATCGGCTTAGGCGCAACGGTCGTCACGAATAGCCTCCGTCGTCTCGTTCGTCCCACTCAGCACGCCCGAAGGGAAAGGCGTACCTCGCAGGCAGAATAGTCCCCCGCCGACCTCTCGCGGGCGGGGGGTTACCAAAGAGGTCAACTGCGGATTGTGCCTGCACTCAGGCGGGCTGGACGAGCGCCCGGTAGTGATCAGCGAAGATCCGCAGACCACGCCTGCGCAGCATGGGGTCGCGCAGCGCGGGGGGCACGTCCCGAGTTCGATCACGCTCACGGGTGCGATCGCGCACCTCGGTGCAGCGGGGTCGGCGCCGGGATTCGAACGCCCGGAGGACCGCGGGGATGTCGTCAGGGAGTTTCCGCAATTCCTCGCCGAGCACGACGGCATCCTCGAACGACATGGCCGCGCCCTGCGCGAGGGTCGGGGCGGTGGCGTGGGCCGCGTCGCCGACCAGCACCACGGGACCACGCGACCAGGTGTCGAGCACGACCTCGTCGGTACGCGCGATCTGCACCTTTTCCAGGGCCTTGAGGATCGCCGGGACCGGACCGCCGAAGGAGCCGAACAGCTCGCGCACCCGGTCGATCGGGTCGTCGGGGTTGGGCTCGTCGGGGGCGGTCTCGTCGGCGTGGAAGTAGAGCTTGCGGCCGCCCATCGGCATCACCACGAATGAGGACCGGCGCCCGAGCAGCGCCGTCCAGTCGCTGAGCGGGGGGCCGCCGGTGATCACCGAGCGGTAGACGATCTGACCGGTGGGCACGGCCGGGCCACCCAGGCCGGCCTTCGTACGGATCGAGGAGCGGCGACCGTCGGCGCCGACGACCAGGTCGTATTCCGCGACGCTGCCGTCGCCGAACTCGACCTTGGCGGTGGCGTCGAAGATCTCGAGGTCGCGGACCGCGGTGTCATAGCGGACCTCGCCGCCGACGCCGGTCAGAAGGACCTGCTGCAGATCGGCGCGGGACAGCGCACGCGACTCGCCGACCCCGGCCCAGAGACCGGCCACGTCGAGTTCGAAAAGCTCACGGCCGCGGGCGTCGAGGACGACCTGACGAAAGATGAGGTCGCCCAGGGGTCGGAGCGGCGCGTCGAGCCCGAGCTGGCGCAGGGCGCGCGACGCGTTGCCGGGCAGATAGATGCCCGCGCCCGGAAGCATGGAGGCGGGCAATTCCTCGACCACGTCCGGCCGGAAACCGGCGAGCCGCAGGGCCCGGGTAGCGGCCAACCCGGCGATTCCGGCGCCCACCACCAGGATGCGCAACGTCATCGCAGCCTTGCCTCCCACCCGTCGGACACGCGTCGGAGCCAAGACACTACCCCGAGCCATTGCCGGAAGAAACCCGTGATCATCGAGATCTCCGAATTGTTCGCTTGGCTGCCATGTCATCACTCTCGCACAGGCGTATGACGAATTACGCCCGTGTATTTTCGCCCTGGCCGGGAAGACAATGAGGGCATGCCGGACCGTCTGACCGAGTATCGACGCAAGCGGGACGCCACTCGCACTCCCGAGCCCATCCCTGCCCAGGCGGCTCCGGCGGCTCCGGCGGCTCCGGCGGCTCCGGCGGCTCCGGCGGCAGATGATCAGAAACGGTTCGTCATCCAGCAGCACCACGCCCGCAGCCTCCATTGGGACGTCCGCCTGGAGCGCGACGGCGTCCTGGTCTCCTTCGCCGTGCCTCGCGGCCTGCCCCGCGACCAGGGCCGCAACAACCTGGCCAAGCACACCGAGGAGCACCCGGTGGAATACCTCGAGTTCTCCGGGGAGATCCCGGCCGGCGAGTACGGCGGCGGCCGGATGACGATCTTCGACAGCGGCACATACGAGACCGGCAAGTGGCGCGACGACGAGATCGGCGTGACCTTCCACGGCGAGCGCACCCACGGGCGGTACGTCTTCTTCCAGACCGGCGGCAACGACTGGATGGTCCGCCGGATGGACCCGCCCGAGCCCGGCTGGGAGTCGATGCCCGAGGTGGTGGCCCCGATGCTCGCGACCAGGGCGACCCGCCTGCCCGCGGAGGACGAGGACGACGAGTGGGGATACGAGATGGCGTGGGGCGGCCGGCGCGTCGTCGCCTACGTCTCGGGTGGTCGCGTACGTCTCCTGAACGCCGACGGCGAGGACGTGACCTCGTGGTATCCGGAGATGCGGCCGCTCGGTCCGGCACTCGCGCCGGCCGAGGCCGTGCTCGACGGCGAGATCGTCGCGTTCGACGGCCCGCGACCCGATGCCGCGCTGCTGGAACGCCGGCAGGCGCCGAAGGACTCCGCGG
>Ga0247764_1000636_pt1 | contig 12321 bp, 18 predicted proteins | sample UWRJL051202B4_FD_179932 | JGI IMG/M metagenome (GOLD analysis project Ga0247764, IMG submission 179932) | Plant litter microbial communities from Arlington Agricultural Research Station in Wisconsin, United States - UWRJ-L051-202B-4 | ecosystem: Environmental > Terrestrial > Plant litter >...
AGAAGGCGCTTCGCGCGGCACAGTATGTTCGGATGTCAACCGAGCTTCAACGATACTCGACACAAAATCAGGCTGCCGCTATTGCGGCATACGCTCAGCAAAGAAATCTTTCGATCGTTCGGACCTACATCGATGAGGGGCGTAGCGGTCTGAGAATCAAGGGTCGGCCGGGCCTGATTGAACTGATCGAGGATGTTCAATCAGGAAACGCGGACTTTGATCATATCCTTGTTTACGACGTCAGCCGGTGGGGCCGCTTCCAGGACGCAGATGAAAGTGCGCATTACGAGTTCCTATGCAAGAAAAAGGGCGTCCGAGTCGCCTACTGTGCGGAGCAGTTCGATAACGATGGAAGCCTTCTGTCGAGTATCGTAAAGAACATTAAGCGAGTGATGGCGGCCGAGTACAGCCGAGAGCTTTCAGTCAAGGTTCACACGGGTCAGAGCCGAATAGCTAGCCTCGGATATCGTGTTGGAGGACCCCTCACCTACGGACTCCGCAGGGAATTGATCGATGCAAATGCGCGCTCGAAATGTAGGCTTGCGAAGGGAGAGCGAAAGTCACTGCAAACGGACCGCGTGAAGATACAGGCCGGATCTGACGATGAAGCCGCGATCGTCAGGAGAATATTCGACCAGTTTGTCATCGGGCGAAAGTCCGACAGCCAAATCGCCAGGGAGCTCAATCAAGCGAAGGTCACCAATCAAGGGCGATCCTGGACTGACGGAATGATCCACACCATTCTCAAGAACGAGAACTATATCGGCAATATCGTTTACAACCGCACAACGCAACGCCTTGGACAGAAACTGACCCCTAATCCTCAAGAGCGGTGGATCCGAGGTCTAGCGGTTATCGATCCGATCGTGGATCCGAGTCTCTTCGCGCGCGCTCAGAAAATAATGGCCGAACGGCACGTCGTAATTTCGGAAGATCAGATGCTGCTGAGGCTTCGAACGACTCTCCACCGAAAGGGAAAGCTGAACTCCAGCATCATCGACAACACCCCCGGGCTTCCCTGCGTCTCATCCTACACCAAGCATTTTGGATCTTTGCGAAAAGTCTATGGGCTGCTCGGATATGTGCCATCGCGTAACTGTGACTGGATAGATACCCGACTTTTTTGGTCCGACGTCTTGGCGGGGCACGCCAAGCAAGTGGCCACAGCATTTAGAGACGAGCAACGACTTCGGTCAGCAATCGCGCAGAGCGGTGCTGAAATCGTGGTGCATGGAAATTTGAAAGTTACTTTCCTGACGGCGCGACAGCAGGCCAAGAGAGGCGCAAATCACGCTCCGCAGTGGAGAGCCCACTGCGGCAAGGTCTTTTCCGGTCTCTTGGTTGTTCTCCGATTGAACGAAGCCAATAAAGCGGTCCAGGATTATGTGATCCTTCCCGCTTCAGGGAGAACCGGCGCATACGTTAGGCTTTCGGCTGCGGCGTTGTCTCGTCAAAAAGCCGCGCCCATTGCAAGTTTGGACGAGTTGATCCGAAAGATCAGAACGATAGCGTCCAGCCATGCCGCGCCAGCCAAGCCAAAACTACTGAACAAGCGAACGAGATCAAGCCAGCCCAAAGCCAGGAACGGCCGCGCGCGGCACTGACGGATCGCAGGTAAAGATAGGCGCCGATCAGCTTGCCGTAGTTCCTTCTGAAATCAACCGTTGAGCTTCGAAATCTGGACGAGTTCCGAGGACTGATCAGACATGACGTCTCCTTCGGCCGCGCAAGCAAATCGCACACCGCTGACAGGTTTGAGGCATTGGGTGTGAAGCCGCTTGGAGCTTGCGGAAAGACGTCACAAGGTCTGAGCGGAAGGTTAGCCTTAAACCACTGATTTGCCCGACAAGGCAATCGAAAGAAAGACGCCGTGCTCCCTGGGGATACTAGCGAGCAAGTCGGAGATCCAGAACACTTCAAGGTTTTTGCGTGCGCCGATGCAGCAGAGGCGTGGTTCGCTGAAAGTGATCCCGAAGGCGTGGCGATTAAGTATCAGGAGATAGATCCGACAGTCTAAGCCGGCAAGCCAACCTTCTGACCGTTACCGCTCAGCGAGCATGGGAGGCAGTCACGACCCGCTGATCTGAAATGTGCCGGTAAGAAGTGACCGCGGCAAAAATTACGAAAACACAAAACAAGCTAGCCAACGCAGCAAAAATAATGCGCGTATCCATTAGGGCACCTCACGCGGCAGTCCGCCCCCAGGAAGCGATTGAATGAGCGGATTCCAATTCAGTTAACCGCTTCAATGCTATGCGGTTCCTCAGCCCAACTGTCACGCGCAGTTCGTCGCTGAGTGCCCGTCTCCGACTGGTCCTTAGTTCGTTCCAGTTCGCGAGTCGTGGCGTCACTTCATATCGCGCCAAATGTCCGCCGGCGCGAGAAGCTGCGTTCCTGGCTCGACCGGTTGGAAGCTTCGATACTGAGCGGACCGATGAAGCGTGCGCTCCATAAGCTTTGGCCGTTCGTCGTCAGCATCGAAATGCTCGCGGGGTGTCTTTGCAACTTCATTTTCGGCAGCCATTTTACGCACTCCACACAGAACTAATGCGAGAATTGGGGCACGGGCGGGCGTGGATGTCAAATCGCATTCGGCAAGCATGGCCCTATTCGCCCAAAATCATCGGCCCAAGCATATCACCAGATTTCATTCCAATAGGTCGGCCCTGCGATAGACCGCGATAGCTGTTTTTGGTGTAAATCGCGTTGATTTACCTGAGGCTGCCATCCAGCTAGGATGCCATCCACCAGCTTTTAGAGTTGGGCCGAGGGTGAGAAAATGAGCCATATATCAAGGAACACCGGAGCGCGCCTGCTCATCCTGTGTTGGGTGATCGCTATTGTCGGCGGCTTTTTAGCAAGTCTCGTCATGAGCATCCAGGCTTTCAGAAATGCCAACACAACGAGCGGAATGGTTTTAGGCGCGATCGCGATCGGGTGTGCCGTACTTTGCTATCGGACATATGTTGCGCGCGACCAGTTGCGGACCTAACCCATCCGCTGGCTGGTAGAGCCGCGACTGCGGGCGAAACCGAAGGGCTGATGTTTTAGATATCAATTATGCTTGGAGGGGTCACTCCGTGAATCAAAAATTAGCGATTCTTGCAGATGCAAAAGTCGCGAGACCGGAGCCGCAGATCGTGGATGCGACAGTTATCCTGATCGATGGAACGACGGCTCTGCTCAGGCTGAACGCGTCTCGGCCCAGTCACTCCTCAAGCATCTTGCTGCTATAGTGCGGCGTTAAGGGCCGTCCTAAAGCCATCCGACGGCTCGTGGATCTGGGCTGAAGGCTAAGCGCCCCTCCTCCTAAACTTCACAACTCGTCCCGGACCCAGCGGTCTCCGTGGTGCCGGTGGTCTAGGTTCGATGGGCCGATCTGGAAAGAACGGCGTCCATTGATCATCGGCGTAGCCGTAGAGGACGCTCCACCAGCTTTCAGACAACGACGCGCCCGACCAAGGTATCCCTGGAATGTCCTCGACATCGCTCGGGTCATCTTTATCGATTTCGATCGGCACCGAGATTGCCGGGCTCTCCCATGTAATCCCACCATCTGGCAGTCCGGTATACTCGCAATCGGCAACCTCTGTGCACTCATCGACAATCGTCACTAGGTCAGCCGCTTCGTCGGCGAAATAGAAGCCAACGAGGTCGCGAGTGTCGATCAGGCGGACAAGATAAGCTGGCATAAATAGCTCCCTGACAGTCACCATTTTGCCAATTTTTTGTTCGGAAACAACTGGTGCTATTGCTCTCGCCCTACGGTTGCGGTTGGATAGGCCGTCTCTGGGGGATTCAAATGCGCGCCATTGTATTTGCCGCGTTATCGCCGGTTCTGTGGCTTGGAGGGTGTCAAACCGACAGCGCCAGCATACCGGATCGGCCTCCACCCGACGCCAAGGCAGCCATCCTGGCCGCGAAGGGATCGCTCTGGAAAGATCCTGACAGCATCAAAAGCGCTAGCATCACCGCGCCGCGCCGACACACCGCGGGCGGCCTCATTCCGCCGATGTGGCATGTCTGTGTGCGAGCGAACGCGAAGAACGGTTTCGGCGGGTACACCGGCGAAAAGGAAATGTTAATTGGCCTCTACGACGACGCCCGACCGCCATCGGTGCTGCAGTCCGACGCGCCGGGCTACTGCGATTTCCCTCACGATCCGTTTCCAGAATTGGAGGGCGGCTACAAGTCGGCTACGCCAGCTCGCCCGAAAGTTTAAAGGGTGGCTGCCAGCAATGAACTTGAATGACCCCTCCGCCGGCTTGTAGAGTCTCGGGCTGAAGGCGAAGAAATGACCACGCTGAAGTTGGTCTCGGAATACTGCAAATTGGCGCTACCATTCTTGGCGGCTTCTTATTGTCTGTTGGTCGCTAGTCTTGATCACCATCGAGGATGGAAGCTGTTGGGGTCGATCTCAAGCATGATGGTCTCCCTGGTCATCGGTGTATTGGCAGTTTATTTTTGGGTCTACCCGCAGTAGCTCGCTCCTGTTCCGACCCGCAACAGATTGACAATTTGCGCAGCGCCGCCGGACGCGGAATCATCCGCGATGGCCCGCAGCGACGCGCACAATCGGCCGACTCTTTCCTGATCGGCACCCGCGTAGGTCGCCAATATCGGTCTCAAGCCTGAACCAGAATCAGCGCAGTACTAAAAAGCCGCCGATGGCCACCGCTGCAACTATAACGCAGCGCAGAGTCACCAACCTTGCGAAGAAAACCGTTGGCTTGAGATCGGGGCGCTCAAGTAACTCGGCCTCGACCCTCCTAAATTCCCACCAGCTTTGAAAATAGTAGAGCTCGTGAAGACGGCCAAGACCGGGAGTAGCCAGCATACCAAAGGAAACAGGCTGGCGGCTTCCTTAGCGTTTGGCTGCATCTTCAACCAGATAAAGCCGCCTATTACCGCGAGAGATAGTTGAATGAGCAGGTTAAACGCATCAACCATGCGAGCAAACTCGCTTGTACCGCTCAATTGGCTCGATCATCGCGCCTCTCTTTTTCGAAAGTATTGCATCGCCAGCTTGCCCCGGCGGCAAAACAGCGCGCCGCGTCACGCCTCAACGCTCCTCGTCTGGGTGCACCCACTTGTAAGGCGTGATCTCCCGCGCCTCCGTCAACTTGATCATTCGCACCGGGGGCGCCGTCCGACCTTTCCGACAAGACCGGCACTTCAATGAAACCTCGAGCTTCCAGATCGGCGTATCGCGCGGCCGGCGGATGGCGTCCAGCGGCAGGCTCGCCCGCGTCTTGCAGCGGTTGCACTCGACCTCGAGCCAACCGAGACCGCCGTTGAGGCACTGCGCGATCGTCGGTGCCGGCTGCGCGGGCCCGCCGTAGCCCTCCATGCGGATAGACCAGGCTTCGGCCTCTGCTCTGTCAGCTTCCCGATTGGCCTTCTGGGCGACCTCCCGCGCGCTCTGAGCGCGGATTTTAGCGCCCATGATGCGACCGCCCCAGATAACCTCTCGCGATTTGGTGCTCATAGCGGCTCATTACATCGCCACCGGTCCGGACTCGCAATCCACGAGAGCTAGAAGGCAGTCGCGACGGACCGCATCGTCTTGGTCAAGTCAGCCCCCGTTACCGCCAGAATTAACCGCTCAGGCTGTCCGCAGCAGTTCGGCGAACATCGTGCCCAACCGGCGCAGGAACGAATCCACCCCCATCGATTTGAGTCCCGGTTTAGTGCCGTGGAGTTTTTCATGCGTAGAAATTGGACGCCTTCGATCGTGCCGGGCGGGCATGATCAGACGGTTTATTTGGTCGCCGATGACTTTGGGCGGATTGGCCAGGCTTGGCCCGAGGCGGATTACGAACGTACCGACCTTGAGACGGTACTGCAGGACCTCCTGTCGGGGCAGTATTCCAATCCAATCCGCGTCATCGCCTTCAACACTACAGAGCGCTGGTCCGAGGACGTTTCCGAAGACGTAGCCTCAGAAATTAGCCGCCGGTGCGATCTTCAGATGCATGATGTGCCATCTGCTATCCAAGACTTTGTCGAGACCCATGAACTCGGTCGCCGCCAACTGACGCTTCGATTAGTCTGAACTGTGATGGATCTCGATAGGCCCATTCCTCGCGGCAAGTATCTGGACGAGCGGCTCCGCCATTTTCCAGCGGACGCGGCTGATAACCATGTCAGATGCCCCGATTGCGGCGGGTGGATTGATGTCAGCGACCTGGGCGCCGTTGTCGATCACTCCGGGCCGCTGCCACATCCGGCTATCGATCAGCCGCAGTAGCGAACAGCGGTTTCGGAGAGCTAGAGGAACCAATCGGCGGAGCGGGTCTTGAATCCGCAGTCCCCGTAATCCAGCTGACTAGCCTCATGGACCTTATTGGCATTGCGTTCCTCCTCCTCGTCGCTTTTACGGCGGGATTTTTGACGCGGGCCAATATTTCGAATCGGCGCCGCGCTGCGGCTCGCCATCTCCGTGGAGATACCTGAGGAATTATTCCCTTACCGGCACGGGAGAGCTCGACTGAAGGTCAAACGGAAATGAAAGGATCAAAGTGGACTCAAGATCCGACGTTCTCGTTTTGATTATTGGCGTTCTCATCATCTTGATTTGGATTGTTCTGCAGGTGCGTAACGCTACGTGAAACTCCGCTTCCCTCTTAGTCCGAGGTAGCATGCCGGTCTCGCGAGACATATTACCTGTGATACCGGTAGGCGAAGAAAATGCCGTTATTGCCAAGTTGATTTGGAAGCAGCTGGATTTGTGGTCCTTTTGCTAGCGTCACACTCAACGAGATGGCGGCGGCCGGGCTGATCCAACGAAAGCACGTCTTGCAGGATAAACGACAGCATAGCCTGTACTACAGGTCGCGCGGTCCGCATTAACCTTGAGTACTTAGCCTAACGACTGAACTCACTTGCGGTCAGCGGCGGCAGCTATACTTTGCGCCCATGATCAGGAATCGCATTCTGTTAGAGGTTGCCGTGATCGCAGCGGGCATCGGCTTTGTGTGTTTGCTACTCGCCCGTGCCGATCTGATTTTCGGGCACTGATCTACACCAACACTTTCGTTGTCTCCATTAGCGTTGATCACTTACGTTAAAGCCGCTTTCGAGTTGCTCGCCTTCGTTGCGCCACATACCGTTGTCGTGTCCTGCAATTGGCGGCTCCATTAGACAGCGCGGGGCCGCTGCGTATGCAGGGCGGCCGCCGGCCTTCGTGTTGGAAGCGGGAGGTCGGCGGTCCACTTGCATACGGTCCCTTGCGCATTGCTCAAATCTTCGTCTTGTCTCTCGGCTTGCATCTCGTTTCAATTCTCGTGCGGGCCATTGTGGGCGACATCAGCCGTGGTCACAGCTGCCCTTGCCCCATCCCCTGTTGGCCCCCGTCGCGTGCCCCAAGCCGCGGCGGGGGAGCCGTCGAGACAATCCAGACTGCGAGAAAGTTTGCGTATTATATACCTCAGCCGTTATCGAGCGCGGCGGGCGCTGGTCTGGCCCCAAGCGGCATTGTGCTGACGGTCAACGCGCTCTGTGCGATCAGAACAATTGTTGTGGTGCCGCTCGGGCTGAAGCGATAGCGCGGCAACGTCTCACTGATGCCGGTGAGCAGCCCGGGGACCACTGCGGGAGGTGTGCATGGCCCAACGCCCGGCCGTGGTGTCGCGCGTGTTTGTGGCAGTCGAATAGGTAGCAATCGTGTTGGTGGCGCTGATCGAGGCGCCAGTGCTACGTAGATGACCCCGGCTAGATCCCAATCACAATGCTGGTCACGGTTTTAGGCGTGACGTACCCTACGGCATAACACAGGCGCCACCACCTATACCTCAGCTAGGACCACGCGATTAGCCAAACGCTCTTTTACGCCTTCGGAGCTTGCCATTGATCTTCGAGAATGTCCGCTACCAGCAACACCGGAACAAACCTGCCGGAAACCGACTATTAAGCATGCCTCCACGGACTTGCGATTCGAACTCACGCCTTGAACGTTTGCACAGAATATTCTGCGAGCGTGGCGCCGAAACGAAGAGGTCCGCCTTGCGAGAAGGGGATTACAGCGTTTGGTTTCGGACGCCGAGCGGTACTGGCACCGCGCTCGTGCGCGTAAAGGACGGGCGGATATCTGGCGGCGATGCCTTCATCGAGTACGAGGGCCGGTACCGCCTCGACGGCAACAATTTTGAAGCGGTGATAAACACAAAACGTCATACCGAAGGCCCGCCGACGTGGTTCGGGATCGACGAAGTCGTGATCCGGGTCTCAGGCAAGTCCACCGGAAGGATTGCCTCGGGCGCCGCAACCGTCGATCAATGTCCCGGACTACCGCTCGATGTCACGCTTATGTGGATCGAGGACGAGAATCCCAAACGGCACATCGACTACTCGAAAGTCGAGCTTCACCCCGAGCGACTGCCAAGCCCCGGGCCAGTAAGATAGCTCGCGGCCGCCCGCACCATTACTGGGTGCGGGATTGAACAATCGGAACCTGGCCATCCGAGGAAATACGATAGGACATTGACCAGCTGACGGTGGTGTGGCCGTCGTCCGATCCCAAGCGGTAGCGGATTGTTCACCGCCGCTGCCACGGGCAACTTGGCAAATGACGCCAAAGTCTCGCGAGTACCTCTTCGGCTCAACCGTCAAAGCCAAAGCGGACAAGGTGCGACGGCTCGAAAGAATGCCGACCGCCTAGCGTGCGAAGACTGGAATGCGCGCACGCTAAGGTTCCGCGGCGCCGCCGTCGCCAGCGGACGTCCCGGCCAGGTCAGTTTTGACCCGATTCGGACATAGGCACCTAGATTACTGCCACTCCGAGGGATTACTTTGTCGGCCCGTGTGGTGCGGGCCCGTGATTTCGACCCGGGAAAGCACCTGGCAGAACAACCCATTGGTGTGATCTGATGCCATCGAATTAATCTTGAGCATGGGGGCCGCCTTGCCCGAAGAGCGTGGTCAACGGCGGTTGGCGGCAATCCTGGCCGCCGATGTGGTCGGCTACTCTGCGATGATGCAGCGCGCGGAGGAAGTCACCTACGCCGAGTTCGAGCGGCTCAAGCGGGACTTAATTGCGCCGAGCCTCACCCGACACGACGGCCGACTGATCAAGACAACGGGTGATGGCGCGCTCGCCGAGTTCGCGAGTCCCTTGGCGGCCGTGAGATGCGCGACCGAGATGCAGGATCATCTCGCAGAGGGTAGCGGTCCATTCAAGCTACGCATCGGGCTCAACCTCGGTGACGTGATCGTTGGGCAAGACGGCGACCTCTACGGCGACGGGATTAACATTGCGGTCCGGCTGGAGGGGATCGCCGACCCGGGCGGCATCCTGATTTCCGAAAAGGTCTACAGTGAAGTCGAAGGCAAGCTGGACGTTGGCTTCGAGGATCGCGGCGAGCAGCAGCTCAAGAACATAGCCAAGCCGGTCCGCGCTTACGCTGTCCGTGCTGGAGCGTCTAGCGCGCTGACCGAGAGACTAAGCGCGGCCCCGCCACTTCCAGACAAGCCCTCCATCGCCGTGCTGCCGTTCGAGAACATGAGCGGCGATACTGAGCAGGAGTACTTTGCCGATGGGATGGTTGAGGAAATCATCACCGCGCTCTCGCGGTTCAAATGGTTGTTCGTGATCGCCCGCAACTCGAGTTTCACCTTCAAGGGCAAAGCCGTCGATGTGAAGGAGGTCGGACGCAGGCTTGGTGTCCGGTACGTCCTTGAGGGGTCTGTGCGCAAGGCAGCGGGAAAAGTTCGCATCGCCGGGCAGTTGATCGACGCGATTACCGGGGCGCACATCTGGGCGGACAGGTTCGAGCGTGACTTGATAGACATTTTCGCTCTGCAAGACGAAGTAACGGTCGCCGTGGTCTCGGCGATAAAGCCAAAATTACTTCAAACGGAAATCGCAACAGCGATGCGGCGGCGACCGGAGAACCTCACCGCCCATGATCTTGCTCTGCGAGCTAGCCAGCAGTCCTCCTTTATGACCCGCGAAGGGCTGGCCGAGGCGATCAGGTTGGCTCATCGCGCATTGCAGCTAGACCCTCAGTTTGGGTTCGTCGCGGGTCTGGCAGGTGTCTGTCACATGAACAATGTCCTTTTGGGCTATGCGATCGATCGCCCTTTCGAGCGCAAGGAAGCTGTTCGGCTATCTCGCTTGGCATTGAGTATCGACGATAATGAGGCAGAGACGTTGTCATGGGCTGCCCTTATCTCCGCCTTCCTTGTCCACGAGTATGAAGGTGCGATTGAAATGGCTGACCGCGCGGTTGCGCTCAACCCAAATTCGTATAGCGCATGGAACTCGAGGGGTTACGCCTATCTACTTGCGGGGCTGCCGCAAGAAGCGATCCCGAGTTTTGAGCGCGCGATGCGCGTGAGCCCGATTGACCCATACCTGATGACCTCTATAACCGGGATGGGAATTGCCTTCATTGAGCTTCGCCGCTTTGACGCGGCCATCGTCGCAGGGAAGAAGGCTCAACGTCATAACCCCTCCTATCCGGGATCTTACCTTTGTCTCGCTTCCGCTTTCGCCCATCTCGGACGCGATGCCGAGGCCCGTGAGGCGGCGGTGCGTTTGCTTGAGGTCGATCCCGCCTTCACAGTAACCGCGAGGACGAGTCGGCACAGACAAGTACAAACGAAGCTGTTGATTGAGGGACTTCGGAAAGCGGGGTTGCCCGAATGAGCCTAAGCGCCCCCGCGCCGACGCGGTGATCGACATTGACCGGTTTTGTGCGGTGCATGAGTCCGAAACTGGTACTGCAGACATGAGCTTCGAACCAAATGGCCGCTTTGCGCCACAAGCGGCCGGTTATACGTCGGCGGGTCGCGAAACCCAGCGCTTCGCTGCACAATTTGACAGCCGCTCAATAGAGCGGCGAGATTGCGCCGTTTCCGCGTTGCGCATCTAAGGGACCTACCATGACAGCGTTATACACCGAGCCGGACTACGGCCAATTGCTTCACGCCAATCTCGCACGCGTCTTTAACGAACGCGATGCGGCCCGACGTGACGCCGCGATTGCTGAACTGTTTGGAGACAATCCCGTAATGTATAAGCCGAATCGTGCGCCTCTGGGTGCTGCTCAACCCGCCGGCGTGACAGGGCTTCGCCTGTTTGCCGTAGGGCAGACCAGCGCCGCCGTAAGCGCTGTGACGTTGGTGCTGCTTGCAGCTCAGACGCAGCCGCCGCCAACTCCGCGCTTCTAGAGCTCGGTGCAGAGCAAACGACGAGCTTGCTAACGTAGTGCGCGACCGTCTTTGCGCCGCTGACCGGCTCGACGAAAGTCCGCCGAACCCTGGTCATCTCCGCGGGCCTGATCTGATCGATCGGCTCCGAAGTCGAGCCAATCGCCTGGTGAAGTCGCCGACAGACGATGGAGCCGAAGTGCAGCGACAACGGCGCTCGCGGCGTCGCCAGCAGTCACGCATACGATCGAAGCCCAGGCGCAATTCCTATGTCGGCCGGCAGGCGCAGCTCGTCGATCGATAGCCGCCCGATCGGGAGGGCAACCGGTCCGGTGCACCATCGTCGCCACGTCGGCAGAGAACCTCGCCAGCGCGTGGGAACCTCCTCCGGTGCCCGAGATGGCGACCCGGGCATCTATCCCCGCCTGGCGGAGCCGCTGCCGACGTGAGAGGCCATCGCTTGCTAACCACCGTGCAAATGGTCCGCCCCGGACCTTTCTATAAACGCTCATTGGCAAGGCCGGCGCCTACAATTATTGGATTTCCCGCGGCATCGATGAGCGCCCGGTCCGCGCCAGCCGGATCTGAGCTGCGGAGCATCTCGCCGCTCAAGCGGTCGACCATGTCGCGGACGCCTATCATTCGTGGAATGGCACCCAGAACATTTTGACCTCGACGTTGAGCAAGCCGGACTTCACCGTAGGATCGTCCGTGGCGATCTTCGTCGCTTCCGGATAGTCGGCGGCCTTAAAGATGGTCATGCCGCCGTCCTGTAGAACGCCGTTGAGTCCGCCGGCCTTTTCCATGAACGGCCCGCTCATAACTGTCAGCCCCTTAGCCTGCATCTCTGTCATGTAGCCGACATGGTCCATAAATCCGGGCTGCTCGTTGTACTTGACGCCGGAAACCCAGTTCGGGCCAGGGCTCTGGAATGCCACGAAATAATGCGGGCCTTTTTCGTCGATCATTGTTCGTCTCCGTCAGGGGTCGTGCCCTGCGCACCGTTCCCCGATGCCCGCAATGTCAGGCCGTTGATGGCGCATGCATAGTAAGGATTTTCGGATAACTTCAATACCGACGGCGAATAAATGCACGCTCTCTGAAAGCTGCGGCCGGCCGCCGCGTGAATGACTGTTATTTGCCAGACCGGGATTTTCGTCGGCCTCGCCC
>Ga0247764_1000637_pt1 | contig 12295 bp, 9 predicted proteins | sample UWRJL051202B4_FD_179932 | JGI IMG/M metagenome (GOLD analysis project Ga0247764, IMG submission 179932) | Plant litter microbial communities from Arlington Agricultural Research Station in Wisconsin, United States - UWRJ-L051-202B-4 | ecosystem: Environmental > Terrestrial > Plant litter >...
AGCCGACTGGCGTGGTCACCTGGGCCGGCGCGCACGAGGACTTGGTGATCTGGCGCAAGCAGAGCGGACGGTGCGAAATCGTCGCCAGCGTCGGCGCCTGGATCGGCGCGCGCAGCGACGTCTCTTACGCCATGACCGATCAAACGCTGCAGCTCGAGCCCGGCGACCGCTTGTTCTTGTACACGGACGGGCTGATCGAGGCGATGGACAGCGAAAAGGCGCAGTTTGGTATCGAACGCGTGTGCGCGTTACTCGAGAGCTTTCATGAGCTCGACGACGAACGCCTGTGCTCTTTAATCATCTCGGACGCCAAGCGCTTCGCCACCGTGCAACAGGACGACATCACCGCGCTGATCTTGCGCCTGAGTTAGTGCCACGAACAGCTTGGTGGGACTCGCGCAGTGCCGTAGAGCGACGGACCCAACCAACCTTAGATCCAACCGGAGACGCCGAGCAGCGCGGCGCCGCTCCACAACGTTCCGGTGGCGGGAAGATCACTCAGGGGGTCCCTGACTTTGCCTTTGCCGGTGCCCCAGCTTCCGCGCAGCATCGGATCCACGCTGAAGCTGTCGGCCAGGAAGATGTGCACACCGGCGCCGGCCACGAGCTCGAAGCCCGTGAGCGAGATCGAGTAGTATTCACCGGACTGAGGGACCGTGATGAAGCCCGCCACGCCCGACAGGAACGGACGGACCCGATCGCCGAATGAATACTCCACGCGTGGCCCCACCAAAAAGGCCCCGAATTGCTGGGCGTTTTGGTAACCAATCGTGCTGGCAGTCGTCTTGGTGGTGCCGAGCTCCAACAACAGGCCCAGCACGAGCGAGCTGCTGACGCCGTAGCCGAGCTCGAACGTCACGGGGTTGCCGCTGAAGCCGTAGGCCGTGTCGGTGACGCTGCCGCGTTGTGCCGTCGCGCCGGAGCCGAGCGTGAACGAGAGCTTGGTGTACGAAGCGAGCGTGCTGAACACGCCGATCTGGAAGCGCGATTCGACGCGAGATTTGGCGGCGGCGGCAGCTTCCGTCGGTTTTTCTCGAGCCAACTCTGCTTCCTTCGCCGAATCATCTTGCGCCGTGTCCTCCTCACTGGTCGAGGGTTCGTCGTCGGCGTGCGCGGGGCAACTCGCGCACAGCCAAACGCCAGCGCACAGCGAGGCGAGGAGGGCCTGCAGAGGTCGGAAGCAGCGGCGCGGCCGCGGAAGTGGGCGCATGAGTTCAACATCTGTAGAGCGATGGCCCCCGCGAATCGAGCGCCAAATGGAAAAAGTGCACCCAGTTTCGGGCGAATTTCCGGGCACCGCTGGAGGCGTGCGTTACCCTTCGCTCGACCCATGAACGACCCGCTTCGTGCCGCCCTGCCTGCAGATTTTCGCCTGGGAGTCGCGACCTCCGCTTACCAAATCGAAGGTGCCGTCGCGCAGGATGGGCGCGGCGCCAGCATCTGGGATGTTTTTAGCCACACGCCCGGCAAGACCAAATCGGGCCACACCGGCGATGTGGCCTGCGACCACTATCACCGCTGGCAGCAGGACGTTGCGCTGCTCGAGTGGCTCGGGGTCGACGCGTACCGTTTTAGTATCGCCTGGCCGCGCGTACTTCCGGAGGGCCGCGGCACGGTCAACCAGCGGGGTTTGGATTTTTACGACCGCCTGGTGGACGCGCTGCTCGAGCGCGGGATCCAGCCGTGCGCAACCTTGTATCACTGGGACCTGCCCGCGGCGCTGCCCGGCGGCTGGTTGGCGCGCAGCACGGTCGACGCGTTCGTGGAGTATGCGGATTGCGTCGCGGCGCGTCTCGGCGATCGGGTCGCGATGTGGTTGACTCACAATGAGCCGTGGTGTCAGGCGTTTTTGGGCTACGAAACCGGCTACTTCGCGCCCGGACACCGCGACCTGAGCGAAGCATTGTTGTGCGCGCACCATCTACTCTTGTCGCACGGCCTGGCTGTGCCTGCCCTACGCGCGCGCACCAAAAGTCCCGTCGGCATCGCGCCCAACTGGTTGCCCGCCGTGCCCGTCAGCGACACGGAGGCCGACCGCGCGGCGGCGTGGCGTCAGGACGGCTATTTCAATCGTTGGTTCGCAGAACCTTTGGCCGGCCGCGGCTATCCCGAGGACATGTTGTCGCTTTACGGCGAGCGCGCGCCGAAGGTGAGCGCCGCGGATCTGCAGGCGATCGCCGCGCCGATTGATGTGCTGGGCATCAATTATTACGAGCGCGTGCTGGTCGCGAACGACGACGACGGTGGCGTGCTGCGGCTCAAACTCGTGCGCACGTCGGAGCGCCCGCGCACTGCGGATCGCGAGATTTACCCCGAAGGGCTGCGCGAGCTGCTGCTGCGACTACATCAAGACTATGATTTTCCACGGATCGTGATCACGGAAAATGGGGCGGCGTACCCCGACGAGGTGGCGGCGGACGGCAGCGTGCCCGACGCTGAACGCGTGGTTTTCTTGCGGCAACATCTGGAGCAAGTGCTGGCCGCGCGCCGAGCCGGCGTGCCCGTGGACGGCTACTTTGCCTGGTCTTTGCTGGACAATTTCGAGTGGGCCGAAGGCTACAGTTTGCGTTACGGCCTGGTGCACGTCGATTTTTCCACGCAAGCGCGCACCCCCAAACACAGTGCTCATTTCTTACGCAATTTGAGGAAAAAGGACGGATCTGAAACCGGTTCCGGAAACCTTACGTTGCCGTGAGCAAAAGCTATGAAAATCTGAGCGCGAAGGCGTTGCGAAATGGCGCAGCGTCAGCCATTACATGCTCGATGCGCTTCAGACTCTCGTGGCTCGCATGTGCGCTGTTCTCCCTAGGTTGTGACGCTGGCTCGAACACGCCGCCGTATGATCCCAACTTCGGTACTGAACCCAAGACTGACGACAGCTGGCAGCGCAGTTCCTCCGTTACCCCCGTCGAAGAGCACGGTCAGCTGCGCGTGGACGGACCCGATCTGGTGAACGAGCGTGGCGACGCAGTGCAGTTGAAGGGCGTCAGCAGCATGTGGCTCAATTGGGAGAACACCGGCTACGCGGAGAGCTTGGACGCTACGTTGTGGATGCGCGACAACTGGAACATCAGTGTGATCCGCGCGGCCATGGGCGTGGATCCGCCAGGCGCCTACCTGACGAATCCGGATAAGGCGAAGAGTCAGGTTCGCAAGATCGTTGAGAACGCGATCGAAGCCGGAATCTACGTAATCGTGGACTGGCACGATCACAACGCTCAGATGCACGAGGCCGAATCCATCGCGTTCTTTAGCGAGATGGCGGAGCTCTACGGCGACAAGCCGAACGTGATTTGGGAGACGTTCAACGAACCGCTCGCGGTGTCGTGGCCGGAGGTGATCAAGCCCTATCACGAGCACGTGGTGGCGGCGATTCGCGAGAAGGATCCGGACAACATCGTGATTCTGGGCACGTCCAGCTGGTCTCAGAACGTGGACGCCGCCGCGGCGGATCCGGTGGACGGCGACAACCTGATGTACACGCTCCACTTTTACTCCTGCACGCACGGCTCGATGTACCGCACCAAAGGCGACAAGGCGCGCCAGCTGGGCAAGGCCGTATTCGTCACGGAATGGGGCGCCACCGACGCCGACGGCGGCACTGACGGCGCCGTGTGTTACGGCGCGGCCTCGGAATGGATCGAGTGGATGCGTGATCGCAAGATCGGTTGGACTTCGTGGAAGCTGGACGATTGCAACCAGGACTCGAGCTGTTTGCTGCAGCCGAATACGCCGGTGGATGGCGGTTGGACGCAGGAGTACATTCATGGCCACGGTCTCTTCGTTCGGGATTCTTTGAGGTTGTAGAGTCGGTAGTGGCGGGAGAGGGTAGTGGCGTGCTTTGGGGCACGCCCGCAGATCCCGGTTTGGGCCTGTGTTCCGCCTGTGCTCCGGTGCTCACGCACAGGCAGCGCGTTCTCCCCCGTCCGGGATCGCGAAGCGCGTCGCTCCGGTGCTCGGCGAAACTTCGGCCGAAACCCGGGCTTTGCGGGCGGGTGTGCTGGTGACCTGCGTCAGGTGCTAAAGCTGGCGGCGTGGTGCGCGAGCGTGAGACCGAAGTGGAACCTGTCGATGTAGAAGGCTGGGCGCGGCGGTATATTTTGAGTTCGGAGTTGGGGGTGAAGATCGAGCCGGGAGAGCCGCCTGGGAACTGGGCGAGCTCCCCGACTGTGGAGAGGTTGGAGAGACCGGGGCGGCCGGTGGAGTTGGGGGCGCCGGCGCGGCGGAAGCGGAAGTCCAGTGTGCACTCGTTGCGCGACGCGGAGGCGCGGGCCCGCTTGCTGCACTCGTTTTGGCATCATGAGTTGCAAGCAGCGGAGTTGATGTGCTGGGCGCTGCTGGCGTTTGCCGATGCAGAACCGGAGTTTCGTCGTGGCCTGCTCGGGGTGTGTCGCGACGAGATGCGGCACATGCGGCTGTATCAGCGCCATATCGAGGCGCTCGGTTATCGGCTTGGTGCGTTCGGGATACGGGATTGGTTTTGGCAACGCGTGCCGAGCTGTCCTTCAAAGCTGTCGTTCGTGGCCTTGATGGGGATGGGCTTCGAAGCCGCCAACCTGGAATATGCGCCGAACTTTGCGAACATGTTCGAAGAGGTCGGCGATGACGTGGGCGCGGAAGTGCAACGTCGCATCGCGGCGGAGGAGCTGTCTCATGTGGCCTTTGCAACGCATTGGTTCCGGCGTTGGACGGGCGGCTGCGACTTCCGGACTTGGTGTGAACTGCTGCCTCCGCCGTTGTCGCCGTGGGTGCTGCGTGGACAACAGCTGGATCTGGCCGCGCGCACCAAGGCCGGCATGTCCGAAGAGTTCCTGACGGCGTTGGCCGCGTTCGAGCCCGAGCTCAAGGGGCGCCCGGTTGCGGGAAGTCACACGGCGTGAGCGAACCTCGCGGCTTTGCCTGGGTCTTGAACCTGGACGCAGAGCTCGAACTCGCGAATGTCAGTCATCAGGCTAGCTCCCGTCTGAGTGAGCAGCTTCAGCGTTTTGGCGCAGACTCGCAGCGCCTACTCGGTCCACGGGATGTGCTGTTGCCGACTGGCTCACCGATACTCGAAACGCCGGGCGCGTGGCTCGGTCGCGCGTGGTGTCCGACACCCCGGGCGCTGGCACGACTTGCCGCGGCAGGAGTGACACCGGAAGCGCACCCAACGCTCGAGGTTCTTCAACGCGTCAATCATCGACGCTTCGCGTTCGAGCTCGGTGGTGGCTTGCCGACGCAAGCGTATTGCGGATCGCTCGCTGAGCTCGAAGCGCATCTGGACTACGTGGCGGGCCCTTGGCTGTTGAAGCGTCCGTTCGGGTTCGCGGGGCGTGGTCAGCTGCGCGTGTATCGCGAGCTCGACGCCGTGCAGCGCAACTGGGTCGACGCCTCGCTGCGCGTGGACGGCTTGATCATCGAGCCACTGATCGAGCCGCAGCTGGAGGTGAGCGCTCACGGTTTCATCGATACGCAAGCGCGCGTCGAATTCGGGTTCCCCTGCGTGCAAACCGTGAGCGACCGCGGCGTATTTCGGGGCATCCGCCGCGCAGCCGCGGGCGAGCTGTCCGAGCGGGAGCTCACCCTGCTGCGCCAGACGCAAGAGCGCGCGGCGGCGGCGCTGATCCATGCTGGCTATTTCGGTCCGTTCGGCGTCGACGCTTACCGTTATCGCTCCGAGCGCTTGTCCGGCTTCTGCGCGCTCAGTGAAATCAACGCGCGCTACAGCATGGGTTTCGTTACCGGATTTCCGCGTCACCCGAGCACGCTGCGCGTTTGAGTCGCCTCACTTGGCGATCGTGATCAGCGGCGGAGTCGGTGTCGTGGGCGAGACGCTCATCTGGAACAGTTGGCACAACATGCTGAACGCCTTCTTGTTCCATTGATAACCGCGCTCTGGCTGTAGCGCAAACGTGCGCCCGCCGAGATCCACGGACAGCGACGCACCCTTGGGCGGAGCCTTGCCCACCGCGATGCCCAGCGCGTGCACCGGGTTCTCATGAATACTGGGCGTGCGCGGATCCGGCGCGACATGAAACTCCGGCTCCTCCGCGATGCCGCGCCCCAAGAAGCTGAGCACGTTGAGGAAGCTGCGCAGCCGCAGCACACCGTGGATCGGAAGCTCCCCCCCCGCGTACGCCGAGCGGATATCGATCAGCACATCGGTTGCGGGCAAGCGACTCGCTTCTTTGTGCAACGCGACGAGCTCGTCCGTCGGTAACATCGAGTAGTTGTAGTTGGTGATGATGACCCGCCCCACCACACGCGAGTCCACGTAATAAGTTTGCGTCTCCGCTTCGTAACGGACGGCAGCAGGATCTTCTTTGGTGGCAGCCAGATCCTCCGGCGTGGCGTCGCCGCTGGCGATCTTACGTTGCAGCGTAAATTGCAGAGGTTCTGCGCGCAGCGTGTGCCGATCTTGCACTGAGGAGAGGTGCGCCACCATGCGTCGAAACGCGGTGTAGCCTGCGCGATCGGCCGGTCGATTGCTGCAGCTGCGTTCACGCCCCGCTTCAGTCACGAAAATCTCCGCGGCGATCAAGCGCAACAACGCGTCCACGTCGTAACCCTGACGAAGCAGCATCGTCAGTTTCGACTCTTCGAACGGCGTGAGCAGGCGTTGCGTAAACTCTTCACCTTGCATCGGCGTGAGCGACAACGTCGGATTCTCACCCGAGGTGCCGGAGATGAAGGGCATGGGCAGGTAGCCGTACTCACCGGTCGCTGCCGGGCCGATGCCGCCGCTGATCTGCACGTTGTATGTCGCCGCGATGCTGGAGACGGTGGTAAAGTGCATCGGTTCGTCGCGGTAGGCGCGCGCGATGTTCATCAGCAGCAGCTTCGACACCAGGTCGACCACGCCGCGGTCGTACGCCATGACGGCGCGGTCGAGCGCCAAGGTGGAGTGCGAAGCGCAGCCGAAAAGGCCCGTCGCCACCAGACACGGCGTGAGAAATCGAAGGCAGCCAGTCCGCTTCATGTCTCAGCCAACATATCAATCCCGCCCGCATCGCACGGGGCGGAAGTCGAGGCCGAAACGTCAATGTTTCAGAAGCGTCAGCCCCGACGCTCGCGTAACGAGGTGGACTTGCGGTAGGCGAGGGGGGTGGTGTGCTTGAGCGAGCGAAACTGACGATTGAAGTTCGACAGGCTGCCAAATCCCGTGGATTGTGCGATGTCGGCCACGCTGCGTCGCGTCTCGCCCAACAGCGCGCAAGCCTGCATCACGCGCACCTCCGACAGGTACTTCACGAAGGTCTTGCCGAAGAGGCGCGGAAAGCTACGACCCAGCGACGCGCGCGACATGCCCACCGAACGCGCCACGCTGGAGAATGACAGATCCGGATCCGCCGCGTGGTCGCGCACGTAACTGACGATCCGCGTCGCCAGCTCCGAGCTCAGCGCGGTGCTCGGCGTCGGCTCCTCCGCCAAGCCTAGCTCTTCGAGTTCGCTGCTCTGCGACAGCTCCGCCAGAATCGACAACAGGCCAACGAAGCGATCCAGCGGGCGCACGTCCTTCTCGAACAGTCGCTCGATGGTCTGCGCCGTGCGGCGGTGCGTGGCGCCGTGGATGCGCAGACCGCGCTGCGCACGCCCGAACAGCTCAACCAACGGACGGAAGGTCGGCGAGGCGCCCATCGCGTGCGTGATCGAGTCCGGTAGAAATTGGATCACCCGCGCGTGAATCGGTTCCTGGCGTCCCACCTCCGTCAGCCAACAGTGCGGCGTGCGGGAGCCGACCAGGCAGAGGTCATCGTCGAAAAACGGTTGAATGCTATCCGCCACGTAGCGCACACCGGAGCCCTTCACGATGTGCGTGAGCTCGAGCTCCGGATGAAAGTGCCACGGATACTTCAGCTCGCGCCCGGGCACGTCGCGGAAGGCGATGCCGAGCTCTCGGTCGTGTTGGACCAGCTCGAAAAGCGCGCGTCGGGCTCCGTTTTGCACGGTTCTACCTAAGCGCCAGACCGCGGAGAAATCGGTTCATATCCGTTCGACCGGACGGCGCTGTCGCCTGCGCCGCGCGGCCCAGACGCCCAGTGCGAGCACGATGGGACCCAGACTCAGGCTGCTGTTCGGAACCAGGCGGCAACCGCAGCCGCTCGACTCGGCTTGGGGGCGTCCGCCAGGGCGACCTGTTGCTCCGGCGCCGTTGACCGTGCCGCCATTGTTGGTGCCGATCGGAGGTCTGCCTCCAGAGCCAATACCGATGGAGATGCCGCCGGCGGTGCCGGTCATTCCGCCCGACCCGCTAGACATCGGCAACGGATCGCCACACACACCGTTCGCGCACGCTGCCCCGCCTGGGCACAGCGCGCCAGCGCACTTGTCTTGGCACTGGCCCATGACGCAGATCTCGCTGGCGGCGCAGGTCTTGGTTTCGCAACCCGTGTCCACGCAATGGAGGCTCTTCGTGTCGCAGACTTCGCCCGTGGGGCAGGTGCGGCAGGTGCACGCGGAAATGCAAGCGCCCTTCTCGCAGACCTGATCTTCCCCGCACTTTACGCCGGCGCAAAGCTCGACGCAGCGCCCCAACTGACACTCTTGCCCAGCGGGACACACGGCGCCTTCACAGCCTCCGATGCATTTACCGCCCCGACAGACCTGGCCATCATTGCAGACCAGGTCTTTGCACGCGGGCTCGACACAATAGCCGGCAGGGTTACACTCCAGGGGAGGCGAGCACTTGAACTCGCCGCTGTTGCAGGCAGCAACGCAAGTGCCCTTGTCACAGACCTCGCCCGCGCCGCACAGGTTGCCGTTGTCCACGACGCCATCGCAGTCGTTGTCGATGTTGTCGCAGCGCTCATTGGTCTTTTGAACCACCGGTACGCACTCGCGCTCCATGCTCGCGCCGCCCACCGGCGCGCAACCGGTGCGCCCGGCCGTGCAAGCTCCTTTGAGCGTCGGATCCTGGATGCTGGCGTCACACGGCTGGCCGCCGCCCTCGCAGGTGACGCCGGTGATGAAGAACACGAAGTCGTTGAAGTCGCCATCATTGTCCGTCATCGAGTTCGGACCGAAGGCGCTGGCCGCGCGATCTTCGAAGGCCAGATAGTACGAGTCTGGGAAGGCCTTGGACTCGTAGATCAGCGACATGATCCAGGGCTTGCCGCTCGAATGTTTGGCGTGCAGCTCGTTCTGCGAAAAGTGGGTTTCGCGACAAGTCGAGTTCGGGTCGCCCTTGAGGGCGAATCCGACCAGGCCACCCGCGTAATCGGCGGAGTTGCGGATGTCGGCGGCGGAAAAGGCCTTCGAGGCAGCCGCCGTACAGTTCATCTGTGAGCCGGGCTGCGTCGACATGCCGGCGAGCGGACAGAAGTCCATCCCGCCCGCCGCGCCGTAGATGTCGCGATCAGTCTTGGGAATGATCACGTGAATGTCGCTGTCTTTGGGCGCGGCGCCGTTGGCGGGCACGTTGTACCAACCGAAATCCAGCTTACAGGCTCCGCCGCGCAACAGCAGCTTGCCGCTGAAGCCACACAACGGGGAGAACACGCCGGGACCGGCCTTGGCGTCCTTGATCCAGTCGACGGTGGCGTCCTGGTTCCACGCAAAAACGCCGGCAAGTTCGCCGGCGCTGGCGGGATAACCGCGGCCGGTGACGCAACAGGAGAGCTCCGCGTCGGGCGCGCGCTGCGGCACTGGCCAGTTATTCGGCTCCGTGATGACCTGACCGAGTTGCATCTGCGCGGCAACCGGTACGGAAACAGTGCCGATCCCCAAAAGGACGAGCGAGCGGCACCAGGCAGCTAAAGGCGAGCGCATGGGCATGACAGTGTAGCACCCACGCTGGAAATCAAGGCATTACTCGGCACTAGACAACGGCTCCGGCACCGGTTCCGCAACGTCGCGCTCTCGTTGCTTGTCCTGCTCGCATTTCTGGCGCTAGCCTCGGCCGCTTCGGAGGACCCATCTGCATGAAACTCAGCAAGAATCTTGCTCTCGCCACGCTGCTCACCTGGGGCGGAGTGGTCGCGGTTTACGGCTGTGGCGGCACTCAGCCCGCTGCCGACAACGCACCACCCCCCGCGGCTTCTTCTGCTGCGCCAGCGGCAGATTCCGCTGCGCCTGAGCAGACTTCCCCGGAGGCTGCCCCAGCGATGGCCAGCGCTTCCGCGGCGGCTGCGACGGCACCGCCACCCGAGGCCGCCCCGCCACCTGTCGAGTGGGACAAGCTCAACCGCGACCAGCGCATGGAGCTCATGAAGACCAAGGTCATGCCTCGCATGAAGGAGCTGTTCAGCGAGTTCGACGCCAAGAAGTACGGCGACATGAAGTGTCCGACCTGTCACGGGGACGGCGCCAAGAACCAAACCTTCAAGATGCCCAATCCAAAGCTTCCGAAACTCTCCTACACGGACGGCTTCAAAAAACACAAAGAGAAGACGCCTGAGATGACCAAATTCATGATGGAGAAGGTCGTTCCGGAGATGGCCAAGCTCATCGGCGAAGAGGTGTACAACCCGCAGACGCAGAAGGGTTTTGGCTGCGGCGAGTGTCACCAAATGGGCAAGTAGGCTTCAGAGGTCTTGGCCTTCTGTGACCACGCCCGCAGATCCCGGCCCCGGCCTGTCCCCCTTCGGGGATCACGAAGCGCGTCGTTTGGGCTGTGCTCCGGTGCTCACGCACCGGCTTGCAGTGCCGCTCGGGGCCTGGCGTATCGCGCGCTGTGACGAACATCGTGGGTACGTGAGGTCCCGAGGAACGCAGCCCGGAGGGCGAGTACCGCAGGACACAGGCAGTACGCTCCGCTCCGGTGCTCGCCCAAACTTCGGCCGAAACCGGGCTTTGCGGGCGGGTGTTCTGAAAACCTGCCCGGAACCGCAAATCTCCGGTCGGAGCGTTGGCAGCTGCTATAAGTCCCGCGCTGATGCAAACCGCGGGAGAGAAGAAGGCACGCTCGTTACCCGGCGAGCTCAAAGAGTTTTTGGCTGGGCGGGCGCCCCACTCCTTTCTGGTGCTGCTGCTCGCGATCACGGTTGCATTGACCTTTCGGGGCTTGCGTCGCGACTCACCGACGGAAGACGAGTGGGCGCATCTGGTTCGCGGCATCAGCTACTGGCAGAACTACGACACGCGCATTCACGTGCAGCACCCGCCATTGGCCAACGCCCTGGCGGGCCTGCCGTCCGCGTTCGAACAGAACCCTGATATGACGCAGATGAAGTCTTGGCAGGAGGGTTACGCCCCGGGCCTCGACTACATCAAAATCGATTATGCGCACGCTCGCGAGCAACTGGCTCGCGGCCGCATGATGATGGTGCTGTTCCTCGCGGGGATGGTGGCCTACATCTTTTACTTTTGTAGATCGCTGTGGGGTTGGCCCACGGCAGCCGCTGCGGCCTGCCTGATCGCCTTCAATCCGAGTCTGATAGGTCAGGCGCGCTACGTCGCTACCGACTTACCCGTGACGGCGATGGCGACCATCGCTACGGGCGAACTCGTTCGTTATCTCAAGGATTGGCGCCGGATCTTCACGTTTGGTCTCGCCTGCGGGGGACTGGTGCTCGCCAAACACAGCGGCATCGTGCTGCTGCTGATGTTGGTGCTGGTCGGCTTCAGCGCGGCCGTGTTCGCTCAGGGCCACTTTCGAGCGATTCAGTCGCCGTGGAAGCGGCTCTTGCGCTGGCTGGGTCATTTTTCGATCGCTGGCGTGCTCGTGCTGCTCTCCATCAACGCGATGTACAAGTTCGACCGTACCGGCATGACGGTCGGGGAGATCTTGGCGGCGCCAGAGCCGCAGCATTGGGTGACCAAGAGCTACAAGAACGAGATGCTCGAGCGCCGCACGCCCCTGCCCAAGCTGCCGCAAGGCCTGCGCGTGCCGCTGCCCTATGCCTACTTCTTCGGCCTGTTCGCGGTGCAAGAGCAGGATCGCGGTGGTTATCCCAGCTACTTCATGGGTCAGTACTCACGCCACGGGCACTGGGCGTACTTTCCGGTGTTATTGGTGCTGAAGGATCCGCCGGCCTTGCTGGCCGCGCTGGGAGTCGGGGCTTGGATTTGGATTGCCGCGTTGAGGCGTCGACGCGCTCAACGAGCAGCTGCCACCGAGCAAGAGCCAGCGAAAGCGCCAGAGAATGCGACGTTCGTTCCAGGGCTGAGTCTGGGCTCGAGCGTCTTCTTCCTGATGTCGGCGCTGTTCCTGGTGTTCATCATGCGTTCGCATCTGAACATGGGTATTCGGCACGGAATTCCGGCCATGCCTCTGCTCAGTGTGTTGGGTGGCCGTGCGTTTGCGCGCGCCGGAGAGGTATTGAGCGAAAGCCCGCTGATCGCGTTCCGCGCGTTCACCTTCAGCGGCCTCGTCAGC
>Ga0247764_1000638_pt1 | contig 12286 bp, 8 predicted proteins | sample UWRJL051202B4_FD_179932 | JGI IMG/M metagenome (GOLD analysis project Ga0247764, IMG submission 179932) | Plant litter microbial communities from Arlington Agricultural Research Station in Wisconsin, United States - UWRJ-L051-202B-4 | ecosystem: Environmental > Terrestrial > Plant litter >...
GCCACCCCGGCGACGGCGGCTCGCAGCAGCGAACCGAACAGCACGATCTGACTGAGCAGCGGCATGCCGGCGATCCAGGCGTGGCCCTGGCTCTGCCAGAGCAACCACGCAAACAGCAGGCTGGTGCCGGCGAAATAGAGCGCGAGCGCGCGGCGAGTACCCGCGTCTTCGGTGCGATGCAGGCCGTAGGTGCTCAGCAGCAGATAGGCCGCGCCCGCGAGCACGAACAAGCCGCCCTGCAGCGTCAACGCCGGTGGATCACGTGGGATCAAGCCGGCGAGCGTGGCCACGGCCGTCGCTGAATGAGACCAGCGATTGCCGAAGCGCGGCTTGAGCGCCAAGGGCTCTAGCGTCGATGGGCTCTGCATTGCCGGCGCGGACACGTTTGGAAATCCTGGAAAAAAGCGGCCAAACACAGCATGATAAGCGCATCCGCCCACGACAATGTGCCAAAGGTCATGCTGCGGCGCGAAGCGAAGGCGGTCGTGCATCAGCTACGCGGTTGACGCGAGCGGTGAGCGCTGGGGTTGCGACCGAGCCGCAGACTTAAGCTGCGCTGACCGGAGCGCGTGCTATGCAAACGTCGTCGAGTGCGCGAGCTGTTCGGTCGGCCGAGGATTCGTGCACTTTTCGAGGGCGAGCGCTCACGGATCAGCAGCAGCGCAGCTGTGTTCGCGCCGCCGGTTTGCAAAACCCGCCTCAGCTCGCGAAATCGTGAGAAGTTGCAGCGGCGGAATGCAAAGAAAGATCACTAGCGCGAGTGCGGGGCATATAAGGGCCGACCCGCTTCGCAGCGTACGCGGGCCATCGCCGCCGCGGCGGGGTGTGGCGTCGTGCAGCCTCGAGTTTAGCTTTCTCCACAATATTCCGACCGTTCTCCAACTGGGGTGACCAATCCCGAGATCCCTCGGGGCCATTTTTGAGCTAAGAGGTGGCGCCCCGAGCCTCCCCGCTCCCCCCGTTCTTCTTTAATCGCCGCAAGGAGTTCCGTTTTCATGAGTCAGTCCAAGCCTCTCCGTCCCATCGTACTCGGCAGCGGGCTGCTATCCCTGCTGGCGGTCGCTGCTTGCGGCCATATCGATCCGCCTGCGGGCACGGGTTCTTCCGGGGGAGCAACGTCCAACACGCAAGGTGGTTCTGGCCCCGTTGCCGGCGCGCCTCCGGTGGCGGGCATGACGTCTTGCGGCGATTCCGCACTGCCCCCGGATCTGATCACGCGTCCCGGCTACACGGAGCCGCGCAATCCTGAGGTCGCGACGGTGCTGCAAAGCATGACCTCGCAGGACAAGATCAAGCAGCTCTACGGCATCGACGTGACGCCGCCCTACAACTACCGCGACATCGAGCGCAGTTACGATGTGCCGTCCGGCACCGGCAAGACGATCCAGGGTTACAACTATCGTGACGCAGGGCGCGGCGTGAACCTGGTCGCTGGCCAGCCCAACAACCGCCCCAGCTCCACCGGCGCCGCGGATTACTCCACGTGTTTCCCCACGCAGTCGCTACGCGCTGCGTCCTGGGACGTGAAGCTCGAGTACGACATCGGCAAGGCGATGGGTGATGAGACCATGGCGTCGAAGAACAGCATGCTGCTCGCGCCGTGTATGAACATCATCCGTCACCCGTTCTGGGGCCGCACGCAAGAGACGTACAGCGAGGACTCGTATCACACGGGTAAGATGGCGTCGGCGTTCACCTCCGGCCTCCAGAATCACGTGGTTGGCTGCGCCAAGCACTATGCGGCGAACAACATCGAAAACGCGCGTCAAAACCAGAACGCGAAGATGAACGAGCAGACGCTGCGCGAGATCTACAGTCGCCACTTCGAGATGGTGATTCAAGAGGGCGGCATCGGCTGCCTGATGGCTTCGTACAACGCCGTCAACGGCGTGAAGGCGACGCAAAACCCGCACCTACTCACGGATATCTTGCGCAAGCCGCAAGCGGAAGGTGGCTTTGGTTTCCGCGGCATCGTGCTCAGCGATTGGTGGGCCATGCCGGGCGATCAGGGGCCGGCCGAAGCCGATCGTCAGCCCGACGCCGTCACGGCACTCAAGGCCGGCCTGGATATCGAACTGCCGTGGTCGCTTCACTACGGCAAGCTCGGCGCTGCGCTGGCGCAGAATCAGATCACGACGGAAGACCTCGATCGCGCCGCAGGCCGCATTTTGGAACAGAAGTTCCGTTTCGGCGTTGCCTACGTGGAGGACGGTCGCTGGGGCAAGGGCACGGCTGTGACCCGCCTCGAAGGCGTCTCCATCGTCGGCAATGAGCCTCACCTGGAGCTCGCGGAAGAGACGGTATCGCGTTCGGCGGTGCTGCTCAAGAACGGCGCTCCGGGCACCCCCGTGCTGCCGATCAAGACGGCCACCTCTATCGCGGTGCTCGGCAAGATTGTGCCGCTGAAGGTCTCCAGCTTCACGGACCTCCCCCCCACGGGGACCATGCTGAACATGGCGGTCGACGTGAACGTCGGCGACCGTGGCAGCAGCCGCGTCAATCCGGACCCCGCGAAGTCAGTGGGTCCGTTCGAAGGCATCAAGCGCATTTCGGGTATGCACGCCGTGACCAACGTCACGATGGGCAATGCCGCCGCAGACGGCGCCAACGCCGACTTCATCGTGGTGGTCGTCGGTCTCAACGCCGGTGACGAAGGCGAAGAGTACAGCATCGACGCCAAGGGTGACCGCCGCACTCTGGACATCCCGCACGGGCAGCCCGAGTTCGTGAACGAGGTGCTGGCCCTCAACAAGCCGACGGCCATCATCGTGCAATCTGGCTCGATCGTGAATCTGCCCTGGCTCAGTCACGCGAACCAAAACCAAGCCACGATTTGGGCGGGTTACCCCGGTCAGCGCGGCGGCCTGGCAATGGGCAAGTTGCTGTGGGGTGACAAGAACTTCTCGGGCAAGATGCCGATGGCCTGGGCCAAGCAGGAGGATCTGCCGCCCTTCGCCTCGTCCGCGACCGCGACCGACATGACCTACCACTTCGGCTACCGCTTCTACGACTTCTTGGCGGCGGCTGGATCTCCTGTGCAACTGGTGTTCCCGTTCGGTCACGGCCTGAGCTACACGACCTTCGAGTACTCCAAGGTCGCCGTGCCGCAGTGCGCGGAAGTCACCCAGAAAGCCGTTGTTTACGTCACCGCTGACGTGAAGAACACCGGCAGCGTTGCCGGTGAAGAGGTGGTCTTGGCGTTCATCAAGGGGCCCACGCCCGCGGCCGAAATCAAGGGCGAGCGCGCCGTCAAAGAGCTGAAGGGCTTCACCAAGGTGAGCCTGATGCCGGGCGAGTCGAAGACGGTGACGATTCCAATCGCCGTTCAAGATCTCAAGCACTGGGAAGGCGACGCGAACGGCAGGTGGATTGTTGATCCCGGCGCGTACACGGTCATGGTAGGCGGGAGTGGCGCGGACAGTGCGTTGACTCAGACCGCTACATTCACTGTGAAGTGACCTAGGCGTTTTTAGGAAAATCGGAAGACAGAATGAAATCCCGACACAGCGTGTTTGGGCTTAGCGCGGGGCTCTTGGTCTGCGCTCTGGGCGTGAGCGGGACGGCTCACGCTCAGGAGGCTGAAGGTGCTGCGCCGACTCCGGCGGCAAACGGCGAGGCTGCCACTGGTGCTGCCCCGGCAGAGGGCGAGGCGGCAGCAGCCGCGCCCGAGGCCGAGGCGACCACCACGGTTGCGCCCCCGCCGGCCACCGTGGCGTCTGCGCCGCCCGCAGCCGATACCACTACCTCCACGCTCAGCGTGGAGGTGCTTCCGGGGACTGCTTACCCGGAACAACGTACGCGCGGCATTCAGTTCGGTTCGCTCTGGCTGACCATGCACGGCCAACAGTGGCCGTACCTGCCCCCCATCGAAGGCAAGCCGGGTTTGCGTTTTGGCGTCTCCGGTTCCGCGTGGGTCGATACCTCATACGCTCGGCTGGAGCTGCGCGGACCCAACGATACGCCCGTGAAGCGCTGGACCAATCAGGGGCGCGCTGTGCTGCGTGCCAGCCCGACGTACAACACGGGCGACGGTTGGTTCGTCCAAGGTCAGGTGGAGTTCGTTGCCAACAGCGATCAGTACCTGGCGGGCTCTCAAAACATCGGTGGTATCGACGACTTGTACGTGCGCGTGGGCAAGTGGCGCATGTTCGACGTCACCGTTGGCCGCTTCCAGGGTTGGGAAGTTTACCACTACGGTATGGGTCTCGACCTCAACACCCTGGAACGCACGGGTGCCGATAGTCGTAACTCCCCCATCAAGGCCCCGCAGATTTACGGCGTCAGCAACTACTGGGATCGTCCCAACAGTGCGTCCGGCAACATCGCCGCACACGTCTACATCTCGGACTTGTTGCGGCTGGAGGTGCTAGGTCAGGTCGGTAACTTGTCCGGCTTCAACAACCGCGCGATTCGCCCCGTGGCCGTCCTCGACCTGGGTATCATCAAAGCCAAAGTCGGCTTCGAATGGGGTAAACAGAACAAGATCGAAGACGGTTCCAAGCAGTACAACACCAGCAACGGCTTCGGTGGCGCGCTGCAACTCGTGCTCAACCCGTACGTCGAGGCGGGCGTCAACGGTGCCATCGGCTATTACGATTCCGTCAACTCCTCCGGCCTGTTGGATGAGCGTGGCAGCACCACGACGAAGAGCTTCGGTGGATTCGCCAACGCTCGCGTGATCGGGCCACTCGTTGTGGGCGCGGGCGTCAACGTGACGAACCAGGAAAACCTGGAGGTCAACAAGCGCTCTGACGACCCGAACGGCAACTTCGGTAAGCGCAGCGACTGGAACCACCTCCAAGCGTTCGGCGCAGTTCAGTACACGTTCTGGGATCGTTTCTACATCAAGTTCGTCGGCGCGTACTCCACGTTCGATCACACGGATCGAATCAACCTGAACCCCGTAATCTTCACGAACAAGATGTACGGCGGTCGCCTGCGCCTGATGTACCTGTTCTAGACCGCACCAGCGCCAGGTAGTTCGAAGCAACGAGCGCTCGTTCACAAGACGAGCGCTCGTTGTGCATTTGGCGGAGCACAGTCGCCCGTAGCGCACGGGGCAAGCTGCTACGTCCGAGGAAATCCGCGCGCGGCCGCAGCGTTCGGGTAGTCAGGAACGATCCCTGCATGGCGTTCCGCTCATGTCGCTCGTCACCACAGCAGGGAGTATCTCGCCGGATCACGGAAAGCGCGTGGCGCCGCAGAATACTGCCGAAGCGCCGCACCGTGGACTCGGCTTTGCGTTAGGTTTGGCCGCTGGCGCCGTGATGGCGCCTGCGTTCGCTCTGGTGAGCGCCGCGCGTGGGGCGCGCACGTTTCATCCTCGGGGCGTGACGTTTCAGGCGCTATTGCAGCGACATCCGGAGGCGCCGCACGAGTTGGGCGCGCTGGTGACGCGTTTGACGGGGCCGGCACTGGTCAGATTGTCGGGCGCGTTGTGGAAACAAGCGCCGCGGCTGCCAGATGTGCTCGGCTGCGCGATCCGCTTCCGGAACAACGATCAGGATTCCGTCGAACCGGAGGAGGGCGACCAAGACTTGCTGCTCGCGACCATTCGACGGCCTTGGACGATGGGATTTTCGCCACTGACGACCGACGTGCAGGACTATTTGGCGAACGATTATTTCTCCGTGTCGCCCTTCGATGTGGGGTTGGCGCGCGCCGTGTACTTTCGATTAACGCCGATTCAAGGCAGCGCTACGAAGACGGGCACGCGCAACGAACGCCTGTTGAAGGACGTCGAGTTGGGGCGCGCCAATTGGACGCTGGAGCTGAGCGCGGGACCGTTTGGTCCATGGACCCCATTGGTGGTGATGACGTTGGCGCGGCCAGCCCAGGTGGACGAGGAGGCGCTGCGCTTTAGTCCTTTCCGAGCGGGACGAGGGCTCTCCCCTCGAGGATTTGTCCACGCTTTGCGTGTTGGGGCGTACGCTCTGAGCCAACGGGCGCGACCACACGCCGCCACTACTAGACGATGACGGGACCGTTTCGCCTTACTCCTCATGCGCAACCTTGCCTCGCGATAAGCGCCGACTGCGGCAATTGGGTAGCGTGTGTTCGTGTCGCACGCTGACCTACGGCGAGTGCACACGCACACGACGCTTCCTTCAAAAGCCGGATCTGGTAACTCGGAACGATGGCTTATTATCGGACGGCTGTGCTCACAGCTGTGTTCGCGTTCGCATGCGACTCTAAAGAACCGCCTCCAAGTCAAGCCGAGGATTCCACGGCGGGCGCCTCTCAGTCATCCGAGTCAGGTGCCGCGAATTCGCCTGAAGAGGCGGGGGGCAGCGTCGGTTCCGGCGGCCGACTCGCGATGGGCGGTGCTCACACGTTAGGCGGAACGACGTCGGTGGGAGAAGCTGGTAGCAGCGCGGGCGCCGGCGCAGATGCAGGTACGGGCGAAATCCCGACCGAAGGCGGTGCACCTGCTCTTGCCAGCGGGGGCGCCAACACATCCGGTGGCACTACGAGCTCATTCGGCGGCAGTGCAGGAACCCCCGGCGCCGGTGGCAAACCACCTGTTCCGAAGCCGCTTCCCGGTGACCACCTTTACAAGGCGGAGCGAGTCTTGGATGTACACTTCACCGTCGCGGACGGCGATTGGGAAGAACTGGAGGAGCGCGGCAACAAGGAGGAGTATGTGCCCGCGGCCGTGCGCATCACTGCGCCAGCGTTCGCTGAACAGACCTTTGCCAAGGTAGGGCTTCGTCACAAAGGGCAAAACACGTTGCATCAATGCTGGGACGGCAACGGCGTGCGTAACCACGGCGGCCTGTGTCAAAAGCTGTCGTTCAAGGTCAAGTTCGACGAATACGACGATGACGAACGCCTGGACGGTCTGAAGCGGCTGAACCTTCACGCGGCGTCGTTGGATCCGACCAAGCTCAGGGAGCTGCTGGGCTACGCCACGTATCGCGAATTTGGTGTCCAAGCTCCACGCGCATTACCGGCGCGTGTCTACGTCAATGACGCTTTTCAGGGCTTGTTTATCGCTGTCGAAGATCCGGACGGTCGCTTCACGAAGGCACATTTTCAGGACGGTCCGGACGGCAACTTGTACAAGGAGGTCTGGCCTCGCGTGGATGTATCGGATCAAGCCTTCGCAGCTGCGCTGGAGACCAACGAAGAGCTAGCGGATGTGTCCGGCATGCGCGCGTTCGCGGTCGCCATCAACGACTCTACTCCAGAAAACTTCCTGGAGCGCATGAAGGATTGGACCGACGTCGAAGCGCTGCTTCGCTACATCGCGGTCGATCGCGCGATCAAGAACTGGGACGGCATCACCGCGTTCTACTCACCACTTTCTCCGCACAACTTCTATTGGTATCAGGACAGCAGCGCGACACCCCGGTTTCACCTGATCCCTTGGGATCTAGACAACACGTTTTGGGCGTTCGATCCGTTCACCGACCCACAGAGTTGGGTGAAGGCCGTGCCGGTCCCGAACTGGAATGTCAAACCTTCCAGCTGTGAACCGCGATCCGTTTGGGCGATCGATGGCGGCGTGAAGGTGACACCGTCACGTTGTGACCCGCTGTTGGATTTGCTGGCGCGGTCGGGTTGGGAGCACTTCGTGAGCTTGGGGCACGAGCTCTTGGCCGGACCAGCGCACCCGAGCTCACTTCAGGAGAAGGTCGAAGCAGCGCTCGCCCTGATCGCGCCGATCGTCTCGGAGGACCCAACGATCGAGCTGCCCGCCTGGGAGGCCGCCGTTGCGGAGTTCCAGACGCAGCTGCCGCTGGTCAGTCGCGACTTTCAGGCGTTGCTGGAGCAAGGGTTGATCGACGAACCAGAGCCGGCGGCGCGCTCGGAGTGAGCTTTCACGCCTAAAGCCGGCGCTTTTCAGCCAGCGCACGCGCTCTTTTTTGGCCATCGCCGGTTCGAACGTCGCTGGTATAGACTGACGCCACGGGGTTAGTCGATTTGGCGCGCTTACATGTACTCGGGTCAGCTCTTACGCTCGCAGGCCTTGCCGGCGCCTGCGGCGGGCGCACTTCTGTCGAAGACTTCGACGTGTTCGAGCCGCCCGCGGGTGGGACAGCGGGTACCGGCGGCGCTGCGGGACGCGGCGGACGAAGCAGCGGCGGCGCGTCCGGCGGCAAGGCTTCTACCGGAACCGGCGGCAAGGCAGGTGGCGGAACCGGCGGTGTCAGTCGCGGCGGGACGAGCGGTAACGGCGGCACGCGACCTGACGGCGGCGCGGGCGGGAAGAGTGGTGGCACGACTGGACTCGGTGGCGCTCCGTTGGGGGGCTCCGACGTTGGCGGACGTCCTGCCGTCTGCGGTGACGGCGTCTTGGATCTCAACGAATACTGCGACGACGGCAATCGCGAAGCCGGCGATAGCTGCAGCGCGGATTGCGGCGTTGGCTACTGTTTGGTGCCCGTTGCGTATCCCACGCTTCAAACGGCGCTCGCGGACGAAAGCTGCGCGCTGATCGTGCTGCAGCAGGGACAGTACCGCGGCAATGTGCGCATCTCACGCTCCGTGCGGATCGAAGGCGCGCAACCCGAGGCAGTGGTCTTGGAGTCAGCCGCTGACGGAGGCGCCATCGTGACCGTGCTGGGTGGCACGGTAGAGCTTGCGTACCTGGTCTTGCGTGACGGAAAAAATGAGGGTTTGGCGGCCGGCATCGTGAACACCAGCGACCTCACGTTGTACGGCGTGATCGTCGAGAACAACGTGACGTCCGGCAGCGCCGTGCGCGGCGGCGGAATTTACAGCTCCGGCGCGCTGCGCCTGGTGAACTCCACCGTCGCGAATAATCGGATCGAAGCAGTGACTTCCGAGCCTGCTCCCAGCGTGGATGAGTCCGCGTTCGGCGCCGGCGTTTTCATCGAGTCTGGTAGCCTGTTCGCGAAGGGTAGCGTCTTTCGCAACAACGTCCTCACTGCTTACGCCACTTCCACCGAACGCGCCGGGCGCGCACGGCTCGCGGGCGCCGGGATCTACGCGCGTGGTGATGTGGTGCTCAGCGGCAGCGACGTGGCTGACAACAGCGCAAGCTGCGACCGTGTCCAGCAGGACGAGTTCGAGTGTGAAGCTGCCGGAGCAGGCATTTACCTGGATGCCGGCAAGCTGACGCTCGACGGTGCCAACTTGACCCAGAATTTCATCGAGGCGCGCGCGGCCGCGGCGAGCGCGCGCGGCGGCGGCGTGTATCTCGACACGGAGACCGAGTTCGTGGCTCGACGTAGCAAAGTTTACGGCAACGTCGTCAACTCGTTTGGTCTCGTCAGCGGCAGGGCAGAAGGTGCAGGCGTGTACGCAACGGGACTGTTGTCCGAGTCGCTCGACTTCGAAGAAGACACGTTCGACGAGAACTTGGCCATCGCAACCGGGCTAGCAGTCAGCGTTCGGGGCGGCGGCATCTACCTGAATTTCAACAATTACTTGTCGCTCTCGTTCCGCAACAGCATCGTGCGCGGCAACCTCGCGGTCCACGCGGACGAAGTGGGCGGTGAAGCAGAAGGGGGAGGCCTGTTCGTCGATGCGAGCGCCTTCGCGGGGTTCAGGCTCGAGTTTCGCAACAGCGCCGCTCACGACAACCTCGCGCGTGGCGGCTCCGCTTCTGGCGGCTTCTTCGCTTTGAATCCCGCGACGTCCGTCGTGGCGGATAGCTACTTCGTCAACTCCACGCTATATCGAAACAGCAGCGAAGGCTCCGCGAGCAGCGTTGGCGGAGCGATTGCGCTGACCGCGCCGGCCAGCGGCGAAGTTAGCTTGTCCTTTTACAATGCGACGCTCGCCTACAACAGCGCCGCGGTGGGCGGCGCGTTCTACATCACGGGTAGACTCGGCGTCGCGACCGCCTACTCTCAAAACTCATTGTTCGCTTTCAATTCGGCGCAGTCCGGCGCGGACTGTGGGTTCGAGGACGCAGAGGTCCACTCGCGTGGTTTCAATCTGTTTCAGTCTCCGAACAGTTGTCCGAGCACGAGTCTCGGAGCAGACCTCTACGATCTCAAGCCGTTGCTCGGCGACTTCGCGCAATGGGGGGGCGCTACACCGACGCTGTCGCTCGGCCGAGGCAGCACCGCCGTGGACGTTGGAAATCCTCAGGGATGCACGGATATTGACGGCTTGAGCCTCTCGAGCGATCAGCGAGGCGTTCCCCGCGTCGGGCGCTGCGACATTGGGGCGTTCGAGCTCGAGTAAGCGCCCAACTTTTTTTCGCAGGCACCGATGAGTTTCCCTTGCTTGTCGGGTCTGTACTACCGAAACACGCGGATTCGCCCGCGGGTGCAGCAAAGAGGCACGAACCATGACCATCCGAACAGCCACTCCGTACCTGATCTTGAACGGCCGCGCGCGCCAAGCCATTGAGTTTTACGGCACCGCCTTGGGCGCGAAAGCCGAACAGGTTCAGCGCTTCGGCGACGTGATGCAAAGTTGTCCAGAAGCCGTGCGCGACAACGTGATGCATGCGGTGTTGCTGTTCGGTCAAACCAGCTTGATGCTCAGCGACGGCCCCGGCGAAGGCGCCTTACCCGCAACCGGCGTCGTACACATCGCGCTCGACCTGAACGACGAGGCCGAAGCGCGCCGCGCGTTCGCAGCGCTGTCCTCGGAAGGAAAGGTCGTGGAACCGCTGTTCGACGCCCCGTGGGGCGCCCTCTTCGGCGTCGTTCAAGATCGCTTCAACGTGAGCTGGATGTTCAACTGCGCGAAATCCAACACCTGAGTTCGCGCATCCCCAACGTTGCTCAGCCCTAGCTCGCAGCCTGGTGTCTGCGCCGATTCAAGTCCTACAGTTCGCGGTAGCCGCCTGGCACGGCGTAGGCGTCTTTACCCCAACCGGTGATGAACATGCCCCAGCAGCTGAGCTTGGTTTTGGACGCGAACTTGAGATCATCGGTGAAGGTTCCGATAGGACCCAACACGGCCAGGTTGGAGCGGTGGACGCCCCAGGAGCCGGTGCCATGTTGCAGAATGGCTTGGTAGAGTTCCTTGCCGGCTTCGTCTGGCGTCTTGAGAACGGCGACCCGGAGACGCACGGGAGCGTTGGTGCCAGCGCCGCTGACGGTGAGGTAAATCAGATCGACGCGGGGGCGTTCGACGCGAACGTCGAGTTGCTGGCGGCTGAGGTACTGGACCAGATCCTCCTCCGTCAGCAGCCTGCCGTCCGGTCGAAGATCGATACCGTCACAGGTTTGCGTGCGGAAACGGGTGCTCTCCGGGTCGCTGGGCGTGCCGCCACTGCGCGAGGTGGCAAAGGTGCGCACGTCCGAGCCGTCCGTGACGCGGAAAGCGGCAGTTGGTCCTCCGCAACCCAAAATCAGGAGCCCGGCGAGTGGTCCAAGGCCCCGGCTTCCCATGTGCATCCCGGGTTTCATACCAAACACGGCGGCAGGTTGAGCAGTCAAAATCGTGGAGGCAGGGCCGGAAGCGCGCGGCAGGGGCCGAGCTTACGTTCGTGCAGATTGCGAGCGGAGGGGGGGGTTGATAGTCTCGCGCCCCGTGAAGTGGAGGTTTTTCGCTATCGGGCTCGCGGCCTGCGCCGGCGCGTGTGGTGGTTCTTCGAGTCAGGCGACTCAGAACCGCGTTTTTTACGACTGGGCGGCGGCGACGGATAGCGCGAGCGCCAAGGCGTTCGAGAAGCCGTATCCACCGTTGGACTCGCCCGGGCAGCCCCCGAACCAGGGTTACCTGGGCGTGGCGGTGTTGAACGAAGGCGTCCGCTTCGCCAAACCCAGGAATTGGATCCTGCGCGACGCGGGTAACCAAAAAAACCAGTCGTACGTGGGCTACATCTCGCCCAACGCTTACTCGTTCGCCGTCTATGAGCGTTTGGACTCACCGTCCACGGATTGGGTGGAAGTGCTCAAGCACTACGAAGAGGACGCTCAGGCCGTCGGCGCCAAGATCGTCGGTACGAAGGTGCCGATCGCAACCGGCGTGGGTCAGGGCCGCGCGTACACCATTCAACGCTTGGTAGAGGCCGTGAAGAGTCCACTGGTGAGCAACAGCCGCGAGTACGTCGTGCGTGGCAAGCGCCGCGTCGTATTGGTTCAGATCGTGTACGAAGGCGATGACCTGACGCTGGTCAGCCCGGAGCTCTTACACGTGGTCGAGACGCTGGAGGTGCTGTGATGCGCGCAGCCATCGCGTTCCCGCTGCTCGCGCTCGCCTGCGGCGGCGTTCCGATAGAGACGACCAAGGGTGAGGACAAGGCCCGCCGCACGGTGCCCGTGCCGGTGTGTGTGCAGCCGCTGTCGCGCAGCACGAGCGGCATCTCCACCGTGCAGCCGGCAGATTATTGGAAGATGGTGCTGCCCGCTTA
>Ga0247764_1000639_pt1 | contig 12274 bp, 8 predicted proteins | sample UWRJL051202B4_FD_179932 | JGI IMG/M metagenome (GOLD analysis project Ga0247764, IMG submission 179932) | Plant litter microbial communities from Arlington Agricultural Research Station in Wisconsin, United States - UWRJ-L051-202B-4 | ecosystem: Environmental > Terrestrial > Plant litter >...
AAACGCTACGCCGAAGGCATGCTTGCCGGGGAAGATCGAGGCGAGGAAGTTGTTTTGCTTGCGCTCGAGTACGTTGTCGTTAAAAGACAGGCCGGGCGTAACCAGCTCTGTGACGCCGCGTTTTACTATACCTTTTACGAAGCGAGGGTCTTCGAGCTGGTCGCAGATGGCTACGCGATGGCCGGCGCGTACGAGCTTGGGCAGATACGTATCGAGCGAGTGATGGGGGAAACCTGCGAGCTCAATTTCCGAGCTTGAGCCGGCGCCACGTTTTGTGAGCACTATGTCGAGCACTTTGCTGGCGGCAACGGCATCCTGGCCAAAGGTTTCGTAGAAGTCGCCCACGCGAAAGAGGAGGAGCGCACCCGGGTACTTCACCTTGATGGCGTTGTACTGTTTCATCAACGGGGTTTCTGTAGTGGTTTTTGTTTCGGCCATAAGGGGGCAAAAATAACCAGGATTTTTGGGATTTTAGGATAGTCAGGATGTGTGAGTGTGGGGCTTGAGTGTGTTAGCAATTTCACAAAGTTTTTTGGGGCGTAATCTTTATGTTTGCGGGATGAAAAAACTGCAACTGGAGGAATTAGGCCGTATTTCAGTAGAGGCTTTTCGCGAATCGGAGAAGCAGCCGGTATGTATCGTTCTGGACAATATTCGCAGCCTTCACAATGTTGGCTCGGCATTTCGCACGGCTGACGCCTTTCTGATAGAGCGTATTTTTCTGACGGGTATTACGGGAACGCCGCCGCATCGAGAAATCCAGAAGACGGCGCTGGGCGCGACAGAATCCGTCGCCTGGGAGTATGTTGAGAACACAGCCGACGCGCTCGCGCGGGTAAAGGCAGAAGGATATACTATTGTGATCATCGAGCAGACTACGGAAAGTATCCCGTTACAGAAATTTGAGCCGGAAGCGGGGCGTAAGTATTGCCTGGTTTTTGGCAACGAGGTGAATGGTGTGAGCGAGGAGGCGATAGTATATGGCGATCTGGCCCTGGAGATACCGCAATCGGGGACGAAGCATTCGCTGAATGTGTCGGTTTGTTTAGGGATTGTGGTTTGGGAGATTTTCAGGAAGGCGCGTTTGGGTTGAGAAAAACAGAGGCAACCCCAGGCTGGTTTGGCTTTTAAGGCTGTGCGGCCGAACAGTAAGGGCATTTTTGAAGCCCGAATGGATTTGCCCAATGATAATAACTATACGTTATTCACTACCGGTTTTCTGACGAATGTGCTCAATCCCAAGGTTGCCGTATTTTATCTGTCGTTTTTCCCGCAGTTTATAAAACCTGAGTATGGTTCGGTTATGATGCAAAGTCTTCAACTTGGGGTAACGCAGATGTTTGTCAGCTTTTCCGTCAACTTCATTATTGTGCTGACGGCAGCCCGGGTTGCTTTGTTCTTTTCAGTCAATCCGGCTTGGATAAAGGTTCAAAAGTGGTTTATGGCGAGCGTACTGACTGCTCTTGCGATAAAGATGGCGGTAGCAAAAGAGAAGTAGAACCGGACAAAGGGGTTTTTCGGTTGGGTGAACCGCCATTATTTTGCACCTTTGCGGTTTAAAAATCAACAAAAACATTGAGCTCAGATCGTTATTCGCAGCGAGGAGTGTCGGCTTCGAAGGAGGACGTACACCAGGCTATCAGCAAGCTTGACAAGGGTCTTTTTCCCCAGGCGTTTTGTAAGATCGTTCCTGATTATTTGGGTAACGACCCGGCTTACTGCACGGTGATGCATGCGGATGGGGCGGGCACGAAGTCGTCGCTGGCGTATATCTACTGGAAGGAGACGGGTGACCTGTCGGTATGGAAGGGAATTGCGCAGGACGCGATTATCATGAACATAGACGACCTGTTGTGTGTGGGTGCCACGGAGAATATCCTTCTTTCGTCGACCATAGGTCGGAACAAGAATCTTATTCCTGGTGAGGTGATTGCCGCGCTGATCAACGGCACGGAAGAGGTGTTGGAGATGCTGCGGTCGCATGGATTGAACATTATCAGCACTGGTGGCGAAACGGCAGACCTGGGCGACCTGGTGCGCACGGTGGTTGTAGACAGCACGGTGGTGAGCCGGATGAAGCGCAGCGATGTGATAGACAACAGCCGTATTCAGGCGGGTGATGTTATTGTGGGCCTGGCGTCGTATGGTCAAGCCAAGTATGAAGAGTCTTATAATGGAGGCATGGGCAGCAACGGCCTTACCTCGGCACGCCACGATGTATTCGATAATGTATATGCTTCGAAATATCCGGCTTCGTTTGATAAAGATGTTCCGGCAGACCTGGTGTATACCGGCAAATATAAAGTAACGGATACTATACCGGGTGTTCCGGTAGATGTGGGTAAGCTGGTATTATCGCCTACGCGTACGTATGCTCCTGTTATTATTGCTGTACTGAACAAACTGCGCCGTGAGATTCACGGCATGGTGCATTGCAGTGGTGGGGCGCAGACGAAGGTTCTTCACTTTATAGACAATGTTCACGTTATAAAAGATAACCTGTTCGATATTCCACCGCTGTTCAAGCTTATTCATGAGCAGAGCGGCACGGCGTGGCAGGAGATGTATAAAGTTTTCAACATGGGTCATCGTATGGAGCTGTACCTGGACGAGGCTTTTGCGAAGGAAGTGATTTCTATCGCGGAGTCTTTTGGGATAGAGGCGAAGGTTATTGGCAGGGTAGAGGCAGCAGATAGGAAGATGGTTACGGTGAAGAGCGAGGTTGGGGAGTTTGTGTATGGAGGATAGAATCAGTGTGAGTGTGGAGTGCGAGAGTGAAGTGTGGGTATTGTGTGTGTGAGTGGGTGATGGGAGATAATTTGTAGGTAATCGACTGCGCGTTTGTGTCTCTGAGCTGATGTGCGAATAATTATAGGGAATAAGGCCCGCTGGCGGGATTCGGCAGTCGCAGACTGCGGCATGATGGGCACAAGTCACAGACTTGCGCCAATTCCCGGCCACTTATAACCTTATGTATAAGTAATTATGTAGCTAAAGCTTGACTTTTATGACAGTACCTTGCGGCAAAATCTATATGATTAAGGGTTGGCTTTTTATGGTGGTATCTTGCGCCAGCTCTGCGATTTTTGTGTATGTTGTTGGTGGTTAGGGTGATGTGTATATTTTTAGGGTTTGGCATTGCGTTTGCAATTGAGTGGGTAAGGAGGAAATAATTAAACTCCGATACCTAAAACTCAATGATATGAAAACGGCAACAAGACTTTTTACACTTAGTGTATTGATGCTGTGTGTTGGACTGATCAACGCGAATGCGCAGGGTCGTGGACGTGGGCATGGCGGTGGTAATGGTCGTGATCATCATGACGGTGGTCATCATAACGATCATCATGACAACCACTATAATCACTATGATCATCATGCATCCGTACAGCATGTTTACCATCATGCTCACCGCGATGTGTATTACCGTCCGGTGCCTCCTCCACGGGTGATTGTGGTTCATCAGCCGGTACCTGTGCGTCCCCGTTACGTATACTACCGTGATTATAATGTGTATTATGACTGTCATCGCAGCGTTTACATATCTTATTCCGGCAGAGGTTGGGCGGTAAGTGCGGCGTTGCCGGTTTGTCTGGACCGTGTGGATGTGCGTCGTGCGAACCGGGTTAGTGTCGAGTATTATGATGACGACTTCCCGACTTATCTTGACCGCGGTACACCTGCATATGGTGCTGTATATACCGACTAATCCGCTTAAACATAAATTTTCAAGGCAGACCCCGAGCAATCGGGGTCTTTTTTTTTGATTGAATACTGTTGTAAAGTTTACGTTCTTGCAAAGATGAAACGCTACAGTATCATAAGCCTGCTGTTGATGATGATCATGGCTGGCTGTAGTACCCCGGAAAAAAAATCTGAACAAGCGCCTATGCAACAAGACCCGCATTCTTTTTCGAAGCCTTCGGAGGCTCGTGTTACCCATTTGAAGTGGACCGCCAGGGTAGATTTTGAATCACAGACTATTCATGGTGAGGCGCAGTGGTCTATCGAGCATACAGCTGACGCTGATTTGCTGCTGCTGGATACCAAAGGTCTCGCCATTGAAGGCGTTACACTGAACGATGGCCAGAAGGGCGAGTTCCGGCTGGCAGAGACGGACTCGCTGCTGGGCGAGGCACTGGCCGTTCTGATCAGACCCGATACGCGTACCGTTACTGTAAAATATACCACCACTCCCGGAGCGGAGGCTTTGCAGTGGCTGTCGGCTCAGCAGACGGCTGGTAAGCAGCATCCATTTTTGTTTACGCAGTCGCAGGCTATTCTGGCGCGCAGCTGGGTGCCTTGCCAGGACTCTCCCAGCGTGCGGTTTACGTATGAGGCAGACGTTACTGTGCCGGCTGAACTGCTGGCGTTGATGAGCGCTTCGAATCCGGAGCAGAAGAATGCGCAGGGTGTATATCACTTCGAGATGAAACAGGCTATTCCTTCGTATCTGCTGGCGCTGGCTGTAGGTGATGTTTCGTTCAAGAGCATCAGCGGGCGGAGCGGTATTTATGCGGAGCCATCTCTTATAGACACGGCGGTGTGGGAGTTTGCCGACCTGGAAAAGATGGTGGCTGGAGCTGAGGACCTGTATGGCGCTTATCGCTGGGACCGTTATGATGTGGTCGTTCTTCCGCCGAGCTTCCCGTTTGGTGGTATGGAAAACCCGCGGCTTACGTTTGCAACGCCTACGATACTTGCCGGCGACCGGTCGCTTACTTCGCTTATTGCGCATGAGCTTGCCCACAGCTGGTCGGGCAACCTGGTGACTAATGCTACCTGGAACGACTTCTGGCTGAACGAGGGTTTTACGGTTTATTTCGAGCATCGGATCATGGAGAAGCTTTATGGCCGTGACTATTCCGAGATGCAGGCACAACTGGCGTTGCAAGACTTGCGCGAGACGATTACGGAACTCACTAACGACAATCACGCTGCCGACACCCGGCTGAAGCTGGACCTGGAAGGCCGCAATCCTGATGATGGTGTTACCGATATAGCTTATAACAAGGGTTATTTCTTTCTACGCTTTATTGAAGAGAAGTTCGGTCGTGACAAGTTTGATTCGTTTGTAAAAGATTACTTCTCCGACAATGCCTTTAAGGCCATGGATACGGATGGCTTTATTCGTTTTATCAAGGCCTACTATAAAGACAGGTTTGCTATTACGCTGGAAGAATCGATGTTCCAGGCGTGGATCTTTACCGAAGGGCTTCCGAAAGATTGCCCGGTGCCGGTTTCGGATCGTTTCAATAAAGTTGACGAGGTATTGAAGGCCTGGAAGAGTGGATCTGTATTGGAGAAAGCAAAAACAACTCAGTGGAGCACGCACGAATGGCTGCACTTCCTGAAAAATCTTCCGGATACACTTTCACAACAACAACTGTCACAGCTCGATGCTTTTGGAGACTTCACGGCGTCGGGCAATGCGGAGATCACTACGTTATGGCTGGTGCACGCTATACGTAACCACTATGAGAAGGCGTACCTGAAGCTGGAACAATTCCTGGTGCATACCGGTCGCCGGAAATTCCTGAGTCCGCTGTATGGCGAGCTTATGAAAACTGACGAGGGTAAGGTTCGTGCCAGGGCGATCTACGCCAAGGCGAGACCAAACTATCATTATGTCGCTGTAAACACCTTCGACAAGACGGTGGGCAAGTAGTATGCTATGGCTCCCGGAATAGTTTTAATTACGATACTTAACATCAATACATATTTATGTCGATACTGAAGAAACTCAGGGCTACGGTTGGGTTGTTGAAACAGCTTGACTTTGACAAAATCGCGAAGCTGTCGGAAAAGGTGGATCTCAATAAGATGGTGGGGCTTGTGAGCTCCATGAAGGAGGACGATCTGCAGAAGCTTATGAAGTTTATGGGCGGAGGCTCGAAGAAGCCTGTTTTTCCTGAAGTAAACGGCGACTTCTATGATCTGAACCAGTGGCTTACGCCCGAGGAGAACGAGGTGGTGCTTCGGGTGCGTGAGTTTATGCAGACAGAGATCCGCCCGATTGTAAACCATTACTGGCTACACGATGAGTTTCCGCACGAGGTTATACCCAAGTTTGCCAAGTTGAATATCTGCGGGCTCACGTATCAGGGTTATGGTTGTCCGGGAAAATCGTCTTTACTCGAAGGTTTTATCGCTATGGAGATTGCGCGTGTAGACTGTTCGATGTCTACATTCTTCGGTGTGCAGAGCGGGCTGGCGATGGGTTCTATTTACTATTGCGGCTCTGAGGAGCAGAAGCAGAAGTGGCTACCGCCTATGCAGCGTATGGAGCTTATCGGTGCCTTTGGTCTGACGGAGCCCGAAGTTGGTTCGGGAGCGGCGGGTGGTCTTACCTGTACCTGCAAGCGTGAAGGCGATCGCTGGATCCTGAACGGTCAGAAGAAGTGGATCGGCAACGCGACGTTTGCCGACCTTGTAGTGATCTGGGCACGGGATCTGGATGATGGAAATGTGAAGGGCTTTATTGTTGAGAAGCATTTTGCCGGTTTCAAGGCGGAGAAGATCAAAGGCAAGATGGCGTTGCGTATTGTTCAGAATGCGTTGATCACGCTGGAGAACTGCGAGGTGCCGGAGTCTAACCGCTTGCAAGAAGCACATTCGTTTAAAGATACCGCTAAAGTTTTGCGCATGACGCGTGCAGGTGTGGCCTGGCAGGCTGTGGGCTGCGCGCGTGGTGCTTACGAGAGCGCATTGAAGTACACCAACGATCGCAAGCAATTCGGTCGTACGATCAGCAGTTTCCAGATGGTGCAGGACCTGCTGGTGGAGATGCTGAGCCAGCTTACGGCTATGCAGACGATGGTGTGCCGTTTATCACAGTTACAGGATATAGGCAAGCTTACGGATGAGCAGGCGTCGTTGGCGAAGGTGTTCTGTACGATCAGCACACGTTCTATAGTAAGCCATGCGCGCGAGCTGTTTGGGGGCAACGGTATTCTTATCGAGAACGACATTGCCAGGTTTGTTGCCGATGCCGAAGCTATCTACTCGTACGAGGGTACGAAGGAGATCAATACGCTTATTGTGGGCAGAGCTATTACCGGTCAGAGCGCGTTTGTTTAGGCGCCGGTTATCAAATGTTGCTTGGTCTATTCAATAGATCGAGCATACTTGGTTTGATTTAACGTAATCGAGTTATGAAAAGACGAATACTGTTAGGCGGTATGCTACTGTTGTTTGCTTTGCCCGCCTGGACTCAGAAGAAGTCCGCAAAAGTTGTCACTACTGCGAAGGCGCCGCTTACCCACGCGGTGTATGATTCGTGGCGCGAAATACCCTACAAGGCGCTGTCTAACGACGGCGCCTATGCTGCGTTCCTGATCAACCCCCAGGACGGCGACGGTAAGGTTGTTTTTTATAATCTGAAAACTAACAGCCAGGATTCCATAAAGCGTGCGGCCGATGTGAGCTTTACGTTCGATAGCCGTTATGCGGTGTTCAAGATAAAACCCCAGCTGGCACAGGTGCGGGAGCTGCGCCGACTGAAGAAGAAAAAAGAAGACCTGCCGAAGGACTCGCTCGGTATCTATTCGCTTACTACACGCAAGGTGGAGAAATGGCCCGACGTGCGATCGTATAAAATGCCTGAGAAAGCAGGGGGTTGGTTAGCATATCAGCTCGATGCAAAGAAGGAAGCTAAAGACAAGACTGCTAAAGCTGATAGCACGCAGAAGAAGTCCGATAAACCCAAAGCTAAAACGCCGCGGAAAAATAACGATGAGAATGGCTTTACGCTGGTGGTGAGAAACCTGACTACACAAAAGGAAACTTCATTCGGTTATGTAAAGGATTATACGATTGCCAGGTATGGTCAGGGTATGGTGTTTACCTCTACTGGTAGCGACACGAGCCAGGTTGGCGCCGGTGTATACTGGTATGATGCGCAGGCGAATAAAGCGCAGCTCTTGCTGTCTGGTAAGAAGAAGCAGAAGTTCAAAGGTCTTGAGATCAGTGAGGATGGCAGCCAGGTTGCGTTTCTGGCGGACCTTGACACGACAAAAGCTCTGAAGCGTTTTCCGAAATTATATTACTGGAAAAAGGGTGATGCGAATGCCGCAGTACTTGCCGACGAGCATACGGCAAACGTGCCGACATCGTGGATCGTGAGCGAGCATTTTACGCCGGACTTTTCTAAAGACGGCAGCAAGCTTTACCTGGGGCTCTCGCCTCAGCCTGTGCAACAGGACACGGCGTTGCTTCCGGAAGAGATCGTGAATGTGGAGGTTTGGAACTGGAAGGACGACGTGCTTTATCCGCAACAGAACAAGCAGCTGGATTCTGATCGCAAGCGCTCGTATCAGGCGGTGGTGAATTTGTCGCAGCGGACATTAGTACCGCTGGGCGATGAGAAGGTGCCTTCGGTCAAGCTTGTGGAGGAGGGCAATGCGTCTGTGGCGCTGCTTACTTCGAATATTCCTTATCGTTGGTCGGTGTTCTACGACGTGACGGGTTACCAGGATGCTTATGTGGTCGACCTCCAAACGGGTAAACGCAAGCAGGCGGTTACCCACGTAAAGGGCAACGTAGATCTTTCGCCGCAGGCAAACTATCTGTTCTGGTTCAACCTGCCGGATACGGCATGGTATAGCTATTCCGTTGCTTCGGAGAAGACTTTCAAGCTCAATCAGAATGTCGATGTTTCGTTTGCTGATGAAGAAGACGACCATCCGGATTTTCCGGGGCCTTATGGGCTTATCGGCTGGACCGCGGGTGATAAGCTTTTGCTGGTTTATGATCGTTATGATATATGGGCATTCGATCCGGAGAATCGCACGGCCCCGGTTAACCTGACACGCAAAGGGCGGTTAGAGAAGATCTCGTTCCGCTATATGCGGCTCGATCCGGAAGAGCGTTTTATCGATCCGGATAAGGACTTACTGCTTTACGCTTTTGACGAAACCACGAAGCAGTCTGGTTACTACACGCTATCGTTAAAAACGGGTAAGCTCACCCGTCGTATCTTTACAGACCACCATTATGCTGTGCCCGTCAAGGCGCGGGATGCCGACCGGTTACTCTATACACGGGAGAGTTTTCGTGAGTTTCCGGATGTGTGGACTGCCGATCTTTCTTTCAGCACTACCCGCAAGCTTACCGATGCCAACCCGCAGATGCGCCGGTATCAGTGGGGCTCTGTGGAGCTTGTGAAGTGGACATCGCTCGATAACATTCCGCTGCAAGGTCTGCTGTATAAACCGGACAACTTTGATCCGAGCAAGAAGTATCCGATGATCGTGTACTTCTATGAGAAGTATACGGACGATATTCACACGCACTATGCGCCGGCGCCGATCCGCTCGTTCATCAATTTTTCGTTATATGCCAGTAATGGGTACCTGGTGTTCGTGCCGGATATCGTGTATAAGATCGGGTTTCCGGGTGAGAGCGCGCATAACTGTGTGCTTCCGGGCGTGACCAGTCTTATTGCCAGGGGTTTTGTAGACGGGCGCCACATCGGGGTGCAGGGGCACAGCTGGGGTGGTTATCAATCGGCCTATCTTGTAACACGCACCAATATGTTTGCTGCTGCCGAGGCCGGCGCGCCGGTGTCTAACATGACCAGCGCGTATGGCGGGATACGTTGGGAGAGCGGTATGAGCCGGATGTTCCAGTATGAGCATTCGCAGAGCCGTATCGGCGGTACGTTATGGGAGAAGCCGATGCTGTATATCGAGAACTCGCCGATCTTTTTTGCAGACAAGATCCAGACGCCATTGCTGATGATGCATAACGATAGCGATGGAGCGGTGCCGTGGTACCAGGGCATCGAATATTATATGGCCCTGCGCCGATTGAACAAGCCTGTGTGGATGCTGAACTATAATAACCAGGGCCACGGACTGACGCAGCGCCAGGACAAGACGGACTTTGCCATACGGATGATGGAGTTCTTCGATCACTATCTCAAAGACGCTCCTATGCCGGGCTGGATGGAGAAGGGCGTGCCGGCCGTGGAGAAAGGTATTAAACACAATTCTGAAAAGTAAGCTTATTATGACTTTCAATACATTACGTGGAGCTTTTATTGTTGCATTGTTACTATGCGTTGCATCGTTAGCTCCGGCACAGATCCTGAAGCAGGACTCGGCGTTTCTGCGCGCGAACTATACAAAGCTGGAGCGGATGATCCCGATGCGGGACGGCGTGAAGCTTTTTACGGCTATCTACGTGCCGAAGGATGAATCGGGGAGCTATCCGTTCCTGATCACGCGTACGCCTTATTCATGTGCGCCATATGGTGAGAACAACTTCCCGCGACGCGTTGTCTCCAACACGACGCTGCTGTACGAGAAATATATTTTTGTGAAGCAGGATGTGCGTGGACGGTATATGAGCGAAGGAGTTTTTGAAGAGGTAACACCGCACATTGCCGACAAAAAATCTAAGAAGGATGTGGACGAGAGCAGCGATACGTTCGATACGATCGAGTGGTTGTTAAAGAACATCAAGAATAACAATGGTCGTGCGGGGATCTTCGGCATTTCGTATCCGGGTTTTTATGCCACGGCTTCGCTGCCTGGCGCTCACACAGCCTTGAAAGCGGTGTCGCCACAGGCGCCGGTTACCGACGAGTTTCAGGGGGATGATGCCTATCACAACGGTGCGTTTTTCCTGATGGACAACATGAGCTTTATGAATTATTTCGATCATCCGCGTTCATCGCCGTGGAAGCAGTATCCGGAGATAACGTCCATCGAGATGGATAATACCTATCCGTTCTTCAAGGAGCTCGGGCCGATCAAACGCGTGAACGACAAGTATCTTAAACACAAGAGTAAGATCTGGGATGAATATCTTGCGCACTCCACTTACGATTCATACTGGCAAAGCCGCAACATACGCCCGCATTTGAAAGACATAAAGCCTGCTGTTTTGGTGGTAGGCGGATGGTTTGATGCCGAGGATCTGTTTGGCGCGTTGCGTACGTATGAGGCTATCGAAAAGCAGAGCTCTTCTAATAACAACCGCCTGATCATGGGGCCGTGGACTCATGGGGCGTGGGCAGGACGTGACTGGAGCAGCTATGGATCGTATACGTTCGGCGCCAACACTACGGAATTTTTCAAGGTTATGGAGTCGAGCTTCTTTAACTTTTACTTAAAAGATAAGGGCAAGTTCAATGTTCCTGAAGCTACTGTGTTTGAAACGGGTTCTAATCAATGGCGCTCGTACGATGCATGGCCGCCGGTTAAAGCGGTTAAGAAGAAGCTGTATCTACAGGAGGGGAAGTCGTTGTCTTTTACGGAGCCTACCAAACGCAGCAGCTTTGATGAGTATATTTCTGATCCGGCCAATCCCGTGCCTTATACGGCTGCCGTGCTTGGGGATCGCGACCCTCTATATATGGCGGCTGACCAACGTTTTGTGGCGAACCGTCCTGATGTAAAGGTATTTCAGTCGGGTGTACTCGAGGCTGATGTTGTTGTTAGCGGTCCTATCGGGGTCAATCTTTTCTTTTCGACGACGGGTACGGATGCCGACTTCATTGTGAAGCTTATCGACGTGACGCCTACTGGCGATACCACTACGATACAGCAGCTTGTGCGTGGCGATGTATTCCGTGGAAAGTTCAGGAACAGTTTCGAGAAGCCGGAAGCTTTTGTTGCGGGGCAGGTGACGCCGGTGAAGTTTCAATTGAACGACATTGCTCATGCTTTTAAGAAGGGTCATCGCATTATGGTGCAGGTGCAGCATACGTGGTTCCCGTTGGTCGATATCAACCCGCAGAAGTTTATGAATATACCGGATGCAGAGCCGTCGGATTTTCAGAAGGCCACACATCGGTTGTATCATGATGCGGGGCATGCGTCGTTTATAGAGCTTGGGATAATGGAATAGATTGTTTTTAACTCATTGTGCAAAGAGGCTGTCACTTCAAAAGTGGCAGCCTCTTTTTCTGTTATGGGATAGTTGTGGTTTAGGAACAACGTGCAATCGCTGCGCATCACCCGCGTGAGGTGGCAACTTTGTTTATTGTTTTTTGACGTGTAACTATACCGTTATATGTGGTATTTTTTGTGAGGTGGGTAGAGATTTGGGTTGGTCAATCCCTGTTTTCATGGATTTCCTGGTGATGGGAAATGTGTTTTCTTCGCGACCAATTAAAAAAACCTTAATAAACAGTTTATGAAAAAACTCTTTATCATTCTCTCTGCCGCTATGTCATCGGTCGTTATGAGTTGCGACAACGACAGTACTGTTAACCCTGAGCCTAGTGGTACTGCAAAAATTACAGGTACTGTGTTTGCGGATTTCA
>Ga0247764_1000640_pt1 | contig 12272 bp, 9 predicted proteins | sample UWRJL051202B4_FD_179932 | JGI IMG/M metagenome (GOLD analysis project Ga0247764, IMG submission 179932) | Plant litter microbial communities from Arlington Agricultural Research Station in Wisconsin, United States - UWRJ-L051-202B-4 | ecosystem: Environmental > Terrestrial > Plant litter >...
AGCCGGCTGGGCGTTGGCCGCATCGAAGAAGCGGCGTCAGTGCGCGTCGTTCGAACCGCCCTGGAATTGGGTGTCAACTTCATCGACACAGCCGAGGCCTACGGCACGGAAGCGCTGATCGGCCGAGCGCTGCAACACGTCCCGCGCGATCGCGTGGTGCTGTCCACCAAGAAGACCACGCGCCAAGGACGCCTCGAGCCGGAAGACGTCGTGCGTTCGCTGGAATCGAGCCTGCAGCGTCTCGCTACCGATCACGTCGACGTCTATCATCTGCACGGTGTTAGCCCGGATGACTATCCTGATTTGCGGGAGCGCATCGTGCCGGTGCTGCTGCGCCTCAAGGAACAAGGCAAGGTCCGCTTCCTTGGTATCACCGAGCGCTTCGCCGAAGATCCGGCCCACGTGTTGTTGGAGCGCGCGCTCCCGGACAAGATCTGGGACGTGGTGATGGTGGGGTTCAACGTCCTGAATCAATCCGCGCGTCGCAACGTGTTCCCGCTGACCCTGAAGTACGACGTGGGTACGCTGATCATGTTTGCGGTACGGCGGGCGTTCAGCCGTTCCGAGCGTTTGGACCAGCTGCTCGGCGACCTGAAAAGCCGCGGCAAGGTCGGCCCGGACGTGTCTTCTGATACTTTGCGACGTGAACTAGAAGCGGGGGGCGCAAGTTCCATCGTCGACGCCGCGTATCGGTTTTGTCGGTACGAGCCGGGCGCTCACGTCGTGCTGTCCGGCTCGGCCAACGAACAACACCTGCAGCTGAACGCACACTCGCTCGCTCAACCTGACCTCTCTCCCGCTCTTCGCCAGCGCTGGCAGCAGGTCTTCGCGCAGGTCGACGACGTCTCTGGTCACTGACGATCAGAGTACGACGCTCGGTCGAGCCAGCGGCACCGCGGCGGCGTGCGACGCGCTAGCAGAGGCCGGTTCACTCGCGCGAGGCTCGGCGTCGGGTCGGGGAGCCTCGTCGTCTTCGACGCCGAGCTGCGATAGCAGCGTTCGGCGCAAATCAGCAAAACGCACTTCACGGCGGCTGCGCGGATGGTCCATACCGACCTCGATGTCCAGCACCACGCGCGCGCCGAACTCGACGGGTACGAGGTTACTCTCTCTGGCCGGTTGCCCCAGCACCACCACGCGATCGGCCAACAAGATCGCCTCGTCGACGTCGTGCGTGACCAGGAGTACGGCCGGGCGGTGACGTTCCCACAGCGAGCGCAGCAGCCCGTGCATGCGGATCCGGGTCAGCGCGTCCAGCGCACCGAACGGTTCGTCCAGCAGTAGCAATTCGGGTTCGCGCACCAAGGAACGGGCCAGCGCGACGCGCTGCGCTTCTCCGCCGGAAAGCGTGCGCGGCCACGCCTCCGCGTGGTCGCGCAAGCCGACTTCCGCCAGCGCGACCCGCGCCCGCGCCCTGGCCGTTTCGGCGGACTCATCGAGCCCGAGTGTTACGTTCTTCCAAACGCGCTTCCAGGGTAGCAGGCGCGGCTCTTGAAATACCACCGAGCGACGCGCGGGAACCTGCACGCTGCCAACCGCCTCGCGATCGAGCTCCGCTAGGATGCGCAGCAGCGTGCTCTTGCCGCAACCGCTCGCGCCTAGCAGCGCGACGAACTCGCCCTGGGCGATGTCCAAGTCGAGCGAGCCAATCACCGTCCGCGCGCCGAACGTGCGTGACACCTTGCGCAAACTGACAACTGGTGAGCGATGGGTCATTCGAGGCTCTTCCGCGCCGAGCATGCGGAACGCCCACGGTACTGCCGAACCGTCTCGTTTGCAAGACAGGCGCGGCTAGGCCCGAAATCTTGCGGGCTATCGGGGCAACTTGTCCGCTCAGATACTTCCCGCTGCGCTCATGCGGGACAAGCGCTTGGCGGCTCGACCGTCTCGAGCGCGGGATGGGTTTCTTCCCCGACCTCGGCGTTGGGTTCCGGCGTGGCTTCACCGGCTGGGCTGGCTTGGTCACGCAAGCTATTGCTGCTGGCTTCTTCCGGTAGGAAGCCGCCCGCTTGACGGTTCCATAACTCCGCGTACACCCCGCCGCGCGCCAGCAGCGCGGCGTGGCTGCCATCTTCTACGATGCTTCCGCGCTCGAAAACCAAGATGCGATCGAGATGCGCGATGGTCGATAAGCGATGCGCCACGATGATCACCGTCTTACCGCGCATGGCTCGATCCAGAGCGTTTTGAATGGCGCGCTCCGTCAAGGAATCCAGGCTGGAAGTGGCCTCGTCCAGGATCAAGATGGGCGCGTTCTTCAACAAGACGCGCGCAATCGCGACGCGTTGACGTTGGCCGCCCGACAGCTTCACGCCGCGTTCGCCGACCATAGAGGCGTAGCCGTGGTCAGTTTGCAGAATGAAGTCGTGGGCCTCCGCTTGGATCGCAGCTGCTTGCACTTCCGCGTCGCCCGCTTCCGGGTCCCCGTAGCGGATGTTCTCTTGCAGCGTGCGATGAAACAGGCTCGGATCTTGAGGAATCAGGCCGACCTGCGAATGCAGGCTCTCTTGCGATAGCTCACGCACGTCCGTGCCATCGATGCGGATACTGCCGGAGTTCACCTCGTACAGCCGTAGGATCAGGCTGACGAACGTCGACTTGCCAGAACCAGACAAGCCGACGAGGCCTACGCGTTGGCCCGGCGGAATCTGAACCGACAAGTCGCGAAAGATACGGCGCTCCGGTGAATACCCGAACTGAACGTGGTCGAAGACGATGCCGCCGTTCGCGAACGTGCGCTCGATCGCGTTGGGTGCGTCCACCAGCTCGTGCGGGACGATGATGGTGTGGACGCCATTGCTGACGTTTCCCACGAATTCGAAGAACTCCAAGAACCTGCGGCTCAGGTTGCGAGCTTCCGTGATGATCAGCAGCGACAGGCTGGTGGCGACCACGAAGTCTGCGACGCTGATGCGGCCAGTGCTCCACAACTTCAACGAGTAGCTGAGCATGCCGACCTTCAAGACGGCGGCGGACAGGAACTGGAACCAGCGCACGCGCTCCGAATACCAGTTGGATTTGCGAATCGCTCGGAGCTCGCGCTCGAAGTAAGTGTTCAGGTAGCTCCGTTCGAAACCGAGTCGCGCAAAGGATCGCGCGGTGCTGAGGTTCGAGACGGAGTCGACGACCTTGCCGGTGGTTTCGCTGCGTGCGGCCGCGGCTTTGAGGGCATAGGGGCGACAGCGCATCGCCAACCAGTAGGAACACAGCACGAAGCCCACCGCCCAGGCAGCAACAGCGACACCGAGGCCCGTGTGCGCATGAAACAACATGCCCACCGAAACGCTGAGCACGATGGCGATCGGGAAAAAATCGAAGATCACCGCCCACAGCGTCTGGTTGACGCCCATGGAGGTTTCGCTGATGCGGTGGGCCAAGGCGCCGGCGAAGTTGCTGCTCAGGTAGCGGTGGGAGTGGTGCTGCAGGTACGCGACCAGAGAGCGCGTGACGGCCTGGCGTTGACGCGGCCCGAGCAGGATTTGCAAGGTGCCACCGGCGCGCGCGAACAGCACCTCCCCGATGCCCAGCGCCACGAACAACGCGAAGGGACGCGCAATCTCCTCGGCCATGGCGGCGGGTTGCCGCGAGCTCGTCACGCTGTGAACAATCTGACCGATGGCGTAGGGCAAAAAGATGCCGCAAGTCGCGTGAGCCGCCTCGCACAGCACCATGCCCAGGTAGGAATAGCGGCTGGCCCGGACGAAGTACCAAATGAAGGCGAGCGGTGTCGCGGGCAGCAGCGGCGTCCCGGGTGCGCGTTGAAAGGCCGAGTCAGCGGTCATGACGAAAGCCGGCCAACACTGAGGTCTGCGACCTGTCGTGTCCAGGTAAATGAAATTCAGTCTCTTGAAACGCGCAGAGGAGCAGACGTTGCTCGACTCACTGTTTCGGAGACGGTTGGTGGTGGCAGGGCTGACCAAGCCACGCGACTCCACGTCGCTTTAGTCGACTACACTGAAGGGCAAAGCGAGCGTGAACGAGCAGCCTCTTCCTCCGCGATGTTCGATCGTGACCGACCCGTTCATCGCTGCGGCCATGCGTTGAGTGGAGGTGAGCCAAAGGCTCAGTCTTTCGGCGCCGACCGTGTTGGTCGCGTCGAACCCACCGCAACCATCTTCCAGCTCGACGCAGACGCAACTGTCCGTCGTGTTGGAGCGAAGCATCACGCGCGCGTTGTCGCGAGCCAACCATATGGCTGCGCGCAAAAGATTGCTGATCGCGGACGTAATCAACAACGCATCCACGAACAGCACCACGACCTCGTCCGTTTCGAGCACGACTTCGATCCCGCGCTCGGGGACCTCCGTGGCTTGGAGTGCCCGCAACACGGACGCGAGATGTACACAACGCACGTTGGATCGCGGCTGAGTTCGCTCGATGGAAAGGACACCCAGGGACAGGTCCGGTTGCCCGGCCTGCTTCAGGTGATACTCGTGCATTGTTCCCTCTTACGGCACCGGGTGGACGCGGCGCCGTTGCACTCGCCATCGCAAGATTCGCAGCTCGCGTATGTCCGTTCGTTTACTGACCGTCGTCACTTTTGGCGGTGGCGCTGTCCGAACTGACGAGTGAGGGATCGCGACGTGAACGAGTGTTGTGCGTGACTCCCGCTGCGCCGCCAGGTCGATCGCCGGGTCAGCGCTTTGCGCCACCTAATACACACCCGTCTAGAGGGTTTCCAAGTACGCGACCAAGTCAGCGATTTCCGAAGGCGTCAGCTGCGCCACGTTTCCGTGCCGATCACCGCCGCAGCTGCGCTCGAAACGCTCGGTTAGCGTGCGCGCGCAGCCGTCGTGCATGACGGGGAGCCGATGCGCTACGCCGCGCAAGGACGGCACTTGGAATTTGCCGCCGGTACCGACGTCGAAGTTGCCCGACTTCATGAACTTCGGGCCTGCGTGACAGGTGGCGCAGCCGGCCGTCGACGCAAACAGCGTTCGCCCGCGCGTCGCCGCGGCATCAGTTGCGGCGCGCAGCGGAGCGCGCGGGCGTTGATGATTGAGCCAAGTCGACAAGGCCTCCACGCGTTCGGGAGCCTGATGCGCGCCCGCCATACGGCCCGAAAATACCTCGTGCATCAGCGAGCCGAGCGTGGGCACGTCGCCGTCCCAGTGAAACGGCTCGGTCCCCATCAATTCGATGTCGATGGGTTGCGTGCGCCGGGGTTGATCCTTCACGAATAGCCAGGTGTGTCCGTCCTCCGAACCGCCGGGATGACACGAGGCGCAAGCGATGCCGGTGCCGGTGTCACGATGGAACAGGTCGTGGCCCGTGTCGGTCACGTCTTCACCACCCAACGTGACGAAGCGAAGATTCTGGGTTCCGGTTGGCTCCACGAGCGCGAGGCGGGCAGGTTCTCGCAGGTGAACCAGCAGGCGATCCGTTTGCGGTACGAACGCCACGCCGACCGCCGGGTCCGTGACGTGCATGCGACCGTCGAAGGGGTTCTGTCGCAGACACTTACCCACTGTCGCGCGACTGAAGTCAGCCGGCTTCAGCACCCACACGGAGGGGGTCGCGGTATTGCCGTTCGGCGCGCCCGGATCTCGCACACCTGGACTCGCCACGGCGACCAGCCCGTTGACGGAAACGGCGACATCCACCGGCAACACCATGCCACCCAGCTGCGGACTGGTCGTCATCGTGCCATCCGGATGCATGATGGTGACCCCGGTGTGAACGATGCCGCCACAGCTCTTAGGCTGGGCGGAGCCGTAGTACGGCATGATCGGCGCTGAATCGTCGCCAAAGTTCGCTTCATCGGGCTTCTGCGTGAGCGGCTCGCTCAGCACGCGTTGATGCGCCACCACCACCGCGCCATCTGCGCGCGGTACCGCACGCCAAGCGACCCCGGCAGTGAACAGCGCTTCGCTTTCCCCCACGTTGGGCAGGACGTCTTCCCCGACTGCTGGCAACGGTTGCACGGCACCCACGCTGCGATCCTGCTCCAGCTTCACGAGCTCTGCGGAGCGAAAACGGCTCAAATACAGCTGCTTGGGCGTGACCAACACATCGCGCACGTCCAGCGGCACCGCCGCCTCCTTGCGCGCCTTGCCGGTGAGATTGAGCTCGACCAGTTTGCCTTCGCCGCACGCCACGAGCAGATGTTCACCGTCTCGTGCCAGGGACAGGCCGCGGGGCAACGAACACACCGCGCGCCGTTCGCCCAGGTCGAACGAATTGGCTTCGAGTGTCACAAGCTCCCCACTGCCCTCCAGCACGACGAAGACACGCCCGGTTGCGTCTTGCGCGGCGCGACCGGGACGCGATCCCGGTTCGAGTTGGTGGCTCCTCGCGACCAAGTCTGACTCGAAGTCGACGACCAAAATCCTATTTCGATCCCGATCCGAAACTACCACGCGCCGACGATCCGAGAGCGCGAGCAGCGTGCCCCCATCCACCGGAGGAGGTGGTGTATCCGCTTTCACGATCGGAGCGCGTGTGTCGCGTACACCAGTGAACGGCCTGGCCTCTGGCGGCGCTTCCAAACTCTGGCAAGCAACGCCGCTCAGCAGCCCGAGCAGCACCCCCACGCGACGCCCACACCCGGAATTATTCGCCATCGCCACGAGCCCGCTTTGCAAGCCGCAGACCATGGTCAGGGGTGGGCAGTCGCGCATTCTCTTAGCTCTCGATATCGCTTGGATTTCCCTGCTGGCGCGCCGAGTCCTACTCCCGGGTGTGCCGCGGCGGCACCCTGACATCGAGGACACTGTGCAGCCAACTCACACTGAGCTGTCGCTCACCGCACAGCTGACTGGGACTGCTGGTCAGTACCAATCCACGAGCGGCCGCACTTCGTCTTCGAGTCTTGAAATGCAATCGGTCAACTGTTCGTAGAAGTCCCAGTTCAGCGACTGATAGCCATTCTCCGACGTCTCGACGAGCGAGCCGAAGCCACGAAAGTTTCGCGTGTGGCACGTGCGGGCGTACCTTGGAATGCTGCCATCGACCCGCGGCAGGAGCTCCAACTGCAATGCGCAGCTTCCGCTGGACCGACTGCACCGCAGCTCATTGAAGGCGAAGTTGAAGTCGCCCTCGCACCAGGTGTCGCCACAGATGTCGTCGACGAGCTTTAGCGCCTTGCGCTCTTCCTCGCGCGACAAGGTACTTCTGCACAGCTCTGCGGACGCGGCTGGTAACGCGGCGGATGTACCGGATTCGTCTCGATTCGTGTCGACGGAGCCCGCGCAACCCAGTAACTGGGCCGCGATGATGAGAATGAATGATGTACGCAATGGTTCCTCGCTTGGTTGAGCCAGAGCACTGGCTGTGGGAGGTCGACCGCTTGCGAGCAGGGTTGCTACCAAACTTTCGGGCCCTAGCTGTCGCACGGCAATATTCTCGTCAGACTAGCCGCGCTTGAAACGAGCGAAATCTGGCCTGTCGGGACTCAGCTGAGCAACTGGCTCAGAGTGCAACTGGGTCGCGTCCGCGAGTAGCCTTACGTGTGAGCTGCGTGCCATGAACGAAATACGCCGAAACCTCCGCACCCTGTGGGTGCTGCCTTGTATTTGGCTCTTGGCGTGCGGTGACGCAGGATCCGACCAGCCCGGTCCGGGTTCGGGCGGTGCGCTGAATAGCGGTGGTGCCGGCGTCGGCGGAGTGAACAGCGCCGGGCTGGCGGGCGGCTTCGGCTTCGGCGGCAGTACGAACGGTGGCAATGCAGCGGCTGGCAGCCCCAGCGGCGGTTCGTCGGGCGGGCTCAGCTCCTCCGGTGGTGCAGCTAGTGGCGGCAGTTTCAGCGGCTCCGGGGGGGCCAGTCGCGGCGGCACGTCCAATCAAGGCGGCACTGTCAGTACGGGCGGCAAGAACGCTGGCGGCGCGAGTTCAGGAGGAGCGAGCTCCGGCGGTGCGACCACGAGCGCGGGCGGCACGCCGACGGGCGGAAGCTCGAGTTCCGGCGGTACGGGCGGCGGCGCGCCGAGCGCATACGAGTGTGATGGGCCGACCAGTGCCTACACCACGGTGATGACCCAATCGGGCAGCACCTGGACGGTGACTAAAGGGACCACTCAGGTACATTCGGGCAGCGACATGCGCGCCGCCTTGGTCGCTGCCTACGGCAGCCTGGCATCAGGGCGCACGAGCAAACAGAGCATCTTGGTGCGAGGCTCCGGCGACATCGCCGCGGATCAGCAAGTATCCATTCCAAGTTACACCGTGCTCAACGTCTGCGGCACCATCAACGTGAGCGGTACGCCCTCCGGCTCCGATCGCTCGCCGCTTTACGCGCGCAATGCGCGCGAGATCGAGATCCCGAATCTGAAGATGACCGGCTCGCCGCAGTACGGCATCTTCATGCGCCAAACCGATAACGTGCACCTCGGTCAGATCGATTTGCAGTTGACCAAGTCGGCGGGTATCGGCATCCGCGTGGATAGCGGACCGAACGCGGGTAGTTCGACGAACTTCAATAGCGGGTTGACCATCGATCACGTGTACGGCTCCGGGATGGGCAGTCACATCGTGGAGACCTATGGCATCTCCAATATCAAGATTGGAACGGTCGAGGGTAAGGACGTGGGCGAATGCGGCTTGCTGCTCAATCGCAGCATCAATGCCGAGGTTGGCACCGTGAATTGCACCGACTGCGCGAAGGGCACAGGCTACGCAGCCTTCCGCGTCGCCAACAGCGTCGGCAAGGTGGGGAGCGCATTCCCGGCGGGCAACATCAAGGTGGGCAAGGTGATCGCCCGCGGTGGTGGTCGCGGCATCTTCTCCGTGTCCGGCAGCGGCGGCCTGACCATCGACGAGATCGACATCGCCAACACGGGCAGCACGCCGATCTTGCTGCAAAACGCCTATAATACGACGATCGCAGCCGTCTCCGGGAAGATCGTTGGCGGTCAGGTCGTGCTCAGCAACGACACCGACAACACCAACGACGGCACGTATCTGCCATCGCAAAACGTGGCGCTCAAGAACCTGGTGCTCAGCGGCGGCGCTTCCGTGCGACAGGATTGGTGCTCGCAGTTCGGCGCCAACGGCTGCACCGCCACGAACATCAGCGGCGGCACCGTCTCCATGTGTCAGTGAGTCGCGCCGGACAACGAGCTCAAGCGGCGCGCGTAGGGGCTGTCGGGGTGTCTCGCTAAGAAGTCGTCGGCCAAACGTTTGGCTGACGCGTGATCGCCCAGGGCGCTGAGCGCAGTGACGCGTAGGATGAGTGCTTCGGTAGTAAAGTGACCGTTCGGATAGTTCGAAGCGTACTCATCGAGCGAGCGCAGCGCTGTCTGGGCCGATTCGCGGGCGAGGGCTGCTCGCACCGAGTTGATCGCGGCGAGCTCCTCGCCTAGCGTGGCTGCTGGCGCCGCAGCGGCACTGCGTGGGACCGCTGATTGAACGACTGGTGGCGCTGACGCGAGCGGAGTGGTCCTGTCGACGGGCCGCCCACGCAGGTTGTTCGTGAGCGGAGTCAGCTGACGCCGGGGCGCGGCCGGCGCCGACGCCGTCGACTCCGTCGGAGCTGCATCTGGCGTCGGAGACGGCAGTGTCGGCGGTACAGTGGGTTGTGCCCGCAGCGCGCTTTGCCCGGCTGCAGCTATCCCCGCGCCCACTGGAGCGGCGGTGTCGCGAGAGTTGCTTTGCATGGAGACGATGGTCGTGGCGCCGCCTAGCGTCAGCACGCTCGCCGTTGCGCCAATTGCCATCCACTTCAGCCAGATACCCGCGGCCACGGCCTTCGCGCTGGCGACAGACGATACCCCGGCAGCTCCAGCGGCAACACCCAGCTGCCGCGCGAGCCGTCGACGAAACTGTTCGCTCGGTACATCCGCGCGAGCGGAGCTGATGAGCTCGCGCGCCCAGTCGTCTCCGTCGTCCACGATTCTTCGGGGCGGTTTCACTTGGCACCTCCCTGTGCGACGCGACGAGCCCTCAAGCGTTTGACGACCGCATCAAAGGCTGCCCGAGCCCGACGCAACCGTGACGCAACCGTGCCGGGCGGCAACGCCAGCAGCTGTGCGATCTCTGCCGCGGTTTGCTCTTCCAGCTCGTACAAGATGAACACGATACGGAGTTCCTCGGGCAGGGAGTCGAGCACTTCGTCCAACACCAGGCGCTTCTGCCGCGCTGCGAGCAGCTCCTCGGCGTCAGGCGCGTCGTCGGCGGTCTCGCTGGTGGCGGCGACTTCGCGGCTTCGAGCGAGTTTGCGCCGCCACTCGGCCGCGACACGCACGGCCGTTCCGAACAAGAACGAGCGCTCGCTGCCGCTTTCGATTTCAGCAAGCCTTCGCACTAAGATCAGCCAGACCTGCTGGGCCGCGTCATCCACGTGCGCCGTCGGAACGCCGAGTCGTCGCAGTGATCGCCACACGAAGTCCAAATGAGCGGCGATGAGAGCAGAGAGTCGTTCGCTACCCGTCTCGACGACGCTTGCCTGCGGAGCTTTATCCGCCACGTTCAGACCTGGTAGAGACAACGACACCGTCATAGCAATGCCCGATCCCAACTGGATCTGGAGGCTAATGGCGGACGCCAGCTGCTGCTGATCACAAGAAGTAGACCCCTATACCTGCGTGAAGGCTCGCGAAGGCCGCTGGCACACGATAGATCGGGATCGCAGGGGCGAAGTGGAAGCGATCCCGCCGCACTGGAATGTCGAGGCTTGCGTCGACCTCCAGAGAAAAATGCCGATTGAAGCGCCAGTCCACACGCGTCAGGCCTCCCAACGTCCCCCAGGACAGTCGTCGCGAATTGCCAAACTCGACGTCTTCCCCGGACGCTTGCAGCACTCCTAGCGTCGCCGTCAAGCACGGCCGAAAAGACAGCGCGACTAGCGGTCGCAGAGCGATAGGGCAGGGGTCGACGCGAGCGACAGTCCAACGTAGAGACGCGACGCCTTCCGAAGTGCGAGTGGTTCGAGCGCCCACCGAGCTGACTGAAAGACCAAGCATCGGCTCCGCCGAGATCCCCACGCGTTCACGCTCCCAGCCGACGCGCACGAACGGTGCGATCACGAAGAGCGGTGCGGCCAGCCCAGCCGTCATTGCGCCGAGTTGAATCCCGCCGGCTGCGAACCAGTACCCCGGGGTGAGCTGGCTAGGCGTCGGTCGCTCGTCTTGCTCAGCGGCGTGGTGCAGGGGAGATGGAGGATGCGTTCGTGGCGGGCGAGCCACCCTGGGTACGGTGAGGTCGGTGGGCGCCCGCTCAGGAACTGGCTCTGGATCCGCCAACTGGGACGCAGACTCAGCGTCCGTCGCCAGCGACAGCGAGGCGAACACGACCAGCGCCTCGAACACCTCTTTGCAGGTGGCCGCGGAGATCGAACGAGGAGCGGACGCGGACGCTTCAGGAGAAGCGCCAAGCTGCACCCAAAATTCGCCGAGGACGCGTCCGCTCCCGTCCGAGCGGATGTGGACGCGGAAGGTGCGCGCCGGTTCAGCGGCCTGAGCCAAGCGTACACCCCCGTGTTGCGCGCGGACCTGACTCAGGAATGCCAGGTCGTTCGGGCAATCCGTCGCCTCAGCGCGATAGTCGAGGTGAATCGCTTCAACGCGGTCTTGCGCCACGGAGCTCCGCGCCCAGAGAGCGAGGGCCCAGAATCCGGCAATGGTCGTAGAGCGAATGTTCAGTCCTCACCTGCGCTAACGTGCTGACCGCCGATCCCCAGGTGCTCACCACCTGCGCTTTGCCCGGCCAAGCGGGCGTCGAATTGCCCGCCCGTGGCTCCGTGCGAGCTTGCTCCCGCTGAGCCGCCTCTCCAAGCCTCACAGCCCCCAACGAATAGTCGTTGCCTGTGCAGTCGGGCACGACTAACGGCAGGAACAGAGCCCAGGTCCTCATCGATCGCGCTATGGCCGCAGAGGGCGCGCTCTGATCGCAGAATCGACCATCGGAACACAAAAGGTCCCGTGGCGGGCTCACGCGGCCGCTCAGCCGTGCGCAGCAATTATTCCAGTATTGGGCGTCGAAGGTCCTTTCCCGGTTGCTCGGCTTGAGCAACGCTCGGTTGCATGACGCTTTCCGTCCGCGGACTCACCAAGAGCTACGGCCTGGGGGAGACGCGAATTGCGGTGTTGCGTGGTGTGAATCTGGACGTGGCGCCCGGCGAGTTGTGCGCGGTGATGGGACCGTCCGGCGTCGGCAAGAGCACCTTGCTGCATTTGGTCGCGGGTCTCGATGAACCCGACGAGGGCAGCGTTTCGGTGCTGGGCACGAGCCTGACCGGTCTCGACGATCGAGCGCGCACGCTCATCCGTCGCGACAAGATCGGTATCGTTTACCAGTTCTTCAATCTGGTTTCGAACCTGAGCGCGCTCGAAAACGTG
>Ga0247764_1000641_pt1 | contig 12252 bp, 9 predicted proteins | sample UWRJL051202B4_FD_179932 | JGI IMG/M metagenome (GOLD analysis project Ga0247764, IMG submission 179932) | Plant litter microbial communities from Arlington Agricultural Research Station in Wisconsin, United States - UWRJ-L051-202B-4 | ecosystem: Environmental > Terrestrial > Plant litter >...
GCCAAAAAAGCCAGCGAAGCACCGAGTGTCCGTTTTTTTGACTTGGGGGTCACGCTGAGCCATGGCCCCTGCGCGTTGCGATCCCAGCCTTTTGAGGCGTCGGAAATCGACGTGGGTCGGCGACGGCTTGCATCAGCCGCCCGCTAGCGGGAGCCGTCGCTGCTGTCCACTCTTGAGCGATTCATCCTGAAAAGTAGGGATCTTTCGCCGACATCCTTACGATGCGCATCGTCCTGATGTCAGCCATCGAGGTGGTAGTTCGTCCGCGTCCCGAGTCCGCTCCCTCTTCTGCCTTGGCTCAGCTCCATGGCCTGTTCGACGTGATCGTCGACGGTGTGAACGTCACTGCGCGCCTGGCGGAAGGTCAGGCGCTCAGCGTGCTCACCGACCTGGGTCACGCAGTTGCAGCGCTCAGTCGAGGTCATAAAGAGCGAGCTTCGTTCCCGCTCTATGCCGAGGACGAAGCTTGGGAGCTCGGTCTGGAGTTGGACGGCAGCGACGCCCTGCTCAGTGTGTACCGAACGGGCCCGCTACCTGAGGTAGCCGTACACGAGCGACGAATGGAACTCGTCGCGCTGCGCACGGCCATCACAGCGGCGGTCGACGACGCGCGCGGCCGCGCGCCGGCAGCGGCCATGGCGGCGGCGCTGGGCCAGGTGCGGCGACTGCTGGACACACCGTGGCCGAGCTACGTCAAGCGTCCGCGGGAACGCCGCTCCGAGCGGGTCGCCGCGCGGACTTCGCAGGGTATCCAGTTTTCCGCCCAGGCCACGTTTCGCTGCGGCTCCAGCGTGGAGGTGCAACCCGATTCTCCCCACGTCGAACGCGCGGATCTCCACGCTCTGCTCGTGCGTGGCAGTTTTCTGGCATCTGCACGCGGACGCACTGTGCGTTTGGACGGCGTGTACCCGTTCCTGATCGCTGAGCGGCTGGTCGTGATCGCGGACGAACTGCTCGACGCTTGGCGCGCCGAGCGCGCCCTGGTTCGGCGCGTCGGGATCGACGGCGGCTACATAGCGGTGCAGCGTGGGCCAGGCGACAGCGGCGTGACGCTAAGCCTGACTTCGAGGCTCGGTCAGCGCGAAGAGAATGGCGTGACGCTGGTGGAGCTGGAGACGCCGCGGCTAGTCAAAGCCGTGGCTCGCTTCGTGCGCGCGCTCGCCGACAAGTTCGTGGAACTGGACGAGAGCCAATCCCGCAATCTGCGGCTGCTGGCCCTGCGTCGCAGCGCGAGCGAACTCGACGCGGCCGTACGCGAGGCCACCGCTGACGATTCGCTCACGAATCCCGAACCCGAGCCGTACAAATCGTTCGGTTTGCCGCGCACGAAGGCGGAGCGCGGGCTGTGGGAACACGGCGCGAAAATGCGGTTCTTGCCGCGCTGGGTCGCGACCGTGGCCGGCATCGATCTGCGCGCGACGTTTCATTGCGGCGACCGCATCGTGATCGGTAGTCAGCGTGAGACGGCATGTTTGGAGAGCACCACGGGTCGGCTGCTCTGGCGCAACGCCGGGCAGCGCGCAGCCAGCATGCCCACTCCCGTGGGTATCGCGCGGTTTCATCAAGACGGCTTGCTCGAGCTGCTGGACATGGATACGGGCGAGGCCCGCTTCGCCACCCGGTTGCGGTCGCGCTCCGGCTTCGGCGCCGCGGGTGCGTTGGTGAACGCACCTGGCCTGCCGCGCTTGTTGGTGCTGGCCGAAGGCGATCGTTCGGTGACGGCAGTCGACTTGGTCTCCGGTGAAGTGCGCTGGCGTTACAGCGCGCGACGCCCTACGAACTACCGGCTGCGGCGCGCCGGCCGCTTGTTGCTCGCCGCCGGCGGCGACTCGGCGCTGGTTGCCCTCGACGTGGTCACGGGTGAAGTGGTGTGGCGCCTGCGCGATCGGTTGCCCTTCACGGGTGACATGACCGTCGACAAGGACAGCGCGTTCGCGCTGGCGGGCGGACCGATCGGCCCGGTTCGGCTCTTCCACGTCGACCTGTGGTCGGGAGCGTTGCGCTGGAGTCATGAGTTCGACGATCGTCCGGCGGCTGGGCAAGCCCCGTTGATCGCCGCTGGCCGGGTGATGGTGCCGGTGCGGGATCGGCGCGGCGTGGGCGTGGTGGCGCTAGCGCGCGAGACGGGCGAGTTGTGCTGGCGACACGAGCCAGGTCTCGGCTCCCCCATGACGGCGTGGCTGGCCGTGGACGACACGCTGGTCGCGAATACCGCTGCTGGCGCGCTGCTGTCGATCGAAGCCGAATCCGGCTGCCTCCGCTACAACCACGTGTTCTCGCGTCACGTTGAGGCCGACCAGCCGCGTCGGCTAGAGCCCGTGTTGAGAAACGGCGCGTTGTTCGTGCCGCAGCATCAAGTGCACGTGGTGCGTCCGCGTGACGGCGAAGTCATCGGCACCGTGCCGAGTGATCTGATTCCCGACCTGGTGCGCGTGGACGAGCATTGCACCGTCTACTTGGCCGAGGAGAGCGGACACATGGCCGCGTTTGCCGTGGCCCCCAAGCTCGAACTCGTGCGCTGAGCGCAGGGGGTCAACCATCGCCGGGGGGCGGCAGCGACGACACGCGCGACGGCAAAGGGAGTGGGCCGCCGACGGCGTCTGCCTTGTCGCGGACGAAGCGCGCCAAGCGCCGAAACGGGATCTCCGTCGGACACAGGCGCTCCTTGGACTCCAAGATCGCATCGTTCACGAAGGAGAAGCTGTACGCCGCCGCACGGTAATCCGGCATGCTGCGCGAGGCCGAGAGCACCAACGCCATCACTCCGCGATACGCGCCGCCCGACGCGGCCATGCGCCCATCCTCTCCACGATCGCACAAGCCGCACGCGATGCAGCCCTGAAACGCGGCCATCCCCGCGCGCTCCTCCGGCGTCACAGGCGGCAAACCGTCGGCGTCGTAGTTGGCGCGAAACGCCTGAATCCCGCGCCGGTCACGGCGCGCGGCACGTCGCAGCAAAGTCACGAGCAACGAGACGGCCAGGAGCAGGAGCGCTTTGACGCGACCAGGCATGCGCGGCTTTCACTATAGCCGGTTCGCGTCGGCCGCTTGAGGGAAGGAATCACCCCCCTCCCCACGTAAGACTCAGCGCGATTCCTCAGGCGTCACTTCTGGGCGTCACTGTTACGCTCAGAGCCTGCTGTTACGCTCGGCAAATCCTCAAAATCATTGAATATTGTTGGCGGCATGCTCCGTGCTGAGGAACTCCCCGACCGCGTGCTTTGCGCCGCGGTGGAGGAAAGCCTGCATGACCGCCCGTGCCATCAATCTCTCGTTCATCGACTCGGCTTCGTTGCCCGCCGCGCTGGGTCCCGCCGAGGAGATGGAGTTGATCGCGCGCCTGCTCGCCGACGAGCCCGCGGCCTGGCGCGAGTTCAACCAACGCTATTCTCGTCTGATGTTGGCCTGCATCACGAGAGTCTCGGCTCGCATTGCCTACCGCGGCATCGACGACGTGCAGGAGATCTACGCGACCTTGTGTTTGCAGCTCTTGAACGACGACAAGCATAAGCTCCGCAAGTTCGAGCCGAACCGAGGCACCCGCCTTGGAACGTTCCTTCACATACTCGCGAGTCACTGCGCCCACGACTTCTATCGCGCCAACCGTCACAAGGCCGCGACCACGGACCTCACGGATCTACCGATCCCGTGCGACGATCCGAGCCCGGTCGAATCCGCCTTGCTGCGCGAACGCGGCCGCTTGTTGGCGAACGCCTTGGCCACCCTGAGCGAAAAAGATCGTGAATTCATGGACCTCTACTTCGGGCAAGGGCTCGATTCGCACGAGATCGCCGAGCGGTTAGGCATCCAGTTGAAGACGGTTTACACGCGTAAGCACAAACTTCAGCTGCGTCTGCAGAGCCTGTTGCTCGACAACGAACTGGCCGCGTAGCGCGGCGACCGCGGCCGCGCGGATTCGTCCGAGGCTCCGAGGCTACGTGTGGTAAACGGGGCGCGTGCGAGCACGAATGTGCGCCTGCGCGTCCCCGCCCATCGCCCGTCGACGTTCCAGTACCTCGGCCTGCTCCTGTTTCGGGCTGCGTCTTGCGTCGCTGCTCCGACGCAGCGTGATGCGTGGGGTACTGGCGACGCTGCTGGTGGCGTGTGGTGGCTCCGCAGCCGTCCGTAAGGCCGAGGAGCGCGCGGTCGCGGGAGGCGTGCCGCTCGAGCGCGTAGAGGTCGATGAACGTCCTGCACTCACGCTGCTGGCGCGCACCGGCGACCCGCGCGGCGCCATCGCCTTCGTTGGCAGCCACGCCCGCGGCAGCCAAGCCTCCGCCGCGCTGCTGGGTTTGCTGGTCGGTCGCATGCACACGGCTGGCATGACCGGGCTTGAAGGCCGGGCCCACGGCCTCGGCGTAGAACTGAGTCGGCGTTTGGATGCTGACGCGGACATCGCGCGGTTCATCCACGAGGTGCACGCCGCCCTCGCAGCACCGGTGCGCTCGGGCGAGCCTGCGCTGCGCGAAGCTCAACGCAGGCTGGATGCGTTGGCTGCGCTCCGCTTCGTCACGGACGGAGAGCGCGCTGCTGCGGCTTGTTCCGGTGAACTCGGGCTCGCCGAGCCCAAACCTTGGGATGTGTCCTCGCGCGTGAATCTGGCGGCGCTGGAAGCCGCACGCGAAGCGGTGTTTCGAGTACCTTCCGCCGCATTTGCGGTCCTCGGACCGGCGCGGCTGCTGGAAGCAGCAACACAAGCACTGGGCAAGGAGTCACCTTGGCCCGCGCGCTCCGCCGACGCCGAGGTTTGGCCCGAAGGGGATAGCGTGACAGTAGACAGCGAAGGTCATGCGCGCAGCCTAACCTTCGCCGTGCGCGTACCGGACGCGGACAAGGCGATCTCTGCGGGACTTGCACTGGGTCAACCCGGTTCGCTCTTGCTGCGTCATTTGCAGGCCCTCAATCCGCCCTGGCGCTTGCAACGCGCAAGCGCGATCGCGCGACGTCGCGGCGGTTGCTTGCGTTTTGATGTCGTGCCCGCGAGTGAGAGTTCGCCCGACGCGGCTGAAGCCGCGGAGGTCGTCGCCGTGCTCTCCCGCAGCGCCAGCCTGGAACTTTCGCGAGCGCAGGCGGGTGGCCTCGATGAGAGCGTGGTGCGCCCGGCAGATCCGCTGACGGCTGCGACGCTCGCCGCTTGGCGCGCATTGCCGAGCACGCTGGCGAACGAACCTGCGCGGGAAGTCGTGGCGTATTCGGCGGAAAGTGGCGACCATTTCTCGGCGAGCGACCTCGAACGCGCGCTGCGTCGAGCTCGTTCGGATAACGCGCCCAGGACCTTCGAGCTTTTGCAGCGAGCGGAAGCGGGTCAAGGCGAACTGTGGATGTTACTGGCTGGCGCATGTGGGACCAGCTCCGAACAGACTGCCGACGCCGGTGCTTTGGCGCTCGCACTGCGCACAGCGGCCAGGACGCACACGGTCGGTGGCGTGCGGCTGGAACCATGGATCAGCACCGACGGAGTCGGCCTGATCGCCCACGCGCCACGCAAGAGTCCGCTGGAAACGCCGGACGAACAAGCCGAACGCGTCGCCCAGGCGCTCGGCGAGGCGCTCGCGATGCCGCCGGAGCCTCACGACTTCGCTGCGGCGCGTGAAGAGTTGCTCCGCCAAATGGGTGGGCACGGCTTGCCGGCATGGTCGCTTTTACTGGACGGGCTGGCGCCGAATCACCCGTCTTGGATCGAACCGCACGGCACGTTTCAAACTCTTACGGACCTGCAGCTCGAGACCGTGGAACGAGCGCGCCGCGCGTTGCTGAAAGGACCGCTGCGCCTGGCGGTGCTCGCAAACCGCGGGGAGACGCAAGGCACGGCTGCGGCGCAAGAGCTCGACACCTGGCTCGCCACATTTCGGCGCGACGCCGTCAGTTGCCCCAGCACGGAGCCGATCGCCCCCAGACGCGGCGAATTGCTGCTCGATCTGGAGGCGGCCGCGACAGAGGCAGCCTACATCGGGCTGTCCTTCGTTGGTTCCCAGTCACAACGCGCAGCGGAGCTGGGTGCGATCCTGCTCAATCGGCCGGAAGGCGTGCTGACCCGAGCCCTGGCCGGCGTCGCTGGACCGACCCGTGCTCGCGCGCGGTTGCTGGGCGGGCAACGCGCCACGGTGTTGGTCATCGAGCTGCACGCCGCCGCGGAGCTGCAGGCGGACGCCGTGAGCCGCGTCCGCTCCGCGCTGGACCAGCTGGCCCGCAGCGGAATCGGGCCCGAGCAACAGGCAAGCCTGCTCCGCGAACTCGAAGAGAACGAGGAGCACGCTCGCTTCGATCCGCGGCGGCGGCTCATCGAGCTGGCGCGCCCCCGGCCCGTAGCGAACGCCGACGGGGAGGCGCTTCGCCCGTTGGTCAACGCCCTTGCGGGAGAATCCCAGTGGCTCGTGCGGACCGTCCAGCCCGCGCGGCGCTCCACTCGCGGCGATTGAGACCTGGGATGCTTGGGCTGCTTCGTGCTACTCCCAGGCGGACCATGCCGTGTTGGGTCCTGGCGCTCCTGTTCGCCTTCACCTTGCCGAGCTGCGCCTCGTCAGTAGGCCGTGCCGCTGTTTCGTTACGCTTGGAGCGCGCTAAACTCACGCCTCGCGACGCTGGAGTTTGGATCGACGAGGAGTTTGTCGGCCCGCTGTCCTTCGTCGCGGCCCAGGGCGTTCGACTCCCAGTCGGCAAACACCGGGTCAGCATCCAAAAAGCCGGCTACTTCCCATGGGACCGCATCATCGAAGCCGACCGCGAACCCATCGCCCTCCCGGTCAGCCTGGACCCCATCCCGGACTAACGAAGCGCGCCGATCGGCGTGCGCAACCCAAACGCTTTTGCTATAAGGCCGCTCCCCACGGGGTGTACCTCAACCTGGTAGAGGGCCGGCTTTGGGTGCCGGCTGTTGCAGGTTCAAATCCTGCCACCCCGACTCAATCAAGCTTGATAGCGACGTCGCAACGAGATGTTTAGATGTCGTTGCATCAACACTGGAAGAGCGCTCGGGAGCCGGGCTAGAGTGCTGGGCGCATGAAGCGCAATCGTCTGAGTCTTGGTTTGGTGCTGAGCTCCCTGGTCGCCGTCGCAGCTTGCGAAGACAAGCCGGCGCCGAAACAAGCGCCTGATCAACCGGCGGTAACGGCCGCACCCGCACCCCCCCCTACTCCCACGGCCGCCGCGGAGCCTGCGCCCAAGCCTGCCGCGGAGCGTAAACCGAAGAAGAAACTCGAAGACTGCCCCAAGGGTCCGACTGTGAGCTTCGACGACAAAGCCTTCGAAGAGGAGGTGCGTCGCAAGCTGCCGAAACCAGACGGTGCCATCACCTCGGCGGATCTCGCAAAACTGCGCTCACTCAACGTTTCGCAGCTCAAGCTCGCAGAGTTGGATGTTTGCGTATTCCCTCACATGAAGGGTCTGAAGGAGTTGTTCCTAGGTCCCGGTGAGTACGACGATTTGTCGCCGATCGCCGGCGCGTTGCAACTCGAAAGTCTGCGTGCGTCCATCAGTCAGGTCCACGACCTCAAGCCGCTCGCCAAGCTGACGCGTCTGGACCGCCTGGATCTCGGTCGCACCCAGGTCGCCGATCTCACGCCTATCGCGAGCCTAAAGAAGCTGACCGAGCTTCAGCTGGACGACACGAAAGTCGAGGACCTTTCGCCACTTGCCGGCTTGAGTTTGTTGGAAACCTTGAGCTTGAAGCGGACCCGTGTGAAAGACGCGAGCCCGCTCAAGGGCCTCAAAAAGCTCAAGATCGTCTACACGGGTGGCTCGGCGCTCGACGCAGATCCGATGGCCGTGGCGCCGCTCCGCGCGAACGGCACCAAGATCGTGGCGGACTGACGGCTATTGCACGTTGCCCGGCTTGGCGACGTGCAATCCGCATTCGCGTTTGGTCGTCTCTTCCCACCACCAGCGCCCGGCTCGTTCGTGTTCACCCGGGCGCACAGCGCGCGTACACGGCTCGCAGCCGATCGAGATGAAGCCCTGATCGTGCAACGGGTTGTAGGGCAAATCGCGCTCGCGGATTGCGCCCCAAACCTCGGCTAACGACCACTCTGCGAGCGGGTTCCATTTCACTAGCGGCTCCCCGTGCGGACCGCGCCGGACGGGATCTACCTGCACCACGGGCACATCACTGCGCGTCGGGCTTTGATCGCGGCGCTGACCCGTCATCCATGCCCGCGCAGTTGCGAGGGCACGACCAAGCGGCTCCACCTTGCGGATGCGGCAACACTCCTCGTGACCGTCCGTATAGAAGCTGAACAACCCCTTCTTCTGAACCAGCTCCTGCACGCCGATTGCGTTCGGGAAGTATGCCTCGATCTCGATGCCGTAGTGGCTGCGCACACGCTCCAAGAAGCGATAAGTTTCCGGGTGCAGACGACCGGTATCCAGCGTCACCACGCGGAACGGGTGACCGCTGCGCACGGCCAGCTCGATCAGCAACACGTCCTCCGCGCCACTGAACGCGAGGATGCACTCCCTACCGAATTGGCCGAGCGCGCGAGCGACGATGCGCTCTGGCGCCTCGTGCAACAGCTCTCGATTCAGCGTGGTGGCATCGAAGGTCGGCGCTGCCGCGGCCGCTGGTTTTTCCGGCGTGCTCAGTACATCGGCGATCAATTTGAGGACGCTCGTGAAGATTTGAGTTTCTCCGGCGTGCTCGACGACGAAGAACGGCGCGAGCTCCACTTGGTGCTCTGCCGCCAGGCGCATGCCCTCCGAGGAGGCGTCACCCTCGTTCGCCCACACCACCTGGTCGATCCGCTCCCACAAGCCACGCCGGCGCAGCAGTTCCTCTGCCTGCACGCACTTTTGGCAAGTACTGCCGTCCACGAACTGCTTTTTTACCATCCTCACGCGCATGATTTTTTCCCTGGCCAAAGAAGCGCCGCAGGCGTCGCCTCTAACACGAAATCCGCGAAAAAAACCGGTGCTTGGCCGCAGACCGGCAGCAGGAAAGGATGGGGATTCTCCGTGTTGGCGCAAGTCCCCGGCTTGCGCGGAAGGAGGAAGTCGGATACAGCCTCGACCCCCATGTCAAACCGAGCAATCTGGAACGTCCGGATGCGTCACGAATGGCTGACCACTCCCCTCAAGGGCAAGCGGCTCAGCAAGCGCAAGCGCAGCCGCATCGGCATCGAACAAGCTAAAGAACGCCGCGCCGCCGCCGCCGAGCCGCCCGCGAGCTGATTCTCGCTGCACTCCGAGTAGGGCTCCCAGCCGGATCGCTTTCCAGCCCCGGCTGGTTCGAGTCTTTGCTTTGTTCGACGGAGGAGCGACGTTTCGCTCCTAACTTGGCCGCCGCGCCCGTCTTTCGTTATGGCCCATGCCGATGAGCGAAAGACGCGGTTTTCGTTCGCGCTGTGGTTCCTCAGGTTGTTGTGGCTTCGCCCTGTCGTTCGCGCTCGTGAACGCTGCGCTGGCGTGCCATCCCTACGACGCGGACGAAGACGTCAAGATCCCCGGCGACCCCCTCGGCTCGTACGCCATGGAGGGCAAGCTGGTACAGGATACCTGCGGAGCGGAGCTGCTGAACGCTCCCGACCCGTGGCGCTTCGAGGTCCAGCTTTCTCGACAGAACCGTGACCTATATTGGCTGAACGGTCGCGAAGCCATCGTCGGTGACATCACCCAGAACGGGGCTGGTTTTTCGTTCGACACCCAGGTGAAGGTCGAACTCGGCAAGAACGCCAACACCGCCGCGGGTTGCGTGGTGTACCGGCGTGATCGTGCGAGCGGCTCACTCGACTTCGACGGTGACGAGCTCGAGGGCCTCGCGGGCGAGCTCAGCTTTAGCTACGCAGCGCGCGCCGGCAGCGAGTGCATCGAGCTCCTGGGTGTTCCCGGCGGCGTTCGCACGTTGCCTTGCGAGCTCGCCTATTCGCTGCGCGGGACGAAACGCGCGGGAACGAAAGAGTAGCAGCAATCCCTAACTGCGCACTCCAAAACTCTCAATCTTCACGCAATAAGTTTTGGGTTCCGCGGGGCATAAGCACCCCCTCAAACCCGAAGGATCACAGGCAAAATCTCTGGAGCAGGCGAAGCGTGCGTGCTATGGATTGAGTCAGTTGCAGAGTGCGGAGCTTGCTCCCGGAATTATCCGTCGGGGGGTTACCCTCGTCACTGTGCTGGGCCGGAGGCCAGAGTCGGTCTCCCTTTCGGAAGCGCCCCGCGACTTGAAACGGACAGCGATTGAGCATTGCTCTCCTGCGTTCAAGCCTTTGGGGGCGTCTGGCAATTGCCAGAGGAGGTAGTGGCACGATGAGAAGTAGTTGTTCCCCATTCCCGGAGGTGTGCCCAACCTAGCTCGTTGGTCCTTGCCGGCCCCGTGCCGGCTTTGGGCACCGCGAGCCGCCTGAGCAGCGATCAGGCGAGCCGGCGGCGGGTGAGGCCTGGTGCTTCGCTCGAACCACCGGCAGGCGTTGGCTAGCGTCGCGCGTCGACCGTGCAGCGCGAGTCGCGTCCGTGACCTGGAACCTTCGGGGTTTTGGGCTCGCTACGGCGGGCCGGGTTTCCTAAGCGGTGACCCGGCCCGTTTCTAATTTAAGGCCTGTGGGGGCTTAGACTGGTTGCCGGACGCCAGGCGTTGGTCTACGAACGCTGGCGCCGCAGACCTGCGGCGGGAGGTTTCGCCCCTTGATGACGCTGCTTTCGGCCGTCTCCGATACTTTATCAGCTTGGTCCTTCGGTCCCGACGACTTCTTCTGGGGCAACAAGATCTTCGACAAGGACACGTGGGAGAAGCTGATGCGGGGCTTTCGCATCTTCATCGCCATCTTCGGCGCCCTCGCGATCCTCTACGAGATCCGCGCGCGCCGCATGGGCGAACGCATCAGCGAACGCACGCGTCGACGCTTGGGCTGGACCTTCACGATCCTCGCGTTCGGCGTGTACTTCGACTTCGGCAATCCGAACACTCGATATTCGGAGTACTACCACCGTCACGAGCTCTATCATTATTACCTCGGCTCGAAGTACTTCAAAGAGGTCGGCTACATTCGCCTCTATGAATGTTCGCTGATCGCCGAGGTAGAGAACGGCCGACTTTCCCAGGTCAAAGACCGTGACTTCCGCGATCTGCGCACGAACCTGATCAAGCCCGTTTCAGACAGCTACATCCTCAAGGATCCCGGGCAGTGTAAGAACCACTTCACCACTGAACGATGGGACAAGTTCAAGAAAGAGGTGGATTGGTTCTATCACTCGGCGGCGGGTAGCTACTGGGAAGGCATGCAGAAGGACCACGGCTACAATCCGCCGCCGGTCTGGGGCATGACCGGCAAGCTGTTCGGCAGCTTCGGCGAGGCCGGCGATGGTTTCTTCAAAGCCTTGGCTGGCATCGACATCCTGTTTCACGCAGGCATCGTGCTGCTGTTCCGTTGGGCATTTGGCTGGCGCGTGATGGCCATCGCGACCGTGTTTTGGGGCGCCAATGCGCCGGCAGACTTCTATTGGACGGGTGGCGCGTTCTTGCGCCAGGACTGGCTATTCCTGCTGGTGGCGGCGGTGTGTTGTGCCCGGAAGCGCAAGTTCTTCATGGCGGGCTTCGCGCTGACCTGGTCCGCTCAGCTGCGCATCTTCCCCGGCATCTTCGTAGCTGGTTGGGCGATCATCATCGCGCTGTACTTGATCGAGTCGATTCGCCGCGGTCCGCGGCAGATCGCGGGTGACAAGGCGACTGGCTTGCTGCGTTACCTGCATCCCGATCATCGTCGGGTGATCTTGGGCTGCGTGGCTTCGCTCGGTATCTTGGGTGGCGCCAGCGTGGCGACGTTTGGCACTGAGTCGTACGTCGACTTCTACAACCACACCTTGAAGACGCATCAGAACACACCTCTCACCAACCAAATGGGTTTGGAGACGATGGTGGTGCACCACTGGGAAGGCCGGATGCGCTTTGGCCGCGACGACAACCTGAGCGATCCCTTCGCCGGTTGGAAGCAGGGCCGCATCGATCGGTTCAGGCAACTCAAGCCGCTGTTCATCGGCATCGTGTTGGCCGTGTTTGGCTGGACAGTCTGGGCGCTGCGACGAACCCGGCTGCTGTGGGTCGGCACAGCGCTCAGCCTGCCTATCGTCATGAGTCTGACGAACCTGACTTGTTATTACTATTCGATGTTCATAGTTGGGGCCGCACTCGCTGCGGTGCGGCCACAGCTCGCGGTGCCGTATTTGTTCGCCAGTGCGCTCGGCAAACTGATGCAGTATTCGCCGGAGGGTTTCTATTGGGTGGACGACCGCTGGACGGCGGAGTCGTGGCTCTACTTCGCGTTGTGCCTG
>Ga0247764_1000642_pt1 | contig 12233 bp, 8 predicted proteins | sample UWRJL051202B4_FD_179932 | JGI IMG/M metagenome (GOLD analysis project Ga0247764, IMG submission 179932) | Plant litter microbial communities from Arlington Agricultural Research Station in Wisconsin, United States - UWRJ-L051-202B-4 | ecosystem: Environmental > Terrestrial > Plant litter >...
CAAGACGAATTGGAGGATGCCGCCATGCTTGTAGTAGTCCAGCTCCACCGCCGTATCGATGCGCGCCATCGCTTCGAACGTCTTCTCGCTGCCGTCAGCGGCCACGGCCTTGACGGTGAGCTTGGTGCGGGGAGCGAGCTTGGTCGCGATGCCTTCGATGCTGAACGTCTCCTCGCCGGTGAGGCCGAGCGTCTCGCGCGACTGGCCGGCTAGGAATTCGAGCGGGAGCACACCCATGCCGATCAAATTCGAGCGGTGGATGCGCTCGTAGGATTCGGCGACCACGGCGCGAATACCGAGCATGAACGTGCCCTTTGCTGCCCAGTCACGCGAGGAGCCGGAGCCGTACTCTTTGCCGGCGATCACGAGCAGCGGCACCTTGGCTGCCTGATACTTCGTGGAGGCCTCGAACAGGCTGGTCTGCGTGTTGTCCGGCAGGTAGCGGGTGACGGGACCTTCCGTGCCAGGCACGAGTAGGTTCTTCAGGCGCACGTTGGCGAACGTGCCGCGCATCATCACCTCGTGATTGCCGCGGCGCGCGCCGTACTGATTGAAGTCCTTCGGCTCGACGCCGTGCTCCATCAGGTACTTCGCTGCAGCCGACGTCTTGGAGATGTTGCCGGCGGGCGAGATGTGATCCGTCGTGACCGAATCGCCGAGCACCGCCAACACGCGCGCGCCGGTGATGTCCCCGAGCGGGGCGGGTTCGGGGCTGATGTTCTCGAAGAAGGTGGGTTTGCGCACGTAGGTGCTGCTCTCTTCCCACGCGAAGAGATTGCCTTCGGGCACCGGCACGGCGCGCCAGCTCGCGTCGCCTTCGAACACGTTCGAGTATTCAGAGGCGTACATCTCGGCCGTGACGTGCTTCTCCACCACGTCGCTGACCTCCGCCGGAGCCGGCCAAACATCGCGCAAGAACACCGGGTTGCCGTCAGTGCCGGTGCCGAGCGGTTCCTTGTCGAAGTCTATGTCGATGCGACCCGCCAACGCGTACGCCACGACCAGCGGTGGGCTGGCCAGGTAGTTCGCGCGCACGTCGGGGCTGATGCGTCCCTCGAAGTTGCGGTTGCCGCTGAGCACGCTGGCCGCGACGAGCTCGCCGTCTTGAATCGACTTGCTGATCGGATCCGGCAAAGGGCCGCTGTTACCGATGCAGGTAGTGCAGCCGTAGCCGACCACGTTGAACTTCAGCTTCTCCAGGTCGGGCAACAGCCCTGCGGAGGTGAGGTACTGCGTCACCACCTTGGAGCCGGGTGCCAAGCTGGTCTTCACCCACGGCTTCGACTTCAAGCCCTTGTTCACGGCGTTGCGCGCGAGCAAGCCCGCCGCCATCAGCACGTAGGGGTTGGAGGTGTTGGTGCAGCTGGTGATCGCCGCGATCACGACATCACCGTGGCTCAACGCGAAGTCTGCCCCGGCGTACGACGTGGGGACGCTGGTGGTCAGCGGATCCCCCGCGCCGGGCTTCGGCTCCTTCGACTTCTTCGCGGCCTGCACCAGCTCTGGAAGCACCTTCTTCCAAGACGCCGGCAGATCCGATAGCCGCACCTTGTCGTGTGGACGGCGCGGACCAGCCAACGTGGGCACCACGGTTCCGAGATCCAAGCTGAGCGTGTCCGTGAACTCTGGATCACGCTGGCCCTTGCTGCGGTACAGGCCCTGCGCCTTGGCGTAGGCTTCCACGAGCGCGACGCGACTCGCGTCGCGACCCGTCAGCTTCAGGTAACGGATCGTCTCTTCGTCGATCGGGAAGATAGCGACGGTCGAGCCGAACTCTGGGCTCATGTTGCCGATGGTGGCGCGATTGGCGAGCGGCAGGCTATCGAGGCCGTCGCCGTAGAACTCCACGAACTTTCCGACCACGCCCTTGTCGCGCAACAGCCGAGTGATCGTGAGCACCAGATCGGTCGCGGTAGCGCCCGGCGGCAGCTCGCCGTGCAGCTTGAAGCCGATGACTTGCGGCACCAGCAGGTTGATCGGTTGACCCAGCATCGCGGCTTCGGCCTCGATGCCGCCGACGCCCCAGCCCAACACGCCCACGCCGTTGATCATCGTGGTGTGGCTGTCCGTGCCAACCAGGCTGTCCGGATACGCCACGCCGTCCTGATCGAACACGACGCGTGCGAGGTACTCCAGGTTGACCTGGTGCACGATGCCGGTGGACGGCGGTACGACCTTGAAGTTGCGAAACGCAGTCTGCGCCCAGCGCAGCAGCACGTAGCGCTCTTGATTGCGCTCGTATTCGTTCTTCGTATTGATTTGGAGGGCGTCGTTGCTACCGAACGCGTCCACCTGTACGGAGTGATCGATCACGAGCTCCGACGGGAACAGCGGATTGATCTTGCTCGGATCACCACCCATGCTCTTCATGGCGTCGCGCATCGCGGCGAGATCCACCACGGCCGGGACGCCCGTGAAGTCTTGCAGCACCACGCGCGCGGGGTGAAACGCGATTTCCGTGTCCGGTAGGGCCTTGGCGTCCCACGCGAACAGCGACTCGATCTCCTTCTTTTCGACGGCTTTGCCGTCCTCACAGCGCAGCAGGTTCTCAAGCAAAATCCGGAGCGAAAACGGAAGGCGCTGCACGTCGCCACCCAGGGCAGCCCCCAACTTGGGCAAGCTGAAGTACGTGTATTTCTGCCCTCCTACTTCGAGGGAGGAACGCGTGTTGAAGGAATCGCGAGAGCGGTCTGCCATGAATGTGGTCCTTGAGCGCCGAAGTACCGCAGTGCGCGGCGGCACGCAATTTCGGAACGCACGGCAGGCCCGAACCCCAACTTCTTGCCGATTTCTCGTGACAACGAAACACCGGAGAAACTGTTTCTGGAAGCGTCGAGCGCAGAGCTCGGCGTAAAAGTCGCGCGGACTACGACTCGGCCGCGACTTTGCCGGCGAGAATGCCGCTCTCGAGCGCCTCGAACACGGTGCGCGCGCGCCCCGCGACCAGGTCGCCGCAGGCGAATACCGCAGGAAGCTCCGGCAGCCGGCCGCGCGCGTCGACGCGCAGCCCGACCTGGTCCAGTGCCGCCAGGCCGACACGCTGAAAGCTCGCGCCCCACAGCGACGATCCCGGCGCGAGCACCTCCGATCCCAGCCAAATCGCGGCGTCCAGGGCGATCCCGACGCGCAGCTGCGGCGGCGCAGGAGGCGTTTCGCTCAAGCGGATCCCGCCGGCTGCCACGCCGCCCAACGCCAACACCACGCTCTGCGCGCTGCGCACGCCCGTTTCCGCCAACTCCACCTCCACGCCGCCGCTGCCGCGCGGGCTCAGCCGCAGCAACCGCGTACGTGTTGTTTTCACGGACAGCTTCTCGAGCAGACGTTGGCGCTGCAGTTCGAAGCGGGCGCCAGCCAGACCGCCAGGCGGCGACGTCGTTTCTCCCACCGGGCAGCCTAGCCGCTGCGTCAGTTCGAGCGTCACATTGCGTTCGAGGCCGAACCACGGTCCGACCAACCACGCATCCCCAGTGGAACTGCTTCGTTGAATTTTTTCGACGAGCTCATCCAGCCGCGCAGCGGCGTCGAAGTGGCGCGCCAAATCGTAGCCGGAGATGCGCCGCTCCGAGCTGCGGAGAATGTCGACACGCACCACGCTGAAGCGCGTGTTGTGACTGCGCGCCCAGCGGCTTGCTTGAAAGCCCTTCGCCAACAGCTCGGCGTCCCAATCGTCGCGACCCAAATCCAGCACGCGCACCACGCTGCCAGCTGCGCTCTGTAAATCGAACACCGCGCGGTCACTGCCGCCCGCATCGCGCACCACGCCCTCGCGCGTCGGCACCGGACGGGGAGCGTCGAAGCACCGCAGACCGAGCTCGCTGGCGAGCTCCCGCACCTCGCTGGTAGCCGCGCCGTCCGCTAACCCAGAATACAGCTCGCTGCTGCCCGCGCGATCATGGATCAGCTCGACTTCGGCACCTGCGCGTCGCGCCGCCCACGCAGCGGCCACGCCGGCAAATCCGCCGCCGATCACCAACACGGAGTGACTCCGCGGCCCGCCCGAATCAGCCACGCCCGTTCTCCGACGACTGTTCGTAACCGGGTCCGAGCTCCGCACGCAGCACGCTGCGCGCGAGCGCTTCTTGTCGAGCCTGCTCCGGACCGAGCGCGCAGACGCGCCGCTTGACCTGAGCGTCGATGAAGCGCAGCGCCGAGCTCATCCCGTGCTCTGGCGAACTGCCGAGCGTATCCGCAAGAATACGCCCGCAACGGAGCGCGCAGCGCATGCCGCCGCACGAACCCAAACCCAGTCGAGTGCGACGCGACACGTCTTCGACGCTGCGCGCCCATTCGTGTTCGACCACGTAGCGAACCTCGGCTTCAGTCACCGGCTCGCACGGGCACACCACGGCGGCCTCACGCGGGTCGCGTTGCATGCGCTCCAGCACGCGCAAGCTGCGCGCACCGTGGCGATACTCGAGGCGTGTGGCGGTCACCGCTTCGAGGCCGCCGTCGATCACCAGCTGCATCGGATCGACGGTTTGTTCTCCGCCTGGCAGCGGCGACTCGTGCGTGCGGCACGCGCTGGTCACGCCCAGCCGCCGCGCGACCACGTCCGACAGCTCCTCGGAAAACAGCCGATAAGAGGCCAGTTTCCCGCCGATCATGGAGTACAGACCGTCCGCACCGTGCTGAGCGTGATCGACTACTTGGTGTTCGCGCGACAGCTCGTCTTCGTTGACGCCCCAGCCCCACAGCGTGGGCCGTACGCCACCCCAGGTGCCGATCGCGCGCGCCGTGCGCACGGCTGGGAAGACACCTTCGACCGCTTCGATCAGGTAGCGCACCTCGTCCGTGGTGGCGACGACTTCGTCCAGATCTCCGTAGTAGTCGTCGTCCGTCGTGCCGAGCACGCTCATGTTCTGCCACGGCAACAAAAACACTTGTCGCCCGTCCACCGCGCTCGCGATGATCGCATAGTTCGTCAAGCGGCGATCCAGGAACACGTGGATGCCCTTTCCGGGGCGCACGCGCGCGCTGTGGATCGGCAAGCCGCCTAAGCTCGCCGTGATGGGGGCCCAAGCGCCGGTGGCGTTGACCACGACTTTCGCCGTACAGCGGCCGGTTTCGCCGGTCAGGCGATCCCGGTAACGTACCCCGAACACGCGACCATCCTCGCGACGCAAAATGTCCGTCACGGTGGTGTGGACGCGCACGTACGAACCTCGCTCCACGGCGTCGACGCAATTGGCGACGCACAGCCGCGCACCATCGATGCCCCACTCGTCGAACGTGACCGCGCCGCGATAATCTCCAACCACGCCCGGCTCGAGCGAACGGATTTCTTCGGGCGACAGTCGAACGTGCGGTTTGCCGCGCTTGAGCGGTTGGTACTTATCGTAGAGCGAAAAGAAGGCGTCGTAGCCGGCCAACGAGATGCGCCCCGAAAGCGGCCCGCGCGCCGCGATCGGCATCAAGAACGGGATGCGGAACAAAAGGTGCGGCGCGATCTGCTGGATGTGCCCTGAATCCAGGCACGAGTCGTAAGTGACGTCGGGATCGGCCGTCAGGTAGCGAGCGCCGCCGTGGATCATCCCGCTGGAGTTGCCGCTGGCACCGAACGCGATGTCGTTGCGCTCGAACAAGCTCACACGCAGACCGCGCAGCGTGAGATCGCGCAGCACGCCCGTGCCGTTGACGCCGCCGCCGATCACCACGACGTCCACGTCCGGCGCTACTCCCGTGTCATCGGCCTCGTTCATACCTTCCGATTTCGACTGCCGCGCCGGCTGCATCGCTCCGTGCAGTAAAGCACGGCGACGACACGCGCGCGCGCTCGGCCGACCGCGCGAAATCGCCACTACCTTGGCCGTCCGCCGCAAAATCGGGCTGAATGCGGCCGCGATGCTGCGCACGGCTCCGTTTGTTCCCCCAAATCCGTCAACTCCGACGGAACCGCCGGACCTCCGGCCGTTGAATCGGCGCGCGCTGCTGGGCCTGCTGACGCTGGGAGCCGTGTGGGCCACGCCGCTTGCCGCACACGCCGCCGCACCGCTGATCGGGACGCCGAAGGGTCGACCGAAGATCCAGCTCGACCGCTTGGAGCTGCCGCCTGGCGTGGATGACGCCAAGTTCCTGTCCGAGCGCCTGTCGAAGCAGCTCAAGCGGGCGGCGCGTCGCGCGGATTGGGGCGCGGGGCGAGGCGCCATGATCCGCTTTCGCTTCCGCGTCGAGACACTGGAGCTGACGCGGCGCGCGGATGTACTCACCGTGCGCTGCGGCGCTGTCGGTGTGCTGCCCGGGGGGCGGTCGGCCCGCACGAAACTTACCTACAGCGGCGATCCGAGCGACAGCCGCGGCCTCATCCTGCGCGTCCTGGAGATCGCTGCCCGCGGCGTGGTTGCGCGTCTCTCCGATCTCGAGCGCACACGTCGCGTCGGCTGAACGGCTAAAAGAGCCGATCCAGCGGACTTGGTGTACGCTCAGTCCGGATGAGATCGCCCATCGCCCGGACGCTCGAGCAAGCCTGCCCAAGTGCTGTGTTGGGGTCGCGCTGAGGTATGGCGACACCGACCGCGAATTGCCCGAGCTGCGGCGCGCCGATCCAGTTTGCGCTGGGCTCGTCGATAGCCAAGGTCTGCGAGTACTGCCGGCACACCGTGGTGCGAAGCGACCGCGGCTTGCAGAGCTTAGGCAAAGTCGCCGATCTGGCGGAGACGCCAGCGCTGGTCTCCATCGGCGACGAAGGCACCATCTCGGGCAGGCCGTTTCGTGTGTTCGGACGCGTGCAGCTCAATCACGGCAAGGGCCCGTGGGATGAGTACTACATCGCGCTCGATCACGGCCAGAGCTGGGCTTGGCTCGCTCACGCGCAAGGCGAATGGTTCGTCACCAGCTGGGTGACCGGCGTCGCAACGCCGCCGTTCGAGAGCTTGCGACTCGAAGCGGACATTCCGATCGGTCCACAGAACTTCCGTGTCGCGGAGATTCACACCGCGCGCATCACCTCCGCCGAAGGCGAGCTGCCCGGCGCGTTTCCCAACAACTACCTGCGCCGCTACGCGGATCTGCGCGGCCCCAGGCTCGGCTTCGCCACGTTGGACTATGGCGACGCGGGTCCGAACGGCGCAGCTTTCGTGGGCAACGCGCTGCCCGAGACGGAGCTGAAGGTCGTCGCGCTGGGGCCGCGTTCGCAGCGCAAGGTCAAAGTCACGGCGCTGAAATGCCCGAGCTGCGGCGGTGACGTGCCCGCGTTGTCGCCCGAGCGCTCCGAGCGCCTGGGTTGTCCGTACTGTGGTGCGCTGAGCGACATCGCCGAGCGCCGCATCATCGCGCAGCAAGAGCAAGCGCGTCAGGCGCCGGTCATCCCGATCGGCACGCGCGGCACGCTGGATGGCGTCGCCTACGTGTGTTTGGCCTGGATCCGGCGCGGCAGTGACTACGAAGGCGAGTTGTACGAGTGGGAAGAGTTTCTGCTCTACGCCGAAGGCGTGGGCTATCGGTTCTTGGTCTTGGATCCGGAGACGGGCTGGTCGTTCGTCACCGCGCTCAGCGTCGCTGACTTGGATCTCCGCCCAGCGCCCGCCAGCGTCGTCTACGCGGGGCAAGCGTTTGCGGCGCGAAACCAGGCCTACGCGCGCGTGCTCTACGTACTCGGGGAAGTGTATTGGCAGTGTGAGGTCGGGGAGAGCGTGAGCGTGTCCGACTTCGTGTGTGGGGACACGGTGCTCTCGCGCGAAGCCAGCGCCACGGAGGTATTGTGGAGTCTGTCGCGGCCACTCGACTGGAGCGTGATTGCGGCGGCGTTTGGGCTGTCTGAAGCACGTCGTCCGCCGACGCCCCGCAACTCGATCAGCTCACAAACCATCATCTTCCTGGTGGTGATGGGTCTGCTGCTGTGCGCCGTGCTCGTGCTGGTCGTCAGCAACGACGACGAGAATGGTGGAACCACTAGCAGTGGTTACCGCGGCGGCGGCGTGTTCATCGGGGGCAAGTGAGCTCGAGGCCGGCGCCTCCCGGCTACTCCCCTGCCCTCGCCCCGCGCATGCCGGGCCTGTTCACGCTGCTAGCGACCACGGTGAGCCTGCTCTGGTTTTGCACGTACGAGCTCGGCTTCGCCGCCGCGCGCGCCTTCGCTCCGGGTCGCGGCGGAACGACTTGGCTGTTCGTGAGCTGTGCGCTCGGCGCCGGCGCAGTAACCCAGCGAGCACGCGCCCCTGCGGCCGCGCTCACGGAAGCGTTGGCGGCACTGTCGCTGGTCCTGTCAGTCTCTGGCTACGTTTGGCAAATCAGCGCGAGCAACGGCGCGTTCTGGCTGTGGCTTGCGCTCAGCGGCTCCGCGTTGGGTGCAGCTGCCGGCCTGTTGCTTCGACTGGGCCGCTCCTTGCGTGAAGATTACGAACTCGTCGCGTACGCCATGGCGCCCGGGCCGCTGATCGCCGCGTTCGTTCTGGCCATCGTCGTGTTGTTTGCTTACTCCGCGCTCGGGATCCTGCGTCGCGACGGGCTGTTTGGCTTGTTGCTCGCCGGGCTGAGCGGCGTGCTTCCCGACTTCGTACGGGAGCTCGGGCGCATGGACCTGTCGCTGCGGGCGCGCTGGTTACGCTGGCTGAGCGCGCCGGTGGCGTTGGCCGCGCTGGCCGGTGCGGAGCTGCGGGTGCCACTCGCGGACGTACGACAACACACGGGCGAGGTGCTCTGCAGCCTCGACACGGCGCGCGGCCATCATGTGCTCTCGCGGCTGCAGGGCGGCTTGGTGCTATTTTCGGACCATCAGATCGCCGCGAACACCAGCGACCGAATCCACTTTTCGGAGAGCTTGGTGCACCCCGCGCTGTCGGCGGCGCAGTCGCCGCAGCGGGTGCTCGTGCTCGACGATGGCGTGTTCGGCGTGCTGCGCGAAGTGGTGCGCTGGCCCGATCCTCGAGAAATCCTGCTGATTCCCAACGATCCGGAGCTGACGGCGGCCACGCGCGGCGCGGACTGCCTGGCGCAGCTGGCGGACGGCGGGCTCAGTGACGCGCGGATACGCATCGAGGGGCGAGAGCCGGCGCGCTACGTGCTCGAAAGCCACGCGCGTTTCGACGTCGTGATCGCGAACTTGCCGGATCCGTCTTCGTACTACGCCGGCAAGTACTACACCCTGGGATTTCTCACGGCGCTGCGCGAACGGCTCGCGCCCAACGGCGTGCTGGCTTTGCAGCTGACGTCACCGCTACGAACACCCAGCACACACCAAGGCATCCTGAGCACGCTGCGAGCAGCCGGTTTCCTGGTCGTACCTTACCGCGCGCCATTGCCGATCCTGGGCGAATGGGGCTTCGCGCTCGCTCGAGATGCGGCGGGCGCCGATGCGGCGCAATTCGAAGCACGAGTGCGCAACGTGCGTTTGCCGCATGGCGCGCAATTCCTATCTGCCCAGCACCGGGACATGCTGTTCAGCTTCGCGGAGGATAACGCGGCTCCGCATGCGCCCAGCACGCTTTACGATCAGTGGTTGGTGGAGCGCTATCAGACCGAAGAAGCGGCGCGGCAAGAGGTTCACGGCTCAGCGCTCGGCGCGGCCAAACCGTAGCGCGATGCGGCCGAGCGTGCCGCCCGCGTACAACGTGTGGATGCCGACGTACGGCAGCAAATACCACTCGAGATGACCGAGCGCTGCGCACAGCCAAATGTAAGATGGATAGTGAACCAGAAACTTCGCCGCCGTGATCGGCAGCACCAACGGTCCAGTTTTGCGGGTCTCTGGCTTGTCAGCGGTAGAGCCGGAGATCTCCGGTCGTCGTAGGAACGTGGTCAAGGCCGTGCCGGTTGCCAGCGCCACCAATCCAAACAAGCCAACCCACAAATAGCGCGGCTCCGCGTGCTCTTCTGCCAATCGAAACGCCGCCGCGGCGAGCAGCGCGAAGGCTTTGATCTCATCCATCAAAAAGTCGAGCAGATGTCCGCTCTTGGAAGCGACCCCGCGCCAGCGGGCCAACATGCCGTCCACGCAATCCAGCACGTAGGAAAATTCGTAAACCACGATGGCGACCAGCAGCCCCACGTAACCGGGCCACGCGATGAGCAGCGCGGCCGCGACACCAGCCACCACGAGCGATGCTAAAGTCACTTGGTTTGGCGAGACCCGCGTATCCTTCAACCAATCCACGAGCACCGCACCCACCGGGCGGCATACGTACGAATTCCAAAGCAGATCCTCTGGCTTGCGGGTCTTGCGGTACACCTCGACGGCACTCATGGGCGCGCCAGTGTACTACGGCCGCGTACCAGCTCGCGCGACCGTTGTTGTTGGCTGCGGGCATCGGGGCCGGCGCGCTCTTGGCAACTTCCGCGGCGGCCGAGCCCAAGACTCCGCGCGCGGCCCGGCGCGGCCAAGCTCCACACCTGATCGTGCTGGGAGATTCGCTTTCGGATCCCAAAGTCGCGGGCGGTGGGTATTTGCAACCGGTGCTGAAGGCCTGCTCGGGCGCGCGGATGGATAATCACGCCAAGGGCGGCTTCATGCTCAATCAAATCCGCCGGCGTTTCGAGCAGAAGGTGCTGCCCAGTTTGCCCGCCAGCGCGAGCCATTTGCTGGTGTTCGGCGGCGTCAATGACCTCTACAGCGACGAGACTGCGCTGCGCACGCTCGATAAGATCGAACGAGATCTGAGTGCAATTTTCCGCGAGGCGCGCGCGCGCAAGCTGCGATTGATCGTGTTCGAGGTGGCGCCGTGGGGTGGGTTTACGCGCTACTACACGCCAAAGCGCGGAGAGGCGACGCGCCGCCTGAACCACTGGCTTCACCAGCAGCTCGCGCAGGGTGTCGTAGACGCGGTCATCCCAACTTACGAGCTGCTGTCCTGCGGCGACCCGGAACAACTGTGCCCGGAGTACCAGCCGCCCTTCAAAGACGGACTGCACTTCGGCACCCTGGGTCACAAAAAGCTCGGCGAAGCGCTCCTTCGGCAGGCGTTCGCCCATTGCCTCGAGTGATGTGATCGCAGCACCGACGCTCGCGCTGAGCGGCAATCTGGCCAATTGGCCGAAATGATCGCTGAACTGAGCTCGACACTGCGCCAAGCCCCAAAACTGCGCTATGTCAGGCGCGCATGGCGAGTGGCGAAGGTAGTTTGGATGAGGAGGACGATCAGGACCTCGAGGAGCCCCGTGCCTCCAAGGCAGCCCCTGCTCCCCGACGCAAAAAGCGACGCGTCGTCGATGAGGATGACGACGACGATGACGACGAGACGCCCATCGCCGGCGGACACTATCTCGTCGCCGCCGCTCTGATCGGCGCCGCGGCGATCCTACCCGCATCCAAAGTTGGTGAATGGCTCGAGCCACGCGGACCGGAGCCGACCCATCCAGAGCGCTGGAACACCGGCGTCAACGCCAAGGTGCGCATCACGCTCGTGACCGCGGACTACAACTTACTCGGCTGCGCTGCTGCGCAAGAGTTCGACGGCGTGCACTGCGCTCACAAGTCGCCTACCGAAGTGTGGCCGCGCACGGACGCGCCGGACGACTTCAACAACAAGGCGAACATCGTGCAGCCGTACCGCACCTGGTTCGACAACAAGCTCGTGTTCGTCGCTGGTCTGTGGGCGACGCCGGAAGTGGCGTATCGCCTGCACAGCGAGCCCCCGCAGGGCCAGATCGCGGACAAGCTCGCGCGCTTTGCGGTGGAGTGTGATCTCACGTTCGTGGGTCGCTTCGACAACGTCAAATTGCGCTGGAATCCCAACCAAAGCTGGGTGGATCCGGACGCGCCGGCGTGGGTCGGGCGCGCCAAGAGCTGTCGCTTCATCGACGAGCCGCAGTAAAGCTCCCATGCATCCGCACCGGCCGGCTCCGGCCATCGCGCGCTGGATCGCGACCTGGTTCGGCTGCGGGCTCTCACCCAAAGCTCCCGGCACCGTCGGTTCGCTCGGCACCGTACCGCTGCACTACGCGTTGTGCTCTGCGGGCCCGGTGGCGTACGTCGTTGCAACCGCGGCGCTGACGTTGCTCGGTACGTGGGCGGCCCAGCGCTACGCCGAGGGCGCCGGCGACAAGGACCCGCAGGCCGTCGTGATCGACGAAGTCGTGGGCACCTTGCTGGCGATGGGTTTGGCGCACAGCGCCGGACTGCCGGCGGAGATCTTGGGCTTCGTATTGTTCCGCGTCTTCGACATCACCAAGCCCGGACTGATCGATCGGGTGCAGTACCTCAAGCCTGCCGGAGTCGGCATCATGGCCGACGACGTGCTCGCCGGTCTCCTCGCCGGCGCCTGCGCCCGCCTCGCGGGTCTGTATCTACTGCCCCAATTCCT